>Ga0209066_10000309_pt1 | contig 72615 bp, 58 predicted proteins | sample All_14_2_FD_187198 | JGI IMG/M metagenome (GOLD analysis project Ga0209066, IMG submission 187198) | Freshwater microbial communities in response to fracking from Pennsylvania, USA - Allegheny Zone_MetaG_DW_15 (SPAdes) (version 2) ...
CTCGACGTTATCGACGCGCGCGCCACTATAGATTCTCACAACTCGTGTAAGTGAACCAGACTTATTTTCACCGCTCATGATCTCGCTCATGACGCGGCTAAGCCTCAGGTCGGTTGTGGCAGGCGCGGTTTTGTTACCCTCAGGGCGGGTAGGGGCATCATCCCCCAGTGATCGCAGCGCGAGAGACAGGCTCCCCATACGGGCGGCAAGGGCCACCGCTTCGGCTTCCTGTGCGCCCACTTCCAATGTCACGGTTTTACCGACCTTGGCTTCGGCCTTTTTGCCCGTGTCCTGATCGATGGCCAGAACGCGCAGATTTTCCAAAATAGTTTCTGATGCGTACTTGGTCACAACCGGCATGGCGGCTTTACGCACTTTCTCATCACTCGGCATTTTGACGTCATAAGTCAGTAATACGTCCACATGGTCGCCGGGGTTAACGAATCCCGCGACGGATGATTGCGCGTTGACTGTAATCGTCACCGCCCGTTTGCCCGGTGTCAGCGATGCCGCCACAAAATTGGCTTTGGTATCCTCGATAATGGCTGATGCCATCATCGGCTCGCCTTTGGCAATGGCGCGGCGCACGCGGCCTGTTAAAGCGTCTTCGGCTTTCTGATCGCCCTCTTGCATAATCGCGCCTTCAAAGGCTGTGCCCTCAGGCCATGTCACCCACTGGGCGCTGCCGGCTTCCAGCTTGTCACCTGCTTTGATGTCTTTGGCGGCAACCAGCACGGCGATGGTTTTGGCAGCTTCTGCAGTATCAGGCGTTTTCTTGTGTCCGCCAATCAGTTGCACAGCCAGTGCCGCCAATAATGCGAAGCCGAAACCGAAAGCGACAATCAATATGGTAGAACGGTTCATGACTTATCCTTTCACCGGCAGGGCCGTCATGGGAAACGTCACGGCTGTTGCTATGGCAATGGCAACGCCGTAAGGCACCACGGCTTCGCCGCGTGCAAGCGCTGCAAACCAGCCATCTTGCGGGCCGATGAGCGCCGGAAAGCGTGGTGCCACACGAGAAAGAATTTGCGACTGTTTGAAAAGAAGGGCGGTCAAGGCCAGGGCGCCGCCAGCCATCGCCATGGTCACGGCAAAAAGCGGCAGGCTACCGAAATCGAGCCACAGCGCAAGCGCCGCAAGCATTTTGGCGTCACCGCCGCCAAACATTTTGGTGAAAAACAGGGTGGCCGTGATAGCCAATACAAGTGCCGCGCAACCGATATGAATCAGTGCATCGTGCATGCCAAGTGTCAAAGCATAGGGGATGAACAAGACCGCGACACCGACGCTCAGGTCGTTGCGGATACGCATATGGCGCACATCTTCATAGGCGGCAATGGCAACCAGTAAAAAAGCTGTCGCCTGCAGCACGAGCGCAAACACAAGCATTGGAAGTCCCCACAGGTATTTGGTAAGTAATCGCGTTAAAATGTCAGGCAAGCGTAACTAGGTCGGGTAACAAGGCCCGCACACTGAGTGTGACCACCGCACTCCGGCGCGGGCCTTGAACTTTAAAACCCGGTCCGGTTATGACGGACGTGTCGAAACCGACGTTGACATGTCGCTGAACAATTGGGCAAGGTCTCCGCCGAAAGCGAATACCACGACGGAAATGCCGACAGCGATGCCGGCGGCTATGAGCCCGTATTCAATGGCAGTCGCACCTTGTTCATCGTTTTTGAATGCTTGTACATGTGTCAGAAGTTTTAGCATCTACAGACTCCTTTTTCTTTCCCACTAAAGTTATATCAGCCATTGACCCGGCCTATTAGGTGTTATGTAAATAATAACGGGCTGAATATTAAAAGTGGGTTAATGCAGCAAAGTATCCGTTAACTAATAATGCAAACTATACTTATAAAAATAAAAACGAATTTTATATAAATGTGTTTTTAATTGTCTTCTAATTGTAAAAAACCTTAAAAATCTCTTAAGCGCCCCTTGAGTACAATGAATATGGGCCAAGTATGCATCGGTCAAAAAAGCATACGGGCAAAGAGTGGGCACAAATGCGAATACCATGTATTGGCCGGCACGACATCAAGGCGTGCGAGAAGGGAGCAACCGCGATTGAATTCGCGTTGATTCTGCCACCGCTGGTTTTTCTGATTTTAGGCTCTATCGAATTCAGTCTTTACCTGTTTGTGCAAAGCGCATTGGAAGGCGCTACATTCGCGGCCTCCCGCCTTGGCAAAACTGGCTATGTGGCAAGCGAAATGACACGGGAAGAAACCATCCGCGCCTCGCTGGATGACCGTATCGGTTTCTTCCTGAACCCTGACAAAATCGCCATTACATCTAAATCCTATGACGACTTTTCATCGGTCGGTAAGCCCGAGCCGTTTATAGACGCCAACCATAACGGCATCCGTGACAGTAACGAGAATTATACCGATGCCAACGGTAACGGCGTTTACGATGAAGACATGGGCGTAAGCGGTGCCGGCGATGCAGGCGAGGTTGTGGTCTATACGGTCACCTACCCGTGGCAGATCATGACGCCGTTTATCCAGGACTACTTAGGAAAAACATCCGATATATCCAGCAAGTTCATCGTCAAGAACGAGCCTTACTGATGCGCGGCATAGCCAGGGCAGTCAGGCGTTTATGGGCGGAAAATGGCGGTGTGGCCGCCACTGAATTTGCCTTGATGCTGCCCGTGCTCATGACAATGCTGCTGGGAAGTTACGAGCTGTCGCGCTTTATCATTTTGAACCAGAAAATCGACCACGTGGCCTATACAACGGCTGACGTGATCGCGCAGGAAACATCGGTCACCAACGCGCAGTTGAACGATATTATGAATGCGGCTGCCGAAATTATGGACCCCTTCCAGTTTGGCGAAAACGGGCTGGTGATTGTGTCGTCCGTGTATCAGGACGCAACGCGCGGACCAATCGTTGTGTGGCAGTCACGCGGCGGCGGTACACTGGATAGAATAAGCCGGATCGGCGTTGTTAATAATACAGCCGAATTGCCTGAAGGTTTTACGTTGAATACAAGGGATAACATAATAATTGCTGAAGTGTTTTACAATTACATACCGACATTGACCGAGAAATACATGAAATCACGCGAAAACTATAAATTCGCGTTATTCAAGCCACGATACGGCGCCCTTACAACGGCACCCAACTAAAAGGATTTTGTTTTTATGCGTAGCCAGAGCGGTAGCGTTATCGTCACAGTGGCCTTCGGCATCCTTGCGATGACGGGGGCAACGGGGCTTGCGGTCGATATCGGGCGGGCGCAACTGGCGCAATCCAAATTATCCAGCGCGCTGGATGCTGCGGGTCTGGCCGCTGGCAGTAACCTCAATACGGTTGACCTGGACGCCGAAGTTACGAAGTACCTGAATATAAATTTTGATAACTACCTAGGCACGACCCTGACGAATGTAACGGCTGACGTTGATAGCACCGGTTCGGTCATATCGCTGGCGGCAGACGGGTATATCAATACCAGCTTCATGCGTTATTTCGGGTTTGAAACCGTGCCGATCAGCGCGCAATCTGAAATCACGCGCGCAACCAGCGGGCTTGAGCTGGTGATGGCGCTTGATAATACGGGGTCTATGGCGGGAACATCCCTGAGTGACCTTAAAACAGCGGCATCTGACCTTGTTGAAATTTTGCACGGCAACGGCACGTCCGAGAATTTGTGGATAGGGCTGGTGCCCTTCGCGCAGGCGGTCAATGTGGGGGCATCGCGCACAAGCTGGGTCAGTTCATCGTATTTGGCATCCAAAACATGGGGGCCGACAAGCTGGGGCGGCTGTGTCGATGCGCGCCAGACGGGCGGCGATGTGACCGATGCGCCCCCTTCGTCACAGATTTTCTATCCCTATTACTGGCCGGACGACACCAATAATGACTGGATAACCACCACAACCAAAAAAGGTAAAACAACCACGACCTATACGATCAATGCCAGCCGGGGGCCGAATAAATACTGCTCGCAGGAAGTAACCCCCATGACCGACGATAAGCAGGCGATCCTTGATAAAATCAATGCCATGGTGGCCGTAGGCAATACGCACGTCAATCTGGGGGCTGTGTGGGCGTGGCGTATGTTAAGCCCGCGCTGGCGCGGCCTGTGGGGCGGGGAGATGGATACAAACAACCTGCCGCTGGATTACAACACCCAGCACATGAACAAAGCAGCAATTATTATGACGGATGGTGAAAACACCATGAGCAACACCGTGCACACGGCCTATTGGTATTTGTCGGATGCACGGCTGGGTACAACCAATGGAACAACGGCGGTGGCCAATCTCAATACGCGGCTGGCAACTGTGTGTAATGCAATGAAACAGAATAACATCATCGTATATACCATTGCGTTTGGTAACCCCGGTTCAAACATTGAATCGCTGTTGCGTAATTGCGCCACACAGCCCGATTATTATTTCGACACACCCGATGGAGATGAGCTCAAAAAAGCATTCCGGATGATCGGTAATTCGCTCTCCAACCTGCGCGTTAGTAAATAACGCCACCTGAAATACCCTTAAAAAGTTAAGGAATATGCGGAAACCAGCTGCATATTTAATACTTTTTTATCCTTAATTTGCCATAATAAAGTTTGTGCAACTGGTAATAGTGGGGGAATAAACGTGCGCGGTGATCGGGAAGGCAATCTTGTTCTGGTTGCCGATGACAACAGCTTCGTGCGCTTCCTGATCAGGAAATGGCTGGGCGAGGGGACCGAAATCGTCGATGTCGAAAAAGGCGCCGATGTTCTTGATGCGTATCAACGCACCAAGCCTGATGTACTGTTTCTTGATATTCACCTGCCGGGCAAAAGCGGTAAGGATATTTTGAAGGAAGTGCTGACGCTCGACCCCACGGCCTTCGTGGTCATGGTCAGCGCTGATAGTAAAAAAGACAATGTTGTCTATTCCGCCCAGTCGGGCGCCAAAGCCTTCATGGCCAAACCCTTTACGCGCGACACGCTCAACCGCTACTTCCAGCTATGCCCCACCATCGCAAAACCGGATGCCATGGCGCTTGTTGGCACGTCTTCCAATTAGGTTTTCATACGTTCGGCCAGTTTAAAGAACAGCCTGTCAGGCATAATCCGCAATATTTTCATGAGCCATGTAAATTTGCGCGGAAAATGAATCTCAAATTTTGTTGATAAAAGCCCGCACGCAATATGTGCGGCTGCTTCATCTGCACTAATTGCCATGGGCATATCGAATGTGTTTTTGGCTGTCATCGGTGTGCGTACGAAACCGGGGCTAATAAGCCGCACATCAATGCCGCGTGCCTGTTCTTCCGCGCGCAGGCTCTCGGCCACGTTGATGATGGCCGCCTTGGTTGCGCTATAAGGCTGGCCCTGGGGCAGGCCGCGATAGCCTGCAACGCTGCCGCATAAGGCAATTTGCCCGTAGCCTTGGGCATGAAAAACAGGCAAAACCGCGTGGATTACATTGAGGCTGCCCATAAGGTTTACATCAATAATCCGGCGCGCGTCATCAAGGCTCATATCGGCCATCGCCTGCGGTGTGTAGGTGCCGGCCATGACAATGACGCTGTCAATGCGTAGCCAGCTTTGGGTAAGCGCGTGTGCAACATCCTGTACATCTTTAGCGTTACTGACATCGAGTGGCCAGATGCTATGGCGCAAGCCGGTTTCATGCGCCAGAACCTCAAGCGCGGGGCGGGTGCGGGCTGAAAGAGCCAGTGTCGCACCTTTGGCGGCAAGTCTGCGGGCCAGCGCGGCACCTATGCCGCTGCTGGCTCCGATGATCCAGATATTCTTGCCGACAAAATCGTTCATTCGCCCTTTTTCATCATGATGGTTAGTTCAGCAACCTTGATTCCAAATTTGCGTAAATATGACCGGTTTATCAAAACATCGTCATGCATCAGGAACATCCAGTCATTGATGGCCACGCGCCAGGTTTTACCATCAACCGGAATATCCATCACGTAGTGCCAGTTCATGGCGCTGCCTGCAACGCCGCCCTTGGCTTCGCCTACAATATCGCCCGCTGTGCCCGTGTAAGTGCCATCGGCATTTTTTGTAATGGTCCAGGTGCGGTGCTGCTTTTTACCATCGTAATACGTGAATTCTTCATTCAGCGTACCGACATTGCCGTTCCATTTTCCATGCATCACCACGTCAAACCGTTGAACGACCTTGCCGTTCATTGATTGCACAACGCCCCATGCCTTGATGGGGCCGTTGAAGTAATCCTCGGCGCGCATGATCGGGCTCGTTTCAACATAATCCGGCAGCTTGCCAGCGCTACAGCCGCATAAAAACATAAAACCTCCCATTAAAAAAACCAGAATTGATTTACGCATGTTGAAGCTCGAATTGCATGACATCGGTTCTTTCTGTTTTGAAGCCGGCAATGCACGATGCCAGATAAAACCGCCACAGCCTGACAAATGCCGCATCAAAGCCCATATTTGTGACATCATGAATTTTGGTGTCGAACGTATCCAGCCAGTGCTGCAATGTATGCGCGTAATCCTGCCCGAAGGCAAAACGGTCGGTCACTTTAAGCCCCGCTTTGGCGGCTTCCGCCGCGAACCGTGTGGGTGACGGCAACATGCCGCCCGGGAAAATAAAGCTGCGAATGGCATCGCCACCCTTGCGGTATTTTTCAAAGTGGTTGTCATCAATGGTAATGGTCTGGATAACAGCTTTGCCACCCTGCTTTAACAAGGCAGATAGTTTTTCAAAATAAACTGGCCAGTAGCTTTCTCCCACAGCCTCGAACATCTCAATCGACACGATGCTGTCAAAGCGGCCTTGCTGGTCGCGGTAGTCTTCAAGCGCAATGTCGGCTGCGCCATCAAGGCGTTTGGCTGCAAAGTCATGTTGTGCGCGTGAAATGGTGATGCCCTTGATAGCATCGTGCCCGCGCTGGGCTGCGCGTTCGGCAAACCCGCCCCAGCCGCAGCCAATCTCAAGCAGTGTGCCGCTTTTGTTATTCAGGCGGTCTAAAATACGGTCATATTTGCTGTGTTGCGCTTCAGTAAGGCTGGCACCCTTATGGCTGAAAATGCCTGATGAATAGGTCATTGTCGGGTCCAGCCACAACGCATAAAACTCATTTCCTAAATCATAATGATGATGAATGTTGCGCTTGCTACCCTTGCGGCTGTTGGCTTTCAGCGAATATGACAGGGTAGATACGAGTTGGTGAAAACGGTTACCAAACAAGTACTTTTCAACCACGCCATCATTGGCCAGCGCAAGCGTCATCAGGTCGGGCAGGTTTTTGGTTTCCCATAGGCCAGAACGGTAGTCGTCGGCAAAACCGGTATCACCCCGGGCCAGCAGGTTAGGAATGACGCGCCAGTCATGTAATTGCAGATTGCCGGACGGGCCGGGGTTGCGGCCTTGAAATACACGGGTCTGGCCGTCAGGTGTAATAACCTCGAAGCGGCCACATTCTATTTTATCCATGTGGCGCAAGAATTGATCTGTCGCGCGTTTGGCTAGCATGGTCTCTCCTCGTATAAGTCAAAGTATATGACAGCCATTCAAGTAAAAACCCTAGTTACATTTTTGTAAGGTTACGGCTGTTACTTGCTTTGGGCGTTAATTGTACTGGCTTTGGTATGTATTTTATTTTTTTGAAAACCAGTTTGATGGCTTGCCAGTGAATCCGCGCAACCGCCATAATGGTGACGAGGGGGTGGGCAAAAAACGCTTTTTTAAGCGCGCGGCGGCTCCATGGTACAAGCGTGCCGGTTAGCGATGTCAGCAATTTACGCTGGCCGTCTTCATCGTAATAATCAATCCATATCCCAAGTTTCTGGCCTTTATGGCTGATGCGGAATTTATAGTGCCCCTCGCGTTTTAAAAATGGCGATACATGAAACAGTTTGTCTGCTTCCAGCCAGTCGTCGCCCGTAATTGGCCTGTGGTCTGCATGGGCGCAAATATAGGTATGGGCCTCGCCGAACGTATTGTTCACGGCGTATAGAACGGCACGCAAATTGCCCTGCACGTCATGGCACAGCCAGAAACTGACGGGGTTGAACACATAGCCCAGTACGCGCGGCATACATATGAGGGTAATATCGCTCACAACATCATTCAGCCCTGAAGGGGCGAGCATATGGCGCGCCCATGCTTCAAGCCCGGTGCCGTCTTTGGCGCCATGGTCACGCCCGAAGAAAGACAACAGCGCAAACCTCTCAACACCAAACCAGCATGGCGTATCAAGCATGGGCATGTCCGGCAAAGGGCAGGCCATATAATAAATGCCATAGGTGAATGCGTTTTCGCGCTCGAACTGGCGTTTATGCATCACCCGCCCGTAAAGAATGGACGCCGCCATCACGCCCATGGAATATCAGCGCCCAATGCCTGCGCCACATTGACCGCGCTTAACAGGCCATCTTCATGGAATCCGAAACGCTGGTAAGCCCCGCAATACCAGATGCGGTCTTGCCCTTGTATGGTAGGCAGGGCCTTTTGTGCACGTATTGCGGCCAAATCAAACACAGGGTGTTTGAATATATGTTCGTCACGGATCAGTGCCGCCTTCGGCCTGCGTGCGGGGTTAAGCGTTACCAGAACGGGTACCTGCGTCGGCAGTGGCTGCAAATTATTCATCCAGTAGCTTAAAGATACCGATGGTTTTTGGTCGATTGCGCCTTCGGACAGATAAATCCAGCTGGCCCAGCTACCGCGCGTATGCGGCATGAAACTTGTATCGGTGTGCACGATCACGCTATTGGGCTGATACCTGAAGGCACCAAGCACCAAACGTTCGGCGGCGGTAGGGGCATCAAGCATGGCCAGAGCCTGATCGGCATGCGCGGCTACGACCACATGGTCATATATATTTGTTTGGCCCAGTATGTCCGTCACAGCAACGCCATCTTGCGTACGTTTGATAGTCGTGACGGCACAACCGGTTTTAATACGGTCTTTAAAGGGCGCGCAGATGCGCGTCACGTAGCTGCGGCTGCCGCCTGTAACCGTGTGCCACTGCGGGTGGTCGTTGACGGTCAACAGCCCGTGGTTTTCAAAGAAGCGTATGAAAGTTGACGCAGGGTATTCAAGAATAGTCTCGACCGAGCAGCTCCAGATAGCGGCGCCCATGGCTTGTAAGTAATAGCGCCTGAACCAGTCGCCAAGGCCCATTGCATCAAGGCAGTCTTTTAAACTCATATCATCATTGGCGTTTAAATAAGCTTTTGCGCCGCGATTAAAGCGCAAAATATCATAAACCATACCCCAGAATTGAGGGCGTAGCAGGTTAGCTTTTTGTGAAAACATACCCTTGCTGCCGTATTCGATGCGCCCACCCTCAATACTGGCACCGAACGACATATCGCTCAGGCTGGTTGGCACATCCAGATATTTGAACATGGCTGTTAGGTGTGGGTAGTTGCGATGGTTGAAAACAATAAACCCCGTATCAACCGACACGGTTTTATTTTCAACCTGAATGTCGATGGTGCGGCTGTGCCCGCCTACCTGCTGGTTTGCCTCATAGACTGTAACATCATGATGCCGGTTAAGCAGCCATGCTGCGCCCAAACCCGAAATGCCAGTACCGATGATCGCGATCTTCATGCAGCACTTTAACATGGCGGCGTATTTGGGCCAGCCGCCTTATTATTAAAACTATGTAAGTTTTAGGCGGGAAGTACCACGGTCACGCTCAGGCCCGGGTTGGCATTGGCCAGTTTGATTTTCCCGTGATGCAATTCAATGACAGCGCTGACAAGCGCGAGGCCCAGGCCATTGCCGGGGCTGTTCCGGCACATATCGGCACGGTAGAAACGCTCGAATACGCGAGGCGCATCGGCATCGCAAATACCGGGGCCGCTATCTTTAACCGTGACCGATACCATCCGCCCCGCAGCCTCCAGCTGTACCTCGACATGGCCGTCGCGTGGTGTAAATTTAATGGCGTTATCAAGTAAATTGGCCAGCGCCTGAAACAGCAAATCTCGGTCGCCCGTCATTTGTGTGGGCTTGCCATTAAAGCTGAGGCGGATGTGTTTGTCTTCAGCCAGCGGCTCGTACAGGTCAATAACGTCCTGTGCCAGTTTCAGCATGTCAACAGGTTTGAAATGCGTGCGCCTGCTACCCGTTTCCACATGGGCAATACGCATCAGGGCTGCGAAAGTATCAAGCAGATGGTCGGCTTCCGACAACAGGGTATCGCAACGCGTAGCCATGGCATCGTTATCACGGATATCGCGGCGCAGGGAATCAAGGTTGTTACGCAGGCGCGTCAAAGGCGTACGCAAGTCATGGGCAATATTGTCCGATACCTGTTTGATGCCTTTGAGTAATTGTTCGTTGCGCGTTAAAAATTCGTTTAGCACATCGGCCATGTAACTCAAATCATCCCATTTGGAATCGATGGCGATGCGGCGCGTCATATCGCCTGTATCAATAATGGCCTTGGCCGTGCGTGCAATGCGGTTGGTACGGCTGACGACAAAGGTTGAAACCCTGAAACTGGTAATGATAACGAGCGCCATACACAAAATGGCAACAATGCTTAAGGCCTGCATTTGTGCGAAATCATGCGCGTCATCGGTAATATCAACCCCGACCAGGAGGCGTTGGTTATTTGAGAATGTTTCTATGCGTGCTGCAAATTGCCTGTTTTCTGGGCCAAGCGGGAATGTGATCGTGCCTTCGTTCAGGGGGGATATATTGTTGGGGGTGGCATCAAGGTTACCGGCGAGTTTCTGGCCATCACTGTCCATCAGCAGGTAAATATGGTCGGCTGTGTTTGAATGGCGCGTCACGCTTTGGCGCAAGGCTTCAGGGTCTTTAATGTCACCAAACCACGCGATGTCTTTTTCAAGCAGGGCTTCTGTGCTGTTGACGAAATGCCCGTGCGAGAAATAATAGCCGAAATACCCCATCACGATGACGCCAAAACCTAGCACCACGCTGAAGAAAACCGCCAGCTTGAAGCTGGAGCTATGGTAGTAGCTTCTACCTGTCTTCGAGGATATATCCTGCACCGCGCACCGTTTTTAAAAGAGGTTTTTCATGGTCTTCAAGGATCTTGCCGCGAAGCCGGCTGATATGCACATCAATGATATTGGTTTGCGGGTCGAAATTATAATCCCACACATTCTCAAGTAACATTGCACGGGTCACAAGCTGGCCTTTATGGCGCAGCAGGTATTCAAGCAGCATGAATTCACGCGCCTGAAGGTCTATGGCCTTGCCAGCGCGCGTTACTGTACGGGCTAGTAAATCCATCTCAAGGTCGGCCGTACCAAGTTTTGTAACCGCACTAGCCGGTACCTGCATCCGCCGTGCAAGGGCCTCAACACGGGCCAGCAATTCGTCCATCACAAAGGGTTTGACGAGATAATCATCCCCGCCCGCACGAAGGCCTGTAATGCGGTCATCCACATCGCCCAGGGCACTCAGAATTAAAACCGGATTGGTATAACCTTTGGCGCGCAGCGTTTTAATGATGGTCAGCCCGTCCATGCGCGGTAACATCCGGTCAACGACTAGAACATCGTAATTATCGGTCTGCGCCATTTCGAGGCCCGATACCCCGTCATGCGTCGAATCGACTGCATGCCCGCTTTCAGCAAGGCCGCTTACAATATAGGCGGCAACGGCCTTGTCATCTTCAACAATTAATATTCGCATAAAATCAATCCGCTAGCCTTTATATCTTTAAGTAATATTCTAATGACTATAGTCAAATGCAAAGGTTTGGAAATGAGCTAAAATATAGCCCTGATGATATCACTTCGTCTGCCTTTGCCCCGTACTTTGGGGGTGGCTGCAACAATGCTGCTGGCCGCCCTGTCACCGCATATCGGCTGTTTGGCGTTTGCGGGCACGTTTTTCTGGAGCGTGGCTGAATTATTGGCACACCCCGCTGCAATCCCGCTATTGATTGATCATGCGCAGGCTCTGGGCGTATCGCCGTGGCGCTATTTGGCCCAGCTTTGCATAGCCCCGCATTCTTGACTTAAATCAACGCCTGATACAAAGCCCTGCGCCAGTATCATAGGTATGAAAGCATCAGACAAAGCTTCTTCGGCCAAAGATATCGTGCTCGCGCAAAACCGGGCAGTACCCCGCTATACGAGCTACCCTACGGCACCACATTTTAAAGATGGTTTCAGCGAAAGTATTTATCGCGATTGGCTTTCTGCGCTTAAGCCCGATCAGTCGCTCTCGCTCTATGTTCATATTCCGTTCTGCGCCAAGTTATGCTGGTTCTGTGGCTGCAATACAAAAATCACTCTGCGCGAAGGCCCGGTGACGGACTACGTTGAATTGCTGGTGCGCGAAATCGATATGATAGGCGAGTTGTGCGTGAAGGGCATGATGGTCAAAAATCTGCATTTTGGTGGCGGTTCACCCACCATATTGAAGCCGGGTGCGTTTGAGGCCGTGATGGCAGCTTTACGCCGCAATTTCACTTTTACGCCCGATGCCGAAATTGCCGTTGAAATTGACCCGCGCACCATGACATCTGAACTTGCCGCCATGTATGGGCGGTGTGGCGTCAATCGCGCCAGTATCGGCGTGCAGGATTTTGATGAAAAAGTAATGCAGGCCGTCAATCGTCCGCAACCCTACAAGGTTGTTAAAGCCGCGATAGATATGGCCCGCGCGAACGGCATTGCATCCATCAATATTGACCTGATGTACGGCCTGCCATATCAGAGTGCCGATACAATACATAAATTGGTGGAACAGGCTGTAAGCCTGAACCCTGACCGTTTGACGTTATTCGGCTACGCCCATGTGCCATGGATGAAAAAGCACATGCGCCTGATCCCTGACGATGCGCTGCCAGATAACAGCCTGCGCTACGATTTGTTTGAAATCGGCGCCCGCTTGCTTGAAGACGCGGGCTATACGGCCATAGGCATCGACCATTTCGCAAAGCCTGATGATACGCTCGCAAAAGCTTTGCAACTTGGAAAAATGCACCGCAATTTTCAGGGCTACACAACCGACGATGCCGATGCGCTCATCGGGTTTGGTTCATCAGCCATTAGCCGTCTGCCGCAGGGGTATGTTCAGAATACCATCCATGGCCCCCAATATCGTGATCGTATAGAAGCCGGCATATTGCCGGCCGAAAAATACTGCGTACTCACTGAAGACGACCGTCTGCGTGCAGATGTGATTGAGCGGTTGATCTGCGATATGAAGGTTAACCTCAATGACGTTTGCCGCCGCCATGAACGGCCAATATCATCGTTAACGCAAGATCTTGGAAGGCTTGAGCCTATAAAGGCAAGTGGCCTTGTGCACCGTATTGGCAACCATATCACTGTCGATAAGCGCCAGATGGTACGCTTGGCGTGCGCTGCTTTCGATACCTATCTGGCCCCTGACGGCCCCAAGCGCCACGTAAGCTCTGTTTAAAATTTTGTGCTATAAAAAATGCCCTCCGTAAAGGGTACGGAGGGCATTTGACTGGTGAGTCTTTTAATTAGAATTTATAGCCGATACCAACGCCTGCGACCCATGGGTCCAGATCAACATCGGCTTTGACAGCGCCGCTGTTGAGGGATGCGTCGACATTCAGATAGATTTTCTTCAAGTCGGCGTTCAAATACCAGTTATTGGCGATTTTGTAGTCAAAACCTGCTTGTAGTGCGTAGCCGAAGCCGCCTGTCATTTCCAGTTTGTTGAAGCCAGCTGCAGGTTTTTCATTCCAGAAGAAGCTGTAGTTGATGCCGGCACCGACGTAAGGTTTGAAAGCTTGGTCAGGCATGAAGTGGTATTGCAAGGTCAGGGTCGGTGGAACAATCCATGCCGAACCGATAGACGTACCCGTCAGCGTGCCTTTGCCATCCAGATCATGCTTGCTGCTGCCAAGAATAAGTTCAGCGGCGATGTTTGGTGTCAGGAAGTAGCTGAAATCGACTTCAGGCACGTAATCATTGCCCACGCCGACTTTACCGCCAGCAACCGTGGTTTTGCTGCTTTCATCTGGAATAACGCCGATAACGCGGGCACGTACCAGCCAGTCGCCAGCTTGGAAGCCGGGGGCATCTTCAGCGCGGGCCTGGCTGCTTGCGAAGGCACCAAAGGCCAATGCACAAAAGGCTGCGCCCATAAAAAACTTTTTCATTTGAATTCCCTTTCATGTTGAACTGAAGCAATCATGAAGGGTAGTTTTGAAAAGTTTTTGATTACCGTCAATTTTCCGAGGTTTTTTCTACAGTTTGTGGAACCAAATCGGCATCGTCTGCGGGTATATCGTCTTCGCCGTGTCTATCGCCGGTTTCATTGTCATCAAACAGGATACGGTTGGCGGCACCTTCAAGGTCGTCATACTGGCCGGTACGCAAGGACCATACGAAAACCCCCAGCCAGCAAAGGCCGAGGCACAGCGCAATAGGAATAAGATATAACAGGACACTCATATCCGTGACCTCAGTCTGAAGGCATTGGCGATCACGACGAGGGACGATGACGACATGGCAATGGCGGCAACCAGAGGCGTCACATGGCCCAACATGGCCAGCGGTACGGCAAACACGTTGTAGCCGATGGCGAGTACGAAGTTCTGCCCCACAAGGCGCTGCGAGAATCGGGCAACATTAATCACGCGGGCAATCGCATCGAAGCCTTCGCCCGTATAAACAACATCGGCGGCGTTACGTGCTATATCAAGCCCGCTGGCGGGGGATGCCGATACATCGGCGCCCGTTAATACAGGAGCATCATTCAACCCGTCGCCCACCATCATGATTTTGTGGCCCTGCGCCCGCAACGCATTCATCTGGGCGAATTTGTCGGCGGGCTTCATATTGGCCTGCCACGTTACAATACCTAGTGTTTGCGCGGTTTGTTTAACAGCCGCCTCACGGTCGCCGGATGCGAGTACAATCTGCAAGCCTTGCCGCTGTAAGGTCTCTATCGTGGTTTTGGCATCTGCGCGTAAAGGGTCGGCAAAATAGAAGGGCAGGCGGGTGCTATCATTTGTCTGCAGCCATATTTCAAGCATGTCGGTATGGTCGGCTGCATCGGCGGCACCGCACCATGCACGGCTGCCAAGGCGTATTTGCTGGTCGTTATAATTGGCTTGCAGGCCATGGCCGGGTATTTCTTCAACGCTTATATCGAGTAACGCGCCATCATACGCGCGGGTGAGGGCAACCGACAACGGGTGCTTGCTGTGTGCGGCAAGGGACGCAGCCAGCTGTAATGATGCGCGGTCATACGAGGCGCCATTGGTCAGTGTAGGGTGGCCCAGCGTCAAGGTACCGGTTTTATCAAGCATGATGGTGTCTATGCTGGCCAGCCGCTCAAGAGCATCCCCCGCTTTTATAAGAATACCGCGCTTCATAAGGCGGCCTACGGCCAGCACCTGCACCACAGGCACCGCCAGCCCCAAAGCGCATGGGCAGGTGATGATAAGGACGGTCACTGCCGTCATTAAGGCGTTTTGCCAAGGCGCACCTACAAACAGCCAGCCAATAAAGGTGGCCGCGGCCAGTACGTGCACCACAGGCGTGTACATACGTGCGGCGCGGTCGGCAATACGCACATATTTGGCTTGGCCCTGTTCGGCTTTTTCCATCATGCGCACAATGTCGGCCAGCAACGAATCTTCGGCAGCCCGCGCGATTCTTATTTTAAGGGGGGCTGAGTTGTTGATCGTGCCTGAATAAAGGGAATCGCCCGTTTTAACCGGCTGCGGCAGGCTTTCCCCCGTGACGGCGCTGGTGTCGATATCCGATGCGCCTTCAAGAACAACGGCATCGGCCGGTATGCGTTCGCCCACGCCGACAAGGGTCACCATACCTTCGCGCAAATCGCGAATAAGGATGCTGCGCGTCTGCCCATCTTCAAGCACGGTCGCAACCCCAGCCATCATGGAAAGCAGGTCACCAGCCGCACGGCGCGCATTGGATAACGCCAGAAAATCAAGATACCGCCCGATCAGCAAGAAAAATAGCAGCATGACGGCCGAGTCAAAAAATACGTGTTCGGCCCCGTGGAACATTTCAAAAAGGCTCATGCCCGTAGCCAGTAAAACGCCCAGTGATATGGGCACATCCATATTGGTGCGTCCCTGCTTGAGTACCGATAAGGCCGAGCGAAAGAAGGGCCTGCCAGAAAAGGCCACGGTCGGCACCGCAATCAATGCTGATATAAGGTGGAAAAATTCGCGCGTAACCAGTCCCATATGGTGGGCATCCGTCAACCACAGCGCAAATGACAACAGCATGATATTGCCACTGGCAAAACCGGCGACGCCAAGGCACATACGTAAAAAGCGCGCGTAGTCGGTATCGCTTTGCTCGGCTTTCTCGGCTTCGTAGGGGCGGGCTTTGTAGCCAAGGGCATTAACGCGGTTGATAAGCTCGTCCGCGCGGGCGGCATCACCCTGCCATACAAGGCTCAGGCGTTTGGTTGTGTAATTCAGGCGGGCCTGCGCCATGTCTGGCAGCGCACCGAGGGATGATTCAATTTTCTGGATGCAGGCGGGGCAGTGCACGCCGTCCACGCTCAGGACGATATGGTTCAGGCCATCGCTATCTTTTATAACGAAGGGCGCGAAAACCGAAGTCACGGCAGGGTCAGGTCTGTATCCGTTTGAAATGTCTGGTTGTGCCATGTGGTGTAAATCCTGATGTTCCAGAGGCCATGTAAAGGCAAAGCCACCTTCGCTTCATATACGCCTTTGCCGGCTTCCTGTAAAACAGCTGTGCTGTCATGTCCTTGGGTAACAGGCCGTGTGATTTCGGCTTTGATGGTCGCGCCGGAAATAGGCGCGCCTGTTTTGTCTTTTAATGTGTAACTCAGCACGTCGTTGGCGTAGGTGGTGCGACCGGTCCAGCCAAGGCTTTTCTGCTTTTTGGCGGCTTCAAGGGTATTGTTATAGGCCAGCCCCTTTTCGTAAGCGTCTTCGGTTACAAGGCCGGGGCGGGTCTGAATGGCTACCGTCACGAACACGGTGTTGACCATGGCAATCACCACGAAGAACGCAACGAACATCCAGGGGATCCATTTATCGATCGGCTTCGAATCTGGGGTAATGGCGTTCATTGGGTCCCTCCACTCATGAAAACACTGTCATGTTTATAGGTGATACCGCTCACTTTGTCTGTGATGGTGAAAACGATATCGCGGCTCGGTACATCCTGTGTAGCGGCTTTCACAAAAAAGTGGAAATGGCCGACTTCATCAGGCGCTACGGGCAGGGCGTTGGCCGATACATTGCCAGCACCTTCAACTTCGATAGAGGCATTATCAATGCCCTCTATATCAAGTGCGAAGTTGCGCACGTCGTGGGTTTTATTCAGGATTTTAATATCATAGCCGTTATTGATGAGTCCGTTGCTGAGCTGCACAAATAAGGGGTTACGGTCATGGATGACATGCAGCTCGGCTGGTTTGCGGGTTAAAAGCCCATAGGTCAGCAAGGCCAAAATCGCAGTCAGAACAATCGCATAATAAATCGTACGCGGGCGTATGAAGCGCGGTTTGGTGTGCCCTTTATCGCTCTCGGTAAGGCCGCGTTCGGTATCATAACGGACAAGACCGCGTGGCAGACTCATCTTATCCATGATGTCATCGCATGCATCAATGCAAAGACCGCATGCAATACACTGTATTTGCAGGCCATCTCGAATGTCGATACCCATAGGGCATACTTGCACGCAGGCTTGGCAATCAATGCAGTGGCCTTTATCGCTAAAGGCTTCGCCTTTTTTATGCTTGCCGCGTGGTTCGCCGCGTACAAGGTCGTAACCGATAACAAGCGTATCGGGGTCGAACATGGCCGACTGGAAGCGCGCATAGGGGCACATATACGTGCACACTTGCTCGCGGGCAAAACCTGCCATCAGATAAGTACTGAATGTAAGGGCCGTCATAAAGCCCAGAACCATGGGCGATACGCGCTGGTTCAGGAAATCATCGAGAAGGACCGGCGCGTCATTGAAATACAGGACAAACGTACCGGCCGTCATAAAGGCTATAAAAATCCATGTGACATGAGTCGCGCTGATTTTCAGGAATTTTTCAGTGGTCCAAGGCCCGTCATGCAGGCGCTGGCGCGCGCCGCGCTCACCCTGAAAAAAGCGTTCGGCCCATATAAAAAGGTCGGTCCATACGGTCTGGAAGCAGAAATACCCACACCATACGCGGCCCAGAAGTGATGTAGCAAAAAACAGTAATATTGCAGCAGTTACGAGGATACCGACCAGATAATAGACTTCCTGCGGCCATATTTCGATTGCAAAGAAATAGGCGCGGCGGGCAGGCAGGTCAATCAATATGGCCTGATCCGGTATATGTGGCCCGCGGTCCCAGCGAATGAAAGGTGCCAGATAATATATACCTAGCGTAACGGCAATCAGCCACCATTTAAGCCGTCTGAAAAAGCCGTCAACGTTACGGGGGTAAACTTTCTGCGCTTTAGCAAAAAGAACAATATCGTCGTTATTTTGATTCTGTAGTTGGTTCAACTGGTGCCTCTGTTTTCTCAGCTGGTGCATCTGCTTCGCCACCGCCCAATGAATGGACGTATACGGTCAGCTCGCGGATGGTGTTTTCATCCAGCTTGCCTTTCCAGTATGGCATGATGCCTGAGCGGGCATAAAATACTGTTTGATGCACGTCTTCACGCTTGCCGCCATACAGCCAGATACTGTCTGCTAGACGTGGCGCGCCAAAATCCCGCCCGCCTTCGCCTTGTGCGCCGTGGCACGCAGCGCAATTTTCAGCAAATACTTTGGCACCTGCCATGGTATCCGTTGCTTTGTGGTCTGACAAAGCCAGTACGTAATCGACAACAGCATCCACACTCTTGGCATCCAGTATGCCGTCTGCGCCGAACGAAGGCATTTGCGATACGCGCGTATCATTATGCCCTGAACGGATACCATATTGAATAGTCTGGTAGATATCAGCCAGTTTACCGCCCCACAGCCAGTCGTCATCATTCAGGTTGGGGAAGCCCTTGCTACCTGCAGCACCACTGCCATGGCAGGTCGCGCAATTGTTTTTGAACGCGGCCTTACCGCCAGCTACTGCGAAAGCATAAAGCTGCGGGTCTTTCATGATCTGGTCGAATGACGCATCTTTGAACTTGCTGGCATAAACAGCCTGCCTTGCATCAATTTCGGCCTGATCGGTCTTGAGCTTGTTATACTCGGTCCAACCCAGAATACCTTTGGTGTGGCCAGCTACGGTCGGCCATGCGGGGTAGAATACCCAATAGCCTGCTGCCCATATGCAGCACACATAGAACACCCACAACCACCAACGTGGCGCAGGGTTGTTCAGTTCCTTGATACCGTCCCATTCGTGGCCGGTGGTTTCGACGCCTGTGATGGTATCGATGTCTTTTTGGCCATCTGGCTTATGATCAGTCATTGAGAGCGTCCTTTTTGAGGGGAATGCAGGCTTTCGCCATATAATCGGCCTTGGAACCTGGGCGGAAAACCCAGATCAGTGTGGCTGTGAAAAACGTAAAGAAAAATACCAGCCCGATTACCGGCGCATGATGTGCGATGAAATCTATCATTTGACCTCGCTTTTATCTTTAGCTGTGTCTGGCTCGTAATTCGTGAAATCAACCATGGTGCCCAGCACTTGCAGATAGGCGATCAGGGCATCGAGTTCCGATGTAAGGTTCGGATTGCCGTCGAAATCACGGGCATTGACGCGGTCACCGTAGCGGGCTTGCAGGCCAGCAAGGTTCGGGCTGTCATTCGAAGCCTGTGCCATGGCGTCTTTATAGGCGTTGGCGATCATATCGTCGCTGTAAGGTACGCCAACAATACGCAGGGTTTTCAGGTGTGCGCCCAGATCGTCCAGCTTGGCTTCACGCCCGGCCAGCATTGAATAGTTCGGCATAATCGACTCAGGCACTACGTCGCGTGGGTTTTTGAGGTGTGCGACATGCCATGCATCCGAATAACGACCGCCAACGCGTGCAAGGTCTGGCCCTGTGCGTTTCGAGCCCCACTGGAACGGGTGGTCGTACATGCTTTCTGCCGCCAGCGAGTAATGGCCGTAGCGCATCGCTTCATCGCGCAGCGGTCGGATTTGCTGTGAGTGGCAATTGTAACACCCTTCGCGAATGTAGATATTCTGGCCCGCAAGTTCCAGCGGCGTATAAGGCCGCACGCCTTTTACAGGTTCGATCACCGTCTCCATACGGAAGAGGGGAATGATCTCGATAATCCCGCCAATCAGCACAACGATGATGATGCCAACCAGAAGTAAAATGGAATTGCGTTCCAGATACTCGTGTTTTTTAAGAAAGTTTTTCATGCTGCAACCCCTTGGGCAACGGCTTGGGTTTCGTTTTTGCAGACGTCACCGCGAATGGTGCGCCAGAAGTTATAGGCCATGATCAGGGCGCCGCTGAGGTACAAGGCCCCACCGAATGCACGCATCATGTAATAGGGGTGCATGGCCATGACGGTTTCCACGAAGGAATATTCGAGGAAGCCCATGCTGTCATATGAGCGCCACATCAAGCCTTGCATGATGCCGGATACCCACATGGCGCAGATGTAAATGACGATACCCAGTGTGGCGACCCACAGGTGCAGATCGACCAGTTTCAGGGAGTACACTTCCTTACGGCCCCACAGGCGGGGGATCAGGTGATAAAGCGCACCAAAAGTGATGAACCCAACCCAGCCAAGCGCACCGGAATGCACGTGCCCGATGGTCCAGTCGGTATAGTGGGAGAGGGAGTTGACGGCCTTGATGGACATCAATGGGCCTTCAAACGTGCTCATGCCATAGAATGCAATGGCGATGATCATAAAGCGCAAGACCGGATCCTGGCGCAATTTGTGCCATGCGCCCGACAGCGTCATCATACCGTTGATCATACCACCCCATGAAGGCATCCACAGCATGATCGAGAAGGTCATGCCCAGCGTTTGTGCCCAGTCAGGCAGTGCGGTGTAATGAAGGTGGTGAGGGCCAGCCCAGATATAGATAAAGATCAGGGACCAGAAGTGGAGGATCGACAGGCGGTAGGAATAAACTGGACGATCAGCGCGTTTCGGCACGAAATAGTACATCATGCCCAAAAAGCCTGCAGTCAGAAAGAAGCCGACCGCGTTGTGACCGTACCACCATTGGATCATGGCCGATTGTACGCCCGCCATGACGGTATAGCTTTTAGCCCCCAGAAAGCTTACGGGAATAGAAAGCCCGTTACCCAAATGCAACACGGCTACCGTGATAATAAAGGCAAGATAGAACCAGTTAGCGACATAAATATGGGGCTCACGACGTTGGATGAGTGTCATGAGGAACTGGACGAGGTAAGCTACCCAAACAATCGTAAGCCAAAGGTCGACGTACCATTCCGGCTCGGCATATTCTTTGCCCTGGGTCACGCCGGTAACATAACCAAGCGCGGCCAATACGATAAAAAGTTGGTAGCCGAAAAAGGTGAACATGGCCAGCTTATCGCTCCATAGGCGTGTCTGGCAGGTCCGCTGTACAACATAATAGCTGGTCGCAAACAGGGCGTTACCGCCAAACGCAAAAATAACGGCTGAGGTATGCAGGGGACGCAGGCGGCCAAAGGTTAAAAACGGCTCGAAATTCAGGGCCGGAAAAGCCATCTGCAGGGCTATGAAAAGTCCGACGGTGAAGCCGACAATCCCCCAAAAGACGGTTGCCAGTGAGAAAAGCCTGATAGCATCATCGCTATAGGCAATCGGGCCGGTTTGTTTGCTAAGGGCTGTCATGGCGCTTGTCCTTGGAAAAAGCTGATATTTTGGCAGTTACGATATTAATCGGTGCCAAGTTGCGTGATAGGTGCATGATATACCTTGATTTAGGTCAACCATATGTGAAAAAACCATTGGAATGAAAACGATAGCCGCCAAGAAATGCCAGTCGCACCCGGCCCCGCCTGAATTGGCGCTTGATGCCGTGCCGCTTTTCAATGGCGCCGCCCCCGCATTTCTGGAAAGGCTTAAAACCGCTTCCAGCACACACGACTATGCAAAAGGTCACGTGGTCTTTATGCAGGATGATGTAGCTGAGTGGTTCTATGTAATTAATAGTGGCTGGGTAAAACTCTTTCGCCAGACACTGGACGGCGATGAAGTCATCATCGATATTTTACCAGCGGGAACATTATTCGGTGAAACCGAACTGTTCTCAAACCTTAGCTTCGCCAATAGCGCTGAAATTGTGCAGGATGCAAAAATCACCGCTTACCCCATGTCGCTGCTGCGTAACCAGATCAGCACCGACCCTGCCTTCGCTGTCAAAATGCTTGAACACATTCTCCATGGGCAACGCGAACAGACTAAAGAAATAGAACACCGGACAATTATGAACGCGTCGCAGCGTCTTGGCTGCTTTTTGCTCCGGCTGATTAATGTAAAAAAAATCGGGCCGATTGTACTGCATCTGCCATACGATAAAACATTAATCGCATCACGTCTGGGTATGCAGTCAGAAACATTTTCGCGTGCGCTGGCACGCCTTAAGGCCGATCTTGGCGTGCGCGTTAAAGGGGCCACCATTGAAATTGATTCCATGGACGCATTGATTTCTTATACATGCTCGGCCTGTTCTAACGCCTTTCCTTGCGCCGAAGATTAGAAAAGGGCTTAACCTTGCCGAACTACACACCACAGCCATACAATTTCGACCCCGAAATTCTGCGCGAATACGATATCCGCGGCATCGTCGATAAAAACCTGTCCGCCAAAGACGCCTATTATATCGGCCTCTCTTACGGCACCTATGTGCGCCGTAAAACCGGCGGCAACCGCATTTGCCTAGGTTACGATGGTCGCCATTCAAGCCCCGCTTTTCAGGCCGCAATGACGGACGGGCTGATGGCCGCAGGCATCACCGTTGAACGCATTGGCCTTGGCCCCACACCCATGCTGTATTTCGCTGTCAAAGACCGCCACGCCGATGCGGGGCTGATGATTACCGGCTCGCATAACCCAGCCGAATATAACGGCTTTAAAATGACGCTGTATGGTGCCCCCGTTTTTGGCGAAGCCGTACAGGAAATTGGCCGCATTGCCGCCACCGCCGATTATGATCTGGCTGAAGGCAGCGTGACCGACCATGACATACAGGATGCGTATGTTGACCGCCTTCTGCGTGACACGCGGCTTGTTGCGGGTAAATCAATGCGTATCGCGTGGGATTGCGGGAATGGTGCTGCTGGTGAAATCGTCCGCCGCCTGACCAAAAAACTGCCGGGCGAACATATTCTGCTGTTCGATGATATTGACGGTGATTTCCCGAACCACCATCCCGACCCGACAGTCGATAAAAATATGGCGGCGCTGGTTCAGGCTGTGCGTGATAACAAATGCAATCTGGGGTTGGCCTTCGATGGCGATGCTGACCGCGTGGGCGCAGTCGATGAACAGGGCACCATTTTACGGTGCGACATGTTGCTGACAATCTACGCGCGCGATGTTTTGAAGCGCAACCCGGGCGCTACCATTATTGGCGACGTCAAATGCTCGCAAGTGATGTTTGATGAAATACGCAAAATGGGTGGTAACCCCGTGATGTGGAAAACCGGCCACTCCCTCATTAAGGCCAAGATGTTCGAAACCAAGGCTCCACTGGCGGGTGAGCTTTCGGGCCATATCTTTTTCAATGACGGCTGGTACGGGTTTGATGACGGTATTTACTGTTCCATCCGCCTGATTGACGCCCTCATCGAGGCGGGCAAACCATTATCTGAAATTATGGCGGCACTGCCCAAAATCATCAACACGCCTGAAATCCGGTTCGAGGTTGACGAGAAAGACAAATTTCCGCTTGTGGCAAAACTTGTGGCATCTGTACTCGCCCGCGCGAAGGTTGATGACACGATCACCGTCAACGATATTGACGGCGCACGCGTGAACACGCCGGATGGCTGGTGGCTTGTGCGGGCGTCCAACACGCAGAACGTATTGGTCATGCGCGCCGAATCCGAAACCAAGGACGGCATTGATCGGCTCAAATACATGGTGGCCTCGGAAATGGCCAAAATTGGCTATGAAGCCAATTTTGAACTCTCACATTAGAAGTTACCCATAAGTCCTTCCGTGACGGGTGTTGTAAGTGTTAAAAATGAGAGCCGCTTGCGCATCATCGATATAGCCGTTGCCCATCGATACGGCATAAAGCCGTGTGCCATTGGATAGTTTTGATGTGCCGCCGGCGCCTTGGCCGCCAATCGTCAGGTACCCTGATGCTGCTACCGTGGTGGCATTAAAGGCCATGGCACGCGCAACCTTGGTGCGGCCATTCACCCAACTGCGTAATGTACCGCCTGAATAAGAAGCAATAATCAATGTGGGCATGCCGATGGTAACGGCAGCATGGTCTGTGGCTGATGTAATGGTCGTGGCGGCGCTGTCCCCCGTTTGCTGGAAGCGTACTTGCTCTGTCACAGAAAACTGGGCGTTGAAACCGATGGTTGATGCTGTGGTCTTGGTTGAAAGCGCAACCGATACAGCGGACTGGTCGGCAACATAAAGGGCGATGGCCAGCCAGAAATCGCTGCCGCCGGTGGTTTTATGCAGGTTGTTGAGGAAGGCCGTATTGGTGCCTGATTTAAGGGAAAAGGCATCCCCGCCATCAAGCAGGAAGTAGGCGGCGGCGCTGCCCGCGCTTCCTGTAAAGGTCGGGTCATCGGTGGATGCACTGGATGTAGCTCCAAGATAGAAATCGTAAGCCGTTTTGGCTGACCCGTCAGCCGGGCTGGGTACAATATTGGCCCATGTCTGCCCGGTGCCTGCATAACTATCGGTGATGGTTGCATCCACATCAAATACGCAGGATGCGATAACGGCCTTGAGCGATTTATCGGTTTTTTTGCGGGCAGGGCCGTTGAACCCGCGCCCGAGTGTGATCAACATGAAATGCTCCTGACGAAAAAGGGGTGAATCAAAAAGGCGGAACCCGTTTTGAACGGACTCCGCCTGTGTATGACTATATTCCTATCACACCATCTTTTTACTGTCAATAAGCCTGTTTAAAAGCCGTAGGTCATCCCAATGGTCACAACATGACGTTTAGAGTCTGACGTCTCGCGATCACTGTCTTTGTTTGTAAAGATATAATCGGTGTTTAGTTTGATTTGAGGGGTTAACTCATAGGAGAAGCCAGCGAGTGTATCGTAAAGATTGTCGTCTCGGTCGGTACCGTTAGTTGCTCCATTACCTCCCTCGTAGGCGCTCTTGGTAAAGCGTCCTTCAAGTTTTGCAGTTAACTTTTCACCCAGCTTTTGGGCGAGTGTAATTTTAGAAATTGTACGTACAGAACCCGAAGATCCTGCATCGGTAATCTCCATAATTACGCGGTCAACACTAGCGCCTAATACGGTTTCCTCTGTTACATCCCATTTCCATGAACCTGCAAAATAAGGGGCATGAATATCCCTATAAATGGCTTGATCATATTTACGATCTATATAGCCCGCAGCTAAATCAATTTTCATGTCTTTTCTAGGCTTGAAAGAAACGCCACCTTGATACGTTCCGCCTACAGAGGTGCGTTCTGCTGCAGAAGAAAAAGTATAGTTACGAGGGTTGTATTCCACGTCACCGAAGACATCGAAATCTTTCGCTAAATTGTAAATGGCACGTCCACCAAAGATATATTCGTTGCGATCACGAAAGTTTTGCGGGCGAACTGTACCATTCATACGTACGCCATCATCGAAGTTGTAATTCGTAATGCCTACTCTTGGTTTTAACGTAAAATCTAAGATCTTGTATGATAATGCTGTACTGGCCTTTTTTGCTGTAAAAACTGGAGGTTTCAGGATGTCATTCGTAGGGTCGGCATCCGCATCCCCACGCTCACTATGCCCTCTGCGATAGTCGAGCAGTCCCTCCCATGCTAGGTCTGAGTTTATTTTTGCATTTGCTTTTAAGCCTGTTGTAAAATCAAGGCGGTTATTATCAGGGTCATCGCTGTATATAAATTTTGTAATCCCTGCATTAAAGCGCGTTTTGAACTCATCTGAACCAGATTCGATATAAAACTCAGGAGTGATTTTTGTATAAAAATCATCATGCGCGTCTGTTCTCTCCGTATAGATGTTATCGTCATAGGATTCAGATACAGAAATTGTCGGCTTGAAGGTAACTTTTGATTCTTTGGAGCCAGTCTCAGCTCCCGCAATATTGGGGATCGAGGTTAACAAAGCTATGATTGATAAAGATGGAAGTAATGTATGCTTTTTTAACATGCGAGCTCCGATATTATCTGATTGAAGAAACTTTTTTGATTTTTAAGCACATTCACAATAATCCACAAAAGAAAAAAGTATATTAAAAGTTATTGTAGGTTTCGCCTAACTTACTAGCTTCTACGGTGTAAGTTTTTGCATAAAAAAGAAAAGGCATCATTCAACCAGCGCCTTGATGGCTACATAATCGGTTTTACCCGTACCCAATACAGGCATGGTATCAATGATTTTGATAACAGATGGCACCACAAGGGCCGATGTACCCGCCTTGGACGATTGCGCGACCAGAACATCCCGCGCGGCCCCTTTCTGTGTGGTTACAAGCACCAGTTGCTCGCCCTTGCGGGGGTCGTTTACGGCCACAACGGCGTGCTGTGCATCCGGCCACAACGCTTCTGCCAGCGATTCTGATTGTGCGAGTGACACCATCTCGCCCGCAATTTTGGCAAAGCGTTTGGCGCGGCCCACAATTTTGATATACCCCTCGGCGTCGCTGGATACGATATCGCCCGTGTCGTGCCAGCCATCTGCCGACGGTTGCAATACACCGGGCCTATCGGCCATGTAATAGCCCAGCATAACGTTGGGCCCGCGCACAACCAGCCGCCCGCCTTCGCTCACGCCTTCAACGGGGTCGAGCCTGTATTCCATACCCGGCAATAATCGCCCCACCGTACCGTTTTTTTTATGCATAGCGGAATTGACGGCAATGACGGGTGATGTTTCGGTCGCACCATACCCTTCAAGCACCTTCACGCCGAAAAGGTCCATATACAGGCGGCGGGTTTCGTCTTTTACTTTTTCGGCACCGGCGAAAATATAGCGCATGCGGAAAAAGTCGTAAGGGTTGGCCATGCGGGCATAGCCGTTCAGGAATGTGTCGGTACCGAACATGATGGTCGCATTGGCTGAATACACAAGCTCGGGCACGATGCGGTAATGCAGCGGGCTCGGGTATAAAAACGTCCGCACGCCGCACAAAATCGGCAGCAATGTACCGCCCGTAAGCCCGAAGGAATGGAACATCGGCAGGCAATTGAACACGATATCCTGCCGGTTGAAATCAACCCGCGATACAAGCTGCGTAATGTTGCTCGTCAAATTCTTGTGGCTTAGCACAACACCTTTTGGCTGCCCTTCGGAACCCGATGTAAACAGCACTACGGCAGGGCTTTCAGGGTTTACTTTGTATGCGCGGTGCAGGCGGGCAGGGCATGTCAGTTTGGTCATGACCTTATCAATAAGCCCCACGCTGGCGGCTATATCCTCAAGATAGACAATGCGGGCATGGTTGCCCATTTGCGCGACCATGTCTTCTAGCCGCCCCATGCCGACAAAGCGGCGCGAGGTAATAACCGTTTTGATGTCTGCCGTTTTGATGGCCGATATAATAGCCGTAGCGCCAGCTGAAAAATTCAACATCGCAGGTACACGCGCAATGGCCTGCAAGGCAAAGAATGTCGATACGGTCGCAACCGCATTCGGCAACATCAGCCCCACATTTTCTTCTCGCTTTGTGATAGCGCTCAGCTTGCGGCTTAAAATGACCGTTCTATCCAGCAACTGCCCGAAATTAAGGGGTTTGCGTTCGGCATCCTCCACAATCAGGGCGTCATGCCCTTCCATGGCGGCAGCTTTCAGCAGAGCCTCGTACAACGTCCGGTCATGCTGGCCGGTCGTGAACATCATCTCTTCCATCAGATCATACAGCTGGCGGCTGGCGGCGGCGCGCTTTTTGCGGCCATGAAGGGCAGGGTCCACCTTAAAGCGGCGCGGCTCCAGAATGGTGATCGTGATTTTGGGAAACAGTTTGAACGCGACCTTGCCGCGCAGCCTTGCAAAATTGGTGTGCTGCACGCCATCAAGGCGTATGGGCAAAATCATGGCATCGGCCTTGTCGGCAATCAGCCCCGGGCCGTCATACACTTTCATGAGCGCGCCTGTTTCTGTCAGTCGCCCTTCGGGGAAAATGACAACATGGCGGTCTTCCTCAACCTTGCGGATAAGCGCCTTCATTGAAAACGGGTTGGTGGGGTCAAGCGGGAAGGCATCGACAAGGCGCAAAAATGGTTTGACCCACCACCATTTGGCAACATCGGACGCCACGGCAAACATGGGCCGTCCGGGTAAAAACGCTGCCAGCAAAGGCGGGTCTAGCAGTGACACGTGGTTGCCCACAATCACGGCGCGCGGGCCTGCTTTTTCTATGTTCTCAAGGCCGCGTATTTCGACGCGGTAAAGCAGTTTGAACAAGCCTTGTAAAAGGCTTTTAAGCAGGTAATCAGGCAGCAGGCGGCAAAATATAGAGGGCTACAAAACTGTTGGCGACTGCAAACGCCGCAAACAGCCCATGCACGCTCCAGCCTCGGCCTAAAAGCACGGCCGAGAATATGGCCGATGCCACCATGAATAACGCATTCATAATGGCATTGCCTGCCTGCACGCGGGCGCGGTGGTCGGGGTGCGTATGGTGCTGGATCATGGCGCTTAACGGCACCTCAAACAGGCCGCCGCACACGGCAATCATCGCAATGTCGAATGTAATGCGCCAGCTTGCAGGTTGTGCCACAAAGCCGCCCAGTGTTAGTAAAGAACCATCAAGTGATGCCCCTATATGCGTAGATGCGAAATAAAGGTCGAGCGAAAAAACGCTGACGAAGAACATGGCCAACGGTACATAAACGGCTTCGATCCGCCCGCGCAAAAGGCGGTTATTCAGTAACCCGCCAACAGCGATGCCTACCGAGAATACCATCAGGAAAAACGTCAGTACACGGGCATCGGCGCCCAGTGTTTCATGGGTGTAATTGGCAAACTGCGCCATGAACATGCCGCCGATAAAATAGAACCACGATACCCCTAAAATCGACAGCGTGATGGTGCGTGACTGCGTCAGGCTGTAACGTAAAATATTGAAGCCTTCGATGAACGGGTTTTTGTGGCGCTCGGCAGCTGAAGCTACGGGCGGGGCAGGCGGCACAAACCGGCACGATATATACCCGATGCCGGATACGACAAACAAGGCTGCCCCCACAATCCATGCGCCGTCATTCAGTGTAATCAGCGTGGTGCCGGCAATCGTGCCGGTTAAAATGGCCAGAAACGTGCCCGTGTTTAGCAAGGCGTTCGCACTGATGAGTTCCTGTTTTTCAAGGTGCTGCGGCATAATCGAATATTTACTGGGGCCAAAAAAGGCCGAATGGGTCCCAAGCGCGAACAGCGTGAAAAACGATAGCGGGATCGACCCGCTGACAAGCGATACGCAGCCAAGGGCGGCAATACCCATCTCGATAATTTTGATGGTCCGCATAACCTTGTCTTTGGGGTATTTATCGGCCAAACTTCCGCCTATGGCGGAAAACAGAACGAACGGCAGAATGAAGACACCCATCGCAAGGGTTGTCAGTAATTTGGGGTCGTAAGTAGCATCTGCGGCAGCCTTGTAGATCAGCATCACCACAAGCGCGTTTTTGAACAAATTGTCGTGGAAGGCTCCCAGAAATTGGGTAATGAACAGCGGCAGAAAGCGGCGGTCACGCAGCAGATAAAACTGGTTACTGGCCATGCTTGAAAACTCCGTGTTTGAGGAAATGGATAGTCTGCGCTTTCGTGTCACGGCGCATCATCATGAAGGGGTGCGTACCGCGTACTGATGCGTGGTCTTTCATGCCGTTGTATTTCGTTCGGGCTACGCTCACGCGACCATCATTCGGGCCCTTTATCAAAAGGGACGATAAAAGATAAAGCCATTTATTGGTGCCTGCAATAATGCCTAGGTCATAATAAACCTCATCCCGTGGTAAACGCTGGGCAATCGTCGTCAGTTCCATACCGGCGGGGCCGTAAAGGCGGCTGTATAAGGGCCATTGATGCACGAAATCGGCAATCTCGCTGCCGCCATTGGGCGGTGCTATCATCACGATGCGCCCGATTTTGCCGGCGGGTAGGCTGTCTTTGAATTTGTGCAGGAACCGCCTGATGACGAGGCCGCCCATAGAATGGGTCACGAAATGGACAGGTGCGGCCGATTGTTCCCAGAAGGCGTCATGCAGTATGGTCGCACGCAAGGTATCGGCAATGGTGTCTAGTGATGCCGTGGTCGATGCATAATCAACCGACAGCGTTTTATAACCTTCCCTGCCCAGCACCTTTGCAATAGGGGCCATGCTGCGGCTGGTCTTGAATATGCCATGCAATAGCACCACACGTTCGCCTTTAGGCGCGTCTGTTGTATGTTCGTCTTCGTTGCCTACGCGATAACCCATGAATAATCCTAATAAAAAAATTATTGGTTGGCTCAAGATAATAAAACGATAGAATTACAAGGTAATGGCCGACAAGGATACAACCACCGAAACGCACGCCGCAATCTTACAGGCGCAAGTGTTGAAGAAGGCGGGTGACATTGCGGGGGCTTTGCGGGTTTTATTGCCGCATACCGACCCTAACCGCACCGTACGAGAAATGTTGCGCGATGTGCTGCGCGAAGTTGCATCGCTGTACTTAACTATACGCAAACCAAGGGAAGCCGCTGCCTATTTTAGCCGGGCCATCGATGCTGGTGATACGGCGCGCCTGACGCTGTTCAATTACGGCGTTGCCCTCATGGAAAGCGGGCAGCTTGGCATCGCCCTTAAAATTACGCAGTGGTTTTTAAGCCATCAGGGGGGCGATTTTTCGTTTTTGACCCTGCACGGGGTCATTTTAAAGCGGCAAGGCCGTTTTAAGGAAGCCATTGCCCAGTTTGAAAAAGCGGCCGCCATCGAGCCTGGAAACCCCGCCGCGTGGATGAATATAGGTAATACCTATATGTCTCTGCACGAAGACCTCATTGCAGCCGACATGTATCGCGAGGCGGCAAAACGCAAACCGGATGACCATGAATGTGCCCGCCTCATCGGGCGTGCCTTGCAGTCTGCCGGCCGTTACGCGCAAGCGGCCGGCTATTTCCAGCAGGCCATGGCCCTGAAGCCTTTATTCTCGAACGCGATTGCCGATTATGCGCGTAATCTGGCATTGCTTGAAAAGGTCGAAGAAGGTGTGGAAGCCCTTGATGCGGCGCTGTTGCTGGCCCCGAATGATGTGTTGCTGCTAGAGGCCAAGGGCTGGATCTTGAAAAAAGATGGCCAGATGGAAGCTGCGCGCAACGTCTATGAAACATTAACGAGCACCAGCCCTGATAACGTCGAGGGGTGGATAGGTTTGGGCCATATCTTCGATGGCACCGACCGTGAAAAAGCCAATGCATGCTACCGCCGCGCAGCTGATGTTGATGAACGCTCTCTGCGTACGTTGTGGCTGTTAAGCGATAGCCTCAATAACAGCCGCTATGGGCGTGAAGGCGACCATATTCAGGAGGCCTATACAATCGCCTGCGAAATGGTCGAAAAATACCCGACCCACCTCATGGAGTGTTCGGAGGACCTGAAGGCCATTTTATTGCGCTGTGTCGATTACGACCGCTTTGCGAAACTGGGTGACGTAAAGGAAAGCCGTGATTACTGGCTCCGTAAGGAGCGTATTGCCGCTTTCCATTACGAATTGTCGCGCACGCAAACCATGGATGACCGGCTCGAAATGGTCCGGTATCACCGTGAATGGGGCGAGAAAGTGGATGCCAAGGCAGCCATTACGCCAATCAAACACCCAACACCAGTGAAGCACGATAAAATCCGTGTTGGTTTTATGTCGAGCGATCTGCGCGCACACCCCGTTGCCTATTTCGCGCTGCCCTTGTTTGAGCATTACGATAAATCGAAATTCGAGGTATTCTGCTATTCCTTCTACACGCGCGAAGCTGATCATTTGCAAAAGCGCATCACGGGGCTGGCTGACCATTTCCGCTGGTGGCCTAACAAAAGCAATTTTGATATTGCCCAGGGTATCGCCGATGACCAGCTCGATATTATATTCGAGCTTGGCGGCACAACCGTGATGAACAGGCTGCAGGTTATGGCGTATCGGCCTGCGCCCGTTCAGGTCAGCTGGCTTGGCTATCCGCACTCGTCGGGGCTCGGCAGCATTGATTACATTGTGGTGGACCCGTACCTCAAACCGTCTGACGAACGGCTGCTGATAGAAAAACCGTTCGAGCTGCCGGAAACATGGGTCAGTCTTGGTGATGCAGGTTTCCGTGACTACCCCATAAACCCCGTCATTCCTGAAGAACGTAAGGGTTACATTACCTTCGGCACTATGAATAACCCGTACAAATACACGCGTGAATTGATAGCGACATGGGCCGCGATTATGAACCGCGTGCCACATTCCCGTTTCATGTTTGTCAGGCCCGAAGGCGATGTGCCGGCCTTCCGTGCGAATATGGAGGCCGAATTTCTGAAACACGGCATTGTCGCCGAGCGTATCCAGTATGTCGCGGTCCGTAGCAAGCACATGCCGTTTTATAACGAGATTGATATCGCGCTCGATAGCTTCCCTCATGTCGGCGGCACCACGACATGCGAGACATTGTGGATGGGCGTGCCCGTGGTAACGCTGGTTGGCCCCGCGTTTTATGAGCGCCTGAGCTATACAAACCTGAACAATGCCGGTTTGGGTGATTTATGTGCCTTCACGCAAGCTGAATACATCGAAAAGGCGCTGGCGCTGGTGGCTGATAAACCGCGCCGCATCCATCTGCGCCTCAACCTGCGTAGCCAGTTGGGGCAAAACCCGCTGGGCCAACCGGAACGCTTTGCCCGAAACTTCTATAAAAAAGTCGAAGAAGTGCTGAAATAATGGGTTTTTGACTGTGATTAGGCAGTGGAGGCTTTGGCAGATTTTGTTACAATGATTCGCTTGATACCGATGGTGGATAAAGCGACTGATTGAAAACGATGCCCGAGATTAAACCCGAAATCAAAACCAATCCCGATATTGCGCCTCTCGTCGCGCAGGCCCAAGCGCATGTACGCATGGGCAAGCATATCGATGCGGCCGAGTTTTACAGGCGCGCCATCAACGCTGGCGATAACACGCGCATCACATTTTTCTATTTTGTCGTTTCCCTCATGGAAAGTGGTGAATCCACAGTCTGTATCAACACAATTCAGGAATACCTGAAACAGCAACCTAACGATTTCTCGTTCCTCAACCTGTTGGGCGTTGTCTATAAACGCGTTGGCCGTTTCAAGGACGCGCTGGTGCAACTGACCCGTGCGCGCGACCTCGAGCCGCAGAATAACTCGACATGGCTTAATCTTGGCAACGTGTACATGGATTTGCGCGAAGGCAAAAAAGCCGAGGAAATGTTTTTAAAAGCAGCCGAGCTGACGCCAGACGATGCCGAGCCTGTACGCCTTGCTGGCCGGGCGCTTCAATCCATCGGCGCCTTTAAAGATTCTGAAAGCGTGTTTCAGCGCGCTTTGGCCATCAACCCCGCGAACGCCCACGCAGTAGCTGATTTGGCCCGCACGCTGGCCTTCCTCGAACAAAGCAACGAAGCCATTGCCCTGCTTGACGAACGTCTCGCCAAAACGCCGGACGATGTCATTCTGCTCAATGCCAAGGGCTGGATTTATAAAAAGAACGGAAAAATGGATCAGGCGGTCGCGGTATTCGAAGCGCTGACACGCATCAATCCTGCCGATGTCGAAGGCTGGACGGGGCTGGCGCAGGCTTTCGAAAAGTCGGACCGTGAAAAAGCGAATGGCTATTATCGCAAGGCTGTCGAGGTCGATAACCATTCATTGCGCACACTGGGGCTGTTGAGCGATAGCCTCAATCGCAGCCGCTATGGCAATGAGGCCGACCATATTCAGGAATCCTATGATATTGCCTGCGAGATGGTTGAAAAATACCCGACCCGCCTGATGGAATGTTCGGAAGACCTGAAAAGCATTCTTGTCCGCTGCGTCGATTTCGACCGCATGGCCAAAATGGGCGACCCGCGTGAAAATCGCGATTACTGGCTGCGTAAGGAACGTATTGCCGCTTTCCACTACGAAATGGCACGTGTCCAGACGATGGATGATCGGCTTGAGTTGATCCGTTATCACCGCGAATGGGGCAGGAAGGTCGATGCCAAGGCTTTGGCTATGCCTATTACACACCCCGCGCCTGTGAAGCACGATAAGATACGTGTTGGTTTCATGTCGAGCGACCTGCGCGCGCATCCTGTCAGTTATTTTGCGCTGCCACTGCTTGAGCATTACGATAAATCGAAATTTGAGATCTTTTGCTATTCCTTCTTCATGCGGGAGGAAGATGCCGTGCAAAAGCACATTACCGGCATCGTTGATCATTTCCGCTGGTGGCCGCTGAAAACCGATTTTGAGGTGGCGCAGGGCATCGCCAATGACCAGCTCGATATTATTTTTGAACTCGGCGGCACGACCGACATGAACAAACTGCAGGTCATGTCGTACAGGCCAGCGCCTGTGCAGGTTAGCTGGTTGGGCTACCCTCATTCATCCGGCCTTGGCAGTATTGATTATATTGTGGTGGACCCGTACCTCAAACCGTCTGACGAACGGCTTCTGATAGAAAAGCCGTTTGAATTGCCTGAAACATGGGTGCCGCTCAGCCGCGCGGGGTTTTATAACATCCCGATCAACCCCGTAATACCGGAAGACCGCAAGGGTCATATCACCTTCGGCACCATGAACAACCCGTACAAATATACGCGTGAACTCATCGGCACATGGGCTGCCATCATGAACCGCGTGCCTAACTCGCGCTTCCTGTTTGTGCGGCCGGAAGGGGCTGTACCGGCCTTCCGTAAGAATATGGAGGCGGAGTTTGCAAGCCATGGCATTACGGCCGACCGCATTGAATATGTAGCCGTACGCGGTAAGCATATGCCGCATTACAATGATATCGACATTGCACTTGATAGCTTTCCTCATGTTGGTGGCACCACCACATGCGAAACGCTTTGGATGGGCGTGCCGGTCATTACGCTGGTCGGCCCCGCATTTTTTGAACGCCTCAGCTACACCAACCTGAACAATGCCGGTTTGGGTGATTTATGCGCTTTCACCAAAGACGAATACATTGAAAAGGCGCTCGCGCTTGTGGCCGATAAGCCGCGCCGCGCGCATTTGCGCAACCATTTGCGCGCGCAATTGCGTGAGCAACCATTGGGTCAGCCGGACAGGTTTGCCGATAATTTCTACAAAAAAGTCGAAGAGGTGCTGAGATGAAAGCCATTATTCTGGCCGGTGGCCGCGGTACGCGCATTAGCGAGGAATCCTATGCCCGCCCGAAGCCGATGATCGAGATTGGCGAGATGCCCATTCTTTGGCACATCATGAAAATCTATGCCGCACACGGCATCAAGGATTTCATCGTTTGCCTTGGCTATAAGGGCTACATTATCAAGGATTTTTTTGCCAACTACCTGATGCACCGTTCCGATGTAACGATCAGCCTCAAGGAAAACCGTATCGCCTTTCATGGCGCCGATGTCGAAGACTGGACGGTCACGCTGGTTGAAACTGGCGAATGGACCGAAACAGGCGGGCGTATCAAGAAAGCATCAAAATTTCTGGGCAATGACGATACGTTTTGCCTAACCTACGGAGACGGCGTAAGCGATATAAACATTGCCGACAGCATCGCGCACCACAAAAAGCATGGTTTGCTGGCCACGGTAACGGCCGTGCAGCCTCCCGGCCGTTTCGGGGCGCTGGGCATTGATGATGGCAAGGTAAAAAAATTCATGGAAAAACCGCGGGGCGATGAAGGTACCATCAATGGTGGCTTCTTCGTGCTTTCGCGCAAGGTGGTTGATTACATTACGGATGACAGCACGGTGTGGGAAAAAGAGCCGCTGGAAAAACTGGCGACCGAAGGCCAACTGGTAGCCTTCAACCATTCAGGCTTCTGGCAGCCAATGGATACACTGCGCGATAAAAACCAGCTTGAACAACTTTGGGCATCGGGCAAGGCACCTTGGAAAATCTGGTAAGCAAGCAATTTTGGGCCGGTAAATCCGTCCTGCTCACGGGGCATACAGGCTTCAAGGGCAGTTGGATGGCCATGGTGCTGCGCCATCTGGGCGCGAAGGTGCATGGCATATCGTTGCCGCCCGAAGGGCCGGAAAACCTGTTCACATTGCTGGGTATTCAAAACGGCGTGACGAGTGATCTTGTCGATATCCGCAACCGAGCCGCAATCAAAACAATCGTGGCCACGGCCAAACCCGATATCGTGATCCACATGGCAGCCCAAGCCTTGGTCCGTCGCTCTTTCACCGATGCATATGATACATTTGATACCAATATCATGGGCTCGTTGGCACTGCTTGATGCGCTCTCTGAAAACAAGCTGAACCCTGTGGTACTGGCAATTACTAGTGACAAGGTTTACCGCAACGACGAAACTGGCCACGCCTTCACTGAAGGCGATGCATTGGGAGGGGATGACCCCTACAGCGCATCCAAAGCCGCCTGTGAAATCGCCGTTCATGCTTTTGCCAAAGCCAAACATTTACGCGTGGCAACTGCCCGCGCGGGCAACGTGGTCGGCGGCGGCGATTTCGCGCAAGATCGCATTTTGCCCGATATTATCCGTGCCCTGCAAACCGGACAGCCCTTGAAACTGCGTAACCCCAACGCCACGCGCCCATGGCAGCATGTGCTTGATGTGGTGACGGGGTATCTGGCCTATGCACAAAAACTGGCAACCGATTTTGAATCCACACCGAAGGCACTCAATTTCGGCCCTGATGCCGATGATGATAATTTGCGCGTGAACGAGGTGCTTGATATTTTTGCGACCGAAATGGGAAAACCCGTACCGGTGGAATTGACGCCCGATGCTTCAAAACCTGAAAAAGCCCGCCTTAATCTTGATACGGCTTTGGTTTCCAAAGCGCTGGGCTTTCAGAACAAATACAGGCAGCGCGATGCCATATGTTTTGCTGCTGCGTGGTACAGGCAGTATTTAGGCAATCACGATGCGCGTGCACTTGTACTGACCCAGATTGAAAATTATGGATGGGGCGCATGACCGTCGCTACCCAGCATCATTGCCGCTTTTGCAAGACGTCGCTTAAAACCGTGTTTCTCAATCTCGGTGAAACGCCTTTGGCCAATAGCTACCTGACTCAGGCACAGTTAAACCTGCCTGAACCGAAATACCCGCTTTTTGTCCATGTCTGTGACGAATGCCTTTTGTTGCAGGCGCAGCCAGTTGTCAGTGCCGCACATATTTTTAGCGATTACGCGTATTTCTCGTCCTATTCGTCTTCATGGCTTGAGCACGCTAAAAACTACAGCGGGATGATGACCGAAAAATTGAAGCTAGGCGCAAACAGCTTCGTGGTCGAAATCGCCAGCAATGACGGCTATTTGCTCAAAAACTTTGTCGAAGCACATATACCCTGTCTGGGCATTGAACCCGCCGCCAACGTAGCTGCCGTAGCGGTTGCCAATAAGGTGCCTACGGAAGTACGCTTTTTCGGAGAGGCGACTGCCGCCGAATTGGTCACTCAATACGGTCAGGCTGACCTCATGGCCGCCAATAACGTCATGGCTCATGTCCCTGACCTCAACGATTTCATCAAAGGCTTTAAGGTTATGTTGAAGCCGACAGGCACGATGACGGTCGAATTCCCGCACGTGCTGCGCCTTATCAATGAAATCCAGTTCGATACGATCTACCATGAACATTATTCGTATTTCTCGCTTGTCGCGCTCGAACGTATTTTCAAGTATCACGGCCTGACAATATTCGATGTTGAAACTTTGCCGACCCATGGTGGCTCGCTGCGTATTTACGCAGGCCATAACGATGTGGCATCTACAGTCCGCATGGAAGCCGTGCGCGCGGCAGAAGCTGCGGCAGGGCTGCATACGCTGGCGGGCTATACGGGTTTCACCGCACGCGTTAAAACCGTGACCGATGGCCTTATGGCATTCTTGAAAGATGCAAAGGCGCAGGGCAAAAAAGTGGCGGCTTACGGCGCAGCCGCCAAGGGTAATACGCTTTTGAATGTTTGTGGCGCAGACACGGATCTGATCGGGTATGTGATCGATAAAAACCCGCACAAGCAAAACCATTATATGCCCGGCAGCCATATACCGATCATGGCACCGGATACATTGGCCCGAACAAAACCTGATTATGTTTTGGTTTTGCCATGGAATTTGATTGATGAAATTAAAAGCGAATGGCAGAGCATTACCGCTTGGGGCGGACGCTTTGTAACGGCAATCCCGCAACTCAAGATTTGGGGCTGAGATGCATTTTTCAAAAACACCGATAAGCGGCGTGTGGTTGATCGAACAAGCCCGCCATGAAGATGCGCGCGGGTTTTTCGCGCGTACGTTCTCGCCTGATATGTTTATTGCTTCAGGTGTGTCTTTCAACCCGCAGCAGCACAGCATGTCGCATAACACACTGGCTGGCACACTGCGCGGCATGCATCTGCAAAAACCGCCGCAATCCGAACAAAAACTGGTGCGCTGCACGCGCGGTGCGGTATTCGATGTGGCGCTTGATCTGCGCGAAACGTCACCCACCTATAAACAATGGTATGGTGCCAAGCTGACAGCCGATAACGGGCATAGCCTATTTATTCCGCGCGGCTGCGCCCATGGTTTCATCACCCTCGAAGACAATTGCGATATGTTGTACCTGATCGACACACCTTATGCGGCCGATTTGGCATACGGCGTAAGGTGGGACGATGCAGCCTTCGGCATTGCATGGCCGCGCCAGCCGGTTGTAGTTTCCGACCGCGATAACGCATGGCCTGATTATGCAGCCTAAAATACTTGTAACCGGCGCTAGCGGTTTTGTCGGGCGGCATGTGCTGACCCCTTTACGCGCCGCCGGTTTTGATGTGCATGTCATGGGCCGCCCGCAGGGTGATGTATTCGATACCGCTGCAGTCAAATCAATCATCAACACCATCAAACCCACGCATCTGCTTCACGCGGCGTGGGTGGCCGACCACGGCAAATTCTGGCACGCGCCTGAAAACAGGGCATGGCATGATGCCAGTATTACGCTATTTAAATTTTTTCTGGATGCAGGCGGTCAGCGTATTGTCGGTATCGGCAGTTGTGCTGAATATGAATGGAAAAATGCACAGCAAACGCCATGGCCTGAAGCTATGCCATGTAACCCGCACACCTTATACGGCCAGCAAAAGCACAGGCTGTACCAATGGCTGGCTGCAAGCGGGGCTGATTACGCATGGGCGCGGCTGTTCCATTTATGCGGCGTGGGTGAAAACCCGGCACGCTTTGTGCCGTATTTAATAAAGGCTGCCCTCACAGGCACGCGAGCTGATTGTACATCAGGGAACCAGCTGCGCGATTTTATGGATACGGCTGAACTTGGTAAGGTTCTGGCCGCTATTACAGCATCCACCCTTAAAGGTGCCGTAAACACAGCCAGCGGGCAGGGGGTTACCTTGCGGGCGCTGGCGGCATCGATTGGAAAGGCCGCAGGCGCTAAAGCTGATTACCACTTCGGGGCATTGCCTGACAGGCCGGACGACCCGCCTTATATGGTTGCCGATATAACGAGGTTGAAAAGTGCTTACCCTGCAATCGGTGCCTATAATCTTGATGCGGCTTTAGGCGGTCTGGTGGCGTACTGGCGGCAGTCAATTATCAAAGACGTGCCATAAAACGCGCTTATTCCAGTGCAGCAATTGCGCGCTGGCGCTTTCACAATGTGCCGCAGCAGGTTTTGATACTTTGCGCATCTGGCACGATTGCATGGTCTCGGGGCCGTTACAGCGGTCAAGGTCGCCACCCCAGTATTTGCAGGGGTTGGCAAGGCAGCGTTTATCGGTGCAGGTGAGCCATTGGCCGATTAAGGTGGCAGAATCTTTCCGGATGGAAATATCATTCAAAATTCGTCCAATCTCCATGAGGCTCTTCGCACTTAAAGGCACGTGGTTTTCAATGCGTGTGCCTTCAAAATCAGGCCGCGCAATGTATTTAAGGTCGGCGATGCTGAAAAAGCCGACATTCCCTGCGGCAATTTCGCCGTGTTCGGCGTTGGCTACGGCCCGTGCACGGTTGGCGTAGTTTTTGTTGCCCGTGGCCTTGTATAGCCACGCCATTCCCATACCCATCACAGCGCTGCGGTTACGCACGTAACGGTTTTTATCGTTCACGCTATAGGTAGGCCAATACGTGAAGCAGCCTTTGCAGGGCACATCGTAGCGGCCCATTTTCCATGATGTTTTGGCGGCGTCCTCCGCTGTCGATAACGCATCCTTGTTGCCGCTCAGGGCGGCATATTTGGCAAGGCAGGTCATGGCAAGGCCGGTGTGGTACATGTCAGAAGTGCCGGGCGCATCGCAACTGCCGGGTTCAAGCCCTCGCATGGTGCCGGCCCCGTCACACTCGCTCTCGGTGTCATCCATATTCAGGCCCCAGCCCACATCGCCTGCTTCGCCAATGAAGCGCCGCGCAATAATGACATCGGCAATCTCGCCTGCCTTTTTAAGGCCAGCCGCGCGTGGCTTGGCGCCCAGATACATCAGGCAATCCTGCGCAAGGCCATTGATGGACCGGTGCGGGTCCACGGTCTCCTTGAAAGCGGTTTTAAGCGCTGCAAAGGCTTCTTGCGGGGGAAAGGTGGGGTCGGTTGCATCCTGCGCGTGTGCGGGCACCACTGCCAAAGCGCAGAACGCGGCAACCAGCATCAAAAACCGTAAAGGGCGCAGTAACATTATGAAACCAATCATGCACAGCAAAAAAGTGAAAAGTGAGGCAATCGCGAAAGGCTGAAAACCGGTATTCTGATCAGCCGATTGACCCGTCTATCGACATGCGCGATATTATGGGCAGAAACACGAACGTATTCAAGCACAGGGAATGACCATGACAACGATTCAGGGCGGCCTTACCAACGACATTACAGCCAACGGTGGTGACGACACACTGACAGGTTTTGACGGTAATGACACAATGGTCGGCGGCGCAGGCCTTGACATGATATCCGGCGGTTTCGGCAATGACAGCCTGTCCGGCGATGCTGATGACGACACCATTCTTGGGCAGGGTGGTAATGACAATATCGATGGCGGCACCGGCAATGACCTGATTTACAGCGATGGCACCGATGTTGTGGACGATGTGGTCGTGACAACGCTGGGCGACGATACGGTCTCTGCCGGTGATGGTCAGGATACGGTCTTCGGCGGTGGCGGTAATGACGTCATTATCGGTGGCAATGGTATGGATTATCTTGAAGGCCAGGACGGTAACGACAACATGGATGGTGGCGCCGATGGCGACTACATGTTTGGCGGCAAAGGTCTTGATACCATGCGTGGCGGTGACGGTAACGACACCATGATCGGTGAAGACGGCAACGACCTGATTTATGGCGATGCAGGGAATGATCAACTGGCTGGCTGGCTCGGCAACGACACGCTTGATGGCGGCTTTGGCAACGATATTATGGGCGGCTATGAAGGCGATGATAAATTCGCCTCCACATTAGGTAATGACACCATCTTTGGTGGCACCGGCAATGACAGGCTGTTAATAGGTTCAACCGTTACGGAAGATGACTTGTCGTTCTCGGTCGCTAAAAACGGTGTCGATATGATTATCGATATCGCCGGCACCCGCCAGATCAAGGTGCTGAACCAGTACCTAGTATCAGGCGCGGTATCAGCTGACCGTACAGAAACTTTGGCCTTTGGTACGTCAACACTTGATCTCACGGCAAAAAATGGTACAGCCCGCGGTGATGCACTAACGGGCAAAGCTACCGCCGATACAATCAATGGTTTGGCAGGGCACGATGTTATCAGTGGTCTTGCCGGGCACGATACGCTCAATGGTGGCTCGGGGAATGACAGCATCACCGGCGGTGCCGGTAATGACAACATCGCAGGCGGCACTGGCCACGACATCGCTTACTATGCAGGCTTTAGCTACGATTATACGGCACGCGAGGCAGGCGGCGTAATCACTGTGGCCGATAAAAACGTGGGCGACGGCGATGACGGTATTGATAAACTGACAGGTATCGAAGCCTTGCAATTCGCCAACGGTCTGGCTGACTGGGCCCGCCATGCCTTCGCAGGCACTGCGGCCGATGACCAGATCACGGCGCTGGACGATACAGCGTGGGCTATTGATGGTGGCGCAGGCCATGACGTGCTCAAAGGTTCGATCGGGGCCGATACTATTATCGGTAGCGCAGGTAATGACACGGTTTACGGCAATGCGGGTGATGACCGTCTGGTTGGCGGCGATGGCACCGACTGGCTTTACGGCGGTACAGGTGCCGACACATTCGTGATCGATGCCTCCGCTTACAACGGTCGCGATGTCATCAAGGATTTCACGCTGGCCGAAGGCGACAAGCTTGATCTGTCTCACATCCTTGAAGGCTATGATGCCGTGGCATCGGCCATTACGGATTTTGTGAAGATCATGGACAACGGCACCGATACCTATTTGTATATCGACCGAAACGGCAATACCGATGGCCACGCATATACAGCCGTTGCCGTTTTGCGTGCCGTCACGGGCCTGAGTGATGAAGACGCCTTGCTGGCTTCAGGCAATCTGGTTGTCTCTTAATTACTCTTTTGGGCGCATGGCCGGCACGGTCGATGCCGCAGGCGAGGGGATGTTGCCGTCATAACGGCCTTTGACATCCTTGATCATGGCGCGGCAATCGGCATCCTCGCCCAGACCCAGTTCAATGAACGGGATGAACGAGGCAAGCGGGGTTAATACGGCCCCCAGCACGGCGGCCGCAGCACCCCGTGCGCCCAAATCTGTCGGGTCAATGCCGATGCTTGGTTTGCGTAACGGGCCGCTGATGGTAAGCGGCGTGCGTGCAACCAGAAGGCTTTTGTCTTTCGGGTGCGCGGCCATTCTGGCTTTCATCACCTCTTGCTTCAGGTCCACCTGCGCTTCCCCTTCCAGCTGTGTGTCGTTGGTATCGAATACAAACTGGTCTGAATACAGGAAACCGTTACGGACCGTAAAATCGGCCACGCCGCAGCGTATATTGGTGGTTTTATCTTTTTCAAGCAGCAGGGGCGCAGCCTCGGCGATATCAAGCCCGGCTGCTTCGATAATCAGCAGGCTGATTTTGCCGCCGCCCATCAGCAACGATAAACGCCCATTGGCTGTTGCCAGTACATCGGCCAGTGATGCACCCGCGCCCGCAATCTGGATGCGCCCGCCAAAGCGCCCACCGGACAGGGATTCAAAACGGCTACCTTCAAAAAATTCATGCATGTTCATGCCGCGTAGCAAGATGTCCATATCCATCTTCGGTGTATCTTCGCGGGCATCAACCTGAATGGTGCCTTTGCCTGTGCCGCCTGCAATATCGAATGCCAGTGGGTCGAGGCGCAGCAAGCCATTCTGCAGATCAAAACGCATATGCATACTTTGGAAAGGCAGGCCCGGCGCTTCAAGCTTGTCGGCGTCAAGGCGCACATCCATATCCGATGCGCGCAAATGGGTAACGTTTAGCGGTATGGCAGGAAATAACTTATCAGAAGGCAGTTTGCCTTTGGTCGCCGGTGCATACCCGATAAACCCGCCAAGGTCTTCCAAATGCAGCAGGGCTGAATGGAAATCGGCCTTGAACAAACCTCGCGTCCGGCCCGTATCGTATGAGCCTGTGCCTGTAAGGGCGCTTTTGCCAACATGGCCATCATCAACCGCAAATGACCATACGTCGCCGTCTTTTTTCAAGCGGCCTTTGAAATCATAAGCCGGTGTTAAAGGTAGAGGAATGGATGTGAGATCGTACAGATCAGCCAGATTGCTGCCTTTAAGATGCAGGGTTGCGTCAACCCCTTCCATTTTAACAGGGTCTTTGAATGCGCCATCAATGTTGATTTCCGTATCGCCCATTTTAATAAAGGTCTTGAGCGGGAAAGGCTTGCTGCTTTGGTTTAAAGTAAATAAGGAGCCGCCGCTGGATTCAATTTTAAAATCCTTTCCTGATAACGTGCCATCACCGTTCAGCGTAAAGCCTTCGTTTTTATCAGCGGCGTTATTACCTTCCATGCCGCTTAAATGCAGGTCGAGCGACAGATCTTTCACATGGTCGCGGTAGGTGACGACACCATCGGTAATTTTGAGGTGATGGATAACGGGAAAATCCCCACGGTCTTCAGGCACCACAGCACCTGTTGCCACATTGCCCTTGGAAAGTGATGGCAGATTCCAGTTTTTGGTATTGGCATCCGTCTTTTCAAATATCAGGGTAGGGGCCGTGATGGTTAAATCCGGTATTTCAATGCGCCCGCGTAATAATTGCCAGATAGCCACGCTGAAATCGATGGCTTTGATATTCACCATATCCGGGTCAGGCAAGCCCGGCGCATTTGATAGTTTTACATCTGCTAAATGAAACACGGGTACATGCCAGTTCCAGTCAACATGCAACTGGCCGATGGTAAAGCTCCGGCCTGCGCGGTCGGCGCCCTTGCTTTCAAGAAATGACTTGAGGCGGTCATCACTGCTGGCAATAAAGGCACACAAGGCCACAATAGTGGCGACAAAAATACCCGCGCGGGCCAATGTACGGCGCGCATAGCTATGAAATTCAGGCGATTTATAATCAAACATGATGTCTATCCAAAGCCCTGAAAGCCTGTTCGGTTGCAGCCGCATAAAAAAGACCCCGATGACGGGGTCTTTTTGTGAATAGCGACCATAAAAAAATTAGTCGGTGACGACTGTTTTTTTGGTGCTGGTGGTTTTGTTGAACAGGCCTTTAGGGTCGCTCGATGTTTCTTTCTCAACAACAGCCTTCTTGTTACCGTATTGATCAACGCTCACATTGGTGGTGCGTTCGGTTTTATAGTCGGTACCGTTGGCATCTGTTGATTTGCTGGTGCTTTCATATTTGCCGGGGGGGAGGTCGGTCACGTGGCTTGTGCAGCCAACGGCGCCAAAAGAAGCAGCAAGTGCTAGTAATGCGAATGTTTTTCTCATAGTGCAGCTCCGTGTTTGTTTTGTCTCAACTGAGCATCTAACGCAGCAGCCCTGAAAAAGTTCATGGAATTGGCTGAAATAATTTTAAAACTGCCTATATGCTTTCAAATGAACAAAAACAAAACGGAGCTGAATATGCGCTTGCCACTTATTGGCCCAAAAAACATTCCTGCCCAGACGCGCCCTTTATATGACGATATGCGCGAAGGCATCGAAGGGCATTTCAAGGGCTTCAGGGCGATTGACGAAACCGGCGCACTGATGGGCCCGTGGAATCCGTTCATCCACTACCCGGAAATGGGTGCAGCGATGTGGAATGTCATCAAGTCTATATCCTATAAGGCAACCTTGCCTAAAAATGTGCGTGAAGTGGCTATTCTGGTGACTGGCGCGCATTACGATGCCGCGTACGAGTTATACGCTCATGTCCGTGTGGCGGATCTTGTGGGCTTAAGTGATTCAAAAATTGCGACCATTGCCGCAGGCCAGCGCCCGAATGACCTGACAACGGAAGAAGCCGTGGCCTATGACACGGCAGCAGCGTTAATGAGTGGAAGCACATTACCCGAACCTTGTTATGCAATGGCTGTCAAAACCTTTGGCGAGGCGGGCGCCGCCGAGTTTATCTATCTGGTAGGGGTGTATGGGCTGGTGTCTATCGTACTCAACGGGTTCGATGTACCGGTACCGGAGGCTTTATAAACACAGTAAAACCTTACACAAACAGCCAATAATGCAAAAAAGTTCCATTAATATTGGATAATAAAAAAGAATATAGGGATAAATCTGGCGGAATACGTGTAGGGTATCGCCCAACGCCTCTACTTTAAGTGAGGTCGCGGGAACATACGCGTTTCCGGACCAATCGGAGGCCTTCCCGCTCATCCCGGGCGAAAGGCGCAAATGCTCAAGGTGCTTGTCGTAGAAGACAGCGTTCTTTTAGCCGACATGATCGAGGATTTTTTAATCTCCGGCGGCTATGAAGTCTGCGGCATTGCCTGCACCATTGCAGAAGCTGTTTTGCTGGCTGACCTGCATAAGCCTGATCTGGGTGTGTTTGATTACAGGTTATCCAATGGCGAGCTCAGCTCGCAAATCCGCCCGCTGCTACAAGATAAAACCCGCATGGGCATTTTATTCGCATCCGGTGACGCGCTGGACACCATTTTAAGCGACGCCGATGGCGAAGCGTATATCCAGAAGCCATATGGCGGGAATGACCTTTTAAAAGCGCTGGCAGCTGTGCAATCCATCAAAAACAGAACAATGACAAATCCGCTGTACCAGCGTGGCTTTCATTTATTAATGCCTGCCCCTGCCACCGTTAAACGGGACGCCGCATGATAGCCGAGCACACCATCGAAAAGCTGCTGCGACAGCAGGCAGCCCTGGCTCATTTCGGTACATTTGCGTTTGCAGAAACCGATTTGCAGGTGGTGCTTTCAGAAGCTGCGCGTATCTGTGCTGAAAGCCTTGGTGTGCCGTATTCAAAAATCTACCGTTACCGCTCCGTTGAAAACGACCTGCTGGTTGTTGCGGGCTATGGCTGGGAAAATGGCGTTGTGGGGCATGTTGTTTCGCAAGCCGATGAAAACTCGGCCCAGGGCCGTGCCTATATCACGGGTAAGCCCGTCATTCTGGAAGACATAAGCAAAAACAACAACGGCAACCTGCCTGAATTTTATACCCGCCATCATGTTGTTTCGGCGGTCGATGTGCTGATCAAAGGGTCAAATGGCCCTGTCGGCGTGCTTGAGGCTGCTTCAGAAAGCCAGCATAATTTCGATATTCACGACATCAATTTCCTGACAGGCTTTGCCAATGTAGTGGCTGAAGTGGTCCAGACATCGGAACGTACATCGACCCTGCGCGCGACATTGCTTCAAATGGAAACGCTGGTAGCCGACAAGCAAATCCTGCTCGAAGAAAACAACACCTTCGCATCCGAATTGCAGCACCGCGTGCGAAACAACCTACAGCTTGTATCGGGCATGCTGGTAAAACAGGTCGAACTGGCCGGTAATAACGACAAGGAAGGCATTCGTGGCGTCGCCCGCCGTGTGATGACGCTCGCCAATGTTTACGATCATCTTTTGGGTCATGGCCTCAAGCAGACCCTCGATTTCGGCGCATATTTAAAATCGCTTTGCGAAAGCCTCGGCGATTTTCAGGAAGAGGGTGCATTCAATATTGCACTGGTATGTGAAGTTCAGCCGCTCGAACTCGAGCTAGATATGGTCACAACCCTCGGCATCATTGTTACGGAAGTCACATCCAATGCCTACCTGCACGCCTTTCCGGCAGCTGCGGGCACCATCACGGTTAAGCTCGTGCAGAACGATGGCCACGCTACCTTGACCATTTCAGATGACGGTGTCGGCTTTACCGAGAAAAAGAGCAGCAAACGCCATGGCATCGGGCTTATCAAACGCCTGATGGAACAGGCCAAAGGCAAAGCTGTTCTTACATCCGCCAATGGTACGACCTGGACGCTGACATTTCTTTGCGACACCAGCGCTAAATCTTAATCCCGCGCCTGTTTCGTCAGCCCTATTATTGCCGAATTTCGGTTGAATGATCGGTCCGTTATGTGGCTTTTGTAAAAATCTTCGCCAAATCGCCATTTTCGGCTATATCAGTGGGCATCCTTTTAAAATGTATCGGGTCTTGTAATGGGCACTCAAGTTTTCCGCCGCGGGCGAATTTTTATACTGGCCATACTTGGCGTTCTGGCTGGCTGGGCCGTCATGGATGTACTGGCCGCCGAAAAGCCCGAGACTGCTAAAAACAAAACCCCGCCGGTACAAGTGAAGGTGGCCCCGGTTACCGAACAGTCAATCATCCCCGAGCTTGTGGCTGTAGGCAATGTCATCCCTTATCAAAGTGTGGCTTTAACGGCGCGTCTGAATTCCCAAATTTCTGACATTAAATTCAAAGCAGGCGACACGGTTACCAAAGGGCAATTGCTGTTCGTGCTTGATGCGCGTGAATTGCTGGCCCAGCTGGCGCAGGCCAAAGCCAAACTGGCCGGTGACATTGCCCTGCAGGACAGCCTTGATAAAGACTACCAGCGTGCCGAACTTGGCGTGCAGCAGCAGTTTTCATCCCGCGCTGAACGTGACACGGCCAAGGCCGCGCTGGAGGCACAGAAGGCCGTGGTACTGAGCGATCAGGCAGCTATCCAGAATCTTTACGTTCAAATCGGCTACACCAAGATCGTGGCACCGATTGACGGCCGCACCGGCACCATCAACTTCACGCTGGGCAATACCGTGCGCGCGAATGACACGGTACCGCTGGTGACCATTAATCAGGTCAAACCCGTTTCTATTGAAACTGCATTGCCGCAGGGGCAGATAGACGCTGTTCGTGCAGCACAGGCGCAAGGCGTCATGGCGGTGACAGCCACAACCACCACAGGCCGCAAGATTGAAGGCACGCTTGAATACATCAATAATACGATCGACCCTGCCAACGGTACCTTTACAGCGCGCGCAACATTCGCAAATGAAGATGAAGTCTTGTGGCCCGGTACACTGGTAAACCTTACAATTGCGCTGGGTGTGGGCGCGCAGGCCATTGTGGTGCCTGAAGTCGCGGTCCAGAAATCACAGATGGGTGATTTTGTGTATGTAGTAACCGAAGGCAAAGCTGCCAAGCGTGATATCAAGCTTACCCGTATTCAGGATGGTCTGGCTCTGGTGGCTGAAGGTCTGGCCGCAGGCGAACAGGTCGCAACCGACGGCATCATGTCGATCAAAGATGGCGGGCCGGTTAGCATTGATACGGGCGCTCCCCAGCCATGAACATATCCGAATTTTGTATCCGCCGGCCGGTCTTTACCATTCTGTTAATGGCGGCACTGCTTGTGATGGGCTATGCGGGTTATAAATCCCTGCCGATCAGTGCGCTGCCCAATGTCGATTTTCCAACCATTCAAGTAACAGCAAGCCTGCCGGGTGCTAGCCCTGAAACGATGGCGTCATCGGTCGCAACCCCGCTTGAGCGCCAGTTCTCAACCATCTCGGGTGTCACATCCATGACATCGGCCAGCTTGCTGGGCAGCGTGCGTATTACTCTGCAGTTTGATTTAAGCCGCGATATTGATGGCGCGGCCCTTGATGTTCAAACGGCCATATCAACCGCCTCCCGTCGCTTGCCGCAGGAAATGACCAGCCCGCCATCTTTCCGCAAGGTCAACCCAGCCGACCAGCCTGTGCTGTTCATTGCCGTATCGTCCGACACGCTGCCGCTATCGCAGGTCAACGAAATTGCCGATACAACAATGCTCCAGCGTATATCGACCGTGCCCGGCGTGGCGCAGGCCCAGATATTCGGGGAAAAAAAATACGCGGTCCGCATTCAGGTGGACCCAAACCGCGTGGCAGCCCAGCAAATGGGTTTCAACCAATTGAAGGACGCCGTGGCCGCAGCCGCCACCAACGCCCCCATGGGCAGCATTTACGGCCCGCAGCAATTATTCAATATCCAGATGGAAGGGCAGCCGAAAGACGCTGCAGGCTTCCGTAACCTCATTACCGTATGGAAAGATGGCGCGCCCGTCAGGCTGGGTGATTTGGGGCAGGTGTTTGACGATGTGCAGGATACGTACCAGACGGCCGAACTGAACGGTCATACGGCCATTGTAATTGCCGTTCAGCGCCAGCCTGATGCTAATACCATCAAAGTGGTCCAGAGCATTCGCGCCCTGATCCCCGAATTCGAGGCGCAGCTGCCAAGCTCGGTCAAGATCACCCCGATGATGGATAGGTCGATCGCCGTCAGCCATTCAGTGCATGACGTGCAGTTCACGCTGTTTGTAACCTTCGCGCTGGTTGTAGCTGTTATCTTTCTGTTCCTGCATAGCGGGCGCGCCACGCTTATTCCTGCGCTCGCCGTGCCTCTTTCTATTGCCGCGACCTATGGCGGCATGGCGCTGATGGGGTTTTCGCTGAACAACATATCGCTCCTCGCGCTTACCTTGTGCGTGGGTTTCGTGGTTGATGATGCCATCGTCATGCTTGAAAACATCGTGCGTCACATAGAAAACGGCGAAAAACCGATGGAAGCCGCGCTCAAAGGCGCACGCGAAGTAGGCTTCACCATCGTTTCCATGACATTCTCGCTGGTAGCTGTGTTTATTCCGGTACTGTTCATGGGCGGTATTGTCGGCCGCCTGTTCCGTGAATTCGCCCTGACCATAAGCATGGCTATTCTGGCATCGGGCTTTATTGCGCTGACCCTCACGCCCATGCTGTGCAGCCGTATGCTGAAACCGGTCAAGCACGGCGAACGCGAAAGTACTTTTGCACGGCTGATGGAAGGAGCCTTCAAAAAATCAGTCAATGGCTATGGCCGCGTTTTAACGGGCATTCTGGCGCATCGTTTTTTAGTGCTGCTGGTGACACTGGGGCTGCTGGTGGGCAGCATTGCCGCCTTCATTGCCATCCCCAAAGGCTTCTTCCCGATTGAAGATACAGGGTTCATCAGCGGATCGACCGAGGCCGCGCAGGATATTTCATTTGATGCGATGCTTGTAAAACAGCGTGAAGTGGCCAGCATCATCAAGAAAAATCCATATGTTGAAAGCGTATTTTCATCATCGGGCGGTGGGCGCGGCTCGCTCAATTCCGGCAGTCTCAATATTGCGTTGGTTGATGGTAAACGTCCGCCAGCCACGCAAATCATTCAAGACCTTCGTAAAGCCGCAGGGCAGATTACGGGCATCAAAATCTTCCTCCAGCCGGTCCAGAATATTCAGGTTGGTGGGCGCGCCGCCAAAAGCCAGTACCAGTACACGCTGCAGGCCAGCAACCTCGAGGCGCTTTATGGCTGGTCAAACAAACTGCTTGATCGTCTGAGCACTGAGCCAGACTTTCAGGACGTCACGACCGACTTGCAGCTCAACAGCCCGCAGGCCGTCGTGCGCGTCGATCAGCAAAGCGCATCGCGCGCAGGCATCACGTTCGATGATATCCGGCAGGCCTTATACAGTGCCTACGGCAATGCACAGGCCGCCAGCCTTTACACGGCCTCAAACGATTATGAAGTGATATTTGAGGTGGCCCCCGCCTTCCGCCGCTCGGTCGATGATATTGGTAAACTCTATGTAGCCAACACCGCTGGCGTGGCCGTGCCTTTGAATTCCATTGCTACCGTGGAACGCGGCATGGCGGCCCTGTCCATCAACCATCAGGGCCAGCTGCCTGCTGTAACCCTCTCGTTCAACCTCGCACCCGGCGTGTCGCTGGGTGATGCTGTGACGCGTATCAAGGCCGCGCAAACGGCTTTGGCAATGCCTGCATCGGTTACCGGTAGTTTTCAGGGCACGGCACAGGTGTTTCAGGAATCCTTGAATGGGCAGGCGGGCTTACTGCTTATGGCTATTCTGGTCATCTACATCATCTTGGGGATGCTGTATGAAAGCTTTATCCACCCGATTACCATTCTCTCAGGCTTGCCATCAGCCGGGCTTGGTGCCGTGCTGACGCTCATGATGTTTAAAATGGACCTTAGCGTCATATCCATTATCGGTATCGTGTTGCTGATAGGTATTGTTAAGAAAAATTCGATCATGATGATCGACTTCGCATTGCAGGCCCGCGCTGAAGGCGCTAACGCGCATGATGCTATTTATCAGGCCTGCCTGCTGCGCTTCCGTCCTATTATGATGACGACCATGGCAGCCATTTTTGGCACGCTTCCTATCGCCATGGGTATAGGCGCGGGGGCTGAATTACGGCAGCCTTTGGGTGTGGCCGTGGTGGGGGGGCTATGTGTGTCGCAACTACTGACGCTTTTTATTACTCCGGTCATCTACCTGTATCTCGAAGACATCCAGAACAAGTATTTCAAATCAGAAAAGCCGGACTGATTATCCCTGATAATTGTAAGGAACTTTATGGCACGCTCTGCCGTTTGAAACCGAAGGATATACCCACATGGCAACTGCAGAAGCAAAACCTGCGCCCAATCGACTAGTTTCTCTTTTTGTTTCTTTTGTCACACCTTTTGAAACGGTGGGCCGCAGCCTTTGCGGGGTCTTTTCCTATATTTATGATCTAATGGCGTTTACAGGGCGGGCAAGTGCCCGGCTTCTTGCTGCTTTGGTGATGCCGCAGCGTCTTCGTATCGCGTCCATCACGCGGCATTTATATGAATCCGGCTGGCAGGCCATGCCCATTGTTCTGTTGTTGTCGCTGGGTACAACCATGGTCCTGTTTTATCAGGGTGCAAGCCAGCTTCAGAAATACGGAGTCGACCTCTTTACCATCAACCTGACTGTCATATCACTGCTGCGCGAAATGGCTGTTTTGATCACGTCTATCCTTGTAGCGGGTCGGTCGGGTAGTGCTTTTGCGTCTGAAATCGGGGTCATGAAATTGCGCGGTGAAGTGGATGTCCTGCGGAGCATGGGGCTTGATGCCGTCGAAATTCTGGTCGTGCCGCGTTTGATCGCACTTTTGATTGCCCTACCATTGCTGACCTTCACTGCCGATATTGTGGGGCTGGCTGGCGCGTATGTGATGGCCGTATGGCAGCTTGATATATCGCTGCCACAATACCTGCAACGCCTGCATGATATACTGACACCGCAGATGTTTTACGTAGGCCTCATCAAGGCGCCTGTATTTGCTTTCCTGATCGCGCTCATATGTGGGCATCAGGGCATGGGTGTTGATGCATCGGCCGAGAAAGTCGGGCAGGCAACAACCCGCGCGGTCGTACTGTCTATTTTTGCAGTCATCATGACAGATGCGCTATTCTCGCTTCTCTTCTCATGGGCAGGTATTTGATGGCGCAAAAAGTCATTGATGCCCAAAATATCACAAACCGTTTTGGTACAAAAACGGTGCATGACCATGTTGAGATCCATTTAAATAAAGGCGAAATTCTTGGGTTGGTCGGCGGGTCTGGGTCGGGTAAATCCGTTCTGCTTCGCACATTACTGGGTTTAAAGCAGCCTGATGAAGGAACCGTTGAACTATTGGGTCGCAACCCTTACGCCCTGAATGAACGGGACCGCCGCGCCCTTTTCCAGCGTATCGGTGTGCTGTTTCAGGATGGCGCGTTGTTCTCAGGCCTCAGCGTCTTCGACAATGTGGCTTTCCCTTTGCGTGAATACCGGCATGAAAAAGCCAGTGTTATCGAATTACGTGTTTATGAAGTACTTGAACAGGTGGGGCTTGAAAAAGACGTGGCACAGAAATTCCCCTCTGAACTATCAGGTGGCATGACGCGCCGCGCGGCACTTGCCCGCGCATTGGTAATGCAGCCTGAAATTCTTTTCCTCGATGAACCGACTGGCCCGCTGGACCCTGTAGCCGCGGATGATTTTGATGAACTGATATTGTCGCTGAGCAAAAACCTCGATTTAAGCGTGCTGATTATCACACATGATCTGAACAGTCTGGTCAAAATCTGCACGCGCATCGCCATGATTGTCGATAAACGCGTCCTCGTGGGTACACTTTCCGATATGCTTGAAAACAAGAACGCCGGCATACAGGCGTTTTTCCACGGTGAACGTATGAACAAACTGCAATTACACAAGAAGGCGACATAAAAAATGGAACATAAAGCACCCTATGCCCTCGTCGGCTTTTTTGTCTGCCTGTGCATTGCAAGTATGGTTGGCCTGTCGGTCTGGATGCAGGGCGATCGCGAAAAAGATTATGCGGCCTATACCGTATTGATGCCTGAATCTGTCAGCGGGCTAGAGGTGGGGGCGCAAGTGCTGTACCGCGGCATTCGCGTAGGCAAAGTTGAAAAGCTGCGCCTGCCGCAGGCCGATGACCCTAACGTGCGTGTTGATATAAGCCTGCGTAATGATGTGCCCGTGCGTAAAACCACCCATGCCGAACTGGCACGCATGAGTATAACAGGCGTCGTGAGCCTTAATATCGAAGCCCCGCAGGCTGGTGATACACAGGCGCCCACGCGCATGGCGGGGGAGGTTTACCCCATCATAGAGGGCCGAAAATCAGCCTTTGAAACCGCAATGAAGGATGTACCTGCCATCACGCGCGAACTGCGTAATTTCAGCGGTAAATTGAACGAAAGCATGGACGGTTTTCAAGGGTCTTTCGTAGGTCGCCTGATGGGCCAGAAAAAAGATACAATGCCGGATAAAACATCAAAAACTAGCACATCCAAGCCGCAATCTCGTCCGCAGGCGCAACCAATGAACCTGCGGGATTAGCGCGGGTTCAAGGGGCTGTACTATTACGCTGCGCTGCAAAAGGATGCGTTATTGTTTATGTGCGTGAACGAACTGCATGGTACAATCATAAGGTTAGGTCACTTCCTTCATCTTTATAAAGGCGGGTGCATATAATGACTTCCTCTGAAAATTCGTCTTCCGCAACGCCGCAGCAGATACTGGCATCGCCTGAATTCCGTGCACTGGTGCAGGAACGCCGTCGCCTATGGGTGCCGGTTGTTGCGACAATCATATGCGCGTATTTCGGCTTTATTTCCTTCGTAGCCTTCGCGCCTGCGGCGCTGGGCCGTACATTTGGCACACACACGGTCAGTATTGGCATTTATGCAGGCTTGGCCCTTCTGGTGCTGAGCTTCCTGCTGACGGCTTTGTATCTCAGATTATCCAATGGCAGGATCAATACGCTGCTCGAAGATATTCGCCATAAATTCCAATAACAAAAAACGGAAAAGGGTTGCATCCATGGATGGGTTTCTAACCACGCTCGGTAATCTGAACGGCACTGCTGTTTTCATCTTTTTGGCATTCGTTGGCGTGACGCTCGGCATCACGCACTGGGCATCACGGCGCATGAAAACCACCAGTGATGCGTATTCGGCGGGTGGGCAGATCACACCCCTGCAGAACGGCCTCGCTATCACAGGTGATTACGTTTCAGCTGCATCCTTCCTTGGTATTTCAGGCATGGTGTATATGTCTGGTTTTGATGGGCTGATTTACGCAATCGGTTTTCTCGTGGGCTGGCCGCTGGTGATGGCCCTTATTTCAGAACCGCTTCGCAACCTAGGAAAATACAATTTCTCCGATGTGGCCTCATATCGTTTTAAAGCCCGCCCTATCAGGGTGATGGCGTCTTTCGGTTCGCTCGCTACTGTTTTTTGCTACCTGATCGCGCAGATGGTGGGTGCAGGTAAACTGATTGAGGTATTGTTCGGCCTGCCTTACCTGTCGGCTGTAGTTATTGTCGGCATATTGATGATGATCTACGTAATGTTCGGCGGAATGCTGGCAACCACATGGGTACAGCTTATCAAGGCTGTGCTGGTTCTGTTTGGTGCATCGACCATTGCTTTTCTAGTGCTTCACCACTTCAATTTCAGCCTCGATGCGATTGCTGTGGCAGCCGTTGATGTGCATGAAAAAGGTTCGGCGATTTTGGCGCCAGGCACATTGCTCAAAGACCCTGTTTCCGCCATTTCGCTTGGTATGGCGCTGATGTTCGGTACCGCAGGCCTGCCGCATATTCTTATGCGTTTTTTCACCGTGCGCGACGCGCAGGCTGCCAAAAAATCTATTTTCTATGCAACCGGCTTCATTGGGTTCTTTTATATGCTGGTGTTCATCATTGGGTTTGGGGCCATCGTGTTCCTGACCAAGAATCCTGATTTCGTTCAAGACGGCAAGCTGATCGGCGGTACCAATATGGTCGCCGTGCATCTGGCACACGCGCTGGGTGGAAATCTGCTTTATGGCTTCGTCTCGGCCGTCGCGTTCTCAACCATTCTGGCGGTCGTGGCTGGCCTCACACTGGCGGGCGCTTCTGCCATCTCGCACGACCTGTACGCCAACGTGTTCAAACGCGAGGGCAGTAACGATGCAGGTGAACTCAAGGTCATGCGTATTGCCACGCTTTCCATCAGTCTTATCGCGATCCTCCTTGGCATTGCGTTCGAGAACCAGAACGTAGCGTTTATGGTAGGGTTGGCTTTCGCAATTGGGGCCAGTGCCAATTTCCCCGTTATCCTGACCTCCATTTACTGGAGCCGCATGACAACACGCGGCGCTTTGGCCGGCGGCTGGGTGGGACTTGGTGTGGCTGTCACGCTGGTGGTGCTCAGCAAAACGGTATGGGTCAACCTGTTCCACTACGATGCGCCGATATTCCCTTATGAATATCCTGCCCTGTTCTCGATGCCGCTCTCCTTCCTGGCAATCTGGCTGTTCTCGGTCACGGATAATTCGGAACGTGCGGGCATAGACCGCGCAGGGTTTGATGCACAATATGTGCGCTCGCAAACCGGCATTGGCGCATCCACGCAGGTGTCAAACCACTAAGACGCAAACCCTAACTTTAAAAAATAATGCTCAGGCGGCAGATGGTTTTTATCTGCCGCCTTTAAGCTTTTTTACGCATTAAAATATACTTGCAATACAAGGAAGCGTAAGAAAGTTACGAAAAACAATTAAGTTGACGAGTCTCAATAAACAGGATTATACCAAGAATAAGTTGCAAAAAAGCAATCTTGCTTTGCAATTTTTCAGGGCCAAGTGCCCTGACCAAGGAATGTTATCGTGCCGTTTTCCGGTTTTGATTTCTCGAATGTTCTGCCCTCAGGCCTAATCGATCCGCACAGCATCAGCATGACCGCGCATGATGTATCGCAAGGGTTTTCCAGCAACGGCGAAGTTGCATTGAAAAAAATCGATCAGGTTAAAAAGGCAGGTGCCGCCGAAGATTATGAAAGAACATACGCTTTGCTTCGGCGTAAGCTTGACCTCAGTAAAGCGATCAATCGGCGCATTATGCTGCCGGGTTTTGCTGCATCTTTTCTGGTGCCTGCCGCAACGATTGAAGCAATCCATCCTGTATTTGTGCTTTTGGGGCTGCATCTGGCTACTGATGGTGCCAAAAAATATGACGAAATCTACCGCCTGTCCCGCCCATTGATGCGCGCCCAGAATAGCGCGCGCAGCAAGCCGCCCATCTCGCAGGAACAGGCCGTGCAGAACATGCAGGAAACCATGAAGGTGACCGCGCTCGAGGTAACCGCTGCGGGTATTGGCTCTGTCTATCATGTGCCGCCAGCCGAGCAGCTGGTTACAATGGGCGCCTATTATCTGGCAATGACGTATGGCACATATGCAATCGGTTACGGCATTGTAAAAATGCATGAAACCGGCATGAATGTGATGACATCACCGCTTAAAAACATATTTGCCAAGGTGGCTATACCATTTGCCGATGGTTTACAGCTTGATGAGGTGCACCACATTGCCGGTTATTGTCTCAGCAAGGCCGCACAAAAGCTTTATCGCCACAGCTCCTCTATCGGAGCCTTCGCAAAAATACTCACAGCAGGGCGTGTATTTAACCATTCGTCCGGCTACACGGAAGGTTTGACGCACAGGGCTGTGCATTGGGCTGGTGAATTGCCGGTAGTGGGTGGTTATACGGCAGAAGTTCTGGCAACAGGCGGCATGTGGTTCACGATGGGGGCGGCTGCAGGGGCGATGGGGCTTGTCCTGCATAAAACGGCGTACCCCCTTGTCTTAAGGCATATAGTGCCTGCAGCACTTGAAAAATTTGGACAGGCCGCAAAAGCCAAAAACCGTGCAGGGCGCGCTGTAAGGCGTCAGATATTTGCCTACAGGCTAGGCTTTTCAGTAAGTGCAAAAGATATGAACCGCGAACCCGTACCTGCTCATTATATAAAAATGAACCCGGGCTATTCTTTACCGCGTCCTGCGTAGGATCTGCATTAGGCTACTTTATTATGCAGGCGGATAGTCCACGTCACTGACTTTTTCAAGCCACGCGACGATTTTTCCATCCAGTGATTCAGTAATTGCTATATGGCTCATGCCCGTGGCGGCAGTGGCGCCATGCCAGTGCTTCACATGGGGAGGGAACCAATGCTATCGCCAAGGTTAATCTCCTGCGCGTGTTCGCCTTCAATCTGCATCCAGCCTTTACCAGCAAAGCAGCAGTATGAGTATGAAGTATAAGGAGAAAACGCACAATAAATGCATTTAAAACCTGCCCATATTGATCGTCCAACACGTTGTTTTTAGATTCGGCGCGCGTTTTTGAATGGGCAGTCCCATCGTTTTTGCATGATTGTTTTAAACACAAAATGCGCTTGTTAAAAAAACGGATGAGATGATTTTTGTGAATGATTTCGTGTTCAAAAAAACATGCTTGATGCACTGCAAAAGATGTACTAAGTAAGTCAGCAACGAATACAAAAAAATAAAAACAGGAACACGGGGCTATGCAAAAATACGTCAACATATCAGCGTTAGGCCATCCGCCTCGCCCCAAAAAGAAGGGCGGCTAGCATGGTCGTGTCGGCGTTTGATTCACCGCTGATGCAACCCGATAGACCGTTTCGTATTTTAGATTCCTATACGCGCAATACCTTGTTCAAAGACCGGTCGCTATGGCTGGACCCTTACAAAAAAATCCCCGCAGGCGCCCCCCCTTTCGATAGTTTTCATTATGCCTATTATGCTGACCGCGCTGCCGAACCCGCCGTGGAAGTGGCGCGTGAGCAGACAATTCTCGATCACGGCTGCATGGAAATCGCGCAAGGCGGGTTGCCAATGCTATACCGCCCGTTTTCTATTACCGGCGGCGTAGAATCCCACAAATTGGCGGTTGCTGTTGATAATCGGCAGCAGTTTTTACTGGCAGGCAAAAAAAAGGCGTTTTTGCGAACCACGCGCGACATGCATTTGTCACAGGCTGGGCGCGAGCGTTTGGCGCAGGATGTCATTAACCAGAACAAGCGCGATGCTGAATACCTGAACCAGCACCTGCGCCACACTTTCCCTGATTACGCGCTGGTGGACCCTTTCGATAAAGAAGGTGCCGTGCGTATCAACCGCCTTGATGCAGATGCCAGTTTTGGCCGTGCCCCGCAGGAGGAAGATTTTATGGGCGGCTGGTACAGGCTGGTCGATCACAGTCAGGGTATGGTCTGGACCCCCAATGTGGCGTTTTCGCGCAACGGCAACTGGGAAGAAATGCGCGGTATTTTTGCAGCGATCGGCTCCCTCAACGGCATCGTACGCGATAAGGCGGATTATAAGGTTTTCCGCATTGATCGCAGTTACAGCCCCTTTGCGGAAAGGCTGCAATACAATCTCGATTACCTTTTATTCGCAGCCGATAATGATTTCCATGCCGGAGAGGCGGCAACCTGCGCCGCTTGGAAGCTGGAGATTGCACGCCGCCTGATGGATCCCGCCTATAACGCGGAATCCTATCATCCGATTGATATGCAACAAATTGATCCTATGTTGCGCGCTGAATTTACCTCTCAGGCTCCATGGGCCATTACCAGCCGCGCGCGTATCGAAGCCGTGCGCGATGCGCTCGAGCCGTTATTGCTGGGGCATTTCGCAGGCCATATACAAGACGCGCATATGCGCCCACTTGATGCGCGGTATTATACGGCTCGCACCAATATTGCACGGCCCTTTACAGGATGGGCAAAAACGCCCGCCGTAGTGGACGATGCGCGCCAAAGGCTGGCTGATCTTGATATTTACCGTACGGCCGACCCTGCAGATCCTGCGCTGATAATCGCTAAAACGCCGAAGGAAAAACTACCCACGCTGGGGGCTGCTTTCCGTACCATGGCCACGCCGCGCCAGATGGCGCACAAAGACAATGTGTTCGATACGGAAAAATGCCGTTCAAAAATATTTGAGGATGACGATTACGCTCGCGTAACCAAGCGTGAGCGCGTTGTTTTACAACGCATTCTGGGCGCAATGATGACCGTTGCACTACCCACGCTGGCACCAGCCTATACTCTGGTGCTGGCTGACCTTGAGAAAGGCACCTATGGCCTGAAAGCAGCTCGTGCAGATCGTGTGACCGATTTGAACCAGTTGCGTGAAACCATCGCCAACCCGCAAGCTTTTGCAACCCGCATAGAAAAGCCGAATTTTGCAACCCTAAGCGCGTTGGAAAGTAAAGTCCGCAAAGACACGGCAAACAGCGCGGCTGTCATATCTACGGCACAATTGGTCGGCTTACAGCAGGCTTATGCATGGCTGCCACATATTACCGCAGTGGCAGGCTACGGGCCGACAAGCCCTGAGTTCCGTATGGCGCTGCGTCTGAAATTGATGGATATGGCAACGGATACGGTAGTACTTGAACGGGATTGGGCACCGTCCGATGACCATGTGCGCCATGTGGTGCGTGCAACGCTTATCCAGATGGGGTTGGTTGCGCGCGGTCATATGCACCCGACCGACCTTGTATTGAAAGACCATGCGCTTAAGCCCATGACATTCCTTGACCGCTTCGTACCCATTATGATGCATCTTGAAAAATGCGTGGCAAACGGCGTCAAGTCTCGCGCCCATGCACTGGGTGCATTACGCCTTCTGGAATGCCATGAAATACTGGTTGAGCCATCAGTCAGGGCAGGGCTGGTTGATGTGGGAGCCGTCCATGAAAGCCTGCTGGCCGACCGCATTGCCCATACCTCTCGTAAAGGCATGGATGCACGTTATGTGGCAGCACGTGAATTTATCTTCACTCACTGCATTGATTGGCTTGATGAGCAGGATTTGAAAGACTTAAACGCAGATGTGCGGGCCGCGTGGTTTGATACGCGCGGACGTAAGGCCGTTGTTTTTACACCGGCACCTAACACCACTGGTCTGGCCGCAAGGCTCGGGCCGAAGCTGACCTAGGTAACGGGAGAAAACCATGCTGGCTGACAAACCTTACACGCGCCGCTTGGAACATACAGATGTAGGCGTGCCATCCAGTATTTTGCATCAGGTCTATGCACAGGGCCGCATCGACCCCGTAACGCTGGGTTGCACAAGCGTGAAATCGGAAATTTTGTTACGAAAAAATGGCACGCTTGAAAGCATGACCATGAAATACTGGTATCGCCTGCCGAATAACCAGGATGTCGCAACAACCCTGTTCGATATAAAAACCGCATCGACCGGCGTGATCCTGGGCATCGTTGTATCTGGCCGCGCTGTCGATATGGGGCAGCCCGAAGCAGTTGAAGCCACTTTGCAGGCCATACGGCATATTCATGATGACCTGAAGGAAAGCCGTTACCCCAACATCGCACTTGCCTATCACGAAAACGAACTGGCAAAACACATAGGCCGGTCCATCAAGATTGTCGGGCAAAAATTATCGGGCGACCCCGATTTCAGTTTCTCATCGCTGTTTAATTTTCAAAGCACACCTGAAAAACCGCAGGATATAGCGCTTCCGCAGGATAACGATATGTTCAAATCGCTTCTTGGGCTGGGTGCCAACCCGCTGCGGCCTGATATGAATTTGTTGGCCGCCCGTCAGCGTGTGGTACCGGCTTACGACCCGACAAGCCTTGCAACTTACGATAACATCCTTCAAGCGTTGGAACGCAAAGATGGCGGTCTGCGCCTTCATATGCTGGTGCATAAGCGTGGGGATGATGATCGGGCCGGCACATCTGAAGCCTATCGCGATCTGTTCAGAGCTGAAGCCCGTGGCGGGGCACGTCTGTCACTACAAAATCTGGTGCTGATGGGGCAGAGCCTAAAAGGCCATGGCCACGACGCGCAGGCCCGCGCCATGGGTGCCGCAAGTGGCATGGTAGCGGCTTTTGCAAGGCACGCGGCCCCCGTACCGTTGATGCATCTTGTGAATTATGACCTGCGCGATGTGATGTCCGACCCGCAAATGGTTGCGCGCCTGCAAGGTATTGAAGATCCGTTTTTGCGTATATCGCTAGCCGGTAACCGTTACACCAAAATACACGGCCCCTATGGCAGCGATCTTGGCAATTCAACTCTGCTGATGCATGGCGGCATATCCATTTTGCATGACTTTGCATTCAAGCCTGCGCCTGACGGTGAAAAATCAAGTGGCGCTATCCCCAGCATACAGGACTGGCTACCGGCACTTGATGTCGTCTGTTTGTCGCATCGCCATATCGATCATGCTGGCGGTATTCCTTACGAAAATTTCAAAGGCAAGCTGGTGCTGGCAACCCCGCAGGTGATTGAACATGTGCGCGATGCGATGCGCTCGGTCCATGGCAGCAAGGCCAAAAGCCTTATGCCGGAATTCATGGCTCTGACCGATAACGGCTTTCACACCGTATCGAAAGATGGCGGTAAAACGGGCATTACCATTCTGTATTCACCTAACGCCACACCCCATTCGGCTTATTGTACGCCGTTTTATTATGCAGCTTTTACAACTGGGCCTGATAACGAAAAAATCATTAAAGGGGTTTACGCCAATCTGGGTGATCTACGCGACGAAGGCAATGTTGATGATCACTGGTTCAGGCATGGCTGGCAGCAATCATTGAAAAAGGCGCACCCTGATCTTGATGTCGGCGCCATTCCCATGCAACCGACTTATGCAGAATGGGATAGCACCTCTGTGCGTTACCCCGGCACAACGCCCATTAAATCGGAAGTGCTGGAAAACATGAAAACCGCTGTCGGCTGGTTTGAAGGTTACACTATTCTGGATGCACATCTGGCATCAAGCGATAACCAGTTCGACATCATGGTCCAGACAGCAGCAGCACTGGGCCGTGATTTCACGACTTTTGGTAAAAACATGGAAACGACCCAGCGTATCCAGAATATTTTTGGCTACGAAGAACTCGAAGAACCATGGGCGCAGGGTCATCAGAACCAGATGCGTATGGACGCCGTTCATGCCGATATTTTACAAAAAAAATTGCTCGCACTGTCTTATTTCGCACCAACAGTAGCGGAAACCGAAGCGTTCTCTGCAACCTACACGCCTAAGCAAAAAGACGATGACGCAGAGGAACCGACAAAGGAAGATATACTGGATGCAGAAATATTGCGCCTTCAGGCTTTTCGTAACTGGGCCACGGCTGAAGGCAAGGCCATGTTGTTTGAATACCTGACAGCTGACTTAACGCACACGTTGCATCAGCGTTTGACATGTTATTCCAACAATTACTGGCGCTTCAAACGCCGCTGCGAATTCGCATCAGAAAATGCACTGGAAGGTCCGCATATACTGGGGCCGCTGGCTATTACCCGTGCGACCATGACGTCGGCGCGTATGTTTGCTGATAGCCCGCAGCGTATGTTCATCGGCATCACAGGCTCACAGGGTAATGATGTTGAAATTGAAGCCCAATTGCCCAAATTTCTTGAAAAGCGTTCATTACTCAATCTCGACCCGCGTTATCGCCACACAGCAAGGCCTATTGACCCGGCGCGCACCGTGATGATGATTACCCAACCAGCCATTCCCGGGAATGAAAAGGCACGCCAGCGTCTGGTCCATAAGGCGGCGCGCGAATACGGGCTTATCGTTGTGAATACCACACATGACGGGTTTGAGATTTATAATACTCATAAGCTGGCCACCGGTATTCTTGATAAAATTCGCGATGATCTGCTGGAAAAGGGCGTGATGTATCAGGAAAACCCGGTGGACCACGCACTGGTGGTGGCAGGGCCAATGCCGCTGGGGTATCGCGGCCATGGCCGCCGGCAGGATATCGCACGCTGGATGATGCGGACGCGCGCCGAAGTTAATTCCCCTCAGCATATCAATGATCCTGAAGCCGCAAGAGATATGGAGATTTTGTCGGCCTCTCTTCATCAGGGACATATCCCGCTGGTGGAGGATTTTGAAGTATCGGCCATCGACCGTTTTGCAACCAGCCCTACGGCCAAGGTACGGGTGCTGGGCACCATACCCGCAGGCCTGACGATTTTGCGTATTGAGCACCCATACCAGAAACCCTACCGCCCCATCATTCACCGTCAGCGCATCGTGGTACTGGAACCTGACCGCAAGGCCAGTTTAATGCAGCCGCTTATGGCTGGTTGCCGTTCGCGTAGCGTGATTACGCATGATTTTGGCCCCATAACCGCAGCTGACAACCGAGATATTAAAAAATTCGATACGCCAAGGGCGCGCACTGGCACGCGGGCCGCTTTTGCCGATAAATCCCGCTTGCCTGACAGGTCTGAAATATGGACGACCCGCCCGCCCGTCATTCCCGTGCCCGTGCCACAGATGAAAGCACCTGCGCGCATGACAACACGCCAATCCCTGACGATCGAGCTTATCTAATGAATATCGCGGTAATACCAATGATCCCGCCGCTGGTAGAGCCTGATCTGGCGGGCGATATACCATCCAAGGCATCAGTACTTGAACGCCTGCGCCGTGGCGATGTCTGCGATCTGGTAGTCGATACTGAAACATCGGATCTCAGTAAATATTTTGCTCATCCGTCTGCGCTCGGGGCTGTACTGGCAGACCCGTTTTCAGGTGCCATTGTTCATATCCATGAACGGCAGGTCAGTTTTCCGTCCGAAATCGCGACATTCGATGTTGTGGCAGGGTTGGTGACTGAACGTAGCCCCGATACATTCAGCCACGGTATGCGGCCCGATCTGGCAATGGCCGAATTTTATGATCTTATCCGTCAGGCGCCGCGTCATATAGCTGCATTTTATGCTGGCCTGCCCGCACGCATCAAGGCGCACAACCTGAATGGTTCTGAAATACTGCCTCTTCCACCCACGGATAAGGACGCAATTATCCATTATAAATACCTTAGCAATCGCCGCACCAAAGCCGACCGTGAGGCACGCGTCAAAATTCCAAGCCAGACACGTATGGCCACGGATGTCGCGTTCATTCCCTTACGGGCTGATGATGGCAGTATAGCTTACGATGCAGCTTTATCTCATGACGGTAAATTCGCCTATTGGCGCGAGGGCGGCGTCTGGCAGCGGACGGAAGCTAAAAAAACCGTCATCATGCATAACCAGCGCGCCGATAATAACTGGATCTGGGAATGGTGTCATCGCTACCTGCTGCCCGACCAGTTCATCACCCATACTAAAAAATACCGTGCTTACCTGATAGACACAATACCGCTGGCACGTGAGGTGGCTTTGCTGGGCGGGCAGGGGCGTAGCGGTCTGAAACTCGGTGTGCGGCAAGATCCCGTTTTAGGTTCCGTATCCAGCGCATCACTCGATTCTATCATGGTCGCTAACCGCCGCATTGCAAACCAGCGCATTGCGTTGAATGACGGGGTACGTATTGCTGGCGGCGCACAGGCCGATCCGCGCATGGGCCATGTCAGCCCCGCTTATGACTGTCTTAAAACATATGGCCTGTATCGCTATTGCCAGTTGATAGCGCCTGAACTGGTGGCATTTAAAAAACATGTTTCCGACCACGATGTGATCGGCGATGCGTTGACACAGCCTTTGCCTGACGGCACGCCCAAACCTTTTACATTCATCAGAGCACGGTATCCGCATCTTGATGCCCATGCAGGTTTTGCCGTAAATCTTGATAAAAGCTACGGCGATTTCAAGAAAGCCGTGGTGCTGGCGCTTGATTTGCTCAAGGAAGACCCGCAAGACCCGGGCGCACTCATGCTGCCGGATGGCCGCAATATTTTTGATCTTGATCACGATGCTTGGGTTGATCTGATCCAGAAGGCGCATACCGACAGATCAAGTATAATCGATGTTATCGGCCTCAATAAATCGGCCATGATCCAGCCGCTGGAAGCAGGAATTAAAAGCGGCGCCATTAAAGCTGCTTTGCCTGAAACAATCTATCGCCACGCTCAGTTGCTGGCAAAAGATGTCGATCTGCGTGATCGCATCATGGAAGCCTATGCGGTGACGCGCACGCGGCAGGACCCCGCACTGAAAGTAGCCGATCCAAGGCCCGAGGAATATGTGTTTGCAGGTTTGGGTGAGCCGTTGCGGATGCAAATCAATCGCGCTGGCCGCGAAGAGAAAGACGAAATGGAACGCACGATCTACGAGCGTGCCAAATCCAAAATCGATTTTTACAGCAAACGTAATCACTATCTAAGAATTCTGATGCGCCCATACCCTGAAATCGAAGGGCCAGAGCAGGATAATGAAGCGTATAAGGAATATCAAAGGCATTTCAGGAAAACGCTCGGCAAGTACGAAAGGCTGATGCGCGGCAGTACTCTTACATCGAAAGATAGATACGAGATCGCGCGCATCAATGTACCAAAATACAAAAAAGCGACTTTCAAAAGTAATAAACAGGTCCGTAAATTTTTATGGGCTTTGCGTAAGCGCGCCCTTAAAAAAGGCTGGTTGGTTGATGTATCCTCGGGCCATTATCGTGTGGTCGATGAAATCACAGGCCGTGAAATTCCTCTTACCCGGCTGTCAGAAATTGATATCCAGCATTTTCGTGAACGCATGGATCCGCAAAAAGGCAGCTGGGATATACATTTTGAACGCCTCAATCACCAGCAGCATTTTCTGGCTCAGCTATTCGTGCTTGCAGGGCGTAAGGATGATCTTTATGAAATCGATCCTGACTGGAAGCTATGGTATAAATCGCAACGAGCTTTCGGCCATAATGGCTCGCCTTTGGTTGATGCCGATGCCCAGCGACTGCCGACAAATGCGCGCAATCTCTCTATTATTCGCCGTATTCGCAACGGCACCTTAGCAACCAATAGCGATCTGCGTATTTTCTCCTCCGACCCAGATCACGCCGCCAGCATCCGCGCCAAACTCATTGATAATTTACCCGGCCGTGAACAGATACTCGATGCATTTGACAGGCTATCGCAAAAAAATATCAAGCGTTCGCGCTGGACGTCAAAAACCCTTGAATTCGCAGGTTATGATTGCAAAAATCAGACGCGGCTTGAAAATATTGCCTACCCTATCGCGCGTGCATCCTTTGAAGCTGCCAGTAAGTTCATCATCCCCGATACGGCCCCCGACCAACCAATGCGAAGCGATATAGAAGGGGAAATGATTTACCCCATTCCTGTAACGCAAGCCCTTCAGGATATGTGGGATTCTGGGCGCCTGTCGAAACTGGCCAATGGCATTTTTACCACAGCTAAAACCGGCCGCACCTATTTGGCACCCAAGGCGCATTTTGCACTAACGACCCTTGAAAAAGGGTCATATCACTATCAGCAGGTTCGGCGCATTTTTCAGGATTCCGGAATGCCAGCCATCGAACCTGATAAAACACCGGTATTGATGGTCAGCGCCGAAGGCTGCTTTCCTGTATCTGGCGTGCGCGTCGTGCAACCGCATTTTGCAGCCCCCGTTATCGGTGCACATCGCTTCAATGCCATTCTGGCGCCTGAGTTTGCAGGCTTTCACGACAAAGATGGCGGTTATACAAAGCGCCTCTCAGGTCTCGCCATTCCAGATTACGGCTACGAGATATCGCGCGGGTATAATCTGGCTACGGGCGATACCATACGCCTGCGCGAAACAAACGGGCAGGGCTACGAAACAGGATGGGAGATTCAGGTGTCTCTCAAAGAAGCCGAATACTGGACGCTAGCCGAATTTGAAAGCCGTTATACGCGCGGTAAAATCGATACGAAATTTGCGCGCGACTACGGTTTCGCCACGCCAGAGCAGATGTACACCGAATTGTCCGAATGGTTTACTGCCTACGATAAACCGAAAGATACGCCCGAAAACCGCATCATGCTGATCCGTTTCAATAAGGCCAAACGCTGGGATGGAGCTGAATATTTCAACCCTTCTGTTACGCCGCGCGCGGCCATTCTTGAAACATACAGCAACTCGCTCGCTCTTTTTAAAAACCGTCTTACATAAGGAACATGTTTTGAATAAAGACATTGCCGTATTTCGTTACCGGACCGTTTTTATATCCGACCTGCATCTGGGCAGCGGTAAAACGGCCGCGCCGTATTTATATGAATTTCTGGGGCATCTTGACTTCGATACGCTCAAAGACCTGTATCTGGTAGGCGACATTATCGGCGGGTGGGAACACCAGAATAACCGCCAGCAACCGTTATCGGAAATGGAACGTCGCATTCTGGATGTTCTGAATTTCGCCGCTTCCAAAGGCGTGCATGTCCATTTTCTACCTGGAAACCATGATGAAAAATTACGCCCGCTCTTGCCGCAATTGCAGGGCCGTCGTGGTTTTAAAACGTTTGGCCGCAATATCGAATTCATAAACGAGACCTTTTATTCAACCAGCGGTGATAAAGGGCTTCGTATTAAGATTGTCCATGGTGATCAACACGACCCCGACCTGTTCGTAAAGCCGTGGTTTAAACCTGTCACCTTTATGACCAGCGCAGTTTATGACGGCATGGTGAACGTGAATTATCATGTATCCAACACGCTTTATAAGAACTTCGGAATGCATGTTTCATTCGCGAAGGCGCTCAAAAACGCTTTTAAACGCAGCATCTCCTTCCTGTTTTCGCACGAATCCGTGTTGCGCGGGCTGCGCGATGAATCGTTTGATGGTGTTTTGATGGGGCATACCCATATGGCCGGTATTCAGGAATTCGATGAGCGCGGACGTCAATCTTATCTCATCAATTGTGGTGACTGGGTTGAAAGCGCAACCGCAGCAGTGGTTGGGCCTGAAGGAGGATTGCCACAAATTCTGCATTATAAAACCGAGCGTGAAAAGCGTGGTTTTGGGGCGCTCCCCGAGTTGGAGGACGCGCACCCCACCTATTTCGCGGCCTTCCGTGCCCAAACGGACAGGCAGGTGCGTATGATGCACCGCTTGTGGCCAGCCCGTAACCGAAGCAAGCATTTTGAGCGCTACGTCAAAGCCCGCCTGAAGCTAAGTGAATATCATCGCGACAGTGCAGCGCTTGATACTGTTTTAAATGTGCTCGATAAAACAGGCGTTCTGACACCACAAATCAAGACCGATCTTGAGGCCGTGGTTCTGCGTGCAAAAAGCGAAGTGTATAAGGCCCAGAAAACAGGCCTTAGCGCTATATTTGATCGTTATACGCAAAACGCGAAGCTACTGCCGGATGACCTTGTGTATGTGAAAACTGTTGCGCGCGAATTCAAAACCCGAAGTGAACGCAAAATCCGTAAACACAAGGAAACTATGAGTTACGCCGCAATCGCACTTGATCTGCCGTGCGGCACCCGTAAAGCCACAACGCCTTCAACCATACATCCCACCTGAGAGATATGACGATGGATCAGACACAAACCGCCTCGACCGCCTTTCGCTGCCTTGACCTGACGAGCCTGAACGATAATGACACGGCAGAAAGCATCGCCGCATTCGCCCAAGGGGCGCGCATTGGCCGCGATCACGTAGCGGCCCTCTGCGTATATCCTCAATTTGTGGCATCGGCGCACAAAGCCTTGCGTGACCTGTTCGCGTATCATGCAGTATTGCCCGTTGATATCGCAACTGTTGTGCTGTTCCCGTCAGGCAAGGGGGCAAGTTTTGCTGACATGAAAGCCGAAATACACGGAGCATTTGAGGATGGCGCGACAGAAATTGACATGGTGTTTGATCACACGTCATTTTTAAAAGGCCGTTTTGGCCAGTCGCGCGCATTTGAATTGGTCGAAGCCGTGCAGGAAATAATGGCGGGGTCTGATAGGCCGGCTGCCAAACTGAAAGTTATCATGGAAACAGGGGTATTCGATAATCCGTCCGATCTGGTACGTGCGGCTGATGGTGTTGCACGCCTGCGCCCCGATTTTCTGAAAACATCAACCGGCAAGGTGCCGGAAGGTGCAACGCTGCATAAAACCCGCGTTCTGCTTGAGGCTATACGCGATGAGCACAGGCGCACAGGCTACCTGATCGGCCTCAAAATATCGGGAAAAATTGCCAGTGTCGCGCAGGTGCAATCACATCTAAATCAGGCGCAGGAAGTGTTTGGCGAAGGTTGGTTTGCAGCACCACACACATTCCGAATTGGTGCCAGCGGTATTCTTTCCAATATTCGTGAAATTATGGGGGTTCCTAGCCCGGCCATACGCAAACCTATGGCTGAACTTTGCTATTAAATACGATGGGCAGAAATGTAAAGTAAATCACCACTGGTACGGCGCTGTGGGGCACGGAAGTATGGCACCCTGAACTAACTCCGCCCGCCTATGTGCGGGAGGATTTGAATGACACGGTGCCCGGCACGGGCGGGAATGAATCCCTTGAGGGGCGGACGGGCGATGATATTGTGTATGCCTATGCATCAGCGGGGAATGGCGGCGCGGGGGAGAATGTTATCCGTCTTGCAGCTTGATTGGTCAAAGCATAACCATGCGCGTCTGTTTGTTTTGCACAATCAATCATTGAATGTAAGTCTATAAATATCCAAATACTTCTGGTATGGATGATTAGAGAAATGAATAGCCGATATAGGCTTAATCGCAGTACGGGCTGCGGTTGGATAAGGTATTCAAGGGAGATGGAGAATTTATGAGAATTGTAGGAATTGGCTTTGCTGGTTTTTTGTTCTGCTGTTTTGCACTGCTATCTGGCAATACGTTTGCCGAGGAAAAAACGAAGGCGGAAATGATGGATAATGCATCTGCGCCGAAGGTCGTAAAGCCTACGTCAGCCACAGGTGCGGCAATCTTCCCCTACAAAGACAGCGCAGGCACAGTTGTTGTTCTGGCCAATGAGGATACGCACCCTTTTCTGTTTTATGGCGAGAAAGTCAGAGACAATCTGAAACGGATAAATGTGCAGAAAAGATATAAAAAGAGCTTCGAGAAGTTTTTCTCGGTGCAGGATTGCCTTAAAAAAAGTGAGCGCGGCAAAGAAAAACCAGACCTGACGCAAATCGATTGGAGCATTATCGACAATAAAGAAGATGCGTCGGTTTGCCTGTTCAGAATTGCGTCAAGTTACGATACGCCAGAGTCCATGAAGGCATGGTTTGAAAAAGGCGATTTTAACGAGGTGAAATTAACAAGGCCAAATAAAGGGGATATTCATGTTGATGCAGGTTGGAATGTACGCGAACGTGGCATGAGATTTTGGAGCAATCCTCTCTCAAGAGCTTGGGGTAACTTGATCGTCTGGGGGTCGTCTTTCACACTTCAATACAATGAATCTGAGGTTCTTCAGTCAGCGGGTGTAGGTCACACCATTGAGTAATCAACCAATTGAAGCAGGGGAGTTACCATGACAATCAGTTTGGCAGCCAACCGTGTTTCTGTCTCGCACTGGGGGCACACGCAGCTTGATTGGTCAAAGCATAGTCGAGCTCGTCTATTTATTCTGCACAATCAATAATGGAATACAAGGCTATAAATTACAGAATTTTCTCTGGTACGTATAATCGCAGGGATTGCATAAACGGGAGATAAAATGAAAACACCAATGCAGAAAATTATTCAATTTTTGCGTATTTTTGCGATAGGAATTTTATCTGCCATTTTTATCGTTATTGCCTTTTTCTTCTATGAACACTCCAGCCATCCATGGGCTGTGCGGGATCCTTTAAGTCCCCGTTTCAAAGCAGAAAACTTTAGATTTGAGGATTATCCTAACGGTTGTGAAAAACCTGAAATGAAAGCTGTTGTGGCGGCTATATTCCCTAAAGGAACGCCGGAATCTTATCTTGATGAGATTCTCATTGACCATGCAGGCGCTGATTCACGCGGCATTGAAAACGGTACAAAAGTCTATGGCCGTAATGGTTTTACCAATCTCAGTGGTTGGATAATCGCGGTTGATATGGATGAGAATAAGAAAGCAAAGGGATTGCGCTGTTCAGGGGTAACAATTTATTAAACTCAAAGGGGTTTCATTATGTCAGAAGATAGCAAAGTATTTATAGCGGCTAAAGAAATAGGTGCCGCAGAGGCTGCCCCAATTGGAAAATACCATGCTTATCTAGTGTATGACGAAAATGGTGATGAGACAACCTTGGGCGACCAAAAAGTAATTCGAGGTGGCCCCCAAAATGAGGGGCTAGACCCAGGATTTATTAGATTGCAAATCGATTACAAGATGACGGAATCTTTTGATCGCCTCCTATCGGGAGAAAATGTAGCAAATCGGCATTACACTGTTTTGGCAGAAGGCGCGGCCGCAGATACGCTGTGGTCGTCAATGACCAGCTTTGCAACAACCATGGGCGTAACAATAGCTGACTCTAATGGTTTGATCACAACCACTTCCGTAGATTATTTTCTTTTAGGGCCAAATTCCAACTCGGTTATCAATTCAATCTTAAGCGCATCTAATATTGATTTTAGAGACGTGGCCGCACAAACCGTCGATATAACTCCCACAGATTATCCCGGTGACACAACGATTTTGGATGGCTCTGGAAACAATAATTTCAGAGCTTTTTCTAGCGGTAATTTTTATGCGTTTTACGATTCATATGGCAACGACACTATTACTGTAGAGCACGGCGCGCGGCTTGAGATATTGAAAGACGCGGATGCGGCAAGCACGAACCATGTTGTCATGCTCGACCAGCAGCTTTCTCTACTCACATTACTGTCCCCATTCGGTACGGATGATTTAGAAGTGATGCAGGATAATAGCGGCCTATCGCCGGTAACGCTTCCTCTTGTTCTTAATGACCAATACGGTGCGAATGGTTTTGCGGCGGATACACTCGAATTCCGTGGTGATGATGATTTGCTGCTGCACCGTATCAATCTTGCGCTGGTGCCTGAGGACGAAGCAACGGGTTCTGTATCCACTTTTTATACAGCTTTTTCCGATGAAGCCGATGTCACGGCAGGTGTCGGTTCTGACCATGTTTATGGCGATACCGCGGCGAATACGCTGACCG
>Ga0209066_10000310_pt1 | contig 72541 bp, 43 predicted proteins | sample All_14_2_FD_187198 | JGI IMG/M metagenome (GOLD analysis project Ga0209066, IMG submission 187198) | Freshwater microbial communities in response to fracking from Pennsylvania, USA - Allegheny Zone_MetaG_DW_15 (SPAdes) (version 2) ...
GTTCGTCCTTTCATTGTGTTTCGCAACACGCAAGGATAGCCATGACCCGCCTTTTTTCAAGCCGCACCTAATCCGCGTAGGGGGTGAACGGCCCTTTTTGAAATTACAGACAAAAGGTTACACCCCCCCTGACCTTGATAAGGTTTTTTCATCATTACAATACGGAAAAAATGATGGTCGATGGGAAGGTCCATATATTTCCAGTCTGCATCCTGTTGAGTGTTACATGGGCGATTCTTGGGGAAACGATTTTAGGTTCAGAATTGAACAGCCAAAACTGATTATGATCTCTTCTGGAAAAGATGAGATATTTGACACTGCTGATGACATTGTTGGATGGATTGCTCCTGACACGGAGGTTGTGTTGAAATTGGGTTTGTAATTTACAGCCAGCCCGTGACCAAGGGTCGTGATTGTACTTTGGACTCCGCTGAAAAAGTCGGCTTGAAGCGCCTGACGGTGCCACTACGAACACTTCGAACTCGTTTGTAGTGTGCCCGTGAGGGCCTTTCGTTCGATTCACCGCCGGACGCCGACTTTTTCAGCGGAATCTACTTTGTACAAGGGGCTAGAGCGGACGGCGCGACATGCCGTACAGGGTCGTCGAAGGATCTGCAACTTCCTGTGCCGCTGCCCGTTAACCGGTCCCAATGATTCGGTGGCCATGCGCGCCGAGATGAGCCTGGACCAAATTTGGCAATAGGTTGCGCTTAGGATGCCGGCCGTCCATGCCGCACGGGCAAGATGCCCTTGCCACAGGGGGAAACGCGGGTGCGGGCGGCGATTTGACAACTCGGTCGAATAATTCTATTGTTGTTAATCACGTGTAACAAATGAGTTGCGGACGTTATGCAAAGAGTGGTTGTGAAGAAACCCCTAAAAATCATCGCGAGTGTGTTGGGCGCCTTGGCGGTGGCATATGGTGTCATCCTGTGTTATTTCCGGCCGTTTTGGAGGCAGTTTCATACGGTGTGGATTTACACCGATTCAACAGGTCATTCGGAGACGCTGTTTTCAGGAGGACCGCCCTTTTCGGATGAAGCCAAAACATGGAGGGTGATTCGGAGAAACGAACTCTCGGGCTTGATACGCGTGCTCAATAAACGAACGGGGGTTATCAAGAGGGAGTTCTCGGTGCGGGAGGGTGTTCAGAACGGGAAGGATTTGGTTTTTGACGAAAGCGGAAAAGTCGCGGTGTCTGAGGTGGAATACTGCAATGGACAGTTGAATGGGGTCTACATTGGGCGATTTGCAAACGGAATGGTCGGCGACTTTCGGTACTATACGAATGGTGTTCAAGAAGGAGTCGGCCTGACGTTTTTTGAAGATGGCAGAGCCGCATCGATATTCAATTTTAAAGGGGGAAGTCTGACTGGAGTTGCGAAGAGCTGGGATGAGGCCGGGAATCTGTTGGATCATGCTTTCTATGATAACTCGCGGCCAACCGGCGGTGTGGTGCTTGTGGGGGGTGCGGGACAAGGTCCGCGGGAGGTGTTCGATGTTATTAAACGGCGGACGATGACGGTTGCCGCCTTCCAGCAAACGCTTACGGAAGCGGAAAGGCGTCAGCCGAGCATTCGTGAATGGGCCCATTTGATGTCTCTTGATGCCCATTTGAGTCGGACGAACAGTGTCATGAAAAGGTGACCTTGGTGTCGCCGTAACGGCTCGCAGGTGATGGGTCGCGAGCACAGGGGCCGGAGTTTGTTCATTTCGCTACAAATGTCGGCGGCCGCCCGACGCACGGGCAAGATGCCCGTGCCACGGTGGGGGGCGATGGCGAGGCGGCGGCTCAAGGCAGATTGGCCATGGGGCATGAGTGGACGTCGGACATGGGCCCGTGCGGACGGCGCTCAAGCGTCGCAGGCGTAAGGCTTGGCGATCGGAGTCGAATTTCAGTTGCGTCGGTCCTGCGACTTGTCCACGCCCATGGTTTCGCCTATAATCTCCGACCAGAGGGTAAGGACACGGCCATGGAAATAATCACATACAGCGATTCGTCCACCGCATTCGGCGAGATCATGGCGGCGACGGGGACCATGGCCGAGGTTTTCTGACATGCACGAGAATCAAGTTTTTTCGCAGCGTATCAATCGGGTGGCGTATTGGATTGTCTTGGCTCTGCCTTTGTTGCTGGCGGGGTGTGCCGGGGTGTGCATTGTGGATGTCCCCTCGGCATCGGTTATTCATCGGAGGGGGAGCGGATCTTTTCGCGAAAAACCAGTTAGCGTGACAGCGGATAGCTTTACGACTTTGCAACGCGACGATAAAAATGCGTATATCGTCAGAACGGTTGGCTTTGACGGAAAAGAGGTGCGCCGTTCCTACATGCCGTTATTCACCACCGCATATGGCGGAAGCGCATACTCGTTTTCTGAAGATGGGACGAAAATGGCCTTCGTAAATTGGGAACCCAATAGGCGGCCAATGAGGCTAAATGTGTGCAGTGTTACGAATCTGGCGGTGAATCTGCTTCCAGCAGGCGTGTGCGATCATTTGAGGGCCAGATTCGGATACACAGTAATGTGGTTGGATGAAGACACAATACTCATTTATCCGAATGTTGGCTCGCAACTGTCGGGGGAGGAGGCGGAGTCCGTTCAAATCCTTCATCTTGGAGAGTTGCGCTTGGTGCAAGGGCATGAAGTGTTTGGATCCAATGGACCCCTTTTGCTTTCACCTTCAAAGCGATATTTAATGGCCACGGAGGATATCGGCGATACGCTCTTGGGAAAAATACATATTCTTGATTTGTCCACTGGGAAAGTGGTTTATGAAGTTCTTCCTTCCGGCGAAAAATTGAATCCAAGAGGCATTGTATGGCGGTCTGATGATGAGATCATATATTCGGTTGACAACCGGGTCGTACTGCGCGACATTCATTCAGCTTGTGAAAAAGACCTTTTTGAGACAAAGCCGAACCAGGCTGCGGAGTTGTTTGCGGTAGATGCAAAACACAATTTGCATTATCAAATCTATGACGACCGTAAACTGTTTGGCAACCCTGCTTTGGGATGGCGAGTCTATAACTTGCGCACACGAATAGACCACCCATTTTCAGGAAAAGTTGTAACAGGGGGTGTGTTTATGAACCCCGCGCGCAATGTGATTGTGGCAGAGGTCGGTTTCTGAAGCAGAAGCGTGGCTCGGGGCGTCATTTTGCAGTCGCTTGCGCTACAAATGTCGGCGGCCGCCCGACGCACGGGCAAGATGCCCTTGCCACAGGGGGGCGAGGACGAGGCTGGCGATCAAGGGTGAATGATGAATAGTTTCGTTTTACAGACCTCTTTGCGGCCGGAACAGCTTGATGAGTTGCTCGGCGATGCGCTACCGCGTTCCCGTGTGTTCGGAAGTTTGTATGGATAACGATGAAAGTCCTTTCAAGTTTGAGACACAGCATTGCCACTCTGCTCCTCTTGGCGGCGTGTACTATATTATCGCTTCGCTTGCACAACGAGTATCAGGATTACAGGATGCATGTGCCACTCGGGTGTCAGAAGTGTGCGGCGATATCGACGGTGCTGTCGTCTAGGTACCCGATGCCGACTTGCTGGAGTGGAGAAGGTGATTGTCAAACACCTCCAGTACCGGCGTGGATCGGACTGTTTTCAGAACGCCATGATTGGGACCCGGAAGGTGATTTTGGGGATAAAGGGTGTCGACATGTTATGATGGAGCACGACTTGCCGCGCAGCAAGACAGATGTCGTCCTTTCGGATGGGCGGGCCTATTTGTTGCCGGCAAAATTCCATCAGGTCCGCACATTGACGGTGTTACTGTTCGGTCTTTCAGGTGTCTGCATTCCTATGCAGGTTGCCTGTCTGTGGGCTTGTAAGCGAGCGTGGAAAGCACGCGCTTTCGCGCGTGTTTTGTCGTGGGGGATGCTGTGCGGTTCATGGGGCATCTTGGCCGCGAGTCTCCTTTGGCCGGTTGGAACGGCTGTGACGCAGCGGCTTGACGAATGTCGGCGCTTAACGGCTTTTGCGGCTGAACATGGAATGGATGCGACGACTTGCGAACGTGCCAGGTATTTGCTTTCCGACCAAGCCATTAGCGATTGCGAGAACGTTCCTGTCGACTTCCGGTTGCCGGGACGAATATATGGTGACTCGGAATCTGCGGATCGATGCCTCTTTCCTAGTAATTATTTGCGGCGAGCCCAGATCCGGCTCGCGATTGCCGTCGCACCCTGCGACGTCCCATTGGTGAATACGTTTTTTTATGGGACAACTGACGACCTTGGCGCTGACTGGAACATGCTAATCAAACGGCTCGACGCGAGGCTCATCAAAAGGGATTCTGCTTACCCCGAATGGATGATGAGAACGGGATTGGGGGCCCGTCTGGCAATAACCATCACCGCTCACAGTCGGCGCGACCTGCGTCTTCAAAAGGTCTCAACCAACCGGTGCGGCACGGTCAATGTCGTCTGGAGCGGTTCGGAGTTCGATAACGTTCAGTATTTGAGCGTCTTCGGGGTTGTCCGGTCGGAAGATTCTTCGTGTTGGGTTCCGCTCCGAACCGTTGCCTGTGCCGAAAGATTTCCGATGGGATATCTCAGCCGAAAGGACCTGCTGATGTGGTGACAGGCTGGAAAGTGGGCGCTCATCCTTAAGAAACAAAGGGCCTTGGCCGAGGGTCGTGATTGGACGTCGAGGGCGCTGAATGCGGCAAAACAAGATGAACATTAACCTGTCAGGAGGCTGCAAAGTGAATTCCATGTTGAGTTGTCTGTTGGTCGGCTGTTTGGTGTCTTCGGTGATGCGCGCTTCTGCCGAAGGAATGATTTGTATCTACATGAGGGGCGAGGGGACGGGTGTCGTCTGCGAAGCAGACTGCAAACAGTATGATTATTGCGAATACACAAACTATCTGAGTGTTACGACACAGTACGATGGTAAAGTGACGGTTATTTTCATGTCGGCGGCCCCCGACTTGAAAGTCAAATATGTATCGGGGCTGTTGTCTTGTTTGCGAAATGCCGGTTTCAAAAGTGTATTTTGGGATTGCGACGCGGGTGATGGTGAACCGAACCTGCGGCACGAACTGCCATTGTGGTTTTTTACGAGGGGAAATTTTGGGGGCTCTGTTGTGGCCAATACATTTGATAACGCCGCCTTAGGGTTGGTCGCTTTCCACCCCTGGGAGAAGACGTACATTCCGTGTTCGATTGAAGATGCGGTTACGACAATCAAAAACAATCTGACGCCCGAAAAGAAAGACAAACTAAGGAGCATGTCGGTGGAGCAGTTGCGTTATGAGAGCTGTCATGGTCTCGGTCTGTGGATGGAGGAAAACTGGGTGCTTGCTGGCGAGCAAAGCAGATTGCATGACTATTGCTATCGTGTTAAGCATATCAGTAATCCGGGTGAAATATCATGGGTTATCCTGAGTTTGCTTCAACGTACCTTGAGGGGAGAACAGGTGGATTGGTCTGCTAATTTCACTGAACTTGCCAAATCGTCAGAAGGAAAAGTTGATGCGCGGCAAGGCGTAGATTCGTTTCCAGGACGCAATAGGGCCGTTGCGAAGTGAAAATGCTGTCTCCCCGCCCGCCAGTAGCCAGCCCGTGACCAAGGGTCGTGATTGTACTTTGTTCATGGGGCCCGTGCGGACGGCGCGCAAGTGTCGCAGGCAGAAGGTCTGGCGATCGGAGTCGAATATTCAGATGCGTCGGTCCTGCGGCTTGCCCACGCCCATGGCTTCGCCTATAATCTCCGACCGGAGGCTGCGGAAACGGCCATGGGAACACTCACATACAGCGACACGTTCACCGCATTCGGCGAGATCATATCCGCGACCGGGGCCATGCATGAGACGTTCCGCTTCCGCTTACGGCTGGTTTCTTTCAAAACGAAACGGGTAACTCAAATAGAGTAGGATCTTGTATGTTTAGGCGAAAGAGGATTATCACGGTTGTTGTTATCGGTGTCATTTCTGTTCTATATTTTAAATTTGGAATCACTCCGCCAAGAAAACTCACAATAGAGCAGATCCTTAAATTGAATAGTCTGCACTATCTGGATTGTCTAGGGAAAGAGGTTGAAGGCTATATGAAGGAAAACAAAGGGCAGAAGCCACAGCATCTGGCGTGTCTTTTGCCAACGAATTGCACCTATAACATTGAAAAAATATTTCGCGTTCCGCAAAGCAAAAAGCTTGGAAACAAAGAACGGTTGGAAAGAGATCCTCTTTTGCTGGATGTGGACTGTGATTATGTTCTTCCGGCCAACCCGAGTAGCCGAATTCTTATCCATGAGCGGCCGGGCTTGTGGGCCGACAACTCCGTGGCGGCCTATATCATGGGACGCGGATCTTTGCGTTTGAGTGGCGATGAGTTTAAGCGGCGTCTGTGTCTGGTCGGGACTGATGAAGACATCAAGGCGTCTCCTTAACGAAGCGGTCGGATGGGGGGGCGAGGTCGTGACGAAGGGTCGTGGTTGTACTTTGGACATGGGACCTGTGCGGACGGCGCGACATGTCGTAAAGGGCCATCGTAATATCTGCAAGAACTGTACCGAATGCAGTCAAGCTCTTGACAAGGTCATGAATGAACTCACTGAAGCGCGCGACAAAATCATGCCAGTTGAGAAAGATCATTTAGAAGATGAGTGGAAGTTGTGGAGAGAAGCCGGAGGTCTTTTATGGTGACAAAAACTCAAACTGCGTTACTGGTGATGTGTGTGTCGGCCCAGTGTTTGTCAAGCATGGGCGGTGACGTAGTTGAATTGGATCCTTTTGAGCTCCCCAAGGTTGGGCTAGCCGAGGAGATAAGAGGATTCAGGGACAGACGGCCTTTTGAACCTTACATCAAGGTTATGTCAGATGCGTTACTGTCCAACAAAATGTTTAATCCAATTTTTGAAATTGACGATTATGGGCGTCCTCGTCCAGAAGTGTCAAATGTGACCTCAATTGTTGTTGGCAGAATAACCGACGTTCAACTTCTTTTCGTTTCGGCCGCCAGTTCAAATATGACTTATTGTATGGCATGGTACGTTGCATCAGTTTCGGTAATGGAAAGTAGGAAAGGCAAATTTCCATCAAAAGAGTTTTCTTTTTTATTTAACGATTATCCTGAGCGTCATTCTCACTATTACGACTGGCCATACCTCCCTGGGCTTGTATGCGATTTCAAATTTTCGGGCAGGCGCCTTGTGGATAATCGGCTTGTTTCCAGTTTTCCGCCATATATGCAAAACTCTGTTAAAGAGTGGACTCGGTTTCGTCAAGAGAAACCAAAAGATGCGAAATGGGTGCTTGAAATATGGGAACCAATCTTAGGTGAGATTGTGAATATACATCTTGAGCATGACGAATATGTTAGAATTTTTAGTGTTGAGCGTTTTTCAAACGTTCAGTTCAGAGATTACAGCAAAGTGCGGCAAACGATCTTGTCACTCAAGCAAAAAGATGTTGTTGAGGAAATGGACTTGAGACTAATAATGGACCGTCATTAGGAGCAGGGTGAAATGAGGTCGTAGATGTACATGGGGTTGATTATAGGATGACATGAAAAATCTGACATTATTGGGCGTTTGTGTTTTGTTGTGCTTGTCAATGGTTTCGATTGGAGTATGTACAGTGAATTCCATGTTGAGTTGCCTGTTGGTCGGCTGATGATCCTGTGGATTGGGAAGATGCAAGGGAATGGACATTAAAGGAGTTGAAGAAGTGGCACGACAACTGTGTGTAATGTGGAGGCGTATGGAGACATCGATGAATGCGCGGCGTGGAACTTTCTTTGGCAGGGCAGGTGTCCTGTGTGCTCTGAGTCTGTTGATGGCAGGTTGTGCGACTTCAGACCTCTGTCTTTTCAACCCGACCTCAGGGGAAATGCGGGAACTTCCACATGGCAGAGGACGGCAAATTGTGGTGGAGGTGAGTGAGGCGGGTAAAGAGTTCATGACTCTGTCGAGGCTCGGAGGAAACGCCGGAATTCGAATATTTGACTTCGATGGTGAAGAAAAGCGTCGCGCGCCCTGTCCGCCATTCTTGATGGATTATCGGATTAGTGATCCGCTGGCGGTACAAGGCATGGGACGGCTGATCGCATACAGGAAGCATGGGACACGCGACCTTTACGTGTTCGATGCGTCGAAAAACACGGAGGAAATGGTTTACAGGGACCTCGGGTCAAAATATGACTCTGCGGCGGGGGTCGAATGGTTGCCTGATGGAAAGTTATTGTTGCTGCTGAACGCCGATTCGGACGTTGGAAGGCGTCAGGCGTCAATCGAAGTATTGGATATTGCCAGCAAGACGTGTAAAAGGATTTTTCAGCCATCCTGCATCTCCGCGATTCATCCATATTCCCTTTCGAATCGGAAAAACAAGCTGGCTTTCTGTGATGGCGAGGATGACTCGGTTTGCGTTCGGGTTCTGGATCTTGAGAGCGCAACGGTAGTCGCTCAAAGTCAGGTGGGACCTTTTTTCAGTGTTTGTTGGTCGCCGTCGGATGAGTATGTGGGCTTCTTCGACTCCGGCAGGTGGATCAAGCGGTTGCGTGTCTCCCGCGGGACCATTGAGACGCTTGACACCGGAGCCAAAGAGTGGGAATGCCTGCACTTGATGTTCGGAGATTCGTTTTACGCTTACTCCTGGATCACGAGGGAACCGAAATACGGTTCTATCAAGAAAGAAGAAGTCGTTGTTTGTGATTGGCAGAGCGGCTCGCGGCTTCGTACCGTCTCGATGCCCGTTAATGGGGATTGGCATTCCGTGAGCGGCGGAAGAAAAGTGGTTTGTGAGATAGGCTACTGAGATTTTTTGTGATTCGCCTCGTCCGCGGCCAAGGGTCGTGATTGTACTTCGTTCACCAGGCCAGTGCGGTCGGCGCGAAATGTGGGAGTATACAGCCATGAATGAGCACTCGCGAATTCAAGCAAGGGTCATTTTGGGCGATATTTTTCAGGAAGGGGGACGCTTGGCGCTTGCGAGAAAGTGGGCGGCGGTCTTTTCACTGGTGTTTTTGGCGGGATGTTCGGGGATCTGCATCGTCGATGCCGAACGGTCATCGGTTTATGTCAGGAGAGACGATGGCCGTTTTCGCGAAGTGCCGCTTTATGTGGGTGAAAATGGATATGCGACGCTGAAACGCTCGGAGACCCATTCTTTTATTTTGCGAACGATTAGTTTTGACGGCAAAGAACTTAGCAGGGAGAGCATGCCCCTTTTCCTGACGGGATACGGAGGCGACGAGTACGCTTTCTCTGATAACGGTGAAAAGGTTGCATACGTAGAATCTATCGGTTTTAGCCCCTTGCATCGTTTGAGGGTGGCGCTTGCTCATGCGCCCAATGATAATCTTCTCCCCGATGGAGTATGTGACAACCTTCGCGCTTTCTTGGGCTACAGTGTTTTCTGGCTCAGCCCGTCGAATATTCTGCTGTATGCGAATAATTCGGGGCCGTTTCATGAGCCGGAGAAAAGAGCGGATATCTGTATCGTCGACATTAACGGGATGCGCGTTTCCCTTTTGCCTGGATACGATAGTTGTGGTTGCGGACCAATTCTTCTTTCCCCTTCCAGGCGCTATCTGCTGGCTTCCGAAGAAATTATCGATACGCGCCTTTACAGGCTGCATATCGTCGACCTCGACGTCGGAAAAGAGGTCTTCGTCATTACACCCAGAGGGAATGAAATGGAAGCCCACGGTGCCGTTTGGTGTTCCGAGGATGAAGTCGTGTTCGCTGTGGACGGAGTGGTTTACACGCAGAAGGTTGGGTCTCCAGACAAGCGCGAGGTGTTCCGGGTTCATCCGCCATGCGGGATTTGGCTGTACGCTGTGGATTCGGCACGCGGCCTTCACTATCAGCTGTTTGACAAGAGAAGTTGTCCTGCGAAGAAGATTGGCGGGTGGAGGGTGCACAACATAGAGACACATGTTGACAGAAAAGTGACGGGAGAGCAGATTACAGGAAGAGTGCTCTTGAACAGAAAGCGGGACAAGATCGTTGCCGCTGTCGGAAGATGAAACTTAAACGGGCGAAGAGTTGATGCGAGCGCCGCGAGGAGTCAGGGATACAATTTGGCAATAGGTTGCGCTTAGGATGCCGGCCGCCCATGCCGCACGGGCAAGGATGCCCGTGCCACGGTTTCTGTTCCTATGCGCATAAACGGATGTGCGCCCTGAGGGCTGCGTGTTCGGCGCTGCGCGCTTGTTTCGGTGCCTTTGCTGCTGTATGCTGTCCGCATGGTGTGGAGGAAAACGAGAAGGATTTGCGCGCGCTCCAGAGGCGGTTTCAACGCGGTTGAGCTGGCTGCGGTGACTTTTGTGGTCATGCTGCTGGTGCTTGTGCTGCTGCCGGCGATCGCTTACCAAAAAATGGCTGCGGATACGACGCTTGTCTGTGTCCACGGTAGAGACATCTTTGTGGCCATCACCGGCGCCAACACCGCGCGCGAGCCGTTGGGTTTGCCATCTCTTTGGCCTGCGGATCGTCTGCCGGCCATCGATGACCGCCCAGGCGAGACGGCTATGAGCAGCTGTTCAAACAGCACCGATTATTTCAGGTGGCTGTACGATGAACAGGGGCTGGAGGACAAAGCGTGGCGTCCCTTGGCAACGGGATTCGATTATTCGAAACTGGCGGGGGCTGGCGTTCCGGCCTGCCTCAAAGGACCGCTGACGGCTGAAAACAACATGTGGACCATCGCCATGAACGTGTCGGAGACGACGCCCGATATCGTGCCCTTTCTGGTTACGCGGAATGTCGACGCCACGTCGCTGGCCAGCCAGGCGTCGGACGCCGACGGAGGGAAGCGTCTCCGGTTTGATCCGGAGTGGGATCAGCCTTTCGGTGCCAGAGCCTTCGTGATCGTACGCAAGGGCGGAGCGGTTTTCAGGGCGCGTGAGAAGTACGCGGACTATCGGTCGGTCTACCTGCGCCAGGCGTTCGATGCGAACGTCGACGAGAGGGGGCCGACAAACGCGCTTCCGCTGAGGTACCTGACGCCCACGCGCACAGTCACGCCGGGCGAGCAGATCTACGCGGAAGGTGCGGCCCGCGAAGAGCTGCAGCGCCGTTCGGCGTCGTCGCGGTTGCGGCGTGAGTACGCGACGCTGTCGAAGGTGGCGTTCCCCGTCTTGATTTGGCTCATGCTCGTTTATGTGGCGGCAACGGGGGTCTGCGGCGTGAGGGTGCCAAGTCTGCGCCCGATCGCCTGTCTGGTCCATGACGTCGCGTATGGGCTTTTTCATTTCGCCGCGGCCGCGAGTTGGGCCTGCCTGTTGATCTTCATCGCGCTCAGGGGCGGTGAAGTGAGCGGCCTGCTGCTGGCTGTGGCCGTGCTGACGTACGCGGCCGGACTGGCGTTTGAGGCGCTCTGGCGATATCCGCGTGATGCCGCGGCCCGTCAGCGGGCGCTCAAAGGCATGGCGGCTGCCCCGCTGATGGCGGTGGGCTGCCTCCCGCTGGTGCTGCTTTGGTGGGGCTTTGCCTCGTAGCGGGAACCGCGCGCCGTCAGATCTTCTTGCCGATGTAGAAGGCGTAGCCGTAGAACGACTTGTAGGTGTCGTACAGTTCCGCTTCGTGCCGCTGGTTGGCGACGAGGTCCTCGGCGGTTTTGTTGCCGGCGTGTTTGGCCAGGAAGCGCTGTTGTGCGGCACGCTGCGGGACGTAGAAATGGTCGGTCCAGCACGTCTCGGGCAGGACGAAGGCCGCGACGGGGCTGAAGCCGGCCTCCTGCAGCTGAGCCATCTTCGCCGGGATCGTGTCGATCTCCGGGTAGGCGTCGGTCCAGAAGCGTTCGATCTCGGCGGGACGCTGCGGCGTGAACCACGAGGCCTCGGTCACGGCGAGGGTGCCGCCGGGCTTGAGAAAGGTGCGCCAGTAGGCGAGTCCGCGCCGGAAGCCGATGTTGTAGATCGCGCCTTCGGACCAGATCAGGTCGAGCGAGGCTTCGTCGAAGGGCAGGGCGTCCATCGAGGCCACGGTGCCTGTGACCCTGTGCTCCAGCCCGGCCTGCCGCGCGTGGGCGTTGAACAGGTCGATGAAGGCCGGAAACAGGTCGATGCCCGTGATCTGGCCGGGCGTGTGGCGGGCCAGCACGCGGGTCTGTCCGCCGGTGCCGCAGCCGATGTCCGCGATCCGCGACGCCGCGCTCAGGGGGCCGATGAAGCCCAGCGCTTGGATTGTGGCCTCCGGGCTGCCGGGGCCCTGCCGCTCCAGCGCGGAGAAGTATTCGCAGATCAGGCTGAAATCGAAGTCGTGGATGGAGTTCTCGGTGTCGCTCATGGCGGTCTCTTTCATCAGGCCGGGGCGCCTGCGTCGCGCGGCGCCTCGCAGTAGGGGCAGCGCACGAGGCGGTCAGCGTGGGGCAGCAGCTCCGGGGGTGTGCGGGCGCAGTCGGGGCGCGCCACGGGGCAGCGGTCGTGGAAGCGGCACCCGCCCGGATAGTTCCCGGCTGAGGGGACTTGGCCGGGGATGGCTTTGAGGCGCCGGCCGCGCGTGGCCGCGGAGGGCATGGCTTCGAGCAGGGCGATCGAATAGGGGTGGAGCGGCCGCGCGAAGAAGGCGGCCGCATCGGCCTGCTCGACGATCTGTCCGGCGTACATCACCGCGATGCGGGTGGCCATCTGCGAGACCACGCCCATGTCGTGCGTGATCAGCAGGAGCCCCGAGTTCTTGCGGTGCAGTTTGCGCATCAGGCAGAGGATCTGCGCCTGGATGGTCACGTCGAGGGCGGTGGTGGGCTCGTCGGCGATGATCAGGTCGGGCTCCAGGATGAGGCCCATGGCGATCATGACGCGCTGCTGCATGCCGCCTGAGAGCTCGTGCGGGTAGGCCTGCGCGCGGGCGGCGGGATCGGGGATGCCGACGCGGCCGAGCCAGTCGAGCGCGGCGTCGCGCGCCGCGGCGGCGGAGACGTCGCGGTGCAGGCGGACGACCTCTTCGAGCTGCGGGCCGATGCGGTGCAGCGGCGAGAGGGAGGTCATCGGGTCCTGAAAGATGACGCCGATCTGGGCGCCGCGGATCTGGCGGAGCTCGGGCAGCGGCAGGCCGAGGAGGTCGCGCCCGTCAAACAGCACGCGGCCCCGGGTGATGCGGGCGGGGGGCATGGGCAGGAGGCGCGGGACGCTCATGGCGGTCGCGGATTTGCCGCAGCCGGATTCGCCCACGAGGCCGAGCACCTGGCCGCGGTCGAGGCCGAGCGACACGCCGTCGACGGCGCGGGTCACCTGGCCGTCGGACTCGAACTGGATGTGGAGATCTGTGATTTCAAGTAGCATAGGTCAAAACTTGTCGGCAACTTCAAACGGATCACGATTAAGATTACGATTACGATTACGATTACGATTACGATTAAGATTACGAGTGTGATTAGGAGGGTGCGATGCGCTTCATAATCGTAATCTTAATCATAATCTTTCAAACAACGTTTGCCTTTATGACAGGCTCCTATTCCATCTTTTGCTGCTGGCGGGGGTCGAAGGCGTCGCGCAGGCCCTCGCCGATGAGCACGGTCAGGAGCATCACGGAAAAGAGGGCCAGCGAGGGGAAGAGGATCAGCCACCAGGCCCAGCGGAAGAGCTGGGCCTGCTGCAGGAGCTCGCCCCAGCTCGGGGTCAAGGGCGGGAGGCCGAAGCCGAGGAAGTCGAGCGCGGCGAGCGAGCCGATCGCGCCGATGAGGCTGAAGGGGAAGAGGGTGATGAGCGGCGTGAGGGCGTTGGGCAGGATGTGGCCGAAGATGATGCGGGCGGCCGAGAGACCTTGGCAGCGGGCGGCCTCGACAAAGGTGCGGGAGCGCAGGCGCAGGAACTCGGCGCGCATGTAGTAGGAGATGCCGATCCAGTTGAAGAGCCCGTAGCAGAGCAGGAGCAGCAGGAAGCTGCGGCCCAGCGCGGAGCCGACGAAGATCATGACGTAGAGGAACGGCAAGGCGCTCCAGATTTCGGTGACGCGCTGCCCGACGATGTCGGCCCAGCCGCCGAAATAGCCCTGCACCGCGCCGATCACGAGGCCGAAAGCCATGGCCCACAGGGCGAGCAGGAGGCCGAAGATCATGGCCGTGCGCATGCCGTAGAGCACCCGGGCCAGAACGTCGCGGCCGGCCGAATCGATGCCCATCCAGTGGCCTTTGACCGGCGGATAGGGCCAGGCGATGGCGGTCAGCGCGCAGGCGACGTGCGCGCGCCGGTCTTTCCAGTCCAGGGTGGCCGCGGGCGCGGTGCCTGCGAAGGCCTCGGCGGCGAGCTTCTGGAGCTCGGGCTGCTGGGGCGCGGGCACCCGGCTCCAGTCGCGCGCGGAGACGGGGTAGACCTGGCCGCCCGGCGCGCGGCGGAAGCGAAGTTGGAACGGCAGGTCGGGCGCGGTGGTCTGGCGGAACATCAGGCGCACCGAGGCGGGCGGGGTGGCGCGCGCGGGCGTCTCGGGCAGGGTCACGCGGGCGCTCAGGCCGGCCTGTGAGGCGTGGGTCAGGACGAAGCTCCGGGCGGGCGCGGCGCGGCCGGCGAAGCGGGCGGCCAGCGCGGCGCGCAGGTCGTCCGTGAGCGTCCAGGCGGCGTCGAGGCGCGCGCCGTCGACGGCGGCCACGCCGGGGAAGAACGGCTCGCAGCCGACGGGCAGGATCACGGTGTGGTCGGGCTGCAGGTTGATGCGGCCGACGTGGGTTTCGGGCACGACGGAGACTTTGACGGTGCGGTAGGCTGCGAGGGTTGCGGCGTCGATGACGTCGCCGGGGCTGTAGGGGACCGGGGCCCAGACCACGCGGTTGCGCGGGTCGGCGGTGAAGGCTTCGGAGGCGGTGAAGGCGTGGTAGTTCACGCGGGTGGCGTCGGCGGTTTCGCCGAGCAGGTCGCGCTGCGTCAGCGTCTGGACGATCGGGAAGAAGGAACGACCGCCCACGCGCAGGTAGAGCGGCCGGCTGTTGCACAGCAGCTCGGAGAAGAGGCTGATGCCGAAGAGCGCCGCGAGGCCGAAGAGCGACCACCGCGCGCGGCGTATCTGCAGGAAATTCTGCAGGCGCTTCTGCGTCAGGGGGGAGAGGCGTATGGCGGGGCGGGCGTTCATGATTGGCCGAAGTGGATGCGCGGGTCGATGAGCAGGTAGCAGAAATCCGAGAGCAGGTTGCCGATCAGCTGCAGCACGGAGGTCAGGGCGAGCAGCGCCATGAAGACCGCGTAGTCGCGGCCGGTGAGGGCGTCCCAGCTGAGCCGGCCCATGCCGGGGATCTCGAAGATGCTCTCGATGATGATGGAGCCGGCGAAGAGCACGCCGAGAATCGAGCCGAAGCCGGTGGCGATGGGGATGAGCGAGTTGCGGAAGGCGTGTCCCCAGATGGCGCGGCGCCGGGTGGCGCCTTTGGCCAGCACGGTGCGGACGTAGTCGCTGGCGATCTGGTCGAGCAACGAGTTTTTCATGATGAGCGTGAGCACCGCGAAGTTGCCGGCCACATAGCAGGCGACCGGCAGCGCCATGTGCCAGGCGCGGTCGGCGAGGCGCTCGCCCCACGCGGGCGTGCCCGCGAAATCGGATTCGAATCCGCCGAGCGGGAAGACGTCGCCGAGGCCTTCGACCGTGCCGCAGAAGAACATCTTGAGGACCATGCCCAGCGCGAAGGAGGGAATCGCGTAGCCGGCGAACACGATCAGGCTGGAGACGGCGTCGAACGTCTGCCTGTGGCGCAGGGCTTTGGCGATGCCGAGGGGGATGCAGATGAGGTAGCTCAGGAGGAAGCTGGTGACGCCGAACCAGAGCGAGACGGGAATGCGCGAGGAGATCAGCTGCCAGGCGGTGCGGTTGGGGTAGTCGTACGAGGCGATGCGCATGCCCATGCGCTTGTGGACCATCCAGTCCCAGTACTGGACGTGGATCGGGCGGTCGAAGCCGAACTGCTTGGTCAGCTCCTTGCGGTACTCCTCGGTGACCTGCGTCACGCCGGCGCTGCCGCGGCCTTCGGCACCGCCGATGTTGCGCATCTTCATCAGCTGGATATCGACCGGCCCGCCGGGCAGCAGGCGCGTGAGCGCGAAGCAGACGATCGTGATGCCCAGGAACGTGGGAATGACGAGCAGCAGGCGTCGGATGAGATAGGAGAGGCGGTCCATGAGGGTGGCGCGGTCGTCGGAGGCTGTTAAGGGTTGGGGACTGAAACGTTCAGGGGGCAGTGTAATAAAAAAGCGGGGCCCGGACAATGCGCGAGTTTCAGCGGTTCCGGCGGAGCGCCGGGATCAAGGCCGCGCCGATCAGGACGCCGCCGGCCAGCAGGCCTGGCAGGCTCGTGCGCTCTCCGAAGACCGCGAGCGAGACTGCCACGCCCAGCGGGATTTTGAGGTTGTTCATGACCGCCAAGGCGCCGGCCGGGACGCGGCGCGCGCCGCTGTTCCAGAGGAAGTAGCTGACGCCGGAGACCAGGGTCCCGAGATAGACCAAGGCGGCCAGCTGGAGGCCTGTCGGTCGGGGCGCCGCCGCCGCCGCATCGTGGAGCCCGAGCGGCATGAGGGCGATGAGCCCTCCCAGAAACAGCCAGAAGAAGGCGCTTCGGTCCGGGAGAGGGACCGGGCATCGGCCCATCACTTCGCGGTAGGCGAGCTGGCCGGCGGCGAAGCAGAGGTTCGAGCTCTCCACGAGCAGAAACCCGACCAGCGGCGCGGGCGAGGTGACGCCTTTCCAGAGGATGATGCCTGCGCCGGCCACGGCGAGCGCGGCGGCCAGCAGATTCGCGCCGTTGAACGTGCGCCGGATGAGGTCGTTGATCACGGCCACATAGACGGGGGTCATGACGGTGAAGAGCGCGACCTCGTGGGACTTGAGGAAGCGGAAGCTGTTCATGTAGGCGAGCGACATCAGGCCGAACTGCACGCCGCCGACCGCCAGCAGCGCGGCGCCGGTGCGCAGGGGAAGGCGCCGGGCAAAGGGCAGGAAGACGGCCGCCGCGATGGCGAGCCGCACCATGGCCAGCCACGCGGGCGGAAGCCCGGCAAGCAGGTTGCCGACGATGCCGAAGGAGAAGCTCCAGATCAGCGAGGCTATGAGCAGATAGAGCACGGAGCGTTTGTACCATATCTCGGGCGCGATGGCGAGGCGGGCGCCGGAAGGATGAAGGATGAGGGAGGCGTTGGGGGGGACACGACTTCAACTCCTAACTCCTCATTCCTAACTCTTCAGCGTGTTCCGTTCCGTCCCTTTTTTGGTATGCTGGCGTCATCATGACACGGATCTTCTGGACCTTTGTGTGGATCTTCTGCTGTGTGGGAGGCGCCTGGGCGCAACGCGACACCGTCCCGTTCAACGACGGCTGGCGGTTTGCGCGCTTCGGCGAGCAGGCGGACGGGACGGTGGTCGAAGAGCCCGCCGCGCAGGCCGAGGCGTTCGATGACGCGTCGTGGCGCGCCTTGCGGCTGCCGCACGACTGGGGTGTGGAGTCGCCGTTTCTGATGTCGGTCGACGGCTCGCAGGGGCGGCTGCCCTATTTCGGCATCGGCTGGTACCGCAAGCGCTTCACGTTGCCGGAAGAGGATCAGGGGCGCCGCGTGTTTCTCGACCTCGACGGCGCGATGTCGGACTCGACGGTGTGGCTGAACGGGCTGCGGGTCGGCGGGCGTCCTTACGGGTACGCGTCGTTCCGCGTGGAGCTGACTCCCTACCTGCATGCGGCGGGCACGCCGAACACGCTGGCGGTCCGCCTGGACAACAAGCGTCTGAGCGCGCGCTGGTATCCGGGCGGCGGGCTGTACCGCAACGTGTGGCTGGTGAAGACGGCGCCGGTGCATGTGGGGCAGTGGGGCGTCTGGGTGCGCGCCGTGACCCACGACACGGGCGCGCGCATCGAGGCGGAGGTGTCGATCGAGAGCGGCGTGACGGGTCAGGTTCCGGTCGAGGTCTCGGCCGCGGTCTATGAGCTCGGCCCCGGCGGAAGCGCGCCTGACGGACGGAGCGTCGCGACGGCCGCGCCGGTGTCGGCGCAGGTGGCGGGCGAGGCGCGGGTGTCACTCGCCGCCGCGCTCAAGCGCGTGCGCCTGTGGGACACGGACGCGCCGAACCTCTATCGCCTGGACGTGACGGTGCGGAGCGGCGGCCAGACGGTCGACGTGTATCCCCAGATCTTCGGCGTGCGCACGCTGACTTTCGATCCGCAGAAGGGCTTTTTTCTCAACGGCAAGCATCGTCAAATCAAGGGCGTGTGCATGCACCACGACCTCGGCGCGCTGGGCGCGGCCGTGCACCGGCGCGCGCTGGAGCGGCAGCTGGAGATTCTGAGGTCGATGGGATGCGATGCGATCCGGACCTCGCACAATCCGCCGGCGCCCGAGCTGCTGGACTTGGCGGACCGCATGGGCTTCATGGTGCTGGATGAGGCGTTCGACATGTGGGAGAAGTCGAAGACGCGCGATGACTACGCCCGCTTTTTCAAAGCGTGGCACGAGCGCGACCTGACCGACCTGATCCGCCGTGACCGCAACCACCCGTCGGTCATCATGTGGTCGATCGGCAACGAGGTGATCGAGCAGACGGATCCCGAGAACGGCGTGCGCATCGGCAAGCGGCTGACCGAGATCGCCCACCGCGAAGACCCGACGCGGCCGACGGTGCTGGGCAACTGGCGGGCGGAGACGATGACGAACGGCCTGCAAGAGGTGACGGACGTGTTCGGCGCGAACTATCTGCCGCAGCTTTACGGCGAGTTCTCGAAGCGCAATCCCGGGCGCGGCCTGCTGGGCAGCGAGACGGTCTCGATGGTCAGCTCGCGCGGCGAATATTTTCTGCCGGTACCCGAGGGCTTTGCCCAGCCGCCGATGCCGTTTCCGGAGGGGTACTACAATTTCCAAGTGAGCAGCTACGACGTCTTCTCGCAGCGGCCGAACAACTGCCCGCCGGACGTGGAATTCCTCTATCAGTCGCGGAATCAGCAGGTCTTCGGCGAGTTCGTGTGGACGGGGTTCGACTACCTCGGCGAGCCTTCGCCGTACGAGCGCCTGCCGCCGGCCATGAAGTGGCAGAGCGAGGCGGACCGCGCCCGCTGGGCCGATTTTCTCGCCCAGCATCCGGGGCAGTCGCCCGCGCGGAGCTCCTACTACGGCATCGTGGACCTGTGCGGCTTTCCCAAAGACCGCTTCTATGCTTATCAGGCGCGGTGGCGGCCGGAATTGCGCATGGCGCATATTCTGCCGCACTGGACGTGGCCTGAGCGCGCGGGTCAGAAGATCCCCGTCCACGTGTACACGAGCGGCGACGAGGCCGAGCTGTTTGTCAACGGGCGCTCGCAGGGGCGCAAGTCGAAAGGCGCCGACACGTTCCGGCTGCAGTGGAACAACGTGGTCTACGAGCCGGGCGAGGTGCGCGTGACGGCCTACCGCAAGAATCAGAAGTGGGCCGAGGCGGTGCAGCGGACGGCCGGCGAGGCGTCGCGCCTGGAGGTCAAGGCCGACCGTGACCCGATCGCGGGAGACGGCGCGGATCTGTGCTACGTCACGGTCCGCGTGCTCGACGCGCGGGGCGTCCTGGTTCCTCGCGCCGATCCGCTGCTGCGTTTTGCGGTGTCCGGTCCGGTCGAGATCGCGGGCGTCTGCAACGGGGATGCGACGGACCTGACCGGTTTCCAGGCGGCGCATCAGCGCGTCTACAACGGGCTTTGCCAGGTGATTCTGCGAGGGGTGGCTGGCCGGCAGGGCACGGCCGCGCTGACGGTGCGCAGCGATAACCCGCGCATCCCCGAGGCGACGGTGCGCATTCGCGTGCGATGAGCACGCGTCAGTATCCGAACTGCTGCCAGTAGAGCGTCTTGTAAGGGTTCTGCGCCGGGACGTTCTGCGGATGTTCGTTCTCCATGCAGGGGCGGACGGCGGCCCACCACGCGTCGTAGGCCTGTCTCAGGCGGGCGACTTCTTCGGGCTGCCGGGATGCGAGGTCGTGCCGTTCTTGCGGGTCCGCCTGCACATCGTACAGCTCGGCGTTGTTCACGAAGCGGTAGCGGGGCGTGCGCACGGCGCATTGCTTGTACTTGGCGGCGTCGGGGTCGCTTCCCGGTTTCCAGCGGCCCACGTGGGTAAAGAGCAGGCGGTCGTCCCACGGCGCCTGCGCGTTCTGGAAGAGCGGCAGCAGCGAGCGGCCGTCCAGGGGCGTGCCGGGAGGGGGCGTCGCGCCGGCGAGTTCGCAGAAGGTCGGGAAGAGGTCGATGTGGGCGGTCAGGGCGTGGCAGGCCGCGCCCTCGGGCAGCACGTTTTTCCAGCGCGCGAGCAGTCCGACATGCGTGCCGCCCTGATATGGGGTTCCTTTGCCGCCCCGCATGCCGCCGTTGAAGAGGCGCGGCTGGCACGAGCCGTTGTCGCCGAAGAACAGGACCAGCGTGTTCTCAGCGAGGCCGAGCGCGTCCAGTTTGGCGAGCAGGCGGCCGACGTTCCAGTCTATGTTCTCGACCATGCCGCAGAAGCCGGCGGCCTGGTCGTCGAGCCCGGCCTCCACGTAGCGTTTCTTCCAGGCGTCCGGCGCGTGGTAGGGGCTGTGCGGGGCGTTCGGGGTGAGCGCGCAGAAGAAGGGGGCGCCGGTTTTGCCGCGGGCTTCGATCCATTGCATGGCGCGGTCGAAGAAGACATCGGTGCAGAAGCCTTTGGTGCGTTCGAACACGCCGTTGTGGCGGAGCACGGGGTTGGTGTATTCGTTGTTCGGCGCGTCGCCGCAGGAGCCGGGATAGGTCTGGCCGATGCCGCCGCCGCCGTGGATGAAGACCTCGTCGAAACCGCGCCGGACGGGCTGGTAGGGCTCTTCGTCGCCGAGGTGCCATTTGCCGAAGAGTCCGGTGGCGTAGCCGGCCGTCTTGAGCGTCTGCGGCAGAGTGACGGCCTTGAGGCTCATGCGCTCGCGCTCGAAGATCGTGTGGGTCACGCCCGAGAAGAATTCGTGTCGGCCGGTCATGAGCGCGCAGCGCGTGGGGGCGCAGGTCGGGCTGACTTGGAAATCGGCGAGCCACAGCGACTGTTTGCGCAGCGCGTCGAGGTTGGGGGTCTTGATGTGGGGGTGTCCGGTCCAGCCCATGTCGCCGAGCCCTTGGTCGTCGGTCATCACGAGCACGATGTTGGGTCTGCGGCCGGCGAGGGGGTCGGCGGGGGATTGCGCGGCTGCTGTGCCGGTGACAAGCGAGGCGGCGGAAAGGGAGAGGGAGTGGAGGAAGTGTCGGCGTGTCATGGCGAGAAGAGTTAGGAATGAGGAGTGAGGAGTTGGGAATTAGGAATGAGGGATGGGGGAAAGGGGGTCGTGGACCTCCTGCTGGAGTGCGGCCAGGCGGCGTCTGAGGCTGTTGAGCGTTTCGCGGTGGGCGGGGTCGCCTGCGAGGTCGTGCAGCTCGTGCGGGTCGTTCTTGAGGTCGAAGAGCAGGCAGACGTTCGGCTGGGGGTACCAGATGAGCTTCATGTCGCCGACGCGGACCATGCGCTGGAGCTGCATGTAGGCGCCGTAGATCGCGTCGTACGGCTCGGCCTTTTCGCCGCGGATGAGTGGAAGCAGGCTTTTGAACTGGACGTGCGCGGGGACGGGGGCGCCGGCCAGTTCGAGCGCGGTGGGCATGAGGTCCTGCAGGTAGACAGGGGCGTCGATCTTGCTGCCTTTGGGGATTCCGGGCCCCATGGCCAAGAGCGGCACCTTCATGCTGTGCTCGAACATGTTCTGCTTGCCCATGAAGCCGTGCTGGCCGACGGAGAGGCCGTTGTCGCCCGTGAGGAAAACGACGGTGTTCTCGGCCTGTCCGGACTTCTCGAGCGCGTCGAGCACGCGGCCGATCTGCTCGTCCAGGTAGGTGATCAGCGCGTAATACTCCGAGCGGTGGACCTGCACGGCATGCGGCGTGCGCGGATCGGGGGCCAGGCGCTCGTCGCGCAGCGAGTGCGGGCAACCGATGGCGTCTTTGTGCGGGTTGGAGGGCATGAAGTTGGGGGGCACGCGGATCTTGTCGGGCGGATACTGGTCGACGAACGCTTTGGGGCTTTGGCGCGGGTCGTGCGGGGCGTTGAAGGCGGCGTAGATGAAGAACGGCTTGCCGTCGGCTGGCGCTTCGAGGAAGGCGATGGCGTCGTCGGCCGTCACGGCGCTCCAGTGCTGTCCGCCCTGCCAATGTCCGCCGCGCGATTCGTCCCACGGCTGCCAGAGGTCGGGGGCTTGGGCGCCGGGCCTCTCATAGGCCGCTTCGCAGGTGGCCGGCATGCCGCCGCGGACGTGGCGCACCTCCTCGAAGAGCGCCTCGGGCTTGATGCCGGTGATGTGCCACTTGCCGGTCATGCGGGTGCGGTAGCCGGCCTCGCGCATGAGCTGCGGCCACAAGCGGCGCTGTTCGGCCTCCTGTTTGAGGTGCTGCTCGACGGCGCAGGCTTCCCACAGGAAGCGGCCCGTGTTGAGCATGGTGCGGCTGGCGACGCAGACTGCGCCGTGCCAGCCGCCTTGGTTGTAGCAGTTCTTGAAGACGGTTCCGGACGCGGCGAGCCGGTCGAGGTTCGGCGTGCGGACTTCGCTGTTGCCCAGGGCGCGGATGGAGTCGAAGGTCTGGTCGTCGGTGTAGAGCAGCAGGATGTTGGGCTTGCGGGGCGCTTCGGCCGCCCGGGCTGTAAGGCAGGCTGCGCTGGCCAGGGCGAGCGATCTCAGAAAGTCGCGACGGTTCATAGGCGGATCTCCGGAGGGCGACACAGGCGCACCTCAGCCTCAGCAAGACACACACGCATGATTAAAGACACGCACGCATGATCATTGGGGGGAACAATACTAAACCCGTTTAAGCGATGCAAGGGGTTTGTGCCCCGAGCTTGACAGCGAACATCTTATTAGTGTAACGTCGTTACATGATAAAAAAAGAGACGGCGTATGACGTGCCCGGGCTCCGGGCAGGGGTCGACGTGCTGACGGCTTTGTGCGAGTCTGCGGACGGGCTGGGGGTGGCCGAACTGGCCGAGTTGACTGGGGCCAACAAACACATGGTCTTCCGGTGCTTGAAGACGCTGGTTGCCAAGGGGTGGGTGACGGAGATTGGCGAAGGCCCCAAGTATGCGGTGTCGCTGGTGCCGTTCCGCTACGCCTCGATGCCGGTCAGCCGCATGGATGTCGTCATGGCCGCTCAGGAACCGCTGCGCGAACAGTGGAAGCGCTTTGGTGAATGTGTCTACCTCGGGGTTATGCACGAGGACATGGTCCTGTACCTGATCCATCACGAAGGTACGCGCAACGTCCATCTCGGGGGACGCGTGGGTGAGCATTACTGGCCTCACGCGGCGGCGCCGGGCAAGGTGCTTGTGGCTTACGGCGACCCTGACTTGCGTGAGCGATGTGCCGCCCGCGGCCTCAAAAAGCTGACCGACAAAACGCACACGGAACGGAAGAGTTTCTTTGCGGACTTGGAGCGTATACGCAAACAGGGGTATGCGCTGGACGAGGAGGAGTACATGGAGGGCGGGCTCTGCTACGCCGCTCCGGTCTACGACTACACCGGCCGCGTGATCGCCGCCATCGGCACCACGGTGTTGACGGTGCATTACCGCCAGAAGGACATCAAGACGGTGCTGGGCGCGCCGATACAGGAAACCGCCAGAAAGATTTCCATGGCGCTGGGATGGAAGGCGAGTAAGTAATGAAGATTTAGGATATAGGAGTTGGGAACTGGGGTTGTCCCGTGAGCCGGGTGTCGTGAGTCGAGCGTCGGAATCAGGAGCAGCGTGATATGATGAGAACATGGGAGATGGTCGGTTTGTCGGCGTTTTCCGCATTCGCGCAGGCGGGATCTCTGAGGATCGCGTCAGTATCCAATGCGCCCTACTGGCCGGTCCTTGGCGCGGACGGGCGGACGACAACGGTCTATGCGGCCGAGATGATGCTGGACGGCAAGCCGGACACCTATGCGTGCCTGCTGGACGACACGCCCACAGGCGCGAACCCGGACGCAAAGCCTGCGAACGGGAGCGCGCCGGTCACGGGAACTCTGACCGTTGACTTGGGCGGCGAGTTCGAGGTCGACGGCGTCGAACTGCTGTCGCGGGCAGGCGGCGGCAGTTACTTGCCGCGAGAGATCGAAATTCTGGGAATGAAAGTGGGCGTTCCCTCCGTGCCCGCAGGCGCGAGCCACGTCATCCGCTTTGCGCCGCGCAAGCTAAAAGTCCTTGAGCTGAAGGTCCTCTCCAGCTATGAAGAGGGGCCCATCCATTTCAATTATCAGATCGCGGAATTGCGGGTGGCTGTCAAGGATGGCGCCGGTGTGCGCAAGATGTTGACGGGGACGGGCGAAATCCTGTCGTCGCTCCCCGACGAGGACCGCTTTGTCGTGGCCGAGCGGGAGTTCACGCAAAGCGGGCGAAACCGGACGGACCCCTATCCCGACGCGCGCAGGCTGAAAGACTGGATCTATCAGGATTACGGTCTGGTTTACACGAATTGCTTCTCCAGCACAGCTTCCTGCGAGATTGAAAGCCTGATGGTCGCTAGGGCGCTCGCGGAGTGTGCCGACCGCGCGCTCGAGAAGGATCGAGTCTCGCTGCTGAGTGTGCCGGGCCGTGATCCGCGCTGGGAACAGCTGTATTCCGCAGTCTGTGAAAAACGGCGTGTCCATCGTCTGTCCGCGCTGGCCAAACGGGCGCGGCAGATCATTTTCACGAAGCACTATTTTCTGAGCGGCGTCGTGCATTACGCGTGGACCGAACACCTGACCGACGAACAGTACCGCGAGCGGAATCCCGATTACCGTATGGGCGCGAGCCTCAACCTGCTGAGCGTGGGCGAGGCCGGCGACGTGAGGATGGAGACGCTGCTCGACCGGCCGGACGGGATCATCCGCGACCCGGCGGTTTCGTACGACGGCACCCGTGTTCTGTTTTCCATGCGCCGCAACGACACGGACGATGATTTCCACTTGTATGTGATGGACCTGGCCACGCGGAGCGTGAAACAGATCACCTTCGGTTTGGGCGTCTCGGACATCGAGCCGTGCTGGCTGCCGAACGGCGAGATCGTGTTTGTTTCGTCGCGCTGCATTCAGAACACCGACTGCTGGCGGCAGTATGTGTCCAACCTCTACACCTGCGACGGCGAGGGGCGCTTCCTGCGGCGCCTCGGCTACGACCAGGTGCACACCAATTATCCGCAGACGCTCGATGACGGGCGTGTCACGTACACGCGCTGGGAGTACAACGACCGCGGCCAGATCTTTCCGCAGCCGCTGATGGTGATGAACTTCGACGGCACAGCCCAGGCGGAGTACTATGGCGGCAACTCGTGGTTTCCGACATCGATCCTGCACGCGCGGGGCATTCCCGGCACGCAGAAGGTTATCGCCATCGCAGCGGGCCATCACACCATGCAGAAGGGCAAGCTGATCGTGGTGGACCGGTGCAAGGGGACGCAGGAAGACACGGGCGTCGAGTATCTCGCGCCCCGCAGGAAGGCGACGGCCGAGCGCAATGACTTCTCCGGCAGCATCGGCGAGGCGTTCCAATATCCGTACGCGTTCGACGAGCGGAACTACCTGGTCACCTATTGTCCGGAAGGCACGCCGCATCCTCAGCGGGCGCAGATTCCTGTGCCGTTTGGCGTCTATTTTATGACTGAAGACGGCAAGCGCGAACTGCTCGCCTATGACCCGGCGACCCAATGCGCCCAAGCGGTGCCGGTGCTCTCCCGCCCCGTTCCGCCGCTGAAACCTTCGCAGGTTGACCACACAAAAACGATGGGCACCTACTACGTGCAGGATGTGCATGTCGGGCAGGCGGTTGAAGGTGTGCCGCGCGGGACCGTGAAGTCGCTGAGGGTTGTCGCGCTCGAATACCGTGCGGCCTCCGTGTACTACAACTCCAACATCGGCGAGGCGGGACGCTCGCACTGCCGCACACCGCCGGCGATCAACAACGGGAGCTGGGACGTTAAGCACGTGCTGGGCACGGTGCCGGTGGAGGAGGACGGGTCGGCCTATTTCGAGGTGCCGGCCCGCACGCCGGTCTACTTCCAGCTGCTCGACGCGAACGGGTATGTGGTGCAGACCATGCGGAGCTGGTCCACGCTTCAGCCGGGCGAGGCGCAGGCCTGCGTGGGTTGCCACGAGAGCAAGAACGCCTCACCTGCGCCCGCCCCTGCCGCAGCCATGCGCAAAGGCGTGCGCAAGCTGGTTCCCTTCGATCAGTTCGCCGAACAGCTTGGCGCGAAGAACCCGATCACCGACACGTCACTTACGAAACGCGAGGCGGTAAAAGCCTTCCTCACGGTGAACAGCCCGGACGGTTTCGGCGAGGCCGAGGGCTTCAGCTATCCGCGCGAGGTCCAGCCGATCCTCGACCGGCACTGCGTCAAATGCCACACGGGAGAGGGGGGCAAGGGAGGGGCGCAGGCCTCTGCGTCCATGGACGCGCAGACGCGCGTCCCGCCACCTGTGCGTAAGGCGCCCTTCAGCCTGAAGGGCGAGGTGCTGCCTTATTCGTACGCGCAGTGCCCCAACAACGGCGACAAGACCCAGGACGCGCACCGCGCCTTCACCGCCTCCTATCTGAATCTGACGAAGTTCGGCCACGGCGGCCCGGTGGTCAACTGGATCAGCGCCCAGAGCCGGCCGTCGCTGCTGCCGCCCTATTTTGCGGGCGCGGCCAGGAGCGAGCTGATGAAGCATCTGGAGCCGGAGCACAACGGCGTGAAGGTTTCGCAGGAGGAGAAAGAGCGGATCGCGTGCTGGATCGACCTCTGCGTGCCGTTCTGCGGCTCCTATACGGACGCGAACCAGTGGGGGCCTGCGGACAAAGCGACCTACCTGTATTTCGAGGCCAAGCGGGCGCGGCTGGCAGAGATCGAGATCGACAACATCCGCAAATACGTGGCGGCGAAAACGCAGGGCAAGGTGTTTGGGCTGGAGGATTTTCTGGTGTTCGACCAAGGCGGGCCTGAAGCCCGGCGGCGGTTTGAGGAGTCAGTGGCAGTCGGCAGTGGGCGGTAGGGGCGAACCTGCGTGTTCGACCGGCATAAATAAAAAGGAGTGGGCGATGAAGAGTCTGCAACAGGCGGGAATCCTGGTGTTTTTTGCGACAGTTCAAGCGTATGCCGCACTTCCCTCCGACGGGCTTGTGCCGGCGAACGGGTATGCTGAGGTCGCGGTTGCCGGGCAAACCAACGCGACGGGACTTGCCGTGTCCGGCACGCTGGAGAAGCGCGGTGCGGGCGGGCTCGCGCTGACGAACCTGTACTCCCAGCCCGGAGTCGTCATTGTGCGGGAGGGCACAGTGACGCTGGCGGAGTCGGGGCTGCCTTCCACTCTGCCGGAGAGCCTTCGGAGAGGCCTGGCGTTCTGGGTGGATGCGAACACCAATGTCGTGCTGAGCGGGTCGGCAGCCGTGGAAAAATGGCTGGATGTGCGCGAGGCGTCCACGAACGCGCCCTACTCGTACATGCGGGCGGAACACGATTACACGTTTTATTCTGAAGGCCCGCGCTCCCGGAAACCGAGCCGCGTGCAGGGCAATGCCAGCGTAAACAGCCTGCGTATGGTGGACTTCGGCACGTTCGGTGCGACAAATTCAAACGCGGCGTGGCTGCCCTGGCGCAAGGCGGACGGCACGCGCGGCGTGCTGACCACGATCCGTGCGGTCTTCGCGGTGGCCGCCTTTCCCGACAGCAACGGTTTCCTGATCAGCGATTGGGATTACACCGATGCCGGGGGCGAAACGAATACGGTCGGAACCGGACATTTCTGGCTGGGGACCGAGATTAATCCCAAGAAATACTTCCGCCTGTTCCAAAGCACTACGGAGGCCTACAAGGGCGCGACCTATATGAACGGTGTGCATGTGGAGAGTGGCACACGGGCTCCAGATATGTTGGGGCATGTCTTTGAGACGCTGACAGCGGCACCGCTGACGGCTGCGAACTTCTTTAACGGAAGGAATATTGACGGCTACGGCGGGACCTTCCCCCACATCGGCGGCGGAGGTTTGGGTGAGGTGCTGATCTACACCAATGCGCTGACTGAGGCGGAGCGGCTGGCGATCGAGAGTTATCTGCAGCGCAAGTGGAAGAGCGGCGGACAAGTCGGCGCGCACCGCGTGGAAGCGGGGGCCACCTTGATCACGGCGGTGGATGCCGGGGCGACGAACAGGATTTGCGGAGTGTCCGGCGAGGGGCGCTGGCTCAAAACCGGTGCGGGCGCGGTCAGTGTGGCAAACGAGCTGAGCCTCATGTATGGTGATATCCATTTGGCGGAGGGCGCCTTGATTGATGGCGGGTCTGTTCGGCGGCCCAACCGTCTGTTCGCTGTGCCGGACGCGGGCCTGGTGGTGCGGGCTGAGACGAACCGGTGGGAGATCCTGTCGACGGCAGCCACGAACGTGCTGGTCAAGACTGGCGCGGGCGAGTTGACGGTGACCGGCTTTCCATCGAGCGTCACGCACGTCACGGTGGGGGGCGGCACGCTGCGGCTGACTCAGGCGCTCCGTGACCCGGAGCGCAGCGATCCGGCTACGATCTTCAATGCCAGCTTCGAGATCTTCGACAACCACGATTTCCACGGCCAGTGGCCAAGCGCCAGTCCCGACCTGTGGGGCTTCGAGCCTGCGGGAAGCGGTTGGACGTATACGGGCAATCCGACCGCTTCCTTGTCGCCGAACGCGGCGGGCATCTACAAGCCGGACGGGCACACGGCGATCTGGTGTGTCAAGCAGCCTGCTCCTGACGGAGAGTGGGTCGCCCTCATCAAGATGGGTGGAGGAATGGCGACCACGTTCACCGTTCCGAGCGCGGGGCGCTATCGTCTGGCCTTCCAGACCGCTAGCCGCGGAGGCGGTTATAGTAACCACCGCTACAATATTCTCGTCAACGGACAGGAGCTCGCGCACGTCCGGACGAGGCGGACGCTGTTCGAGCGAAAAGAGTTTGTCCTGCCGTGGCTTTCCGCAGGGACACACGCGCTGGCCTTCCAGGGTGTGAATGAGGGGCCGGATCGGGGGTCTGTGCTGGATGTGGTCAGGATCGAGAAGGCCGACGCGGTGCCCGTCGCAGGCGTCACCAACAACGGGTTCGAGGTGTCGGCCGCGCTGACCGACGTTGATGTAGGCAACGTGAACGATCCGGGCAACTACAGTTACACCTATGTGGTGACAAACGCCGGCTGGGATTTCTCGTTTTCAGGCGTTCATCGGAGCGGAATCACGGAAGATTTCTCGCCGTTCCTGTCGCAGCGCCTCGCGGCAGAGGGAACGCGGTGCGCGTTCCTGATGCAGCAGGGGGTCCTGTCCACGATGGTCCACTTCCCGACCAACGGGGTGTATGACCTCTCCTATCTTACTTCGGCGCGTTTTGACTGGAACATCAAGGACCCGGCGAACATCTATTACAACTTACACGACTACCGGATCAAGCTGGGCGGCGAGCAGGTCGGCACCTGGGTCACGTATAAGAAATACTTCGAGCGCGTCACCTTCCGGCTGCCCGTGATCACGAACGCGCCGGTCTCGAAGGAGCTCCGCTTCGAGGGCATCAACACGCTGACGGGCGACAGGACGTCGCTGTTCGATGATGTGCGCGTCACCCGGCTGACGGACGGCGACCCGCTGAAGGACAGCTGTTTCGAGTTGCCGGCGGGGGCTTTGGCAAATGGAGACACGTGGGAGAGCGGGATCACCAACACGGCGTGGACCTTCGACCTCGGCGCAGGCATGCGGAACATGAGCGGGATTACGCGCAACGGGTCGGCATGGAGGTGCCCCAATGCGCCGGAGGGAGCGGCCATGGCCGTTCTCCAGATGGCGGCGAACATGACGCAGCCGCTCACATTCGCAGAGGGTGGCTTCTACACACTGTCCTTCATGGCGGCCGGTCGCATGCGCGACTATCCGCGCTATTATCTGCACGACTTCCGTGTCCTGTTCAACGGCGAGGAGGTGGGCACCGTGCAGACGGCCGATGAGACGTGGCGGCGCTACACCTTCCGGCTGCCCTATGTGAAGGCTGGCGTGACCAACAGCCTGGTGTTCGACGGCCTCAACAGCATGTGTAACCAGCTGGGCTTGGCGGATGATCACACCTCGTTCATCGATGACGTGCGGATCACGAAGCAGACGGTCGTTGAACCTGCTGGAACCCCGGGCTCCTATAAAAATCTGGTTGTCAGCCTAGCTTCTGGCAGCAAGCTGGCCCTTGACTTTCCGGGGGTGACGGTGTTCAAAGAACTCTGGTATGATGGGCGCATCTATTCCGGTGAGCGCAACGCCGCGAACACGCCGTTCCTGACCGGAGCAGGCTCTGTGTATGTGTCGCCCAAGGGGACGATGATCGCGATCAGGTGAGGCAGAAGCGGTCAAGCGTGAAGCATAACGTTTTGGCGTGCGGCACTTCAGTGCCGCTTGGGGGTGGTGGCGGAGTTCAGTCCGCGACGGCGCGGCGAAATGAATTTCGCCGCATGAAAGCGGTGCTAAAGCCCCGCACACCAAATTATGCGATCACGGTACGGGCAACACGGTGACACAGAAGAGGAACTCGGTATGTTTCGGCGACTTTTGACGTTCTCAATTTGTCCGCTCTGCTTCGCCCTCGCCGCCGCGCCGCTACATCCGGTCTTGCTGCGGCACAAGGTCGTTTACGTGATGCGGCAGCAGTATGCGCCAGACCACCACAACACGGGTACGGATTACACGCTGGGCGAGGTCAGCGCGGGCCGTGTGCGCCTTGGCGCGGTGCTCCGCACGATCGACTTCGGCGCCGGCGGCAAGACCGCGACGCTGCTGGAGATGCCGCAGGGGCTGATCCGTGACTTGGAGGTCTCGTACGACGGGACGCGGCTGCTCTTCGCGATGCGGCGCACCAAAGACGAGAATTTTCACATTTTCGAGCTGGGCGCGGACGGTTCCGGGCTAAGGCAGCTGACGTTCCAGGCAGACGCGGCGGACATGGATCCGGCCTATCTGCCGGACGGGCGGATCGTTTTTTCATCGACGCGCGACACGAAGTACTGCGGCTGCAACCAGCACATCATGGCCAGCCTGTACGCGATGAACGCCGACGGCACCAACATTCGGCAGCTCGGCCGTAGCACGCTTTACGAGTCGCGGCCCTCCATGTTGTCGGACGGCCGGATTCTGTATGACCGCTGGGAGTACGTGGACCGGCACTTCGGGCCGTCGTTCGGACTGTGGACGATGATGCCAGACGGAAGGAGCCCCTCGCTGTTTTACGGCAACAACGCCTGGTCGCCTGGCGCGATTTTCGATGCCCGGTCTCTGCCGAAAGCGGACGGCGGCTTCTATGCCGACCGCGTGGTGTGCACGTTCGGATCGTGCCACGACCGGCCGTGGGGCGCGATCGTGATTCTCGACCACCGGCGCGGCCTCGACGGTTTGGAGCCGCTGCTGCACACGTGGCCAAAGGACATTGCGGGCTGCCTTGCCAACCGGACCGAGTATGGCGCGGGGCGCGACCTGCGGCATCCCGTGGTGGGTCAGATCGACAGTTTTGTCCGGCTCCCCATCAAGTATGAAGATCCGTATCCGCTGGACGAGTCGCATATCTTGTGTTCGCGCACGATCGATGCGGCGAATGAGCGGACAGGGATTTTTTTGTTGAGCACGGCTGGTGACGAGGCTCTGCTGCACGCCGACGGGCCCGGGTGCTTTGACCCGATGCCGCTGATGGCGCGTCCGCGTCCGCCCGTGCTGCCTGAGAAGATCGACTTGTCTTCCCGCACGGGGACCTTCTATGTGACCGATATCTACACCGGTACGGGAATGGAGCGCGTGCCGCGCGGCACGATCAAGACTCTGCGCGTGATCGAAGCGCCTGCCAAGCGGTATTGGACCGGCCCGCTCTGGGAGGCGGATACCTTCCAGCGTCCGGCCATGAACTATAACTGTACCAGCAACAAACGCATCCTCGGCGACGTCCCGGTGGAAGCGGACGGCTCGGTCTATTTCGAGATGCCCGCCGAGCGGTTCGTCTTCTTTCAGGCGCTGGATGCGGACGGCATGATGGTGCAGGCCATGCGCAGCGGAACCTCCCTGCAGCCGGGCGAGCGGGCGGGCTGCACAGGCTGCCACGAGAGCCGCTATGATTCGCCGCCGCCGCAAGCAGGGGCCTTGCCACTGGCCTTGAGGCGGGCACCGAGCCGCCTGAAGCCGTGGTACGGGCCGGAGCGCGACTTCAGCTATCTGGCCGAGGTGCAGCCCGTGTTCGACGCGCACTGCGTGCGGTGCCACGATTACGGGAAAGAGGGGGAGAAGGCGCTGAACCTCTGCGGCGATCTGGGCTTGGTGTTCAACGTGTCGTTTCTGGAGATCCGCAAACGGGTGCCGCTGCGCTGGTATCCCGACAAGCCGGGCCAGAGGAAAGAACTGGTCAAACCGGTGGACGACGGCCCGCCGGAGGTGTTGCCGCCCTACGCCTGGGGCGCGTGCCGCAGCCGGCTCGTGGACGTGGTCCGCGGCGGGCATCACGGCGTCAAGCTGCCTCAAGAGGCCTTCGACCGGATCGTCACCTGGATCGACCTCAACACCTCGTACTATGGAACGTACGCCTGCAATTTTCCGAGCAACCCTTACGGACGCTGCCCGCTGACCTTCGAGCGGATCGAGCGTCTCGCGGCGCTGACGGGCGCGGGGGTGGCGGTGAAAGCCAGAGGCGCGGTGGACGGTCCGGAGGCCGCGACGGGCGTCAACTTCACGCGCCCCGAGTTGAGTGCCTGTTTATCGGGTTTCGCGGAAAAGGGCGGCCCGAACTATGTGGAGGCGCTGGCGCTGATCCGTGAGGGCCGCCGGGTGCTCTACGAGACCACGCGGGCGGACATGCCGGACTTTGTGCTGCGCAATCCGGCGGATCTTGCTCGCGAACAACGCGCCACATGCGTCAAGGCGAAGACGGAGCGGGTCAAGAGCGCGATCATCGCCGGGCGTAGAGTCACAGACGAGTAAAAGGCTAAAGTAAAAGCTGATCGGGCTTAGGCTCTGCCGGCTTCTCGAGTGCGGCGCAGAGGGCGCAGGCGTCACAGCCGGGCTTGGCGTTGAGGCAGAAGTCGAGGTGGATCTGGAGCAGGCCTTGCTGGAGCAGGCCGTCGCCGATATAGAGCGCCGGGTTGTGGTCGCGGCCGAAGAGGTGCAGGGCGGCCAGCCGCATGGGCGTGGAGAGGTCTTCGGGCGGCAGGTGTTCGAGGGCGCCTTGGGGGATTGCCTCTTCCGCCGCCGCGAAAGGGATCACGACATTCGTCAGGACGGCGGCGGAGCGCGCGCCGCCCAGCAGGGCGATCTCCTGCCGCGGCTCCGGGGCCGAGGCGAACGTCAGCCGGCGGTTCCAGAACGGCCAGCGGCAACGCTCCTCGATGAGGCTTGTGGCGCGCGCGAACCAGGCTGCGCCGCTTTCGCCGCTGAGTCGGTCGAGCTCATGGCGCAAGGTGCTCATGCCGCTGAACAGCGAGGCCGCGGCGGCCAGACGCCGCGCGGGCGCGTTTTGGGGGCGCAGGTTGTGCAGCCGCCAGGTGATCTCCGGGGGAAGGGGCTCGACGGCGTCGCGCCACCAGAGGTCCCAGAGGGTGCGGATGAAGCGCTGCGCGTCCTCGTCCGCGGCGACGTCGGGCTGCGGGAGCAGGCGCGCGGCGCCGAGCAGGCGGGCGAAGGCGGTTTCGCGCGACACGCCGAGGGCTTCGCAGGGCAGGTGGCGGGCTAGGGCGCGGAACGGCGTCTGGTTGTGTTTGTAGCCGAGAGCAGCCATGACCTCTTCGTAGAAGACCTGGTGTCGGTCGCCGCACTGGTCGAGCCGCGCGCGCAGGCGCTGGGCCTTGACGCGGAGGCGGTAGTGCCCCGCGGCGCGGAGCAGCGCGCGGGCGCGGTCGGGGTCGTTCTTGAGACGGCCTTCGCAGGGCCGCGGCGTCAGCGGCAAGACGGCGTGGGGATAGGCCTTGAGGTCGATGTCGTCCAGCGAGAAGCACGGGTTGGCCTGGACGGGCTCGGCCAGGGCAAGAGGGTACACGCTGTCGGGTAGCGTGCGCGGGGCCGGCCCCGCGAACCAGGTGACGTGCGCGACCACATGGCGGTAGGCGGGATCGTCGACGTGGCGGTGCGCATCCCAGTCGGACGGGTGTACGTGGACCTCCACGTCGCCGCGGACTTGGCGCAGGCCGGGCTGGATCAGGAGGGTGGCGTTGATGAAGTCGGGGCCGGCCTCCAGGTTCCATTCGCCGGGGTCGAGGACGGTGGCGGTTTCGCCGCCGTGCAGCGGGAAGCGGGCGGGGCGGAAATGCGCGTCGAACCAGAGACACTGGAGGTGGCGCTCGGTCCAGTGGAAACCCGGGCGGTAGGGGACGCCTGGCTCGAGAACGGCGGATGGCTGAACGGCCAGCATCCGCGCATAGGAGTCAGCGAGATGGAAGGGCGCGTTTTCCATTTTTTTGTCTCCCGCTCAGTTTTCGGCGTTCAGCGTTAAAGATCGAGTTTAACTCTGAACGGCGAACGCCCCACGTCGAACGCCGAAGTATGACTTCGTCCTCGGTTTTGAGTTCGGAGTCCTACGCTCGGCGTTCGGCGTTCAATCGACTACTGGCCGGCCTGGCTGCGCATCGTGGCGAGCGCCTTCTTCCACGCCTCTTCGACGTTCTCCTTGGGCCAGCCGCACTCGCAGGAGACCCCGCCGACGTAGCCGATCTCTTTGAGCGCCTTGAAGAAGGCGCTCAGGTCCTCGCCCTTGGTGCCGGGGGCTTTGCGGCCCTCGAGCTCGGCGATGTGGCAGTGGCGGATGCGGGCGCCGGCTTTGACGATCGCCTCGGGGCCCTCGTTCTCCTTCATCATGTGGTAGAAGTCCGCGAGCAGCTGGATGCGGGGGCGGCCGATGGCGTCGACATACTCGATGCCTTCGGTGACCGAGTTGAGGATGTTGGTCTCGCCCTTGTTGAGCGGCTCCAGCACGATGGTGACCTTGAGGTCCTTGATGCGGTCGCCGAGCTTTCGGCAGAACTCGATGAACTGCGCCTTGCCCTGGGCGAGGTCGAAGCCTTCGGGCACGCGGCGGGCGCCGCCGCTGCCGAGCACGATGAACGGGATGCCCGCGGCATCGGCGCGCTGGCTGGCCTTGACGGCGTAGTCCAGCGCGGCGTCGTGCATGAGCTCCGGCCCTGTGAGCCTGAACTTGCTGGGGATAAAGCCGTTGCAGGAGCGGATCGGCAGGGCGGAGCCTTTGAGCTTCGCCAGTTCCGCCTCGTACTCCGCGTCGGGCATCTCGGGCTTGAGCATGCCGGCGACGCCGCCTTCGATGAAATCAAAGCCGAGCTCTTTCAGCTTGGCGGCTTTGTCCGGTCCGGCGCAGAGGCCGAACAAAATTTGGGGGGAGGCTGGCTGTGCGCGGGCCGCCCCGGCTGCGCTGGCCACGCCGGCTGCTGCGATGGTTTTCGCGAACATTCTACGGGTGAAATGCATGGTGAGCAGTCTCCTTTACAGACGGACGGAACCGGCTCTAGGGAATGAGCGTTCAACGCTCAACATTCAAGTGAGTGTCCTTGAACGCTGAGCGTTGAAGGTTCTCCCCAGGACTCAGTAGCCCTTGAACACTTTGCCGCCGGCCATGACCTGGCGCGCCGCCTTGTCGAAGGTGGCCTTCATGCCGGTGCGCAGCGAGGCATTGGACATGATGAGGGCCACGGCGTGGCTGTAGCCGGCCTCGATGGGCGCGTTCGGCTGTTTGCGGGCGCGGACGCACTCCATCCAGTTGCGCATGTGGGCGACTTCCATGCCGCCGGCGCCGGTGTTGGCGGCGGTGGCCGCGACTTCAGTCTCGGCGAGCTTCTTGGTTTCGACCTTGACCTTTTCGACGCCCTCGTTGGAGACCGTGCCCTTGATCAGGTCGATCGTGCCGATGGTGGAGTGGTAGTTCTCGACGTTGCCGCGGGCCGAGTTGGTCTGGCGCGAGCTGAAGACCGCCTGGAAGCCCTTGGCGGGGTCGTTCTCGGGGCCGTACTCGAGCAGCGTGGTGAAGGTGTCGCAGTTCTCGCGGCCGTCCTTCCACGCGTAGATGCCGCCGCTGGCCATGGCCGAGCGCGGGAACTCGAAGCCGGTGAACCAGGCGACCGTGTCGATCTGGTGGCACATCCACTGGCCGGGGATGCCCGACGAGTAGGGCCAGAAGAGGCGGAACTCGAGGTATTTGCGCGGGTCGAAGGCGACTTTCGGGCGGTCGAGCAGCCACTTGTTCCAGTCGGTGTCGGCCTCTTTGAGCTTCTTGGGCAGGTCGCCGCGGCGCCAGCGGTTGGGCTGGTTGACGTTCCAGCAGAGATCTACGTAGGTGATGTCGCCGAACTTGCCGGAGCGGATGTAGTCGTTGGCGATGTGGTAGGCGTTGCCGCTGCGGCGCTGCGAGCCGACCTGCACGACGGCGCCGCCGCGGTTGTTGGCCTTGCGGGCCTCGTTGACGGCGTCGAGCACGGCGTTCGCCGCTTCCATGTCCTCGGCCAGGGGCTTTTCCGTGTAGCTGTCTTTGCCTGCCTTGACGGCGTGGACGGTGTGCATCGCGTGCTGGAAGTCGGCGGTCGAGATGATCACGGCGTCGACGTTCTTGGCCTTCTCATAGAGCTCGTCATCGCTCTTGTAGAGGTCGATGCCGTGGCCGAGTTTGGCCTCGAGCTTGGCTTTGCCCTCTTCGCGGCGGACGCTCCAGAGGTCGGCCAGGGCGACCAGGTCGAAGTTCAGCTCGTCTTTGGATTTGAGGAACGAAGGCAGGAGGGCGTCTTCGAAGCGGTTGGAGAAGCCGACGCAGGCGACGTTGATGCGGCTGTTCGCGCCCGCGACGTTCTGCGAGGGGGCCTGCTGGGCCTTGAGGATGCCCGGCAGGGCGGCGAGTGTTGCGCCGGCCGAAGCGGATTTAACAAAGCTGCGGCGCGACAGGCTGGTCAGTTGGCTCAATTTCATGGACTCTCCCTTGTGGCGGCCATGCCGTCCGGTTCCGGAACACCACGCGCACCGGACCCCGTCGGACACATGACCCATTTAAGTATGGTTTATGAGTATAGCAGGAATCGGATACAGCTCAAGCGTGAAGCCTCGCGGAGGGGGGCGGTTTTAGAGCTCGGGAATGGGCGGCACCACGCAAGGGGTCCATTTGGGCTGGGACGGCGCGCCCTCTTCCTGCGGGGCCACGTTCTTGAGAACCGCGTCCACAAACGCCACCGCGCGCAGGCCCTCGTCCACGGTCATGAACCCGTCGGGGCCGGCGTCGGCCTTCCCTTTCGGGGCGGCGAGGCGCTCGGCGAACGCGGTGTAGGTGGCGGCCAGCGCGGCGATGTAGGCCGCGTTGTGCCCATACGGCGTCGCGGGGAGCGCAGCCGCCGCGGGGGTGGCCGGCACGCCTCCCGTGAAGCGCTGCGGCGCGCCGTCGAGGCCGCGCAGGGTCAACACGTCGGGCTCGTTTTGCGACCAGGCGAGCGAGCCTTTGTCGCCGAACAGCTCGATCGAGAGCCCGTCGGCTTTTCCGGTGGCGACCTGGCTGGCGAGAAAGACGGCGCGGGCGCCGGTGGTGAAGCGCGCCAGCACGCTGCAGTCGTCGTCGAGGATGCGGCCGGCCACGGTGGGCCGCAGGTCGGCGCAGACCTCCGCGACGGTCAGGCCTGAGACCCACTCGGTGAGGTGGAAGCCGTGGATGCCCAAGTCGGCGAGGCAGCCGGCGGGGCCGCAGCGCCGCGGGTCGGCCCGCCAGCCGGCCTGCTTGTTGCCGGCCGTCTCGAGGCGCTGGGCCATCCAGCCGAGCGGATAGGCGGTGACCACTTTGCGGAGCGTGCCGAGCGCTTTGTCCTCCTGGACCAGCTCGCGCGCCTTCCGCAGCATCGGATAGCCGGCGTGGACCATGGCGATGCCGTAGGCGAGCCCGCTGCTCTGCTGCTTGCGGGTCAGGTTGAGCGCTTCGTCCATGTTGCAGGTGAAAGGCTTTTCGCTGAAGACAGGGAAACCCGCGTCGATGGCGGACATCGCGACGGGGTAGTGCATGGCGTTGGGTGCGAGGATCGCGACGAAGTGCATGCGCTCGGATTCGGGCAGCGTGGCCTCGCGGCGGAACATGTCGCGGTACGTTCCGTAGGCGCGTCGCGTCGGCAGTTTGAGCAGCTTGCCGGTTTCAAACGAGCTCTGTCGCGTGGAGCCGAAAGCGCCGCAGACCAGCTCGATGCAGCCGCTCTGCGTGATCGCCGTACGGTGGATCTCGCCCATGAACGACTCCGCGCCGCCCCCGACGATGCCAACTCGCAGTTTTTTACTCATGTTTTTCGCACCGCTTTCCTTCTCCGGTGAACACTCATCACATTATGTTTTAAGCATAACGAATCGTGAGAAAAAGAGGCAATACAAAAAATCAGAGTTCGTGCAGGACCAAGAGGCCGAAGGCGGTCTCGCGGATGCGGGTGTCGCCGTCCTCGGGGCCCCAGTACGCGCCGCCGGCCGGGTCGCGCCGCTGGAGGTTGATCAGCTCGCGCGCGGAGTCGGTGCGCCAGTCCAGCGGTTCGCCGTTGCGCAGCAGCGCGCCGTCGGCGAGCCGGCTGATCAGGTGGACGGCGTCCCACAGGGGCGAGGGGTCGCGGATGGGGGGCGGCCAGGCTGCGGCGTGGCGGTCGAGCAGCTGCGGCGCTTCGGTCAGGACGGCCTGTGCCGGGGATTCGCCGGCCAGCCGCAGGGCGTCGTTCCAGAGCAGCCGCACGGAGACCGGCGCGTCGGGTGGCGGGGCGTGGGGCCGCGCTTCGTCGAGCAGGCGCCGGCTCAGCGCGGAGCGGGCGGGCGACGCCGGTGCGGCGCTGAGCAACGCGATCAGGCGCCAGGCGTACGTCTCAGCCGGGGCCGAAGCACAGGGCGCGTGGCGGTCAAGCCACACGGCCGCCCGCGCAACGGCGTCCGAGTGCCGGTCTGCGCGGGCCGTCAGCGCGAGCAGGGCGAGAGCGGTGCGCTCGACGCGGCCGGTTTCGGTGCCCCACGCGCCGTCCTCGCGTTGGCGTGCGGCCAGCCAGGCCGAGGCCAAGTCCACGGCGTGGTCGGCTTCATTGCGGATCGACGTGTCGAGCGGCGCGCCGGCCTGCCGGATCGGCGTTGCGCCCACGGGCGCGCCCAAGCAGGCCGCGGCGGAAATAATCAGCGCGGCAGACAGGTTCAGCATGGACAGACGGCAAGCCATATTCTATTCTCCTCCGTTCAACGAGCCGCAGTCTACCCGATTAGCTGCGGAAAGGAAAGCGCATGCGGCGTTGCGCGTTGGAGGCAGGACGCCGGGTAGGCGGGGGGACTATGCAGGGCTTGTCGGACAAGACGTTGGCGCATGGCGGGCAGGACCTGCTGCAGCCGGATTTGCAGATGGAGCCGCTGGGGCAGAAGCTCGATGTCGTCATCGGGCGGCTCCCGGAGGGCGGCGTGACGCTGGCGGAGATCCGCGATCTGGTTGGCCAGGACGGCCTGCTGCTGCTGTCGGCCTTCTTGACCCTGGTCTTCATGGTGCCTGTTTCGATCCCGGGCGTCAGCACCGTCTTCGGCGGCGCGATCCTGCTGATCGGCGTCAGCCGCCTGTTCCGCCGCAATCTGTGGCTTCCGGGGTTCCTGTCGCAGCGGGTGCTGCCTGCCGGCAAGGTGCGCCTCGCGCTGAACAAGGGGCGCGTGTGGCTGCGCCGGCTGGAGCGCGTGAGCCGTCCTCGCCGGTTGCGCTGGGTGGCGTCGTCGGGTGTGATGGAAGGCCTCAGTAACCTCGCGATGGTGCTGGGGGCCGTCCTGCTGATGGCGCCCTTCGGCCTGATCCCCTTCAGCAACACCTTGCCTGCGCTGGCGCTGCTGTTTCTGTCGATCGGCCTGTTGCAGAGGGACGGTCTCTGCATCGTGTTCGGCCATCTTTCGAATCTCGCGACCCTCATCTACTTCGCGGTGCTGCTCTTGGGCGGAGGCACGGCCGCCAAAGAGCTGTGGCAGCGATTTGTCGGCTGAGGCGCATACCCCCATCTGCGAGGCAGGAGCTAGATATGACAGACGATTCGGCGTTTTCTTCGGCGGTTGCGGAGTCCCCCAAGAAGGGCGGCCGCGGCCTGTGCCTGCTCTCGGGCGGCCTCGACAGCCAGCTGGCGATCTGCGTGCTGCGCGACCAGGGACTGCACGTCGAGGCGGTCGTTTTCGCGAGCCCGTTCTTCAAGATCGCGGCGGCGAAACAGGCGGCCGAGAACCTCGGCGTGGTGCTGCATGTCGTCACGTTCACGCAGGATATCCTGGCGCTGGTCAAACATCCGCCGCACGGCTTCGGCGGCGCGCTCAACCCCTGCATCGACTGCCACGCGCTGATGATCCGGCGCGCCGGCGAGCTGATGACGGAGAAGGGGTTCGACTTCGTGGCGACCGGCGAGGTCCTGAATCAGCGGCCCATGTCGCAGAACCGGCGCTCGCTCGGCATCGTCGAAAAGGACGCGGCGCTGAACGGCCGCCTGCTGCGTCCGCTGAGCGCGCTGCTGCTGGAGCCGACCGTTCCGGAGACGGAGGGGGTGGTGGACCGCAGCCGCCTGCTGGGGCTGAGCGGGCGGTCGCGCAAGCCCCAGATGGAGCTCGCCGCGAAGTTCGGCCTGCGGGAGTATCCGTCGCCGGCGGGCGGCTGCCTGCTGACGGAAAAGGGCTTTTGCCGCAAGCTCGCGGACATGCGGGACAACGAGGGGCTGGAGAGCGAGCGGCTGGTGTGGCTGCTGCTCTACGGCCGCCACTTCCGCCTGCCCGGCGGCGCGAAATGCGTGGCGGGCCGCGACTCGCGCGACAATCAGGCGCTCAAGAAGGCGATGTGCGACGGCGATGTGCTGCTGCACACGGTCAACGTGCCCGGGCCGACCGTGCTGATCCCCGGGGGGGCTTCGGACGAGGACATCGCCCTTGCCGCGGGACTCTGCGCGGCGTACGGGGACCACGGCTCGCGGAGCGATGTGACCGTGAAGATCGTGCGGGGCGGAACGTCCGAAGAGCGTTCGGTCGCGCCGCTCGCGAAGGAGCTCGTCGCCTCGTGGATGCTGTGACGGAAGCCGTTGCGGCTTCCGCCGGGGATCACATGGCCGGCTCGGCGCCCGTCATCAGGCGCACCAGCAGCGCGACGATGACCAGAATCAGCACCGCGATCACGCCGATCCAGATCTTGTTGGCGTTGGATTTCTTGCCGAACTCTTTGGGCGTTTCGAGCGTGCGCTTCTGCTGGATCACAATCGTGGTGCGGGGAATCGAATAGGGCTCAGGCTTGTCCGTCTGCGGCACGTCCTCGCCTTCGATCATCACCGGGATCTCGCCCATCAGGATGATGTCGTTGCGGAAAAGCGGCTTCTCTTTGATCGGCTCGTTGTTGACTTTTGTGCCGTTGGTCGAGCCCAGATCCCGGATCAGAAATCCGTTATTGACCTTCTCGATCTCGCAATGCGTGCCGGACACGGACCCGTCCTGAAGGACCCAGTCGTTGCCGTCTCGACGGCCAACCCGGGTGGTGGGTTGATCCAATGCCACGCGTTGTCCCTTTAACGGGCCGTCCATTACAGTCAAGCAAGCCATTTAAAACACCTCGAATAAAAGACTCAGAATATAAATAGCTTAGTCAGCGATGGTTCATAAGTCAATGCGGTTTACGGGAAGCGCCGAAAAAGCGCCAAACTGGCCGTCCTGACGCGCATTTAACGCTCTCCGGCATAGCCCATTTGCTGCAGCAGCCAGAAATTTTTCATCCAGTCTTTTTCGATTTTGACCCACAGGTCGAGGGTCACTTTGACGCCGAAGACGTCCGAAAGCTCGGGTTCGGCGCACTGCTTGACGTATTTGAGGGTGCGGCCTTTGGGGCCGATCACGATGCCTTTCTGCGACGGACGGTTCACGTAGACCGTCGCGGAGACAGCCCAAGCTCCGTGGGACTCGTCGATCTGTTCGACCTTGATGCCCAGCTCGTGGGGGACCTCGTCGCGCAGCCGCGCCAGATATTTCTCGCGGATCACGTCGGCGATGGCCAGCTTGCGGGGATAATCGGTGACGATGTCCTCGGGGAAGAGGTATTCGTCGGAGGGCTGGGCCAGCGTGTAGAGCAGGTCGACGAGGTCGACGGCGCCCGCCGGGTGGATCGCCGAGGTCTTGACCCAACGGACCTCGCGCGTCATCTGCTTCTCGGTCTGGATCGCCTGCCACAGGTCTTTGAAGGCCGCCTCGTAGAAGGGCGACTGGTCGCATTTGTTGAGCGCGAAAATCACGGGCTGCTCCGCGTTGAGGGCCCTGCGCATCCAGCCGTCGTCTTCCAGGTGCGGGCGGCAGTTGCCGTCGAAAACCACGAGCAGGATGTCCACGCCGGCGGAGGCTTGGCGCGCCATGCGGTTCATGAGCGTGCCGAGCGTGCTCTCCGACTTGTGCAGGCCGGGCGTGTCGATGAAGACGAGCTGGCCTTTGTCGTCGGTCAGGATGCCGCGGACCGTGTTCCGTGTCGTCTGCACGACGGGGCTGACAATGCTCACCTTCTCGCCCACCATGCGGTTCAGCAACGTGGACTTGCCCGAGTTTGTGCGTCCGACGATACCGACGACCGCGCAGCGTTTGCCGTGAGGTGCGGGAATGGGGTCACTCATGGGACGACTCCGTTGGGGTTGCCGTTTCCGTTCGCGCCGTTGCCGAAGTAGATGTTCTGGCCGGTCGCGTCGAGCACGGCGCGCCAGAGGTCGCTGTTCAGGTTGACCTTCTGCCTCTCGATGGTCGCGAGGCGGATCGGCACCAGCGTGTACCAGTCGTCCTGGTTGCCGACCACGCAGTTGGTGCGGCCCGCCATGGCGGCGTGCACGGCGTTGCGCGCCAGCATGTAGCAGCGGATGGCGTCCGTGCCTTTAGCCGGCACGCTGCGGATCGTGTAGCTGGGATCGAAGTATTTGACCGACGCTTCGCGCTTCGACTGCTTGAAGTGCTCCGTGATGCGCTGCTTCAGGTATTCGCCGATGTCCTTTTTGAGAACGTTGCCCGAGGCGTCTTTGCGGCCAGGCTCGCCGGAGATGTGGCGTTGCCCGGCGCCTTCGGCCACGACGATCACCGCGTGGTCCTTGCCCGACGAGAAGCGGCGGTCCAGGGCCGCGAGCAGCCCGTTCGGCCCGTCCATCTCGAAGTCGAGCTCCGGGATCAGGCAGAAGTTGACGACCGGGTTCGACAGCGACGCGTAGGCGGCGATGAAACCCGAGTCGCGCCCCATGAGCTTGACCAGGCCCACGCCGTTGAAGGTGCCTTTCGCCTCGGTGTGGGCGGCCTGGATGATGGGCGTGGCCTCGCCGACCGCGGTCTCGAAGCCGAAGCTGCGGCCCACGAAGTGCAGGTCGTTGTCGATGGTCTTGGGGATGCCGATGACGCTGACGGCCAGCTTGCGGCGCTTGCACTCCTCCGCCACGTCGCGCGCGCAGCGCAGCGAGCCGTCGCCGCCGATGCAGAACAGCAGGTTGATGTTCATACGCGCCAGCGTGTCCACGATCTCGCCGGTGTCCTGCTGGCCGCGCGAAGACCCGAGCATCGTGCCGCCGTTCTCGTGCACGGTGTCGACGGTGTCGGTGTCGAGCATGAACGGCTCGTAGCCGAAACGCGGGATCAGGCCCGCGTAGCCGTAGCGGATGCCGTAGATCGTGCGGATGCCGTAGTCGCAGACCAGGATCTCGACCAGGCCCTTGATCACGTGGTTCAGCCCCGGGCAGAGCCCGCCGGCCGTGACGATGCCCACGCGGCTCCAGGCGGGGTCGTGGAAGATCTTGTGGTGCGGGCCTGCCCGCTCGAACGACGGCGTCATGCCGAGGCGCTCGGTCGCCAGCTGAAGGCTTTTGACGTTTTCGGTGACGAGAATCCGCTCGTCGTCATCGATGAAATCGCGGTTGCGGATGGGGGAGTCGATCTTGCACTCGCCGAGACGTTCCACGTTCAGCGTGTACTCGGAGGGATTGGAACAAATTTTTTCGATGAGATTCATCGGTGCACCGCCTTTCAGGGAGCGAATGCGGGCGTATTATACGTTGATTTCCGGACGAGGTCAATTGACACGCGCCGGATAATTTGGTTTAATCCGCGAATCTTTTTTCGCCTCATTGGACCATAGCTCAGTTGGTAGAGCACGACACTTTTAATGTTGGGGTCGCGGGTTCGAATCCCGCTGGTCCAACCATCTTGGTTGAACAGAAAGCCGCGGGAATCCTAGGATTTCCGCGGCTTTTTTGTTTGTGCGCCACAGGGCGTGGCCGCCGCTCAGCACGTCAACGAGTGGAGGGTGTGGCGGCGTTCCCGCGCCCAGCGGTTTCCTGTGGTTGAAACGGTGCGGGTGAGCTATCATGAGAGCCGTAGTCGGATACGTCAATATGGCTGTTTCTCTTCAACACAGGGTCTCCGTCTTGGGGCTGGCATGTGCCTGCGGCCTTGCCGTTTCAGCCGCAGGCGGAGGCGTGCGGCTGAACGAGGTGATGGCTGCGAACGATGCGGTGCTGGCCGATGAGGACGGCGACTTTTCAGACTGGATCGAGCTGGTCAACACCGGTCCCGGTCCGGCGTCGCTCCACGGCTGGGGGTTGTCGGACGACGCGTCCGCGCCGTTCCGCTGGACGTTTCCCTTCCTCGTCATGCAGCCCGGCGACCATCTGCTGGTGTGGGCGTCCAAGAAGGACCGCAAGCCCGTCGCGGTGTTGGAGAACAACGGCTTGCTGATCGGCGAAAGCACGCCGTGGCGATATTGGGACACGGGCGCCGTGCCGGCCGGCGAGTGGACGTCGCCGGACTTCGACGATTCGGCCTGGCCCGTCGGCCATGCGCGTTTCGGGTACCCGCTCGCGGCGGGCGGCACGCCGCTCGCGAAAAGTCCCGCGAACCAGTTCTACCCTTCCTATTTTTTCCGCACGACGTTTCTGCTGGCCGACGTGCCCGCGGCCAGTCAGACGGGGGACGTCGTGCTGCGGCATTTCTTCGACGACGGCGCGGTGCTGTCCCTCAACGGGACGGAGGTGTTCCGCTATAAAATGCCGCCGGGCGCGGTGGTCTACACCAACTATACGGGGCAAAGTTACAACGTCGACTACCAGGGCGCCTGGCTGACCAACACGCTCGACAAAGCGCTGGTGCTGTCGCTGCTCCGCCCCGGCACGAATGTCTGTGCCGTCAGCCTGCACCAGTCCAAAGCGACGACCTCGGACGCGCTCTTCGACTTGGGGCTTAGGTTTCAGGGCGGCACGAATTCGGCCCTGCACACGAATTTCAAAGTCAGCGCCAGCGGCTGCGACCTCTACCTGACCGAGCCTGAAGGGACAACGACGGTAGACCACGTGGTCGTGCCGGTGATGCCGTCGGACTACTCGGCGGGACGCGCGCCCGACGGGGGCGACGCCTGGCGCGTGCTGCCGACGCCCACGCCCGGCGCGACCAACAGCGCGGCGCTGTCGTTCGAAGGCGTGGTCGCGGCGGCGGCGCCTTCGGTCGCGCCGGGTTTTTATGCGGATTCCGTGACCGTGGCGTTCAGCACGCCGACGCCGGACGCGGTCATTTTCTATACGCTCGACGGGTCGACGCCGACCACCAACGCCCTGCGTTACACCGGGCCGCTGACGCTGTCCAACCGGAGCCTGGAGACCAACGCGCTCAGCCTCATCAACACGGGCAGCCTCTACGTCCGTCCGACCGTGACGCTGCCCAAGGCCAGCGTGGTGCGCGCCGTCGCGGTGAAGCCCGGCTGGAGGGACGCGCCGCTGTTCGGCGGCACGTGGTTCGTCGGGCCGCAGACCTCGGGCTTCACGCTTCCCGTCGTGTCGCTGATTTCGGACCCCGCGTCCTTCTTCGGCGCGACGGGGATTTACAGCAATCCCGACGCCGCGAACGCCAACGACTGGGAATATCCGCTGAGCGTCGAACTGTTCGTGGACCAGGCGCGCGTCGTCGGCCAACTGATGGGGTTCCGGATCCACGGCGGGTATTCGCGGAGCATGGCCCAAAAGACGCTGCGTCTCTACGCGCGGTCGGAATACGGCGCTGCGGCGTTCGCGTATCCGGTGTTTCAGGACCAGCCGCAGTATGGCTCCTACAAGCGGCTGCTGCTGCGGAACGGCGGCAACGATTGGGCGAAATCGATGATGCGCGACGCGCTCGCCCAGGAGCTTTGCAAGCACCTGCTGCACGACACACAGGCGTACCGACCCTCGCTCGTATTTCTGAACGGCGAGTTCTGGGGCCTCCACAACATCCGCGAGCGCTATGACGCAAACTATCTGGAGCGCGTGTACGGCGTCGACCCCGACACGGTGGACCGGGTCGGATTTCCCTACGGCGGGCCTTCGGCCGTCGCCGAGGAGGGCTCGGCCGCAGAGTTCAACGCGCTGCTGGCCGGATTGTCCCTGAACTCGCTGGCGAACGAAGCCGCATACGCGGCGGTGACGAACCAGGTGGACGTGGCCAATTTCGCGGACTACATGCTGGCCAACATGTTCGCGGTGAACAAGGACTGGCCCGGCAACAACATCGAGTTCTGGCGCACGCGGGCGGCCAACCGGGCGCCCGGCGCGCCGTACGGCCACGACGGCCGCTGGCGCTGGATGATGTTCGACGTCGACTTCGCGTTCGCGGGCTGGGACCCCGATCCGGCCAGCACCGACATGTGGGCCTGGACCACCTCGACGAGCGGTTCGGGCCGCGTCTACGAGACGGCCACGCGGCTGTTCCGCCGGCTCTTGGAGAATGCGGGCTTCCGTGACGCGTTGCTGACGCGCTACGCGGACCAGCTCAACACCGCCTATCTGCCGCGCCGCACGCGCGCGCTGGCCGAGCGGATGCGCGACGCGATCCGGCCGGAGATGCAGGGCCACATCAACCGCTGGCCCGGCGCCATCGTCTCGCTGCAGGCCTGGACGAATCAGGTCGAGGGCATCTGCGCCTACGCGAAGGAGCGCCACGGCTGGGAGTGGCGCAACATGTGCACGCGCTTCGCGCTCTCGACGGCCGAGGTGTGCGTGGCCACGTCGGACCTCGCGTTGGGTGTCGTGCAGGTGAACTCGGTCACGGTGGACACCTCGACGATCGGGCTGGAGACGCCCTCGTCGCCGTATCCTTGGCGGGGCTGGTACTTCAGGCAGATCCCGGTTGCCGTGCGGGCGCGGCCGCGCGCCGGCTGCCGCTTCGAGCGGTGGGCGGAGAGCGGGGTGACCAACGCGGTGCTGGCTGTGTCGCTGACGAATGCGCTCCAGACGTACACCGCCGTTTTCGAGCGCGATCCGGCCGTGGCGGCGGGGCGGGCGGTGTTTTTGCCTGACGGCGAGGAGAACTGGGATTCGGGCGCAAGCTGGAGCACCGGCGTCGTCCCGGACTGGCCGGGGGCGAAGGCCGTCATTCCCGCTCCGGCGGTTCTGGATTCCGACGGGTTGCCCCGCCGCAATGTCCGGATTGCGGGCGCGCCTGTGACCGTGGGCCACGTGGAGGTCGAGAACGGCGTTTTCAGCAACCGCATCCGCAACAAGAAGGATGCGGTGCCCGGCTGCACGCTGACCTTTGACGGCGGCGCGGACGCCGCGAGCCTGACCGTACTCGGCGCGGAGGCGGGGTTTACGGCGTTGGAGGTGGCACAGGGCGTCTTCTTGGCGACGGACCTGCGGCTCGTGGTCAGCAATGCGGTGGGCGATGCGGAATACGGGGCGTTGCGGTTGCAGGCCGGCTGGAGCGGCCCGGGAGGGCTGGTCAAGGAGGGCCCGGGACTTTGTTCGATGACCGGCGAGGGCAAACTGTATGCAGGCGCGACGCGGATCCGCGAGGGCGTCTTGAGCGTGACCGAGCCCGCCGTGCCCCGCAGCTCGTCGGGCATGACGGTCGAAGCGGGCGGGCAACTTCGCCTGACCTCCGGCAGCACGTCGGGCGAGCCGCCCCGTCTGTTTGTGTTCGGCGGCGCGGTGACGCTCGCCAGCCTCGGGCGCGTCGGCTTCGACGGGATCGCGGGCGCGGGCGCCAAGGGCGGGCTGCGCTATGATCCGGGCGGGCAGACCAACTGCGCGTGTCTGGCGTCGCCCCTGGTTGTCGCCGGCGAGTCCCGCATCCACGTAGACGATGCGGACGGCGATCCGGCGGTCTGCAACACGCTGGTGCTGGCGGGCGGCGTCTCGGGCGGGGCGGCCTTGCGCAAGAGCGGCGAAGGTCGGCTTACGGTTGCGGGCGCCGCGTGCGATCTGGAAGGCGGCTGGGTGGTCGAGGACGGGATCCTCCAGGTCGATGCCGACCTGTCGCGCACGGACGTCGCGCTCGCGGCGGACGTCGCTTGGCTCTGCGGCACGGGCCGGGTGGGGCGTGTGTCGGGCGCCGGATGCGTGTCGCCGGGGTATCTTTGCGCGGGACGCATCGAGGCGAAGAGCCTCGGCGGCGAGTTGGATTTCGCGTTCCGCTTCGCGTCGTCGGGCGAGGCCGTCGAAGGGAACGATCTCGTGTCGCTCTCGCTTTCGGATGCGCCCTTCTTCAGCGTGCTGGGGGCCTCTAGCCGCGTGTCGGTCTACTTCGACCGGCTTCCGCCCGAGGACGGCTATGCGCTGGGGGGCTTTGCGACCGCGTCGGGGAGCGACTTCTTGCGGTTCGTGGCTCTGGCCGACTGGCGTTTTTATGTGCCGGATGACGCCGGGCCGGTCGCTTTTGAAGGCCGGCGATACGCGCCTTGCGGCGTTCCGCTGACGCTTGAGACGGTCACGTCCGGCCGCGGCCGGCGGCTCAAGATCGCGCGGCCGGCTCACGGCTATGCGCGGTGGCGCGCATCCTGTTTTACGCTGGCCGAACAAAGCGATCCGGCCGTGAGCGGGCCACTGGCCAAAGGGGACGATGGCGTGGAGAATCTGATGCGCTATGCGCTCGGCCTGGACCGCGGCGCGGCTGTCGAGCCTCATTGGCCGCGCTGGGTCCGGGAGGGGGACGCCTTTCTTTTCCGCTTCAGGAGGCTGACGGAGCCGGAGCGCGGCATCGGGTATGTCGTGGTGACGACGGACGACCTGAGCCGCGGGGCCGCCGGGTGGCGGGACGTCTTTGAAGTCGACGGCCTCTCGGTGTCGCTGCGCCTGCCCGAGGCCACCGAAGACCCGAAGGTCGAGATCGAAACGGTCGAGATCGTGCCGGGCGGTCAGCGTCCGGCACAGTTCTTCAGGTTGCGGATTGTCGAGCCGTGAGCGCCGGCACAATCCGTTTGACGGGCGAGCATCGAGAGAGTACTTTGGTCGGCATGCAGACCAAACATGCCCCGACGGTGATCTTGGCCAACGGCCAGTTCCCTTCGGCCGCCGCGCCTTGCGAGGCGCTGCGGTCGGCCGAGCGGATCGTCTGTTGCGACGGCGCGGCCGCCAAGCTGGCTGCGGAAGGGTTTGAGCCAGACTGGGTGGTGGGCGACCTCGACAGCCTTGACGGCGCGGCGCGGAGCCGCTATGCGGACCGTCTGGTCCGCGTGGACGAGCAGGAAACCAACGACTTGTCGAAGGCTTTCCGTTTCTGTGTGTCGCGGGGGTGGCTGGACGTGGCGATTCTGGGAGCGACGGGGCTGCGCGAAGACCACACGCTTGGCAACCTGTCGCTGCTCGTCGATTTCGCGCGAGAAGCGGCCGTGGCGCTGCTGACCGACACGGGTTTTTTTACGCCGGTGCTCGCGTCGTCCCGGTTGCCGTCGACGGCGGGGCAGCAGGTCTCGATTTTCTCTTTCGACCCGGAGGTGCGCGTGCGGTCCGACGGGCTGGTGTATCCGCTCGAGGGCGTCCGCTTCACGCGGTGGTGGCGTGCGGCGCTGAACGAGGCGTGCGGCGACGCGTTCGAACTGACGTTTGAGGGCGGGCCGCTGCTGGTGTTCCAGACCTACCGGTAGCGGCGGTTCCGGAAAACAAAAAAGCCGCGCACCGTTGGATCTCCCACGTGTTGCGCGGCCTCTTGACTGATGGTGCTCGGGGGGGGACTCGAACCCCCACGTCTTTCGACATATGCCCCTCAAACATACGTGTCTGCCATTCCACCACCCGAGCGGAAAAACGTGGTGTACTGTATACGATTCACCCCTCGGAAGGCAAGGCCAAACCGTAAGAATCTGTCATTTCCTTTCGTGGATGACCTGGGCTTCGAAAACCAGGTAGTCCGCGTCCGCTTTCCAGGCGTCCGGCGGCAGCCCCGCTTTCATGGAGAGATGGGTGAGGGTTTCCTCGATGCCCCAGCCCTGCTCGGGCGCGACCTGCGGCAGGAAAACGGCGCTGCGTCCGTTTTTGCTGAGCACCATGCCGTGCTTGCCGATCACGATTTCGCGCCACGAGCCGACGGGCTTCGGCGGGGTGAGCATCGAGATTTCGATGTCGACCGCCTTCAGCTCGTCCGGCCCGAGCGGGGTGAAGCGCGGGTCGTGAAACGCCGCGTTGACCGCCTGTTCGCGCACGACTTTCCAGATCTCGCGGCGCGGCACGATCTCGCCGATGCAGCCGCGCAGCTCGCCGCGCATGTGCAGCGTCACGAAGCCGCCGCGGATCGCCTTCATGCCGTCGGTCAGCTCTTTCGGCTCGTTCAGCGTGACGCGCGTGCGGCCCGTCTTCAAGGCCTGGGCAATCGTGTCGCGGGCCAGCGCCAGCAGCCGCTCGCAGTCCGCCTCGGGGATCGGTCCGTCGACGGGGGCAGCGGTCTTGGCTGTCTTTGCCGCCTTTGACCACGAGCCGGTCACCAGCGCGCCGATGTAGCTCACGGAGTTGCGGGTGTCGTGCGTCATCTGTCCGGAGGTCTCGTAGGCCGTGCGCTCGACCTTGGCGTCCTCCGGCATCATCGCCAGCAGGAAGGCGAGGGGGTCGCGTCCGCAAACGGTTGCGCCGGTTTCGTCGAGTCGCCGCATGAAGCCGACGACATCTTTGCGGACGAAGAGGTCGAAGATCCCCATGTCGAGCGTTTCCAGATTCTTAAGGACGTCTTTGTTGAAAGGCACGTAGCCGTAGTTTGAGCCGTAGTGGGTGAAGTCGGAACTGGCCACGAAGAGCGTCTGGTCGTCGAGCAGCTGTTTGAAGACCGCGGCCGACTCCAGCAGATTGGTGGCGTCGAACTGGCCGCAGACCATGCAGACCACCGGCAGGTTGGTCGCGAGGCAGGCCTGGATCAGTGGCAGCTGGATCTGGTCGCTGTGCTCGCGCGCATGCGCGTCGGGCACGCAAGTCACGAAAGGCAGCTCACGGGCGCGGGCGATGAAGGCGGCGTCCGCCCGCAGCTCGCCGAGCGGCGTGGCGTAGTGGGTGGCGTCCGGGATGCTGATGCGGTTGTGCATGCCCACGTAGTGGCTCGGGCCCATGACGACGATGCGGCTGTAGCGCGTGGGGTCGATCCGGAGGAACACGCCCGACGCGACGTGCCCGGAGTAGCGGTAGCCGGCGTGCGGCACCACGGCCGCGCAGACGTTTTTCTTGCGCACGAACGTCAGGTCCTTGTTCAGATGGGCGATCTCGTCGCGCAGCGCACGCTCGCTGTCCTGATACCAGTGTCCCGCCAGCGGCGAGACCATGACTTTTTTCGGCATTTCAACCTCCTCTGGCGCGGGAACGTCGGAGGAGCATCCGACCGCGCCACACGCGCCGATGAAAACAAGGGTGGAAAGCATGTTTCGCATATCCCGCTCCTTCTGGCGTCTCAGCCGGCCCAGCGGGCCATCCGGCCGATCGCGGGCGCCTCCAGCGACAGGCGCGGCCGCCGCCGCGAGCGGGGCCCGGCCACGCAGGACGCGAGGGCCGCGCCCAGGAAGCCGCGCCGGGTGAGGCGCGCTCTGGCGGCGCCCCAGGTCATGACCAGACCCCGTAGAGCTTACGGCTGCATGTCGGGCACTGGCCGTCAGGGGAGAGCCGGTTCGCCCGGATCACGTAGCGCTGGCGCTCGACCACGCGCGTTCCGCAGCCGGGACAGAACGTGTCGTCGCCGTCCGGCACCTCCGCGTTGCCCACATAAATGTGCTTCAGGCCCGCCTGTTTCGCGCAGTCGCGCCCCAGCAGCAGCGAGCCGATCGGGGTGGGCGGCAGGTGCATCATGCGGAAACAGGGAAAAAAGCGCGAGAAGTGCAACGGGATCTCGGGGCCCGCCTGGTCCCGCATCCATTCGCAGAGCGGGGCGAACATCGCCTCGGTGTCGTTCAGCGTCGGGATGACGAGGTTCGTGATCTCCACGTGGACGCCCGCCGACTTCATCTGCAACACGGTCCGGAGGATCGGCGCCAGGCTGCCGTCGCACACGTCGCGGTAGAACGCCTCGGTGAAGCCCTTGATGTCCACGTTCGCGGCGTCGACGTAGGGCAGGAGCGCGGCCAGCGGCTTCTCGTTGATGTAGCCGTTCGTCACCAGCACGGTGCGCAGGCCGCTCTGCCGCGCGGCGATGCAGCAGTCGCGCGTGTATTCGTAGCTGACGAGCGGCTCGTTGTAGGTGAACGCCACGTGGCGGCAGGCGTGCTTCTGGGCCAAGGCCGGCACCTGGTCGGGCGGCAGGTCGTAGGACGGCACGTCTTCCGGGTTGCCTTGGGAGATATCCGAGTTCTGGCAGTTCTTGCAGTGCAGGTTGCACCCCGCGGTGCCGATGGAGAGGATCGGCGCGCCCGGGCAGAAGTGGAAGAGCGGCTTCTTCTCCATGGGGTCCACGTGCACGGCGCACGGGTGGCCGTACGTCGAGGCGACCAGCCTGCCGTCCAGATTCATCCTGACGCGGCATTCCCCGCTGAAACCCGGCGGGATCCGGCACTCCTTCGGGCAGATGCCGCATCGGATCACTTTGTTTTGACGTGTGGGCATACCTCATCTCCCAGTAGTCCTCATTATAGCCTCAACGCCGCCCCAATGCAAAAGGGTTTGAGGGAGTCACGTGTGCCTTTTTAGCGCATGGAGTGGTTCTTGAGGACTGATCCGGACAGAAGCGTCCGGGGTACAGGTGAGGGGTGTCTGCGATGGCAATAGCACTTCCGATATTACTGCTGCACAAGGTTGGTCTCGGTTCAGTTAGGCCCAAGCGTGACGTCGATCGGCGATCGCGCGTTCGGCTCATGGGGCCTGGCGTCGATCAAGCTTCCCGACACACTTCTTCTGGTCGGACATAGCGCCTTCCGGAGTGGCTGAAGCCGGTCGAGCGTTGGTCGGGGACGGATCGGAGAATGTCAGGGGCGCTGAGACTTCCCCCTGTCAGTGTCGAGGAGGTCCATGTTTTACGGCTGATCTGCGGGGGAACAATAAACCCTGAACCCGAAGTAGCGGCTTATAGAGCCCGGATCGAAGTAGAGCCGGTAAGAGGACGTGCAAATGTATGCGTGGAAAACCCACCTCCCGCCGCGACAGACGCGGGTTGACCCCGAGGATGCGCCTTTGGGATCGGACACGGCCCCTGGATAACTTCCGTACCAGTCCAGGCACCACTCCTTCACGTTGCCGTGCATGTCGTAAAGCCCCCATGCGTTCGGCAGATAAGTTCCGGCAGCTGCGGATCCAAAGGCGGTTGTGCTGGCCGGGCTGCTCTCCGAACCTCCGTTGAATGCGTACCGTCCGACCTCTGCCATGAACGCGTCGCCGGCCGTGTTCGTCAGGTTGTTTCCTGAATTCAGCGCCGCCGTTGTCCCTGCCCGGCACGCATACTCCCACTGCGACTCCGTCGGAAGATCGAGACCCGGCAGCCCCGTTTTCGACCGAAGCCTGCCCATGAAAGAGTCCGCGTGTACAGCGGTTGTTTCCGGCCAGTTCGGGCTGATCGCACTGTTGTTGGTGTGCTCCCGGATCATGAAATAGCTTACCTGTTCCACAGGTCGGGTCGCATAGTAGGCCGCGTTGTTGAAATAGCTCGGCCTGCTTCCCATCACCAACTCCCATTGACGCTGCGTCACCTCGAACACGCCGAGATAGAAGTCTTTTGTCAGCGTCACCTGGTGCAGGCCGGCGTCGAAGGCTCCTGGATAGTCGGTGGAACGGGTTCCCATCGTGAACGTGCCCTTGGGAATTCGGCGCATCAGCAGAAGGGAGGTTTTGTAGATGTCGCTGTTGGCGCCGCCGGGCACGTCGGCCAGCGAGAAGTAGTGCGTGACAGGGTAGCTGTTCGCGTCTTTGCCCCCTGACAGATCGATGGACAGATAAGCGCCGTCCACGAACGCCGTCGCATTCGACGTGGCGACCACGCGATAAAACGTCGCCGGCCCGCCGGCCGTGACCGGGCTGGTCACGCTGGCTGCCGCCCCGAAGCCGCACGCCGTCGCTTGGACGGTCCAGGCCGCCGCCACAAGCGAGGTCGACGCCTCGATGCGAAAGGTGTGGCGGGCCGTTGTCGCTTCAGAAGTCTTGAAGACAACGCGCTTTTCGCTGGGGATGAAGGACGTGATCGCGGGCCCCGCAGCTTTCGCCGCGCCCGCGACCGCCAGCGTCACCGTCGCCGCCAACCGCCACCCCGTCCGTGTCATGCTCGACTCCTTGCTCTGAGAGATAATCGAAGGGCAGGGCTTATTGTCCCTGACGGTTCAAGAAAGTCAAGCGCGGTTTGTCCTGTACAAAGCGAACCCCGGTGGATTAGCCTGTTGCTGTATAACGTTGACGGGCCGACGCGGGGCGCGGCCGTCGGGGTTATGGGCAGGGAGGGGATATGAGGAGACTTTTCACGGCCGCGCTGTTGGGGACGCTGACGGCCGGCATGGTTCTGGCGAAGGATGTTTTCGTGGCGCCGAAAGGGAGCGGCGGCGACGGGTCGCGCGAGCGCCCGTTCACAAGTCTGGAGGCCGCGCGCGATGCGGCGCGGCAGGCCGGGCCGGGCCCGCATCGCCTGGTGCTGTTGCCGGGGGCTTATCTGTTGGACAAGACCTTGCAGCTGACGGCGGCCGACAACGGGTTGACGGTCGAGGCGGCGGAGTCCGGCAGCGTGACCCTTTACGGCGGCCGGGCCGTGACCGGCTGGCGGCCGGACGGCGAGCGTTTCTGGTGCGCGGACCTGCCGGGCGTGAAGCAGGGGACGTGGGACTTCCGGGCGCTGGTCGTCAACGGCCGCCTGCCCGAGCGCGCCCGGATGCCCGAAACGGGCACGTTCACGCACGAGAGCGTGTTTGACGCCCGGTGGCTGTCGTCGGTCGGCGGCGGCTGGGAGCGCAAACCGACGGAGGCGGAGCTGACCACGCTGGTCTACACCCCGACCAACCTGCCGGACACGCTCGACGTGCGCAACGCGGAGGTGCGGGTCTATCACATGTGGGACGATTCGCTGGTCGGCGTGGCCAGCAACGACGTGGCGCGCCACACGCTGCACTTCACGACCCCGTCGGGGCATCCGGCCGGCGCTTTCGGGGTTAAGAAATATGTGGTGTTCAACACGCGCGAAGGCCTGACCCGTCCCGGGCAGTGGTATCTCGACCGCTCGGCGGGGCGTCTGGTGTATTGGCCGCTGCCCGGCGAGGAAATGGCCCAGGCGAGCGTGTACGCGCCGTCGCTGGAGCGGGTGATCAGCATCGACGGGAGCGCCAAAACGCCGGCCGAGCGCATCACCCTGCGGGGCTTTTCGGTGCAGGCGACGACCACGCCGCTCAAGCCCGGAGGGTTTTCCGCGGGCCAATACGACGGGGCGGTTTCGCTGGCGCACGCCCAGTCCTGCGCCGTGGAGAATGTGGAGATCTGCAACGTCGGCGGCCAGGCGGTCAAGTCGTGGAATCTCAAGGCGTGCCGCATCAGCGGCTGCCGGATCCACGATGTCGGGGCCTGCGGCATCCGGACGGGCGGCGACGACTGCGTGATCGCCAGCAACCGGATCCACCACGTGGGCCTGTATCAGCCGAGCGCCGTGGCGCTGCAGTTCGGCCACTCCTACAGCGAGGCGAATCCCAAGGGCTACCACATCTTCCGCAACGAGATCCACGACGCGCCTTACAGCGGGATGACCGCGAGCGGCGGCGGCCACCGGATTGAGGAGAACCTCATCTACCGCGTGATGCGCGAGCTTCACGACGGCGCGGCGATCTACGGCATGCTGAAGCACTCGGTGCTGTGCGGCAACGTCGTGCGCGATGTGGTGGAGGTTGGGAAGGGGTACGGCGCGTCCGCGTATTATCTCGACGAGGGATCGGCCGACTGCGTCATCGAGCGCAACGTGGCGGTCGGCGTGCCGATGCCGACCCACAACCACATCACCTCCCGGCTGGTGATCCGCGACAACGTGTTCATCTCGGACACCGACCTGAAGATCTCGTTTCCCAGGTCCTGCGATGCGTCGTTCACCGGCAACACGCTGTTCGCGCCCGGCAAGGTCACGGTGACCCCGCCGAACGCGGTCACGTCGTGGGTCGGCAACGTGCTGTTCGAGGGCGGCGCGAAGGACGGCGCCGCTCCGGGGGCGTTCGCGATCGGCGATGCGATGCCGCCCAGTCCGCCGCCCTCCCGGCGGTCGTGGCCGTACGAGGTCACGCGCGTCGCGCCTGCGCCGGTGGTCGACGGCGAGATCGGCGACGGGGAGTGGCCAGGGTCGATGCAGTCCGTGGACCGTTTGCCCTCGCGCTGGGGCGCCAGCGGCGCGCCGGCCTTCGCGAAGTTCGCCTACGACGACCAGTGCCTGTATGTGGCGCTGAACGCGGTTTTGTTCGATATCGGCAGGCTGCGCAAGGGCGAGACGTGGGGTCAGGACGACGGGGCCGAGGTCTGCATCGCCGGCGCGGCGGGCACCTTTGTGCTGCGCGGGTTCGCGGGCGGCGCGAGCGCCTGCGTCAAGGACGCGGGCGTCTCGGCTGAGGCGGCGGCCGCGCTGGCGAAGGCGGTGCGCTTCTCGGCCAAGCCGTACGGCAAGACCAAGAACGACTGGAAGAGCGGGTGGCGCGCCGAGTGGGCGATCCCGTTCGCGGCGCTGGGGGTCAAGCCCGAGGCGGGCAAGCTGCTCGGTTTCAACCTGGGCCTTTACCGGGCGGAAGATGGCCTGTGGCGGTGTCTGGAAGGCACGCAGGCCGAAAACTGGAGGCTGGACCAGGCCGCGCAGCTCCAGCTCAAATAGGTGCGCCAGGTGGGGGGTAGTGCGTCGCGACTTTTTGTGCTAATTTGTTATTCAAATCGTGAACGGACAATGAAAGGGGCTGCTATGATCAGGTGTGTGGCCAAGATGTTTTCCGCCGTGTGTGTGCTCGGCCTTGTTTTTGAGGCCGGCGCGGCGACCCGCTTTAAAGATAACAATGCGACGAGTCTGAACGTCGGCGCGAGCTGGGTGGGAGGGAGTGTGCCAGGCGCGAACGATGTCGCGCTGTGGAGCAATAACGTCTTGAGCGCCAACGCGGTGCTGTTGGGCGGCAACCTGAGTCTGCAAGGCCTCTGGCTGACGTCGCCGGGCGGGACCGTCGCGATCGGCGGGAACAACACCCTGACGCTGGGGTTCCGCGGGGTCAACATGAGCGCCGCAACCCAGGATCTGATTTTGACGAACCAGAATCTGACCGTGTTGGACTACGCGTGCCCGGTCCTGAATCTCGCCTCTGGCCGGACGCTGACGCTGAGCCCGTCCGTTTTTGTCCGCGGCACCAACGCGACGTTGAGCGTGCAGGGCTCGGGGTCGGTCGCGGGCACGGCGCTGTCGAATGACGCGACCGGCATTGTCGGCCCCTGGGCGCGCTATGGGACCGGAACCGCTACGCGTTACGCGGCGGTCAGTGTGGGCGTGGTTGTCGGGGGCGTCGGCACGGCGGCGGCCAGCGCGGCCGACGTGACCGATCTTTCGGGAACGGTCAACTACGATGTGTCTGCGGCGGGGACGCTAGGGACGGGCGCTTCGTTCAACACCCTGCGGTATGCGGCGGTGGCGGGCGGGACCATCGCCGGCGGCTATGCGGCCAACGGCCTTCTGAATGCCAGCGGAGGCATTCTGACCCTGTCCGGCAGCGGGACGATCGGCGCCGGCAAGGAGCTGGTGCTGACGTCTCCGGACACCACGCGGCGGATCGACGTCGCGGGCGGCCTGAGCGATCATGCGAGCGGGGCTTCCGGAATTACGGTGACGGGCGGCGGTCAGGTTCGCCTGACGGCCGGGAGCACCTATAGCGGCGTGACGGCGGTCGGCTCCGGTTCGCTCTTCGTCAGCCATCCGGACGCGCTCGGTTCGACCAACGGCAGCACCGTGATCTATGTGAACGGCTCGCCCGCGACCGGCGGCCAGCTGCAGCTGAGCGGCAATCTCACGCTGGCCGAGCCGCTTGTTTTCGTGGGCGTGGGCGACGGCGATCCGTGGAGCTCCGCGCTCACCGTGGCCGGCGGCGGCGGCACCAACACGCTGACCGGGCGGATCACCATTCCGATGGGCAACGGCGTCCGCCTGACGGCGGGCGGCTCCGGCACAGCGCTGAACATCAACGGCCCGATTGTCCGGACCGGGGGCGGCAGCACCCTCATTTTAGGCGCCAACTCCGGCACGCTGAACGTGAACTACCCGATCAACAACAACGGCGGGCAGATCAACCTGCACAGCGGCCCGGGCTTGGTCAGGTTTAATGTCGCCGGACACAATATCGGCTCCATGAACGTCCAGTGGGACCACCGGTTGCAGCTCGGGGTGTCCGACGCGCTGGCGGTCAATCAGAACCTGCTGGTCGGCGACGGCATCACGTCGACCAGCTCTGCGAAGGGCGCCTTCGATCTGGCAGGCTTCAACCAGACGGTGAACGGCTTTTACGGGGACGGCGCCTTCGCGTCTGCCCCGCCCTCCACGCGCGTCGTCACGAATTCGGCGCCCGGCCTGAGCGTCTTCACGATCGGGAACGCCAACGGCGGCGGCACGTTCAACGGCACCGTCGCCGGCAACCTCGCGCTCGTCAAAAACGGAACGGGCACCGAGGTCCTGTGCGGCCCCAACGCGTTTACGGGCGGAACCACGGTGAACGGCGGCACGCTGGTGCTCAGCAACGCGGTCAACCATGGCGCGCTGACCGTGAATGGCGGGACGTTCCGCTTCCCGAACGCGCTGACGGTGAACGGTTCGCTGGCCGGCGTGGGCGGAACGATCGATACGCTGTCTGCGGCCAATGTGCTGACGGTCAACCAGACGTCCAACAGCCATTTCGCCGGAAGCGTGATCGGCGGCGGGTCCCTGATCAAGGCCGGTTCGGGATCCCTGACGTTGTCGGGCGCCAACACCTATACCGGCGGCACCACGGTGACGGCCGGCATGCTGTGCTTCGCGAAGCCGGCGTCCATCCCTGCCTCAGGCACGATATCGGTTGCGTCCGGCGCGGGAGTGGGCCTGGGCTTGGGCGGCACGGGCGCGTTCACGGCCGCGGATCTTGACGCGCTGTGGGCCGGCACGATGCCCGGGATCTCGCTGGACAGCGCGGCGCTGGTCGGCATCGACACCTCTTTGGGCGACGCCTCGTATGCGACGGACCAAACAACGCGCGGCTTGGTCAAGACGGGCACAAATACGCTCACGCTGTCGGGTGCCAACACCTATCCGGGCGGGACCTGGGTGCAGGCCGGCGTGCTTTCGATCCCGACCACGGCCAGCCTGCCCGGCTGGAATCAGGACGGCCGCTATTGGGTGTCGCCGGAGGCGGGGCTGGCCGTCGGCAACGCGGTCAGCGACGGAGATTTCGCAACCATCATGGGGACCACGAATTTCGCGGCTTGGGCGTGCATCGGGTTTGACACGACAGTCGGAAACCGGACGTTCGGCGGCACGGTCGGCAACACCGTGAACGGCGCGCTCGGCCTGGTCAAGATCGGCACCAACACCCTGACGCTTACGGCCGGAAGCACGTACGACGGCCACACCTATGTGAACGGCGGGCGGCTCGTGGTGCGGCACAGCGGGGCGCTGGGCACGACCAACGGCTATACGGTCGTCAACCGGGTCGGAGGCACCAACGCCTGGTTTACGGATTCGACGGGGCAACTGCAGCTCGACGGCAGCGCCGGAGCCTTGACCCTCGGCGAGAATTTCTTCATCAACGGGGATCAGCAGTACGGCTATGCCGGGGCGCTGCGCAGCACCTCCGGAAACAACGTGCTCAACGGCTCAATCGTCATCGGCCCCAGCGGGCGCATCGGGGTCGACTCCGGAACCCTCACGCTGAACGGGCCGATCTCGCGGGCCAACGCGTCTTACAACCCGATGCTGGTGCTGAGCCCCAACTCGGCGATGATCGTCAGCAACGTGATCGACATCGGTTCGGGGCTGATGAATTTCCACAGCGGCGGCACGCTGGCGCTCTGTTCGAGGAGCAACATCTGGGGCTCGGCGCAGATCCAATACGGCGGCATTGTGCGTCTCGGCGTCGACGACGCCCTGGCGGTCGGCAAAACGGTGTGGCTGGGCAACAACGAGCCGGGCAACGGCAGGATCGACCTCTTTGGCTACAGTCAGACGCTGGGCGGCCTGCAGGAATACGGCACCGCCGCGTCGAAGCTGAGCAACGTCGTGACCAATGGACGCCCTGAACAGATGTCGGTCTTGACCCTCAGTCTGGCGAGCGGGGTCACCAATCTGTTTGGCGGTCGTTTGGCCGGAGCAATCAGCCTGGTGAAGGCGGGCGCCTCGAATTCCGTGATGACGCTGTGGGGCACCAACACGCTGTCGGGCGGCGTGACGGTCAGCGGCGGCACTCTGGCGCTGAACGCGACCGGCACGCTGGGCCTGTCCTGCACGAACGTGACGGTCACGGCCGGCGCGTTGGCGGTCCAGAACTCCGCGGCGGTCGCCGATTCGGCCGTCGTTTATCTGGCGACGGGCGGCGTGGCCAAGGTCGATCTCGCGGCCGGCGTCAACGAAAAGGTCCGCTACCTCTTTTTCGGCGACAAGATGCAGCGCGCCGGAACGCACGGCTCGATGGCCAGTACGGCGACCTACCGGAGCGACACCTATTTCTCGGGTTCCGGCGTGTTGACCGTGCAGAGCGACCACTCGGGCTCGGTGTTGATGCTGCGGTAGGGGCCGAAGGCCGACTGAAGGAGCGGGATGAAAAGAGAGTTTTTTGCGGTCTGCCTGTGGACGGGCCTCGCGTCCGCGGTGGTGGCTCAGGATCGGGCCTCCGCGGCGCCCGCCCAGGCGGAGAGGGTCCGTGCCCTTGCCCCGCTGTCGGTGCGGGGCGTGAACTACTACCCGCGCGAGACGTCCTGGGGCGGGATGTGGACGAAAACGCCGGACCCCGTGTGGCGGGCCGACATGGCCTTGGCGGCGTCGCTGAACATCAACTCGGTCCGGACGTTCATCTCGTTGTCTCCCGCCCTTGAAGCGGCCGGGTTGCTGCATCCGGACGGAACGCCGACCGCCGCCTATCTGGCCAGGCTGAACGTGTTCCTGAACGCCGCGTGGCAGAACGGAATCCGGGCGATCCTCTGCTTTGACGTGGACCCGAAGACGGTGGAAGGCGCCCGCGGTCTGGCGCGGTGCCTGCGCGGCGTCGGGGCCGTTGTCGGCGCCCACCGGGATGACGGGCGGGTGCTGATGTGGGATCTCATGAACGAGCCCGACGATGACGCAAAGTGGACGGAAGCCACGCGTGAGTATCTGCGCGCGTCCCTGGCTCTGGTCCGTGAGCTGGACACCAACCACGTCACGACCGTGGGCCTGACGTGGCGCATCGACCGCCTCGGGCAGGTCGGGTTGCCCGACGTCATCCAGTACCACGAGTACAGTCCGAAAGGACAGCTGTTCGCACAGGGAGCGGCGCGCGTCAGCCAGTCCATCGCGAACCAAAGGCGGGGAGGCGGCTCTCGCCCGGTGTTGATCGGGGAGTTCGGCATGAGCACCGCCCGCGACAGCCGCCATGCGGCCGCGCGGTGGTCGGCGCCGATGGGGGCGGCGCCGGGCACGGAGGCCGAACAGGCTGCCGTGTACGAGCTCGTGCTTTCGGCAGCCGCGAAGGAGCGTGTGGAGGGCGTCGCCGCCTGGTGTCTGCATGATTATCCCATCGGCAATCCCAACGAGGCCTGCTTCGGCCTGGTCCGGGCTGACGGCACCTTGAAGCCGGCGGCCCTTACGTTGAAGACGTGGTACGGAAAATGGGCGTCACCGTCGCGCGCGGAGTAGCAAGGGACCCGTCGGCAAGGATTGAATGAGCGATGGAGAGGCAGTCGTGAGCGGGATGGACGCGGGGGTGTTTGACATCAAGGGAGCCGCACGCGGGCCCTTTGCCGGAGCAGACTGGACCTTCCGCAAGGGCGAGCAGTGGGTGGTCATGGGTCCGAACGGCTCAGGCAAAAGCCATCTCGCGGCGCTGCTGGCGGGCGAGGCGCCGCTCTGCGGCATCGCGTTGACGTTCGCGGAGGGCGTGGAGGAGCGCGTGGCGCTCGTGACCTTCGCGCAGCAGCAGGAGCAGGCGGCGCACAGCTGGCTGCAGGCGCGGTGGCATTGGCAGGACGACGACGAGGCGCTCCGCGTGCGCGATTTCCTCTCGTATGAGGCGGTGAACGAGATCCATCCGTTTGAGGTTCGCGGGCCGGAGCGTGCGGCGCGGCGCGCCTTTGCGGCGCGGGCGCGGACGGTCGGCTGTCTGTTCGACGCCGGAACGCTCTCGGACCGCCTGCTGGTGCAGCTCTCGAACGGAGAGATGCGCCGCGTGCTGCTGGCGCGGGCCCTGCTGAAAGGGCCGGCGCTGCTGGTGCTCGACGACCCGTTCGCGGGGCTGGATGCCGACATGCGCAGCCGGCTGCAGACGGCGCTTGGACACCTGGCCGGCGAGGGGCTGAGTCTGGTGCTGATGCTGCGGCATCCGGACGAGATCCCCGCGTGCGCGACGCATCTGCTGCGGCTGGAGGGCGGGCGCATCGCTGGGCAGGGGCCGCTGACGCGGCGCGATCGCGAGATGCCCCTCGCGCGGGCCGGGGCGTGGCCGCGCGCGACGTCCAAGGGGGCGCGGCGTCCTCATCCGGTTGAGGCGCCGGTGATCGCGCTGCGGGACGTGACGGTGCGCTATGGCCGACGGACGGTGCTGGAGCGGTTGGCCTGGACCGTGCACCGCGGCGAGCGCTGGCTGGTGACCGGCGCAAACGGCTCGGGCAAGACGACGCTGCTGAGCTTGGTGACGGGCGACAACCCGGCCGCGTACGCGAACGACGTGCGGGTTTTCGGGCGGGCGCGGGAGGCGGGCGAGAGCCTGTGGCCGATCCGCCGGCGCATCGGACAGGTCTCGCCGGAGATCCAGTGCTATTTCGACGGGTCGCTCACGGCGCTGGAGGCGGTCTTTTCCGGCCTGTACAACGACGAGGGCGGGCAGGTGAGGCCGAGTGCGGCTGCGCGCAGGGCCGCGCGCGGTTGGCTGCGGGAGTTTGGGCTGGAGGGGCGCGAGCGGACCCCGTTCGCGGACCTCTCGTCGGGAGAGCAGCGGCTGGTGCTGCTGGCGCGGGCCCTGCTGCCGCAACCGGACCTGCTGCTGTTGGACGAGCCTTGCCTCAATCTCGATGTCGCGTCGCGGAACCGGGTCCTTCGCGTATTGGAAAGGCTGCTCGACGCGCGGCGCGAGGAGACGGTCGTGTGTGTGGCACACCGGCCGGATGATGTTCCGCGCGGGTTCCGCCGCGTCCTGCAGCTGCCGTCCGGCGCGGTGACGTGAGCGGGCGGGGGCCGGGCCTCAGCTCAACAGGGTCATCAGCCGGCGCACCCTTTCAGGGGACTCTGCCTGGCCGGACGCATAGAAGGCGATGCGTGGGCCGCTGGCCGGCGCCGCCGAACGGAGGTGGCCGACGGTGTTCACGAGGTGCTTCACTGTGCCCTCGTTGCCGTCGATCAGTTGGACGTGCTTGCCCGCCAACGTTTGAATCTGGGTGCGGTAGTAGATGAAGTGCGTGCAGCCGAGGACGGCCGTCTCATAGCGCGACCACTCGATGTCGGCGAGCGCCGACTGCAGGTAGGCCTGCACCTCGGGCGTGTCAAAGGCGAAGTGCTCCGCGAAGGTCACCAGGTTGTCCAACTCCCGGCGCTCCACCCGGTTTGAGGCGTCCAGGCGCGTAATGAGCGTTTCGAGCTTGCTTTCCCGCAAGGTCAGGGAGGTTGCCAGCACAAGGATCTTTTTGCCCTTGTTTTTGGCCAAAGCAGGCTTGACGGCCGGTTCCATCCCGATGATCGGGATGGCGTATCGCTTTCTCAGGTCAGCGATGGCCACGGAGGTGGCGGTGTTGCAGGCGACGACCAGCGCCTGGATGTTTTGCTTGAACAGAAACTCCGTGGCAGCAAGGATATGCGACTGTACCTGGTCTTTGGGCTTGAGGCCGTAAGGCACGTTCCGGGTGTCGGCGAAATAGAGGTATTCCTCGTTGGGCAAGGCGGCCAGCGCCTGTTTCAGGACGGTCAGACCGCCGATGCCGGAGTCGAAAAAAGCGATGCGCACAGAGAGATTCCTTAAATGACGGATAACAGTTTACCCGTTGACGGGGCGAGCGTCAAATCGTCCTGCCGCAAGAATGTTGACGCCATCGGTAAAACCCCGTATTATTATTGCAATACTGTATGGTAGGTTTTAGTGGTTAAGGAAGAGGTGAAATATGCGTAATGTGGGATATTGTGCCGCCACATCGGCTGTAGCGTTGTTTCTTTTGAATTCGGCTTGGGCGAACAGCCAAAGCTGGGACGGCGGGGCCGGAAGCGGCCTGTGGACCGCGAACAACAACTGGAATAATAACCAAAACTATCCGGTTACGGATGAGACGGCCACGTTCAACGGCGCCGGCGCCAACTACACCAACATCAGTGTGGCCGGGCTGTCGTCGATCAAATATATCACCTTCGAAGGCAACGTCAGCACCTACTTTATCGGGCTTGAGCCGGTGAACAGCCAGACGCTGGTGATGCGCAACGACGGCAACTACCGCATGACGGTGAACTGCCGCAGCAACCAGTTCTTCAACACCGCGATCCAGCTGGGCCCCGACATTGCCAGTGGCACCTACTATTTTCAGAACGACCACGCCGTCCGGACGCTGAGCTTTCTGGGCAACCTGACGTGCCCGGTGAACACCGGCACGGCCGGCGACAAATCCATCAACGTCAACGGCTTGGGCAGCACGCGCTTCTTGGGGAACGTGACCCGAGGCTTCGCGAACAATCTCGACGTGACGATCAACTCCCCGAACACCACGGTCCTGTCCGGCACCAACGTTCTTCGCATTCTGCGCCTGAACGGCGGCGCGAGCAGCGTGCTGGACATCGGCAGCGGTCAGATCGTCTTCACCAACTCGAACGCCAGCAGTTTGGGCGGCGAGAATTTCTCGAGCACCTACGGCGGCACGATCAACGGCACGGGCTCCATGGTGCTGACCACGAAGCCCGGCGAAGACAACGCCGATAACTATGTCTCCGACGTCAACTCAACCCTGACCATCAACTGCCGCCTGACCGGCGGCGGCGGCCCCGCCGGCGTCGGCTTCGAGCTCTACACCGGCAACGGCATCGCCGGCACCTTTGCGCTGAACGGCGCGAACGATTTCCCCGGCAACGTTTTCCTAAACGCCTCCGGTACGATCAGCGCCAACAAGTTCGGCAACCAGTACTCGACCGACAGCGGGCTGGGCGCAGGGACGAAAGTCCGCTTCAACAGTTGGTATGCCACGGGCGCCAAGCTGAAATATACGGGCGTCGGCGAGACCTCTGATCGTCTGTTCGAACTGAACGCGCCGGCCAAGTTCGAGCAGGCTGGCGCCGGCAACCTGATTCTTTCCAGGCCCTTCTCGGTCATCACGGGCTCTGGCGTTTCCATCACCCTTTTGGGCTCTTCGACGGGCACCGGCGAGATCAGCGGGGCCCTGTCCAACGGCACCAGCAGCGCGGTGTCGATCGTCAAGGAGGGCAGCGGCACCTGGACGCTCTCCGCCCCCAACATGTTCACCGGCGCGGTCACTGTCAACAATGGCGTGCTGGCTTTGCGTCAGCCCAACCGCTACAGCGCCGCCACGACCGTCAACGGCGGCACGCTCGCGCTGACCGGGGCTGCCGGAGCGGCCACCAATACCAGCGCGTTCACTGTGAACGCGGGCGGCACGCTGCTGATTGAAAACTCCGCCGTGGCCAACACCAACGACCGCGTGCGAAACGCGGCGGCGATCACGCTCAACGGCGGCCGCGTGAACTTCTCCCACACGGCCGGCGCGGCCAGCTACAGCGAGACGCTCGGCGCGGTCACCCTCAGCTCGGGGGCCAGCACCATCGCCGCCTCGCGGGCCGCCGCGGGACAGACCTCCACCTTGACGCTCTCGGGCCTCACTCGCACCGCCGGCAGCGTCGACTTCACCGGCACCGGCTTGGGTGCCGACACCCGTAACCGCATTTTGATCACCGGTCAGGCGGATGGCCTGATCGGCCCTTGGGCCACGGTCAACGGCTCGGCGCTCGCCGCCTACAGCAGCAGCTTGGGCGTCTATCCTGCGGCGGACGCCGCCTACACGGACATCGCCGCGCGCGGCCCCTCGTCGACGATCCCGGACGCCGGCGCGGCCGCCGCCATCCGCATCAACAGCGACGGCGTCAGCGGGTCCATCGCTTTGGCAGCTGCGACCACCACGGCCGGCAGCCTGCTCCAGAACACCGCCACGGCCGCCACGGTTGACACGGCAGGCAAGACGCTGCGCGTCACGAGTGTGACGGTTCCCTCCGGCAAGGCCGGTGTGACGCTCGGCGCGGCGTCCGGCGACGGCACGCTGGCTCCCGCCACGGCCGGCGGCGGCCTTTCGCTGGCCAATGACGGCTCCGCGCCGTTGATTGTCAACGCGGCCATCGCGAACAACACCTCCGCCTCCAGCCTTTCCAAGTCCGGCGCCGGAACGGTCACGCTGGCTGCTCCCAACACCTTCTCAGGCGGAACGGCCATCAGTGGCGGCACGCTGTTGCTGGCCCATGGCGACGCGTTGCAGAACAGCACCGTCACGCTGGGGGCCGTTGCCCCGGTGTTTGACAGCTCCGTCTCGGGCCACGCCTTCACGTTTGGCGCGTTGGCCGGCCTGAAAGATTTCGCCCTGTCCGACAACGCAGGCAGCCCGGTCGCGCTGTCGGTCGGCAAGAACAACGCCTCAACCGCCTACAGCGGGGCGATCAGCGGCGGCGGCAGCCTTGTCAAGCAGGGCAGCGGCACGCTGACGCTGGCGGGCGCTAACACGTTTTCAGGCGGCACAACGCTGTCGGCCGGCGGCACGCTGACCGCAAGCAGCTTGCAGGCTTTGGGCCTCGGGCCGGTCGTCAACAACGGCACGTTGAATCTGGCGACGGCTCCGGGGGCCTATTCGGGACTCTCCGTCGCGATGAGCGGCGCAGGCACCAACAATGTCACCCTCGTGACCGGGGTTCCGGGAAGCTCGACGACCCTGAACGGCGATTACTCCGGCTTCACCGGCGTGTGGAACCTCGGCGTCGGAGCCGCGGCTTCGGTGAACCGCGTCCTGATGAACGGCAAAGACAATGCCGCGGCCTCCATTGTGGTCCGGACCAACGCGACCCTCTACGTCAGCACCTCGGCGTTCTCGCATAATGCTGCCGTCACCCTTCAGGGCGGCAACACCGGCGAGTCCTACGGGCAGCTCCGCCTGGAGAACAACGCGGTCTGGGCAGGGCCCGTCCTGCTGGCCGGCGTCTTCACGGACGGCAACGACGGATTCCTCGGCGGCAACAGCGGCAACGGCTATGTGGTCGGACAGATCTCCGACGCCGGACTGAACTATCCGCTGAACAAGGTGGGGGGCGGAACGCTGGCCTTGGCCAACACCAACAACACCTTTGGAGGACCGCTCTGGGTCCGCCAGGGCTGGGTGCGCACGACCACGATGCGGAACGTCGGCGAGGCCAGTGCGATGGGGGCGCCGACGACCGTCGCGAACGGCACGGTCAAGCTCGGCAACGGCACCACGACCGCCGGCCTCGCGTACGCCGGCTACGGGGACACCTCGGACCGCGTGATCGACCTCGCCAGCACGACGGCCAACTGCTACCTCGACCATTCGGGCACCAACCTGTGGCGGTTGACCGGTGGCGTGACCAGTTCGGGCGCCGGCAGCAAGCGGCTCCAGCTGCAGGGAAGCACCGGCGCGACCGGCGAGCTCGCCGGCGTGATCGCGGACACCAGCGCCAGTTACAGCAACAACCTCTTTAAGACCGGCACCGGCGCGTGGATCCTCTCCGGCAACAACACGTTCAAGGGCGCGGTCAACGTCGATAACGGCATTCTGCGCATCGCGCACAACAATGCCTTCGGTGTCGGTCCCAAGACCGTCACGGCGAACAACAGCGCGAACAACGTCAATCCCCACATCCACTTCGACGGCTCGGCCGGCGACCTGACCATCCCCGCCAACATCACCTTCCGCACCAGCAACCAGCGTGCCGGCGCCCTGCACAACGACGCGGGCAACAATACGATTCTGGGGGCTTTGGAACTCATCTCGGGCGACGGCGATACGGGTTTGAACTCGGTATCCGGCAAGCTGACCATTGCCGGAAACGTTTATCCCCCTTCGGATACGAGTCGTCAGCTCCGTCTCTGGGGCAATGGCGACGGCGAAATCTCAGGGGTCATTGCCAACGGCGCTACCGCAGCCCTTCCCGTGTACAAGGAGAAAGGCACTGGCACATGGACGCTTTCGGGCGCCAACACCTACAGCGGCACCACGTATGCCAACAATGGCAACCTGGTGATAGGTGGGGTGAACGGTAAGATCGCGGCTGGCGCGGACATTGGAGTGGGTGGAACACTCACGATCACGAACTCGCTTGACGCTAACAATGGCGACCGGCTTTCGAACTCATCCGGGGTGACCCTCAATGGCGGAACACTTCGCTTCGCGCATCCGGGCGGCGCGGTGAACTACAGCGAAACCGCCGGCGTACTGACGGTCGGAGCGTTTGAGAGTACCGTGGAAAGCGCAAGGGCTGACGAAGGCCAGACCTCGGCTTTGACCTTCTCCTCGCTCGCGCGGACGGGCGTGGGGTCCGTCAACTTCGCGGGTGAGGGACTCGGCGCTTCCGACAACCGGAACCGCATTCTGTTCACGACGGCCCCTGTGGCCGACAATGCGGTGATCGGCCCGTGGGCCCTGTACAACGGGACGAACCTCGCTTCCTATACGGCTGCGCAGGGCGTGATTTCGGCCAGCGATTCGGTTTTTACTGATCTTTCGGCCAAGGGACCGTCGGTGATTCCGAATGACGCGGCCGCACTCGCCCGGATTAACTCGGAAGGCTCCGAGGGGGGCATCTCGTTGGCTGCGGATACAGGGACCAGCGTCGGCCTGATCATGCAGGCCTCCGGATGGGATGCGGCAGTGGGGCTGACCAACGGCCAGGCGCTGAAGACCTCCAGCCTGATCGTCGGTGCTGGCACGGCGGCTCTTACACTCGGCACCAACACGGCCGACGGGTTGCTCATGCCGCTGACAGGGGGCGGTGCGCTTACGTTCGCAAATTATTCGGATGCCGCCGCGCTGACCGTCAACACGCCGGTGATCAGCAACGGCACGGCCTCTACGCTCGTCAAACTCGGTTCCGGCCAGGTCCGCCTGAACGGCGCGGTCTCGCATGCGGGGGCCACGCAGCTCGCCGAGGGCGAGTTGGTCTTCGCGGCGAACTCGCTGACCCAAAGCCTGGTGGGGGTCATCAGCGGAAACGGCAGACTGGTGCAGCAAGGCAGCGGAAGGCTCACGCTGGTCGCGGCCAACACGTATAACGGCGAGACGGTTGTCCGCGGAGGCACGCTCATGCCGAGCAACAACGCGGCTTTGGGCTCGGCGCTGGCCGGCACCGTCGTCACCAACGGCGGCACGCTCGATGTCGGCTACAGCGGCACGGACAACGGGGCCAACTTCGGCGACGAGGTCATCACCGTGAGCGGCACGGGTGTCAACGGACGCGGCGCGATCATCAACTCGTCCGCCCGGTCTCAGTACAACACGTTCCGGTTCATGAAACTTGCCGGTCACACGACCTTCGGCGGTGAAAACAGCGCCGCCCGCTGGGATATCCGCAATACGGCCTCGAATCCTTACTTAGACATGAACGGGTTCACGGTGACCAAGGTCGGATCGAACATGGTCGGCCTGACCTCTGTGCCTGTCATCAACCCTGGCCACATCGACATCCAAGAAGGCATTTTCCGCACGGAATCCGCCGCCGCGTTGAACGGCAGCGACGCCAACACGATGACGGTTCAGAACAACGCCACTTACGAGATATACTCGCTCGTGACGCCCATTGCCTGGAGTCTCGTGATGAACGACGGTGCGCGTTTCGGAGCCGCCAACGGCAACGGATTGGCTCAGAACGTGTGGGCCGGTCCGATCACCCTGAACGGATACGCGAGGATGGATCCGTATAGCGGCTACACGATGACCCTGGCCGGCAAGATCAGCGGTGCCGGTTCACTGGTCAAGATCGGGGCTGGCAACACGTATGTGACCGGGACGAACAACACTTACAGCGGCGGCACCTACGTCAGCAACGCTTGGCTGTACGCCTACAATCCGGGCGGCTTGCCCGATTATGCCACGCCCGGCAAGGTGCAGGTCGCCCCGGGTGCGGGGGTGATGCTCTTTAGCGGCGACGGAACGACCGGTTGGACAGTGGAACAGCTCAACGCGCTCCATCAGAGCGGCGCCTTCTTGGGCAGCAACGCGGTCATGGCTGTCGACACGACCCTCGCGCCTGTTTCCGGACTGGGCAACTTGTCCGGCTTCGCATTCTACAAGTATGGCACGAACACGCTGACGCTGACGGGCGTCAACACGAACCGTGCGGCTCCCTCCGGGGAGCACAGCAACCTGCGTGTCTACGCTGGAAGAATGGTTCTCTCTTCGGACAGCTCCAACGTGTTCGGCCGTTGCTACGTCCTGCCAGGCTCTATCGGCGCCACGCTCGAGATCAACGGACTCACGACCTTCACCGAAAATCTCTACGTGGGCAACGGCAATGGCGACCGCAGCACGGTGCTTGTCAACACGAACGTCACGGCAAACCGCGCGTGGGTGGGCATCAACCAGATCGCCAACGGCGCGCTTGTGCAGAACAGCGGTCTGATGCTGGTGGCCACGAACACGGGCGGCCAATCGATCTTCGATATCGGCCGCGACGGCGCGTACGGGTACTACCGCATGAACGGCGGCACGCTGCGCGCGGGACAGTTCGCCTTGGGCGGCGGCTCCGGCAACAATCTGACCGCCAACTGCGGCGTGTTCGACATGTTCGGCGGGAACGTGAACGTCACAGCCAGTTCCGGGTGGCTGATCTGGGGCTGGGTCGGCGGCTACGGTGTCGGCAACCTCTTCGGCGGCACGTTGACCGCTCCGCCCGGAAACTATCTGAGCATGGCTCATACGGCCGACTACAACTCCTTCGGGATGCTCAACCTGCTCGGCCCCACGGCCTTCTTGGATTCACTGGGGAGCAGTTCCTCGCGCGAACTCCGCATCGCAAACTCTGGAGGAAACCTGATGTCGGTGATCAACCTCAACGCCGGCACGCTCCTCGCGAACCAGATTATGTCGAGCGGTGCCACGACGCCCTCGATCTTCAACTTCGGCGGCGGCCGCCTCTTGGCGAACGGGGCGACGACCAAGGCGAGCACCTTCATGCAAGGGCTGACGGCGGCCACGGTTTATCCTGGCGGCGCGGTGTTTGACGTCTCGAATGCGAATGTCACCGTGAACCAGCCGCTGCGGGCGCCGACCGGATACGGTGTCGCCGCGATCCCTGTGTCGTTCGGCGGCGTCGGCTACATCGGCGCGCCCGTGGTTCTGATCTCGGGCGGCAGCGGCACTGGCGCCACGGCGATCGCGACGGTCGATCTGGAGACCAACAGCGCCACGTTCGGACAAGTGACCGGCATCACGGTCACGAGTCCCGGCTCGGGCTATCTGCCCACCGATTTCCTCTCCGTTACGCTGTTCCGCGGCGGCTACACGACCATGGCGCAAGCGGGCGCGCCGATTCTGGTGGCAAACGCCGCCACAGGCGGCCTGACCAAGCTCGGCACCGGCGTGCTGACGCTGGGCGGGGTCAACACCTACGGCGGTTCGACGGTCATCAGCAACGGGACGCTCAGGCTGGGCAACGCCTCGGCGCTTTCGCCGGATTCCGAGATCGTGCTCGCGGGTGGCATGCTCGACCTGAACGGCTTCACGATCACGAACAGCCTCAGCGTCATCAGCGGCGTGGTCTCTAACGGCAACCTCCGGACCGTGATCTCGCCGGCTGGCGAGGGGGCCGTCGGCGCCGAAACGGTGGTGTTGAAGAGTGCGACCCTTCAGGGCTCCTACATCGCGGACGTGACGACGCAAGGCGCATCCGATCAGGTGACGATCCAAGGCCCCGTCAATCTCGACGGCTGGACGATGACGCTGGTCGATCCCGAGCAACTGAACCGAAAGAGCGTCTACACGCTGCTGACGGCGACGCAGAGAACCGGGACGTTGACCGTGACGAATCTTCCCGACAGCCGCTGGCGCCTGTTCTATGGCGCCGACGGAGCGGTGAAGCTGGTCTTTGTCGACGGCACGATCATGTTGCTGCGGTAAAGTCTTTGTGGCGGAGTAACGGCGCATGCGGGACTCCCGCATGCGCCGTTTCCTTTTTGTTGCCTGTGCGAACGCACGGTTAATTGGTGAAGGGATCACGCCGCCTGTTGGTGTACCGCCTTGTCTCTGGGGAAAATGCTATAGTAGCGCCGTTTTCCGAGAGTATCGGAAAGCGGTCCTGCGGGGAGGCATCCCCGCAGGACCCGGCCGGCGTCGGCGTTGTTCCGCCAGA
>Ga0209066_10000312_pt1 | contig 72471 bp, 74 predicted proteins | sample All_14_2_FD_187198 | JGI IMG/M metagenome (GOLD analysis project Ga0209066, IMG submission 187198) | Freshwater microbial communities in response to fracking from Pennsylvania, USA - Allegheny Zone_MetaG_DW_15 (SPAdes) (version 2) ...
CCCCGCCGCCTCGGCCCGCGCCGCCCCTCGCCATCCCCCCCGCACCTCCGCGCGACACGTCCGCGTTGACCTCGGCCCAAACCTCGGAATGATGCACGCCATGTCCCGCTCCATCCTGATCGTTGATGACGACCCCCATATCCGCGAACTGCTCGACTTCGCCCTGACCAAGGCCGGTTACGAAACCCGTCAGGCCGAGGACGGCGTCGCCGCCCTGGAGGCGGCCCAGGCGCGGACGCCGGATCTGGTGGTGCTGGACATCAACATGCCGCGTCTTGACGGGCTGGAGGTCTGTCGCCGCCTGAGGGCCATGGGCCAGACGCCGATCCTGTTCCTGTCGTCGCGCGATGACGAGATCGACCGGGTGCTGGGCATCGAGCTGGGCGCCGACGACTATGTGGTCAAGCCGTTCAGTCCCCGGGAGGTGACCGCCCGGATCAGCGCCATCCTGCGCCGCACGGCCGGGACGGCGGCGACGGAGACGCAGAGCGGGCTGATCTCCCATGGGCGGCTGAGCCTCGATACCGAGGGCTGGACGGCGCGCTGGGCCGGGCAGGAGATATCCCTGACGGTCACCGAGTTCGGCATTCTCAAGGCCCTGGCCGGCTCGCCCAGCCGGGTCTTCACCCGAGACGCCATCATCGACCGGCTGCACGGACCAGGCTTCGCCATCACCGACCGGACCATCGACAGTCACGTCCGCAACCTGCGCAGCAAGTTCACCAGCCTGGGCGGACATGATGTGATCGAAACCCGGCCCGGCGTCGGCTATCGACTGGGTCCCTGCGCCGGCGCGCCGGTCTAGGGTCGCGGGGGTGATCGGGCGGGCCAAGGCGTTTCTCAAACAGTACTGGCCGGCCCTGCGGCTGCGCACCATCCTGCTCGGGGTGCTGTTCTTCGTCGCCGCCATGCCGGTGCTCAGCGCCATCCTGCTGCGGGTCTATGAGAATACCCTGGTCCGCCAGACAGAGGCGGAACTGGTGGCGCAAGGCGCGGCGCTGGCGTCCGCCGCTTCGGCCCACTGGCCCGGCGCCGCGCCACAGCCGCCCGCCGATACCCGGGCCGACGACTACTACCAGCCCGAGCCGACGACGATTGACCTGAGCGGCGGGGCCATCCTGCCCGAGCGTCCGGCGGTGCCGCCGGCGGGCTGGCCGCCGGACCCGGCGGCGGTGGCGGCGGCGGCCGACCTGTCGCCGGTGATCGACGGGACGGTGAAGACGACCCTGGCCTCGGTGCTGATGCTCGACAGCCGGGGGCAGGTGGTGCGGGGCTATGGTCTCGGCGGCGATCTGTCAGCTCTGCCGGAGGTCAAGGCGGCGCTGGCGGGCGCGCCGGATACGGTGTTGCGGCGAAACGGGGAATACCGCCCCCGCACCCACTATGAATGGCTGTCCCGGGCCTCGGCGATCCGTATCCACCACGCCCGGCCGATCATCGTCGAAGGGCGGGTGGTCGGGGTGCTGCTGTTGTCGCGGTCGCCACGGGCGCTGTTTCGCGGGGTCTATGAGGACCGGGGCAAGATCCTGCTCGGGCTGGTGATCATTCTGGGGATGCTGGTGGTGATGGCGGCCCTGGTGTCGCGGGGGATCAGCCGGCCCATTGTCGCGCTCAGCCAGGCGGCGCGGGCCGTGACGGCGGGGCGCGGGACTGTGCCGGAGACGCCGACCACGGCGGCGGTCGAGATCCGGGCCCTGTATGAGGACTTCCGCGAGATGGCCGAGGCGATTGATCGCCGGTCCCGCTATCTGAGGGACTTCGCGGCCGCGGTCAGCCACGAGTTCAAGACGCCACTGGCCGGAATCGGCGGGGCGGTGGAGCTGCTGCAGGACCACTTCGAGACGATGACGGCGGCGGAGCGGCGCCGGTTCCTGGATAACATCGCCGCTGACAACACCCGGCTGACCCAGCTGGTCACCCGGCTGCTGGACATGGCCCGCGCCGACATGGCCCGGCCGGAGGCGGGGGTGGCGGTCGATCTGGCGGCGGCGGTGCGAAGCGTTGTCGCGGGCCAGTCGGACAGCGCGCCGGACCTGCGGGTCGAGCTGGATGCGCTGTTGCCGGCTGTGGCCGTTCCGGCGGCGACGCTCGAGGCGGTGTTGACCACCCTGATCGAGAACAGCCGGCAGGCAGGGGCGGGCGTCGTCACCTTCCGCTCACGGGTCGAGCGGCGGCGGGTGATCCTGTCGGTGCAGGATGACGGCCCCGGTATCGCCGAGGCCGATCTGGGGCGGTTGTTCGAACCGTTCTTCACCAGCAAGCGGGCGGCCGGGGGGACGGGCCTTGGGCTGTCGATCGCCCGCTCCCTGCTGGACGCCAGCCATGGGCGGATCGTGGCCGTCGCCAGCGACCATGGGGCCTTGTTCGAGGTCGAGCTTCCCGGGGCAATCTGAGTGCTCTGCACAGAATCGGCGCCGAAGGGCCGATCAGGACTCGATGGAGCGGGTCCAGCCTTCCGACATCAACAGGGAGGCCGGAAACATGACTCACACCGCCAGAGCGATCGAGACGCCGGGGCTGGCGCTGTTCGTACGCCCCGAGAACAGCCGCTGGACATGGACGCTGATGAGCCTTGACGCCGAGATTGCCGCGCGGGGCGAGGCCGATGACCGGGAGACGGCGTGGCGCACCGGAGAGTTTGCCGCCGCCGCTGTCGGCGCGCTGGGCCGGGTGGCGCGACGGGCGTTCTGAACCGCCTATGCAGAAGCTCAACGCCGTCAGCGGCTGCACCAGACGGTGCGGTCGCTGACGGTCGTTGAAGACCCCCTCAGTCAGCCGCTGGGCGGCTGACAGCTCCCCCGAAAGGGGAGCCGTCAGGTCAGCAGTAGGCGACGCCGCCGTCGACGGTGAGGGTGGCGCCGACCACATAGTCGCCGGCGCGGGAGGCCAGGTAGATGGCCGCGCCGGCCATATCCTCGTCCGTGCCGATCCGCTTTGCCGGAATGCGGGAGGCGACCGCGTTGGCCTGGTCACGGGCGGCGATGTTCATGTCGCTGGCGAAGGCGCCGGGGGCGATGGCGCTGCAGACGATGTTCTCGGCGATCAGGGTCCTGGCCATGCGGCGCGTCAGGTGGATCAGCCCGGCCTTGCTGGCGGCGTAGGGGTAGGTCTCCTGGGGATTGACCGAGATGCCGTCGATGGAGGCGATGTTGATCACCTTGGCCGGACGCTCGGCCGTGGCGGCGGCGCGCAGCATCGGGGCGAGGGCGGCGGTCAGGTAGAAGGGGGTCTTGACGTTGAGGTCCATGACCTTGTCCCAGCCCTTTTCCGGAAAGTCATCGAAAGGGGCGAGCCAAGCGGTGCCGGCGTTGTTGACCAGGATGTCGAGGCTGGACTCATGCTCGCCATAGGCGGCGGCGAGGGCCTTCATGCCCTCCATCGTCGAGACGTCGGCGGGCAGGGCGATGCAGCCCAGTTCCTCGGCGGTCTGGCGGCAGGCGACTTCCTTGCGGGCCGAGATATAGACTTTTGCGCCCTGGGCGATGTAGCCGGCGGCGATCATCTTGCCGATGCCGCGCGAGCCGCCGGTGATCAGGGCCGTGCGGCCGGCGAGGGAGAAGAGGTCGGACATGTCGGGGGCGCTCCGTTTGATTTTGGAGCGACCCTAGGGATGCTGGCGGGTTTGGGCCAGTCTCTGATCGATGAGATCGTCGCGAGAGGCGGACGGCGCCTTTCCCCAGACCCGTCAGCAAGACACAGGGACGCCGGAAGCCGTTGGTCTGGCCCGGTCGTCCCCGTTGTCCGGATAACTAGTTCCGCGCCTTGCGGGCGGCGTAGCGGGCGTCGCGCTTGGCCTTCTGTTCGGCCTTGCTGAGCGCCTTGCGCTCCTTGCGCTCGCCGCGCTTGGCTTCCAGGGCGGCTTCTTCGGCGGCGGCCTGGGCTTCAGCGTCGAGCGCCCTGCGGGCTTCCGACTCGAGGCGGGCCTTTTCCTTCTCGGCTTCGTGGACGGCGCGCTTGGCGGCCAGTTCCTCGGCCTTGCGGGTGGCGCGGTCGACGAAATTGGGATCGGTAACGGTAGGCTTGGGTTTCATCCGGGCCAGCATGGCCTTCTTGGCTTCAGCCGCGGCGGACAGACGGTCGTTAAAGCCCGTCTTCAGGGGATCTTTCATTCATATCCTTAGATGTTCGTGATCGGTTCGCGCCCGCGTCAAATCCTAGATCGGGCTCGAGCGCAACCTTTGTTGCGTGATGGTGATGTCCGAAAACCGCGAGACGGGTCCTATGGTTCCATGAAAGATGCCCGTCATGGACCTTGACCACGACGCCTGTTACCGCGCGATCCAGTCGCGCGACGCCCGTTTCGACGGCAAGGTCTTCACCGGCGTGAAGACCACCGGCATCTATTGTCGGCCGGTCTGTCCGGCCCGGACCCCCAGGCGGGAGAATGTTCTCTTCTATCCGAGCGCGGCGGCGGCCGAAGGGGCGGGGTTCCGGGCATGCCTTCGCTGTCGCCCGGAGACGTCGCCGGATCTCGGCGCCTGGCGGGGGGCGTCCAACACCGTCTCCCGGGCGCTGCAGCTGATCGAGGCCGGGGCGCTGGACCTGGGCGATGTGGAAACCCTGGCCGGACGTCTGGGCGTCGGCGAGCGCCAGCTTCGGCGGCTGTTCCAGCTGCATCTGGGGGCCACGCCGGTCGGGGTGGCCCAGACCCGGCGCGTCCTGCTGGCCAAGCAACTGATCCAGGAAACCCAGCTGCCGATGACCGAAGTGGCCATGGCGGCGGGTTTCGGTAGCGTCCGGCGGTTCAACGAGACCTTCCAGAACCTCTACCGCCGTCCGCCTGCCAGTCTGCGCCGCAAGGCCGGAACCTCGAGTCCCGGGGAGGGGGTGGCGCTGAAGCTGCGCTACAAGCCCCCCTACGACTGGGACGGGATGATCGCCTTTCTGGGTCTGAGGGCCATTCCCGGCGTCGAGACCGTGACGCCTGATCGCTATGCGCGGACCATCGCCCTGGCCGGAGAGCGGGGGGTGATCAGCGTCACGCCGGCCGGCAAGGATCAGCTGACGGTCACTGTGAGGTTCCCGAGGGCCAGCGCCCTGCCCGACATTCTGGCGCGGGTGCGGCGGGTGTTTGATCTGGCCGCAGACCCGGCCGTGATCGGCGAGCATCTGTCGGCGGACCCGGATCTTGCCGCGAGGATCGCCCTGCGGCCCGGCTTGCGGGTGCCGGGCGCCTGGGATGGCTTCGAGCTGGCGATCCGGGCGATCCTCGGCCAGCAGATCACCGTGCCGGCTGCGGTTCGTCTGGCCGGCAAGCTGGCGGCGCAATATGGCGAACCCCTGCCGGACGCCTGGGCCGAGGAGGGGCTGAGCCTGATCTTTCCGTCGGCGGAACGGTTGGCCGGAGAGGACCTGTCGACGCTGGGCATGCCAGGCGCCCGGGCGCGGGCCCTGACCTCGATGGCGGCGGCGGCGGTGGCGGACCCGGGGCTGTTCGGCCCCCGCCAGGATCTGGATGCGGCCATCGCCGCCTTGAAGGCCCTGCCCGGCATCGGCGAATGGACAGCGCAATACATCGCCATGCGCCAGCTGCGCGAGCCGGACGCCTTTCCCGCCGCCGACATCGGCCTGATGCGGGCGCTGGAAACGGCTGAAGCGGGCAGGCCGACGCCGGCCCAGCTGCTGGCCCGGGCCGAGGCCTGGAAACCCTGGCGGGCCTATGCCGCCCTGCATCTGTGGGCGGGCGACGCCGCCGCCATTCAGGAGAAGGCCAATGCCAAAGCAGCCGCCTGAGACCCTGACCATCGAGCGCTATGCCTCGCCCATTGATGGGCTGTGGTTGGCCGTCGACGGGGCCGGGGTGTTGCGCCTGCTGCATTTCGACCAGCCGGAGGAGGACTTCCTCGTCACGGTGCGCCGGTCCTATCCGGATGCGGGGCTGACCATGGGCAGGGTTTCCGATTCCGTGCGGAAGCCTCTGGACGCCTATTTCGCAGGCGACCTCGCCGCCCTCGACCGGATTGTCGTCCGGGCCGTCGGCAGCGAGTTCCAGAAGTCGGTCTGGGAGCAGCTGCGGCAGATCCCGGTGGGCCAGACCCTGAGCTACGGGGCTGTGGCCCGAAGGCTGGGCAAGCCGGACGCCTCCCGCGCGGTCGGGCTGGCCAATGGGTCAAATCCGATCGCGGTGGTGGTGCCCTGTCACCGGGTGATCGGGGCGGATGGGTCGCTGACCGGCTTCGGCGGCGGGCTGCCGCGCAAGACATGGCTGCTTGAGCATGAAGGCGCCCACTTCGTGCCGCCGACGGCCCGCCTGCTTTAGAGACCAGCGCCTGCCATCACTGGCAGGCCAGGCATTCCTCGTAGTCGGTGGGGGCGGCGGCCTCGGCGCTGGCGCGGGCCTCATCCTCGCCGGCGTGAGCGGCGCGCTGCACTGACTTGGAGCGCAGGTAGTAGAGGCTCTTCATGCCCCGCTCCCAGGCGGTCCAGTGCAGCATGTGCAGGTCCCATTTGTCGACGTCGCCCGGCAGGAAGACGTTGACCGACTGGCTCTGGCAGATTTCCGGGGTGCGGTCGGCGGCCAGTTCGATGACCCAGCGCTGGTCCAGTTCGAAGGCCGTCTTGTAGACGTCCTTGTCGTCCTGGCTGAGGAAGTCCAGGTGCTGGACCGAGCCCTCATGGCTGAGGATCGAGTCCCAGACCTGCGGGGTGTTCTTGCCGTGGCCGTCGAGGACCCGCTCGAGGTAGGGGTTCTTGACCGCGAAGGTGCCCGACAGGGTCTTGTGGCTGTAGATATTGGCCGGGATCGGCTCGATGCCGGCGCTGGTGCCGCCGCAGATGATGCTGATCGAGGCGGTCGGGGCGATGGCCAGCTTGTGGCTGAACCGCTCCATCACGCCGCGGTCGGCGGCGTCGGGGCAGGGCCCCTTTTCCTCGGCCAGCTTGACGCTCGCCTTGTCGGCCTCGCGGCGCAGGTGCTTGAACAGGCGCATGTTCCAGCTCTTGGCCATGGCGCTCTCGAAGGGCACATTCTGGGCCTGCAGGAAGCTGTGGAAGCCCATCAGGCCCAGACCCACCGAGCGCTCGCGCATGGCGGCGTAGACGGCGTTCTTGGCATCGACCGGTGCGCGCTTGATGAAGTCCTCAAGCACGTTGTCGAGGAAGCGCATGATGTCCTCGATGAACATCGGCTCGTCGCGCCATTCCATGAACGACTCGGCGTTGACGCTCGACAGACAGCAGACAGCGGTCCGCTCATTGCCCAGGTGGTCCTTGCCGGTGTGCAGCATGATCTCGCTGCACAGGTTCGACTGGCGGACGCTCATGCCCAGGTCGCGCTGGTGCTGCGGCATGGCGCGGTTCACCGCGTCGGAGAAGATGATGTAGGGCTCGCCGGTCTGCAGACGCAGCTCCAGCACCTTCTGCCAGAGGCTGCGGGCGTCGACTTCCTTCAGCACCTCGTTGTTCTTGGGGCTGCGCAGGCCGAACTTCTCGCCGTTCTGCACCGCGTGCATGAATTCGTCGGAGATGTTGATGCCGTGGTGCAGGTTCAGGGACTTGCGGTTGAAGTCGCCCGACGGCTTGCGGATCTCGAGGAACTCCTCGATCTCGGGGTGGTGGATGTCGAGATAGACGGCGGCCGAGCCGCGGCGCAGGGAGCCCTGGCTGATGGCCAGCGTCAGGGAGTCCATGACCCGGATGAAGGGGATGATGCCGCTGGTCTGGCCGGCGCCCTTGACCTTCTCGCCGATGGACCGGACGCCGCCCCAGTAGGTGCCGATGCCGCCGCCGTTGGCGGCCAGCCAGACGTTCTCGTTCCAGGTGTCGACGATGCCGTTCAGCGAATCACCGACGGCGTTGAGGAAGCAGCTGATCGGAAGGCCACGATCGGCGCCGCCGTTGCTTAGCACCGGGGTCGAGGGCATGAACCACAGACGGCTCATGTAATCATAGACGCGCTGTGCGTGATCGGCGTCGTCGGCAAAGGCCGTGGCCACCCGGGCGAACATGTCCTGATAGGATTCGCCCGGCAGAAGATATCGATCTTCCAGCGTGGTCTTGCCGAAGTCGGTCAGAAGGGCGTCGCGGCTGCGATCAACCTGCACCTTTTTGACCAGAGACAGTTGAGGACGGTCCGCCAGCCACGGTTCGGCGCCGGAGGCCTCTCCCAGAGGAATCTGACGTGAAACTTCACCCATCATGTGCCCAAAATCCGTATTCAAACAGCCACTTCGGTGCGGGACAGTCCCGGCCGAAATCCCATATCTTGTGGGCGAAGCGCCCCTCGAACCCACTATATGGGGCCACGATGGCTAATGACTCGTCAACGGGGTCGGACGCCTGCGAGGCGACTTTTTCGTTAACAAGCTGTTGACGAAAGGTCGCACGATCGTCGCAAACCCAACAGGGCCGGGCGTTCTCCGGCGCTCATAAAACTGCGCTATGACACGACCGTGATGATGCGTCGCAGGCAACCTCCGATAGCGGCCCAACCGGGCGCTGAATCAGGGGTGTAGCCCAGTCGCACAATAACCAGGCGCCGTGACGGAATGACCATGGTCACCTGACCGTCGAGGCCCCGGGCGTGGAAGGCGTCAGCAGGCGTGCCGCCGAGCAGGGCGGGGGGCGCGCCGGGACCCGGCCGGCCCTCCAGCCACCAGCCGGCGCCATAGGTCGGCTCCACGGTCGGGGTGGAAGCGAATCGCGACCAGCCGGACGGCAGCAGCCGAACGCCGCCCACAATCCCGTCGGCCCGGTAGAGCGCGCCCAGTCTCGCCAGGTCCCGCGCCGTCGCCCAGAACAGCGAGCCGCCATAGAAGGTTCCGGCCGGGTCGAACTCGAACAGGGCGCGATCCATCCCGGCCGGAGCGAAGAGCCGGCGGCGCATCCAGTCGGCCATGGCCTGGCGGCGGTTGCCTGGGGTCTTCAGGTCGGGGAACAGCCGGCCGGTCAGTTCGGCGGCGGCGAGGTGATAGGCGCCGGTGGAATAGTTCCAGCGGGCGCCGGGATGCCGCCTCTGGCCCGGACGACTGGCGGCGAAGGCGGCGACGTCGAAGCGGCCCTTGCCGAACAGCAGTCGTGAGGCGTCCGAAGCGATCGGAAGCGGCTTGCGATCCTCTGACCAGGGCAGGCCGTCGGTGAGGGTCAGCAGATGGCGCAGGGTGATGCGATGGTCGCCGGGAATGACCACCACGGGCCGGTCGATGTCGAGGCCGTCCCGCAGCACGGCGGCGCCGACCAGGGCGTGGGTCGCCGACTTGGCGACCGACCAGGCCACATGGCGCACCGCAGGCCCGTGAGCGGGTCCGTAGGCCTCCAGCAGGGTCTGGCCATCCTGCTGCACCAGCAGGGCGTCCAGGCGGCCCTGGGCGGGGTCGGAGGCGGCCTGGGTCCAGACGGCGTCCAGGGTTGTCGGCACGGCCCCCGGGCGGGCGGCCGACACCAGCGGCGCGGCGGCGAGAGCCGTAAGGAGGCGACGACGATCCATGGCGCCATCATAGCCGATTGCGCCAAACTCGCACTGGCGGTGAGGCCGTCCCGGCGATAGGGTCCGCGCCGCAAGATTTGCCCCCGGAGCTTCGATCGATGAAGAAACTTCTGCTCGCAACGGCCATCGCCGCCCTGCCGCTCACCGCCCTCGCCGCCGATCCCCTGTTCAACGGCGACCGGCTGACCGGACACGTCAAGGTGCTGGCGTCCGACGGGTTTGAAGGACGCGGACCGGCCACGGTGGGAGAAACCAAGTCGGTGGCCTACATCTCGGGCCAGTTCGCGGCGGCGGGTCTGGAACCGGGCGGCGACCTGAAGGACGGCAAGCGGGCCTGGACCCAGGATGTGCCGCTGGGCATGTTCAGCATCGACGGGCCGGTCGCGGCCTCCGTCACCAGCCGTGGCAAGGCCATGCCGCTGGTCCAGGGCGACGACATCGCCATCCGGGCGGCGATGACCAACGTCGATAGCGTGTCGATCAAGGACGCGCCGATTGTCTTCCTCGGCTACGGCGTCGATGCACCGGAGCGCAATTGGGATGACTTCAAGGGCGTCGACGTCCGCGGCAAGATCATCGTGGTTCTGATCAACGACCCCGATTTCGACACCGGCAAGGGCGACTTCGGCGGCAAGGCCATGACCTACTATGGTCGCTGGACCTACAAATACGAGGAAGCGGCCCGCAAGGGCGCGGCGGGCATTCTGGTGGTCCATGAGACCGCGCCGGCCTCCTACGGATGGGCGACGGTCAAGAATTCCAACACCAACACCATGTTCGACATCGTCCGGAAGGATCCGAAGGCGGATCATACCGACCTGGAGGGCTGGATCACCCGGGAGACGGCCGTGGCCCTGTTCAAGGGCGCCGGGCTCGACTTCGACAAGGAGAGGGTCAAGGCCCGGTCGCGCAGCTTCAAGCCGGTGACCCTGAAGGACACGACCTTCTCCGCCGACTACAAGGTCAAGCATGAGGTCATCGTCTCGAAGAATGTGATCGGCGTTCTGCCGGGGACGACCCGCCCGGACGAATACGTCATCTATTCCGGCCACTGGGATCATCTCGGCGTCGGTCGTCCGGACGCAAAGGGTGATGCCATCTATAACGGCGCCGTCGACAACGCGACGGGCACCGCGGCGGTCATCGAGATGGGCCGCGCCTTCGCCGCCGGCCCCCGCCCCGAGCGGACCATGGTCTTCATGACCGTAACCGCCGAGGAAAAGGGCCTGCTGGGCTCGGAATACTATTCGGCCAACCCGGTCTATCCGCTGGGCAAGACGGTGGCGGTGATCAACACCGACGCGCTCAGCCCGCTTGGTCCGACGACGGATTTCAACGTCTCCGGCGACGCCAGGCAGGACCTGCTGGACATGCTGATCGCCAAGGGCAAGGAGGAGGGGCGGACCTTCACCCCCGATCCCAACCCGGAAGCCGGCCACTTCTACCGGTCGGACCACTTCCCCTTCGCCAAGCGCGGCGTGCCGGCCATCTCCTTTGGTTCGGGCATCAACGTCATTGACGGCAAGCCGGGCGAGGCGGTGGCCTGGGCGGAAGACTATACCAAGAGCAAGTACCATCAGCCTGCGGACGAATGGTCGGCGGACTGGAACATGAACGGCATGGTCGTCGATCTGACCCTGCTGCATGATCTGGGGATGGATCTGGCCAACAGCCGCGTCTGGCCCGAGTGGGCGGAAGGCTCGGAGTTCAAGGCCGCCCGGGACGCGACCAGCGACGAACGCAAATAGAAACCCCGGTCCTTCTCACGGCGAGCGGGAGAAGGAGGGAGCAGAAGATGACCGCCAGCGTCTTTGATCTGTTCAAGCCGGGCGTCGGCCCATCGAGTTCCCACACCATGGGGCCGATGACCGCCGCGGCGCGGTTCGTCGCTGATCTTCGGGCCGGCGGCGGTCTGGCGTCTGCTGTGCGGGTGCAGGTGAAGCTCTATGCCTCCCTGGCCCTGACCGGCCGGGGCCACGCCACCGATCGGGCGGTGATGCTGGGGCTGATGGGGTTCGAGCCGGCCAGTCTCGACCCCGACGCCGGCGATGCGGCGCTGATTGCGCTGCGGGAGGGCGGCCGGATGCCGCTCGGCGGCTCTGGCGACATCGCCTTCGACGAGCAGGTCGACATTGTCTGGCTGGGCCGTCAGCGACTGCCGCAGCACCCCAACGCCATGACCCTCACCGCCTTTGACGCCGGCGACGGGGTGGTGCTGCAGAAGAGCTATTTCTCGATCGGCGGCGGGTTCGTTCGCGAGGAGTCCGAGATCGGCTCCAACGCGCCGGACCCCGATGAGGCGGCCATTCCCTACCCCTTCGATTCCGGGGCCGAGCTGATCGAAAAGGCGGATGCGGCCGGGCTGTCAATCGCCGGGCTGATGATGGCCAATGAGGAGGCGCGGGCGCCAACGCCCGAGGTGCTGGCGCGCCTGGACGGCATCTTCGCCGCCATGGAAGCCTGTATCGACCGGGGCATGCGGATGGACGGCGTCCTGCCGGGTGGCCTGAACGTCAAGCGCCGGGCCCGTCAGGTGCACCAGACCATCATGTGCAAGGTCGAGCGGGCGATCAGCGACCCGCTGGCGGCGATGGATTTCGTCAACCTCTGGGCCCTGGCGGTCAATGAGGAGAATGCGGCCGGCGGCCGGGTGGTCACCGCCCCGACCAACGGCGCGGCCGGGCTGCTGCCGGCGGTGCTGCGCTTCTATGACCGGTTCATGGGCGGGACGCCGGAAGGCCGGCGGATCTTCCTGCTGACCGCGGCGGCCATCGGGGCCCTCTACAAGCAGAACGCCTCGATCAGCGGGGCCGAGGTCGGCTGCCAGGGCGAGGTCGGTGTGGCCTGCTCGATGGCGGCGGCGGGATTGGCGGCGGTGATGGGCGGCACCAACGCCCAGATCGAGAACGCTGCCGAGATCGGCATGGAGCATAATCTCGGCCTGACCTGCGATCCGATCGGCGGCCTGGTCCAGATCCCCTGTATCGAGCGCAACGCCATGGGCGCCATCAAGGCCATCGACGCCGCCCGCCTGGCCATGCTCGGCGACGGCCAGCATTCGGTCAGCCTCGACAAGGTCATCGCCACCATGAAACGCACCGGCGAGGACATGAACGAGATCTACAAGGAGACCTCGCTGGGCGGTCTGGCGGCGGGGCTGCCGGTGAACAGGGTGGAGTGTTGAGGGGGGGAAGCGGTCATTGGCCGGCAGCCCGTACAAGGCTAGTCTCCAAAAATGAAACAGCTGTCTGCGCTTGAAATGGCTGTTGCTCGCCTTCTGGCAGAGCAGGTCAGCCCCGATGAGAGCCCGGCTCTTATCGCGCAGTTGAGAACCGCTGAGGTCTCATCTCGCGAGTATACGGGGGTCGGCTTCTACACTGAGTTCAGCGTGGACGAAGAATTGCCGCCAGCTGTTGTCACGACCAGTCCGGGGGGATGGGTTCGCGCCGAAGTTGGCCCGGACGCCTACCCCCTGGAGTTCATGCTCTACGTCAGAGATGGCTACGCGGCGATGATCGAAGCCTACAGCTACTTTGACGGCTACGGCGACCTCGACCTTCTCACCGCGCCTTTCACCGAGCCGAGGGCGCTCAATCCTTGGTAAGGAGCCGAAGCGATGCGATTGTTGTTAATGACGCTGGTCGCGGCTCTGGTGCTCGCGGGGCGAAGCGAAGCCGCTGATATCACGGGACCTGGCCGGTTCTGCGGCTATGCGCCGATCATTGACCTGATTCCCGGCGAGACTGTCACATTGCTGGAAGGCGGCATCCACGGGGGCAGCTTCTTATGGGAAGGAGCATTCGGCTCGCTGAAGGTTTACGGCATCGGTTGGGCAAGTCCTCCGGAGAAGGAGCTGACCGGCCCGGCTTCCAACGCGAAGCCGGCTATGTCGAAGCAGCGGCGGGTCCGCGGAGCCTATGAGATCGCCATCTGGAATGGCGCACATGGGGCGGCGTACTTCACTTCGACGACCCCTTTCACCACCCGGCAAACGGAAGCCATCAGGCGGGTGACCTTGTTTGAGGAAGGGGAGACCCCCTCTGGCTGCAAGCTGCGCACCATGTTCTCCTGGGAATGAGCGCGGCCGTTCATCTCCGGCTCGCCACGAAAGCGAGGTGGCAAATCCGCAACGGGTCGAGGGCCGTCTTTCCCTCAGGAAGCGGGCCGCTGGCCATTCTGCCCCCAGGAAAGTTGGTTCTTCGGTAGCCGGCCAGACGGGTCATGCACGTTGATCTGACGCGGCTTGCTCGGTCCCCAATCCCAGAGCACCAGATTGCGGTCATCCGCCGTGGCGCCGGGGGCGAAGCTTGGCGTGATGACGCCGGCCGCGCCCTTTGCAATCAGCCGATCCGCCATCGCCCAGGTCGGCGGCGTCTTGCCCTCATGGGCCAGCAGCATCCAGCCGCAGGCCAGATCGTCCCTGGTCACGCCGCCCGCCTTCAGGCCCGCCGCCGTCGTCAGATCGACGATGTTCTCGCAGTCGACCTCATAGCTGCACAGCACCAGCGGCTCGATCTTCAGGGCCAGGCCCTGGCCGGCCTCCTTGATTGCGGTCATCGGGGCGAGGCCCAGATACAGCGCCGGCGTCCCTTTGGGATTGAACCGTCCGCCGTGGATCGCGGCCCCGTCGCCGGAGAGCGGGGTGAACGACCAGCGCGGGTCGTGGGCCCGATAGGCTGTGCCCCGGAACCTCATGGCCGAAAACTCAGGCGAAACCGCCCAGAGTCAGATGGTCGAGGTAGTCGCGCACCAGCCCGGCCTTGCCCGACTTGACCAGCGCCTCGGCGGTTCGGCCGTCCAGCGCAGCGATCGGCTGGGCCCGGTACCAGGCCATGGCCTGGGTTCGGCCACCGGCCCAGGCTTCGAGGCGGGCGATGATCTCGATCAGTTCGGTGACCCGCGCCTGGGTTCTGGGGGCGTTGCGGCGGGCGGCCTTCTGCAGGGTGTCTGGGGCGAGGCCGACGGTTTCCGCCAGTTGGCTCTTGGTCATGTTGAACACCTCCGCCGTCCGCTCGATATCGACGCCATCGGCGCCCAGCATCCCGCTGAACACCTCGCTCCGGAACGGCGCGCCGATCTCGGCGAGACCCGGCGCGGGCGTTGGCGAGGCAGCCTTGAAGGTGTGAGTTGGCATGTCGATAATATGTCCCTTCTAGAGGACAAAAACAAGACAACCCTTGCGATGCGACAAAGGGTTCCCGTCCCCGGCGCAGAGACTCCGGAGAGGAGCAGGGTCATGACGACGGCGGGGCGGGATTCGCCGGCGACCTTGAAGGGTCGGTCGGAGTGGCGGAAATGATATACAATATCAACAACTTGTGTGGCGATTAAGTGTACTAAGTAACGCCTTCACGAGGGCATTTGGGCGGACTATGTGCGGTGTCCCGCCGTTCAGTGTTAAAGACGATCCCGGATGCCGCACGACCACCATCACCACGACCATGACCATGATCACGGCCATAGCCACGGGCCGGGCGGGCACAGCCATGCGCCGAAGGATTTCGGTCGCGCCTTCGCCATCGGGGCGGGGCTGAACATCGCCTTTGTCGCGGCCGAGGTCGGGGCGGGGCTCTATACCCAGTCGCTGGCCCTGCTGGCCGACGCCGGGCACAATCTGTCTGACGTGCTGGGACTGTTGATGGCCTGGGCGGCGGTGATGATGGCCAGACGGGCGCCGAAGGGGCAGCGGACCTATGGCCTCGGCAAGGGCACCATTCTGGCCTCGCTGGGCAATGCCGGACTGTTGATGCTGGCGGTCGGGGCCATTGTCTGGGAGGCGGTGCGGCGGTTCGGCTCCCCGCCGGATATCGCGCCCGGCCCGGTGATCATCGTCGCCGCCATCGGGGTGGTGATCAACACGGCCACGGCCCTGATGTTCATGCGCGGTCAGGAGGACCTGAACGTCAAGGGCGCCTTCCTGCATATGGCGGCGGATGCGGCGGTGTCGCTGGGGGTGGTGATCGCCGCCGTGGTGATCATGCTGACCGGCTGGAACTGGATCGACCCGATCATCAGCCTGGTCATCGCCGCGGTGATCGTCGCCGGGACCTGGGGCCTCCTGAAGGACTCGCTCAATCTGGCCCTCGACGCCGCGCCGAAAGGGATCGACCCGGAGGCGGTGCGGACCTGGCTTGGCGAACAGCCCGGCGTCACCGAGGTCCATGACCTGCACATCTGGGCGATGAGCACGACGGAGACGGCCCTGACGGCGCATCTGGTGCGTCCCGACACGGCCGGGCAGGACGCGTTTCTGGATGAGGTCTGCGAAGAGCTTCACCATCGCTTCCGCATTGGCCACGCCACCCTGCAGCTGGAGACCGGCGCCAGTGGCCGCGCCTGCCGCCTGGCCGCCGCGCACGGGGGTCACTAGCGCTTGGCGCCGCTGTCGCTCACTCTCTATCGGGGCGTGATGTCGGCGCTGTCGCCGCTGGCGCGGCCCCTGCTGCGTCGGCGGGCCCTGCGCGGCAAGGAGGACGGGGCCAGGCTGGAGGAGCGGCTGGGGCATGCGTCCATCGCAAGGCCTGACGGCGGGCTGGTGTGGATCCATTCGATCAGTGTCGGGGAGAGCCAGTCGGTTCTGCCGCTGATCCACCGGCTGGCGGCGGCGCGTCCGGACCTGACCCTGCTGTCGACCTCCGGCACCGTGACCTCGGCGGAGCTCCTGGCCCGGCGTCTGCCGGCCGGCGCGATCCACCAGTATGCGCCGCTGGATACGCCGGCGGCGGCCCGGGCGTTTCTGGATCACTGGAAGCCGGATCTGGCGTTGTTCGTCGAGAGCGAGATCTGGCCGAACCTCATTCTCGGCGCGCGGGATCGCAGCGCCCGGCTGGCGCTGATCTCGGCGCGGATTACCGAGAAGACGGCCGCGGGCTGGGCGATGGCCGAGGCCGGTGTGCGGGAGGTGCTGTCGGCCTTTGATCTGGTCCTGCCGCAGGATGAAGCCTCGGCCGAACGGCTGGGCCGGTTCGGGGCGAGCGTCCGGGGGCGACTGAATCTGAAGCTGGCCGGCGAGGCCCTGCCTTGCGACGAGGATGAGCGCCGGAGACTGGCGGCGGCGATCGGCGAGCGGCCGGTGGTTCTGGCCGCCAGCACGCACCCCGGCGAGGAATCGATCATCGCCACGGCCGCGGAAGCGGCGATCCGGGAGGCGACGCCGGGCGCGTTGCTGATCATCGCGCCGCGTCATCCGGAGCGGGGCGAGGCGGTGGTGCGGGCGATCGGTGACGGCTACGGGCCGGTGGCTTTGCGCTCGCGCGGTGATCTGGTGACGCCGCAGACGGCGATCTATGTGGCCGACACGCTGGGCGAGCTGGGGCTGTTCTTCCGGCTGGCGGATGTTGCGGTGATGGGCGGCAGTTTTGTGCCTGACATCGGCGGGCACAATCCGATGGAGCCGGCCCGGCTGGGCTGTCCGGTGATCAGCGGGCCGTCTGTGTTCAACGCTGAGGAGCTCTATGCGGCGATGACGGAGCAGGGCCGGGGCGCGGTGGTTGTCGAGGGCCCCGGCGGGCTGACCATGACTCTGCACGGCCTGCTGTCCGATCCGGATTCGGCCCGGGCGCTGGGGCTGGCCGGGCTGGCGTTCGCCGAGGCCCAGTCGGCGGCGCTGGAGGCGGCGTGGCTGCAACTGAAGGGTCTGCTGCCATGAAGCTGGCGACGCCGAGGTGGTGGTATGTCCGCGACGGCGCGCCGGGGACGGTGACCCGGATGATGCTGACGCCGCTGGGCTGGATCTGGGCGGCGGTGACGGCGCGGCGGATCGCCCGGACGGTTCCGGCCGATCCCGGCCTGCCGGTGATCTGCGTCGGCAATTTCACCGCCGGCGGGGTGGGCAAGACGCCAATCGTCCGCGAGGTGCTGTCGATCTTGAGGGGACAGGGACTGGCGGCCCACGGGCTGTCGCGCGGCTATGGCGGGCGGGAGGCCGGGCCCCTGCAGGTCGATCCGCTGGCGCATTCGGCGGCGCAGGTCGGGGACGAGCCGTTGATGCTCAGCCAGGACGGTCCGTTCTGGATCGCCCGCGACCGGCTGGCCGGCGCGCGCGCCGCGCAAGCGGCGGGCGCCCAGGTGGTGGTGATGGACGACGGGCATCAGAACCCGTCGGTGAAGAAGGCGCTGTCGCTGGTCGTGGTGGATGGCGAGACCCGCAACAATGAATGGCCGTTCGGCGACGGGGCGGTGTTTCCGGCCGGGCCGATGCGGGAGCCGCTGAGGGCCAGCCTCAAGCGCACCGACGCGGTCATCATCCTGCTGCCGGCCGATCTTGAGGCGGCGGATGCGGAACTGCTGGCGCTGTTTGCCGGCAAACCGGTGCTGATCGCCCGGCTGGAGCCCGCCGCTCCGCCGCCGAGTGGCCCGCAGGTCGGCTTCGCCGGCATCGGCAAGCCGTGGAAGGTCGAGCGGTCGCTGATCGCGGCGGGCTGTGATCTGAAGGACTTCGCGCCCTTTCCGGATCATGGCCTCTACGACGAGGCGACCCTTCGCGAGCTCGAGCGGCGGGCGGCGGACTTTGGCGCCGGGCTGGTGACGACCGAGAAGGACTGGGCGCGGCTGCCGCCACAATGGCGGGCGAAGATCGCCTGCTGGCCGGTTCGGGCGAGGTTCGAGGATGAGGCGGCGTTGCGGGCGCTGTTGGAGACGGCGGTTTCGTAGCTCCTCCCCCGGCGCGCAGCGCCGGTATGGGGGAGGCAGCGACCGCGCAGCGGTCGACGGAGGGGGCCTCTCCGAGGGCGACAGCGACTTCGACGGGGTCATTGCTGACAGTGTGGAGGACCCCCTCCACCACGCTTCGCGCGGTCCCCCTCCCCCGAGGGGGGAGGAGTGGGTTGAAGGCTATTCGTCCTTGTAGATGACGCCGCCCTTCATCACGAAGCTGACCTTTTCCAGGGCGGTGACGTCGGCCAGGGGATCGCCTTTGACCGCGACGATGTCGGCGGCCTTGCCGGGGGTCAGGGCGCCCAGAAGGTTCGAGAGGCCGAGGTGATCGGCGGCCCAGATGGTGGCGGCGCGGATGGCGTCGAGGGGGGAGAAGCCAGCCTTGACCATTAGGGCGAACTCCCGGGCGTTGTCGCCATGGGCCGAGACGCCGCTGTCGGTGCCGAAGGCGAATTTCACGCCGCCTTCGCGGGCCCGGCGGGCCATGTCCAGCATCTTCGGGCCAGCTTCGAGGGCCTTGGCCTTGACCGAGGGGACCATCCAGGTGTCCGGCCTGGCCGCCTCGCGAGCCACGAAGTCACCCGCAAGCAGGGTGGGGACCAGATAGGCGCCGCTGGTCTTGAACAGCTTGATCGAGTCGGCGCCCAGGTAGGTGCCGTGTTCGATGGAGTCGCCCCCGGCCTTCAGGAAGGCGTCGATGCCGTCGCCGCCGTGGGCGTGGGCGGTGACCTTGCGGCCCATCGAATGGGCGGTGTCGACAATGGCCTTCAGTTCGTCATCGGAAAACTGCTTGGCCAGGCCGGCGTTGGTCGGGGAGAGCACGCCGCCGGTGGCGGTGATCTTGATGATGTCGGCGCCGGATCGGACCTGCTCGCGGACGGCGCGTCGGCAGTCATCGGCGCCGGAGCAGATCGAGGCCGACCGGAACAGGGGCACGAACTCCTCGGGCATGGCGTTGGCGTCGTCGCCGTGGCCGCCGTGGACAGACACCGCAGAACCGGCGGCGATGATCCGGGGGCCGGGCACGCGGCCGGAGGCCGTCGCGGCGCGCAGGGCGAAGATGCTCTCGTTGGGCGCGCCCAGATCGGCGACGGTGGTGAAGCCGGCCTTCAGGGTCTTTTCAGCATAGAAGGCGCCGTCGAGGGCGAGGTCGGAGCGGGTCTTGGTGAAGCGCTCGAGGTTGCCGTCGGGGCCGTTCTGGCTGGTCAGATGCACGTGGCTGTCGATCAGTCCCGGGAGGACGAAGCTGTCCTGCAGGTCGACGATCTTTGCGCCGGGCGCGGAGGTGTAGCCGTCCTCGATGCGCAGGACCTTGCCGTCCTGGACCACCAGGGTTTGGGCGGTTTCCACCTTGCCGGAGGCGGGGTCGGCGAGGAGCCGTCCGGCCTGGACATAGGTCAGGGGGCTGGTCGGGCCCTGGGCGGTGGCGAAACCGGCGAGCGCCAGGGCGCCGATGGCCGCCGCGACCAGACCGGCCTTGAGTGAGAAGTTCATGTGATGCGCCCCGCTGTTTGCGGGACTTTGCACCGGCGGTGGAGAGCCTCGCAAGCCTTCTCCCGGAGGGGAAAGGAGGCGCTGCGATGTGGCGGGAAATTACCGCCGTTCGTAAACCCTCACCCGGTCGGCCCGGAGGCCGACCGACCTCTCCCACAGGGGGGGCTTTAGTCAGGCGCCGGCTTTCTGGGCGAAGGCCCAGGCGCTTTTGGCGAGGAGGGGGACGCGGGCTTCCATGGTGGCGGCGTGGCCGCTGTTGGCGGTGCCGTCGCGGACCCGGCCGACGATGCCCTGACAGATGCCGGCCAGACGGAAGAGGTTGTAGGCGAAGTACCAGTCGAGGTTGGGCAGGCCGTCGCGGCCGGTGGCCTTGCAGTACTGGGCCACGGCTTCGTCGATGGTCGGGATGCCGTAGGCGGTCAGGTCTTCAATGGAGGACAGGCCGCCGCGCTCCTGGCTGGGCATGACCCAGCTCATCAGGAAGTAGCTGAAGTCGGCCAGCGGATTGCCGAGGGTCGACAGTTCCCAGTCGAGCACGGCGGTGACCCGGGGCTCGGTCGGGTGGAGGATCATGTTGTCGAGGCGGTAGTCGCCATGGACGATCGAGGTCTGGTCATCGTCCGGCGTGTGGTCGGGGAACCAGGCGATCAGCTGGTTCATCTCGGGGATGACGCTGGTTTCGGAGGCTTGGTACTGTTTGGTCCAGCGGCTGACCTGGCGGCTGAAATAGTTGCCGGGCTTGCCGTAATCCTCCAGGCCGATGGCCTTGTAATCGACGTTGTGAAGCGCCGCGAGGGTGGCGATCTCGGCTTCATAGATCTTGCGACGCTCTGCGGGGGCGTAGTCCGGCAGGGTCCCGTCCCAGAGGATGCGGCCCTCGACGTTGTCCATGATGTAGAACATCGTGCCGATGACGCTGTCGTCGGTGCACAGGGCATAGGCCTTGGCGACCGGGAAGTCGGTCTTGTTCAGCGAGGAGATGACCTTGTACTCGCGGTCGACGGCGTGGGCGCTGGGCAGCAGCTTGCCCGGCGGCTTGCGGCGCAGGACGTAGCGCTTGGCAGGCGTGACCAGCTGATAGGTCGGGTTGGACTGACCGCCCTTGAACTTGCGGACCTCCATCGGGCCTTCGAAGCCTTCGACATTGGCCTGCATCCAGGTGAAGAGGGCGGCTTCATCGAAGCGGTGACGGTCCTCGACGGCCTCGGTGCCGCTGTTCAGGTCCTGGGCGGTCGGCGCAGCGTCGGCCATGGCGGTTTCCCCGTTCGTACAGTTGTTTGAAGTTTGGCGGCACTTTAGCGGCGGCGGCGTGGGGCGCAAGGATGACGCCGGGGGATTTCACCAAGGTAGGACGACTGAAGCGCTGGTGCGTCCTTCGACACGCCGCTTCGCGGCTACTCAGGATGACGATGAGAGGGGGCTCAAAGAATTGTCATGCTGAGTAGCGGCTGCAGGCCGCGTGTCGAAGCACGCACGTCGTCCCAGCCGCCCTCAGGCGAACAACAACAACCCGCCGACCAGCACGATCAGTCCGCAGACGACCACGGCGATGAACTGGGTCCAGAAGCGGGTCGGCTGCACGGACCGTTCGATATCGGCCTGGCTGGTGAAGAAGACCGGCAGGCGGCCGCTCCACAGCGCCCGGCCGGCGGTGAACAGGGCCAGAAGGCCGATCAGGACAAAGACGATGGCGAAGGAGAGCTTGGCCAAGGCTCAGCCGCCGTGACGGACGGCGCTGGCGATAAACCCGCCGCCCAGCACCCGGTCAGGCGCTTCCGGCGCATAGAGGGCGCAGGCCTGGCCGGGGGCGACGCCTTCTTCCAGCACATCCAGCACCACGCCGATCTCGCCGTCGACCATCGCCAGGCGGCCGGCCACCGGCTCGCGGGTCGAGCGGACGCGGGCCAGGACCGGGCGACCGGCGGCGCAGGCGGCGTCGAGGGTTTCCTCGCCCAGCCAGTTGACCTCTTTCAGGGTCAGGGCCGTGGTCAGCAGCGCCTCGCGCGGGCCGACGATGACCTGGCGGGCGGCCGCATCGATGCGGGTGACATAGAGGGGATCGCCGCCGCCGATGTTGAGGCCCCGGCGCTGGCCGATGGTGTAGCGGGTGACGCCTTCGTGGCGGCCCATCACCCGGCCGTCCATATGCACCACGTCGCCGGGCAGGGCGCCCTGCGGCCGGATGCGGTCGATGACGGTGTGATACTTGCCCTCGGGGACGAAGCAGATGTCCTGGCTGTCGGGCTTGTCGGCGGCGGTCAGGCCCAGTTCGGCGGCCACGGCGCGGACTTCCGGCTTGCTCAGGGCGCCGAGCGGAAAGCGCAGGTAGTCCAGCTGCTCGGCCGTGGTGGCGAACAGGAAGTAGCTCTGGTCCTTGGCCGGATCGGCGGCGCGTTGCAGCTGCGGGCCGGTGTCGCCCTCGGCCCGGCGGACATAGTGTCCGGTGGCCATGGCCACGGCGCCCAGATCGCGGGCGACGTCCAGCAGGTCGCGGAACTTGACCGTCTGGTTGCAGCGGACGCAGGGGATGGGCGTCTCGCCGCGCAGATAGGCGTCGGCGAACTCCTCGATCACCTGATCGCGAAAGCGGCTTTCGTAGTCGAGGACGTAGTGGGGAATACCGATGGACTCGGCGGCGGTGCGGGCGTCGTGGATGTCCTGACCGGCGCAGCAGGCGCCCTTCTTCTGGACGGCGGCGCCGTGGTCATAGAGCTGCAGCGTCACACCGACGACATCATAGCCGGCCCGGGCCAGCAGGGCTGCGGTGACGGTGGAGTCTACACCGCCGGACATGGCCGCCACGATCCGCGAACCGGCCGGCAGGCGCACGGCCTCACGCACCGCATCAAGGGCGGCGTCGATGGCTGAAGGGGCGAGCGCGGCGGTCATTGCGCGCGATATAGAGGTTTGGGCCGCCGATTGCGAGGATGGCGGCTGCAATCCCGCAACGCCGGCATTCTGACAGATGGATCCCGGCATTCGCCGGGACGAGCGGAGGAAAAATGGGCAGGCCTCCGTCTTGACTCTGAACAGGCGCCCCCCTACCTCCCGCTCACCGTTGGCACTCGCGGGAGAGGACTGCTAACAGCCCTCCGCTCCGAGCGCCGGCGCCCCAAACATATCCAACGCTACGATGGAGACGACCCCATGAAATTTCGCCCGCTTGGCGACCGCGTGCTGGTGAAGCGCGTCGAAGAAGAGTCCCGCACCAAGGGCGGGATCATCATCCCCGACACCGCCAAGGAAAAGCCGCAGGAAGGCGAAGTCGTCGCCGTGGGCCCCGGCGCCCGCGACGAAGCCGGCAAGGTCCAGCCTCTCGAACTGAAGGCCGGCGACAAGATCCTGTTCGGCAAATGGTCCGGCACCGAAGTGAAGGTCGACGGTGAAGACCTGCTGATCATGAAGGAAAGCGATGTCCTGGGCGTGATCACGGCCTGAGCCGTATCCGACCACCGCTTTTCTCCCCACCAACACGACAGATAAAGGGTTAGCCAACATGGCCGCCAAAGACGTCTATTTCTCCTCCGACGCGCGCGACAAGATGCTGCGCGGCGTCAACATCCTCGCCAACGCGGTGAAGGTGACCCTCGGTCCCAAGGGCCGTAACGTGGTCATCGAAAAGTCCTTCGGCGCCCCGCGCTCGACCAAGGACGGCGTCTCCGTCGCCAAGGAAATCGAACTGAGCGATCGCTTCGAGAACCTCGGCGCGCAGATGATCCGCGAAGTCGCCTCCAAGACCAACGACAAGGCCGGCGACGGCACCACCACCGCCACCGTTCTGGCCCAGGCCATCGTGGTTGAAGGCCTGAAGTCGGTTGCCGCCGGCATGAATCCGATGGATCTGAAGCGCGGCGTCGACAAGGCCGTGATCAAGGTCGTCGAGCAGATCAAGTCGACCTCCAAGAAGGTCACCACCAACGGCGAGATCGCCCAGGTCGGCACCATCTCCGCCAACGGCGACGCCGAAGTCGGCGAGATGATCGCCCGGGCCATGGAAAAGGTCGGCAACGAAGGCGTCATCACGGTTGAGGAAGCCAAGACCGCCGAGACCGAACTCGACGTCGTCGAAGGCATGCAGTTCGACCGCGGCTACCTGTCGCCCTACTTCATCACCAACGCCGACAAGATGGAAGTTCAGCTCGAAGAGCCGATGATCCTCCTGTTCGAAAAGAAGCTGTCGGGCCTCCAGCCCCTGCTTCCGGTCCTCGAAGCCGTGGTCCAGTCGGGTCGTCCCCTGCTGATCATCGCCGAGGACATCGAGGGTGAAGCCCTGGCCACCCTGGTGGTCAACAAGCTGCGCGGCGGCCTGCGGGTTGCGGCGGTCAAGGCTCCGGGCTTCGGCGATCGCCGCAAGGCCATGCTGGAAGACATCGCCATCCTGACCGGCGCTGAAGTGATCAGCGAAGATCTCGGCATCAAGCTGGAAAACGTCACCCTGGAAATGCTGGGCAAGGCCAAGAAGGTCACCATCACCAAGGACGACACGACCATCGTTGACGGCGTCGGCGCCAAGGACGGCATCGAAGCCCGTATCGCCCAGATCAAGAAGCAGATCGAAGACACCACCAGCGACTACGACAAGGAAAAGCTGCAGGAACGTCTGGCCAAGCTGGCCGGCGGTGTTGCCGTGATCCGCGTCGGCGGCGCGACTGAAGTCGAAGTGAAGGAAAAGAAGGACCGCGTCGACGACGCCCTCAACGCGACCCGCGCGGCCGTGGAAGAAGGCATCGTTCCCGGCGGCGGCGTCTGCCTGCTGAAGGCCTCGAAGATCCTCGACGGCATGGTCGGCGACAACGACGACCAGACCGCGGGCATCGCCATCGTCCGTCGCGCCCTGCAGGCTCCGATCCGTCAGATCTCGGAAAACGCCGGCGTCGAAGGCTCGATCGTGGTCGGCAAGGTGCTTGAAAACGCCTCGGCCACCTTCGGCTTCAACGCCCAGACCGAAGAGTATGTCGACCTGGTCCAGGCCGGCGTCATCGACCCGGCCAAGGTCGTCCGCACCGCCCTTCAGGACGCGGCTTCCATCGCCGGCCTGATGATCACCACCGAAGCGGCTATCGTTGAGGCCCCCAAGAAGGGCGGCAACGGCGGCGGCGCCGGCGGCGGCATGCCCGGCGGCATGGGCGGCATGGGCGACATGGACTTCTAAGGAAGTCCATAAAGTCGACCATCACTTGAGTGGCCCGGATCGGCGCAAGCCGATCCGGGTGGCGACATGGACTTCTAAGGAAGTCTATTCAGCTCAAGCTGATCGAATACGGGAAGGGCCGCTCCGAAAGGGGCGGCCCTTTTTGTTTACGCCCAAGGTATCCTTCTCCCGCTTGCCGGGAGAAGGTGTCAGCGAAGCTGACGGATGAGGGCAGAGCCGGCCAAACATGGTGACCCGCGTTCTGGCCCTTGCCTGCTCAATCTATTTCAATCACCGGCGCTGCCCTCATCCGACCCCCTGCGGGGGGCTGGTCTTCTCCCGGCGAGCGGGAGAAGGGATGGCGTGGCGGGCCGACCCGACCCGACCCAGATAAGCCTTGCGCCAGACGACGGTGGCGACAGCAGCGCCGGACAGAGCGAAGGCAGCGACGGTTGCGACACCGCCCGGGGACATTTCGGCATCGCTTGAGCCCGTGAGGGAAGTCCAGAGAACAGCTCCCGCCGCCGCCGTCATCACTGTGCCGAGAAGGACGGCCGCCAGCAGACTGCGCTGTCCGGTCAGATGCAGCACCGCCCAGACCGGCGCGGCCAACAGAAAGAGCCCCGCCAGCCAGACCAAGAGGGCCACCGGGAAGATCATCAGCGCCATCACCGGCGCTCTGTAGGCCAACAGGCAGGCGAGGGCCGCCCCGGTCAGAGCGCCGAGGAGCAGGGCCTTGGTCGCCCGACCGATCGGCGTCTCGTGGGAGCCGGGCAACGGCTTGAAGAAGGCTGCTGTCATGTGAGCGATTTCCCCAAGGCCTGATCAGAGTCTAAAGCAGACAGCCGGTGAGAGAGAGCTGAACCGCTGCGAGTGGACAGGGCGATCACGGCTTCCGTGGCCAGGGTGATAGTCAGGTTCAACAGCCGTCGACCCGGGCCGACGATCAACAATCCTGCATCGGCGAAGGCCAGATGCTCAAGCTCTTCCGCTTCGATTTCCCCAATGGCGTTGGCGAGGACGTCGTCGCGGCCCGCCAGCCATTGGCGTTGGGCCTGCAGATGCCGGTGAACGCACCGTTCGACGGCGGCGGTGCATGTCAGAATGGCGCGGCAGCCCATCAGGCCTGTCATCAAACCGAGCGCTGCGCCGCCCGCAGACCAAAGAGCCAGCAATCGACAGGGCCGAGCCCCGCGTGATGGCATCAGGTCGCGGAACGTCGCGCGATGGCGGATCTCATGGTCGAGGATCGCGAGCAGATCAGGAACAAGATCCGGCGCTGTGAGCCGTGCCGCAAGAATCTGGGCGCGATAGATGGCGATGGCGCCGTGTTCGCCGCCATGATTGACCCGCAGGATTGCAGCGATGGTCCGCGGCGCGTTCATGCGATGACATCCGCTTCCGCATCAGGGCTGATCGACCGATAGGCCCAGACCCAGATCACCAGTCCCACAAAGGCGCCGGCCAGCCCAAACCAGCCGATGAAACCCCCGAAGCGCCAGCCGGAAAGCCAGAACCCGTTGGCTGCGGCCAGGCCCGCGCCAAAGACAGCGGCCGTGACGGGGCCACGCAGGCCCGCAGCATGCAGCAGCGCCCAGCCCGTGACCCCTAAAGTGAATAGACCCAGGGCCCAGACGAACAGCGAGAAAAAGAAGATGACCAAGCCCAGGCCGACCAGGGACTCCGGCTGGCCCGCGCCCCAGTTGGTCACCAGCGTGTTGACCACGAAGTACAGCGCCGTCAGGGCGGCTCCCGTCAGGCTTCCGATCAGCAGTCCGACGACAGCGCGGCCGGGCGTGGTCATCAGCGTGGTCGAGCGAAACAGCATCGGATTGGCTCCTCGGGTTAAGTCATTCCTTAATTACCTAAATCATGATTTGCAAGCGATTAGCGAAACGCTTAAATGCTGCTTATGCAACGAGTCTTCGAAGCCCTGTCCTCAACCGTTCGGCGCAAGATCCTCGCCTATCTGGCCCATGCGGACCTGACGGCCGGAGAGATCGCCTCGCGGTTCGAGATTTCCAAGCCGGCGGTGTCACAGCATCTGTCCGTGCTGGAGGCGGCCGGGCTGGTGACCAGCGTCAAGAAGGGCCAATTCGTCCACTACAGTCTGGTGCGCGAAAGCCTGGTCAACACCCTGAACGACTATGTTCAGGAGGTCTGTCCGGTGTCCAAACCGCTGAAGACCGAGAGCGCGGCCCTGGCCCGGACGCGTAGCGAGAAAGCCTAGTCCGATGTCCGCCCACAAGACCCGTATCATGTATATCGAAGACAAGTCTGGCGGCCTCGACGGGCCGGCGCGGATCGGGCGGGTGACGTTCTCCAAGTCCGGCCGGTCGGTCACCTACGGCGGCCGGACCTTCCAGAAGACCGTCGGCTACAAGTTCAATTTCCTCGATATCGACAACGGCGACGAATTCTGGATTTCGGGGCCGCGCAAGGACGGCGCCGACCGCCTCTATGGCGGCGGTGCGGCTGTCGAGGTCGACCCCGATGTCGCGGAGGAATACTGGGAGACGATCCGGGGAACCGACGCCCCGACCTAGATGTCGTTTCCAAGAAGGTTGTTCACACGCTGCCATGGCGTGAGGCCGGCGATGCCGGAGTGGGGTCGGACGAGGTTGTAGCTGTCGGTCCAGGGTTTGATGGCCGCGGCTCGCTGGTCTGAAGATGCGTAGGGCCGAGCTTAGGCCCATCATCTTGTCACGCAGTGTTCCCCACCTTCGACACAACGCTCTTCCGCCCGGCGAAGATAGGCAAGGGGTAAAATGGGGGACCGCTTCGACAAGCCGGCGGTCTGACAGTCCCCCTGACTTCAGGGCCGGGCCGGAATCGGCTGGACGTAGTCGCCGCCGGCGGCGGCTTCGGCGGCGAACTGCTTTTTCCGCGGGCCGAGGTAGCCGAACAGGAAGGCGGCCACTTTGCGGATCTGGATCTCTTCCGAGCCCTCGGTGATCCGGTAGCGACGGTGGTGGCGGTAGATGTGTTCGAAGGCCTTGTGGCGGGAATAGCCCATGCCGCCGTGGACCTGCATGGCCCGGTCAGCGGCCTCGCAGCAGAGGCGGTTGCCCCAGTAGTTGCACATCGAGACCTTGTCGGAGAGTTCCTTCTCGATCTGCTTGTGCTCCATGTGATCCATCTGCCAGGCGGTCTTGCGGATCAGCAGCCGCAGCATCTCGGCCTGGGTGGCGAGTTCGACCAGGGGGAACTGGATGGCCTGGTTGTCGGAGAGGGGCTTGCCGAACGGCTTGCGCTCGCGGGCGTAGCGCACACTCTCTTCTATGCAGTAGACGGCGGCGCCCAGGGACGAGGCCGCCTGACGGATGCGGTTCTGGTGGACGAAGGATTGGCCAAGGCCCAGGCCCCGGTCGATCTGGCCCCAGTAGCTGTCTTCAGGAATCCAGCAGTCGAAGGAGATGCGCGGGTGGTCGGTGGGCATGTTGAAGGTCCACATCCACTCCTCGATCTTGATGTGCTCGCGGGGGACGATGAAGCAGGTGATGCCGGTGGCGTCGCCGTCCTTGCCCGAGGTGCGGGCGAAGACCATGACGTGGCTGACCACATGCATGCCCGTGGTCCACATCTTCTCGCCCTTGATCCGCCAGCCGGGCTTGCCGTCCTTTTCCTCGCGGACGCCGGTCGATTCCATGAAGGTGGCGTCCGAGCCGTGGTTGGGTTCGGTCAGGCCAAAGGCCGTGCGCATCGTGCCGTTCAGAACCGCCTCGCCATCGCGGGCGTACTGCTCGGGCGTGGCGAACTCCTTGAACATCAGGATGAAGGGGTTGTTGCCGACGATGCTGTGTTCGGTCTGCAGGTCGTTGAACAGGCCAAGGCCCTTGGCGGCCAGATGTTCGCGGATGATGGCCATGGCCAGGTTGGTGCCGGCCTTGCCGCCCATGTCGGTCGGCCAGGCATATCGCAGATGCCCGGCCTCATCGGCCAGCTTGCGGGCCTGACCCAGCAGCTCTTCCCATTCCTTGCGGGGCAGGCCGTTGTTGTCCCAGTCGGTGCGGGCGTGTTCGCGGCGGTGGTCGAAGAACCGCTCGTTGTCGTCCTTGGCCTGCAGCGGTTTGATCGTCGAGTCGATGAAGGCGTCGAGCTCATCCAGATAGTCGGCGATGTCCTGCGGAACGGCGAAATCCATGACCGGGTCTCCCAATGGCGTTTCTTATGTCGGGGCTTGTCCCCTGTTGGCGGGCAGTATGCGCCGCCTTACGCGCACGGCAACCGTGACCCCGCGTAAGGGCGCCCGGGAATCTTTTTTGCGAGTCATTCCAAAAAGAGGTTGCACGGCTCTGGGTTATCGTTGATATCTAAGCAGTGCTTAGTTCATCGCGCGCCTTCGGTGGGGATACCGATGGCAGACCTGCGGGGTGTTCCGGGCCTCAGTTTTTACTCGATCCAAGCGTTGCGTTTCCACCCATAATGCCCGGAGGGCTCACATGAAGTTCCAACTCCTGGCGGCTGCCGCCGCCCTGTCGCTGGCGTTTGCCGGCGCGTCCGTCGCCGCCGACGGCAAGATTGTCGCCACCCTGAAGACCCCCGTCACGGCCAAGACCAAGGTCGTCGCCGGCGGCGCCGTCTTCTACTGCGAAGGCGAAACCTGCGTGGCTCCGGCCGCCCCGTCGCGCACCAACACCACGAAGGGCTGCAAGGCCCTGACCAAGGAAGTCGGCGAAATCACCGCTTTCGGTCGTCTGGACGCCGCCGACCTGGCCAAGTGCGCGCCCGCCGCCTGAGGCGATTGCGTTTGTTGACGACCCCGGACGGTATTTGACCGTCCGGATGTTTTCTCGAGCAACTCGACCTTGCTAATGGTCAAGGGGCGGTCCGGAGATGGATCGCCCCTTTTCTCGTCCGGAAGTAACAATGTCCCAGTCCCGACTCGCCCTGCTGCTTGAAGACGCCCTGACGGCCGCCGCCGCGGCTGATCGCCCGGTCGCCCCGGTGTCTCTGGCCATCGACTATGGCGCGGCGGGCGAGGGGGAGATGGATGTGCAGACCAGCATCGACCGCTCTACAAAGAGTCTGGTCTTCGCCAGCGCCCGGGCCCTGTGGCCGGATGGGCGGACAGCCGGCGGCGCCCAGGGCGTCTTCAGGGTGATCTGAAGGTCGGCGGCCTTCACTGACCTCGGGGAAGGCCCGGCAGGTTATTTTTCGCTGGCGTTGCGGCGCACAACAGCCCGTGCTATCAGGCGCGCGGCTTCGGGTAGGCGGTTCAAACAGAACCCTTCGCCCATGTGCTTTTCTCAAGCGCTTTCAAGCCTTTAAGATCGTGGCGAAGGCAGCTTCGCTTGCGACGGACAGAACGCACCGGACGGACCAAATTGGCGGACGACAGCAAGACCAACGACGCGGGCGATCGGTACGCCCAGGCCCTGTTCGATCTGGCCATGGACCAGAACGCTCTGGCGGCCATCGAGGCTGATCTCGAGAGCCTGTCCGCGGCCCTCCGCGACAGCGCCGACCTGCGCCGTCTTATAGAGTCGCCGGCCTTTTCCGCCGACGACAAGGGCAAGGGTCTGGTGGCGGTCGCCGCCAGCGCCAAGCTCTCCATGCTGACCGCCAAGTTCCTCGGCCTGCTGTCCGCCAACGGACGCGCCCGGGACCTGCCCGCCGTTATTGCCGCCTTCCGCAAACTCAGCGCCCTGCATCGCGGCGTTGTCACTGCCGAGGTGGTCTCAGCCCTTCCGCTGACCGCCGCCCAATCGAAGGGAATCGCTTCGGCGCTTCGCCAGTCGCTTGGTCGCGAACCGGAAATTTCCGCTCGTGTGGACCCCGCCATTCTTGGCGGACTCAAGGTTCGCGTGGGTTCCCGTCTGTTCGATGCTTCGCTGAAGTCGAAGCTCGATTCCCTGAAATTCGCCCTGAAGAGAGCGTAACGCTATGGACATCCGCGCCGCCGAGATTTCGGCCATCCTCAAGTCGCAGATCGCCGGGTTCGGCGAGGAAGCCGATGTCTCCGACGTCGGCTCGGTTCTGTCTGTCGGCGACGGCATCGCCCGCGTCTACGGTCTGGACAATGTCCAGGCCGGTGAAATGGTCGAGTTCCCCTCGGCCGGCGTGAAGGGCATGGCCCTGAACCTGGAACGCGACAACGTCGGCGTCGTGATCTTCGGCTCCGACAGCCAGATCAAGGAAGGCGACGAAGTCCGTCGTCTTGGCGAGATCGTGGACGTTCCGGTCGGCAAGGGCCTTCTCGGCCGCGTCGTCAACCCGCTGGGCGAGCCCATCGACGGCAAGGGCCCGATCGTCGGCTCCGAGCGTCGCCGCGTGGACGTCAAGGCGCCGGGCATCATCCCTCGCAAGTCGGTCCATGAGCCGGTGCAGACCGGCCTGAAGGCCATCGACGCCCTGATCCCGATCGGCCGCGGCCAGCGCGAGCTGATCATTGGCGACCGTCAGACCGGCAAGACCGCCATCGCCATCGACGCCATTCTCAACCAGAAGGCCGCCAACGCCGGTGATGACGAGAGCGCCAAGCTCTACTGCATCTACGTCGCCATCGGTCAGAAGCGCTCGACGGTCGCCCAGATTGTCAAGACGCTCGAAGAGCACGGCGCTCTGGAATACACCATCGTCGTCGCGGCCACCGCTTCCGAGCCGGCCCCGCTGCAGTTCCTGGCCCCCTTCGCCGGTTGCGCCATGGGCGAGTTCTTCCGCGACAACGGCATGCACGGCCTGATCATCTATGATGACCTTTCCAAGCAGGCCGTGGCCTACCGCCAGATGTCCCTGCTGCTGCGTCGTCCTCCGGGCCGTGAAGCCTATCCGGGCGACGTATTCTATCTGCACAGCCGTCTGCTCGAGCGGGCCGCCAAGCTGAACGAAGACAACGGCTCCGGCTCGCTGACCGCCCTGCCGGTCATCGAAACCCAGGCCAACGACGTTTCGGCCTATATCCCGACCAACGTGATCTCGATCACCGACGGCCAGATCTTCCTTGAAACCGACCTGTTCTTCCAGGGCATCCGCCCGGCCGTGAACGTCGGCATCTCGGTGTCGCGCGTCGGCTCCTCGGCCCAGATCAAGGCGATGAAGACTGTCGCCGGCCCGATCAAGGGCGAGCTGGCCCAGTACCGGGAAATGGCCGCCTTCGCCAAGTTCGGCTCTGACCTCGACGCCGCCACCCAGCGCCAGCTGGCGCGCGGTGAACGCCTGACCGAGCTGCTCAAGCAGCCGCAATACTCGCCGCAATCGGTCGAGGAGCAGGTCTGCGTGATCTACGCCGGCACCCGGGGTTACCTGGACCGCATTCCGGTGGCCGACGTCGGCCGCTTCGAGCGTGAGTTCCTCAGCCGTCTGCACAGCGCCCACCAGGACCTGCTGGATGCGATCCGCACCACCAAGGCCCTGTCGAGCGACCTCGAGGACCAGCTGAAGAGCGCCCTTGAATCCTTCACCGCGACCTTCGCCTAAGTCCGGCTGACCGCAAGGAGAGAGAGTAGCCCTCGATGGCCAGCCTCAAGGAAATGCGCAATCGGATCTCGAGCGTGAAAGCCACGCAGAAGATCACGAAAGCCATGCAGATGGTCGCCGCGGCCAAGCTGCGCCGCAGCCAGGATGCGGCCCAGAACGCGCGCCCCTATGCCGAACGGATGGCCTCGGTCATCGCCAACCTGGCTGCGGGCGTGTCCGGCGACGGCGCTCCGCGCCTGCTGGCCGGCACCGGCAGCGACAAGCGTCACCTGGTGATCGTCGCCGCGGCGGATCGTGGTCTGGCCGGCGGGTTCACCTCGTCGATCGTCCGCGCCGCCCGCGAGCGGATCGCCCGGCTGATCGCCGAAGGCAAGGATGTGAAGATCATCACCATCGGCAAGAAGGCGCTTCCGCCCCTTCGTCGCCTGTTCGGTGACCGGATCATCCAGAGCTACGACCTGTCGGCCGAACGGACCCTGACCCTGTCGGTGGCCCAGCCGATCGCCGAGAAGATCATCGAGATCTACGAGGCCGGCGAGACCGATGTCGTCACCCTGTTCTACAGCCGCTTCAAGTCGGTGGTCACCCAGACCCCGGTCGGCCAGCAGCTGATCCCCGCCGAGGTTTCCGGCGGCGGCGCCGCCGCCGATCTGGGCGGTGCGGCCTATGAATACGAGCCCAGCGAGGAAGCCATCCTCGAGACCCTGCTGCCGCGGAACATCACGGTGCAGGTCCTCTCGGCTCTTCTCGAGAATATGGCCGGCTTCTACGCCAGCCAGATGAGCGCCATGGACAACGCCACGCGTAACGCCGGCGACATGATCAGCGCGCTCACCGTCCAGTACAACCGAACCCGCCAGGCGCAGATCACCAAGGAGCTGATCGAGATCATCTCCGGCGCCGAAGCCCTCTGACCGATCGACGAAAGAGTCATCCGATATGACCGACACCACCGCCCCCAAGAAGCCCGCCGCCCGCAAGCCCGCGGCCAAGAAGACCGTCGCCGCCGCCGCGCCGGTCTCGACCACCGCGACCGGCAAGATCGTCCAGGTCATCGGCGCCGTCGTTGACGTGGAGTTCGAGGGCGCCCTTCCGGCGATCCTCAACGCCCTGGAAACCGACAACCGCGACCAGAAGACCGGCGAGACCTTCCGCCTGGTCCTGGAAGTGGCCCAGCACCTCGGCGAAAATGCCGTCCGCTGCATCGCTATGGACACCACCGAGGGTCTGACCCGCGGTCAGCCCGTGACCGACACCGGCGCGGGCATCCGCGTTCCGGTCGGCCCCGGCACCCTCGGCCGCATCATGAACGTCATCGGCCAGCCGATCGACGAAGCCGGCCCGATCCAGTCGGACATCTTCAACGTCATCCACCGCGAGGCGCCCTCGTTCGAGGAGCAGTCGACCTCGGCCGAAGTGCTGGTCACCGGGATCAAGGTCATCGACCTGATGTGCCCCTACACCAAGGGCGGCAAGATCGGCCTGTTCGGCGGCGCCGGCGTCGGCAAGACCGTGACCATGCAGGAACTGATCAACAACATCGCCAAGGCTTACGGCGGTTACTCGGTTCTGGCCGGCGTGGGTGAACGCACCCGTGAAGGCAACGACCTGTATCACGAGATGATCGAGTCCAACGTCAACGTGGACCCGAAGGAAAACAACGGCTCGACCGAAGGCTCCAAGTGCGCCCTGGTCTACGGCCAGATGAACGAGCCTCCCGGCGCCCGCGCCCGGGTCGCCCTGACCGGCCTGACGCAGGCGGAGTACTTCCGCGACGTCGAAGGCAAGGACGTGCTGCTGTTCATCGACAACATCTTCCGCTTCACCCAGGCCGGCTCGGAAGTGTCGGCTCTGCTGGGCCGCATCCCCTCGGCCGTGGGTTATCAGCCCACCCTGGCCACCGAGATGGGCAACCTGCAGGAGCGCATCACCTCGACCAACAAGGGTTCGATCACCTCGGTCCAGGCCATCTACGTTCCCGCCGATGACCTTACCGACCCGGCGCCCGCCGCCTCCTTCGCCCACCTGGACGCGACCACGGTTCTGAGCCGCGACATCGCCGCCCAGGCCATCTTCCCGGCCGTTGACCCGCTCGACTCCACCAGCCGGATCATGGACCCGCTGGTCATCGGTGAAGAGCACTACCAGGTCGCCCGCCAGACCCAGGAAATCCTTCAGCAGTACAAGCAACTGAAGGACATCATCGCCATCCTGGGCATGGACGAGCTGTCTGAAGAGGACAAACTGACCGTGGCCCGCGCCCGGAAGATCAGCCGCTTCCTGTCGCAGCCCTTCTTCGTGGCCGAGCAGTTCACCGGCGCCCCCGGCAAGTTCGTCGAACTGAAGGACACCATCCGCTCCTTCAAGGCGATCTGTGAAGGCGAATACGACCACCTGCCCGAAGGCGCCTTCTACATGGTCGGCACCATCGAGGAGGCCGTCGCCAAGGCCGAGAAGATGGCTCAGGAAGCCTGATCCAACCGATGGACGACGTCGCCGCCGGCAATTGCTGTGAAGACATGGAGACCTGCCTCGCGGCAGGTCCCGAGGCGGCGCTGTTTGAACACGACAGCGGCCTGATCCTGCTCAACGCCGGTCGGACCGAACAGGACGGCGAGGAGGGCAATCTCTTCCTCACCGTCCAGTTCTGCCCCTTCTGCGGGACGGAACTGCAAACCGAAGATGATATCGACGCCGCGCTGGAGGCGGTGGACTGATGGCTGACAAACTCCACTTCTCCCTGGTTGCGCCCGAGCGTGAAGTCTTCACCGGCGAGGTCGACCGCGTCGACGCCCCCGGGATTGAAGGCGACTTCGGCGTCCTCGCCGGTCACGCCCCGTTCATGACGGCTCTGCGAGAAGGCAAGGTGACCGTGGTCAACGGCGCCTCGACCCGGACCTTTGATGTCCAGGGCGGTTTCGCCGATGTGACTCCGGCCGGTCTGACCATCCTCGCCGAACATGCGGTTGAGGCGGGTTAGAAACTACCCGCGTCATTTTTAGGCGCGATTCAATCGTTGGCAGGTTGCGATAGGCCGTCTGGCGGTCTTTGATGTGGTCTGCCTGTCTGAAGAAAGGGTCTGATCCCATGCGCGTCGCCATTCTGTCCGTTCTCGCCGCGGGGGCGATGACTGTCTCCGCCGTCGCCCAGGAGGCTCCGGCCCCCGTCGAACCAGCGATGCCGGAAGTCGCTCAGCCGACCATGCCGGAAGCGGCCCCGCCACCGGTTCTGCCGGACGCCGCTCCGGTCGCCCCGACCACTTCCGAGACCCCTGCCGCGCCGGTTGTCGAGGTTCCCGCAGCACCGGAACCGCCGCCCCCGCCGCCGCCCGCCCCGACTGACGCCACGGCGATCCTGTTCCGCACCCAGCTGGAAAAGCTGTGCATGCCCCTGGTTCGCGGTGGCGATATCAGCAAGCTGGCGCCGCCGCTGGGCTTCAAGAAGAAGCGCGGCAACAACTACGAGCTCCAATGGGCCAAGGGCTACAAGGCGTTCGTCAGCGATCCGGGCAACAACCCGCGCGTCTGCACCGTGCTGATCCAGCACCCGGTCGACGGCCTGATCCCGACCATCGACGACCTGCATGGCTGGGCGATCTATCGCGACTGGACCCTGGAAGAAAACGCCAAGCGGACCACCGACATGGAACGCAGCACGCGCAAGTGGGAGTTCAACACCCCCACCAGCCGCGAGGTGATTGTTCTGCTGACCACCCGCAAGGCGGACGGCTCGCCGATCAACAAGAACTACGATCAGACCGAGCTGATCTACACCTTCATCCCTTACTAGAGCTGACAGTCCCTGTCAGGATTGACGAGGCCGGCGGATCCACCGCCGGCCTTTGTCGTAAAGGAGATCCGCCATGGCCTGGATTGTGCTGATCGTCGCCGGCGCCTTCGAGACCGGCTGGGCCGTCGGCCTGAAATACTCCGAAGGCTTCACCCGCTTCTGGCCGTCGGTGTGGACCGTCGTCTGTCTGGTGCTTTCGATGCTGTTGCTGGGCTGGTCGATCCGCACCCTGCCGCTGGGCACCGCCTATGCCGTCTGGACCGGGATCGGCGCGGTCGGTGCGGTGCTGGTCGGCATTCTGGTCTTCAGGGAGCCGGCGACGGCGGCGAGGCTGGTGTGTCTTGGCCTGATCGTATCGGGCATCGTCGGGCTGAAGATCTTTTCCGGACCGACGGCCTGAAAGCCCCGCTTTTGGGGGAAGCGGCGCCGGGCCGGGCTGGATAGAACGGGAATTCAGACCTGTTGGCTCCGGGAGATCCCCATGCGCATGCCCGCCCTTGTCGCTGTCGCCGCCGCGACAGTCCTTTCCGCCCACAGCGCCGGCGCCCAGACGACCGACACCACCGCGACGGCCGTTGAACGCGGCGTCTCCGCCTGCAACGCCATTGTCCTGGCCCGGACAGAGCCGGCGGCGACGGCGGCGATCGTTCGCAGAGAGGGCCTGCAGGCCTCTCCCACAAAACCGCCCCTGCTTCAGAAGCATCTGTTTCCCAACTCGGCGCGGGTCGACTGGTGGGGCATCGCCTCGTCACGGGGAACAGTTCTCGTGGCCGTCGATCCGGGGGCGGCGACCTGCACTGTCTTTCTGCTGGGCGAGCAGGGCGGCCCGGTGATCACCTACATGGCCAGCCGGATGAAGGACTGGTCGCGGTATCCGACCGAGAACGCCGGCCAGACCCTGTTGTACAGGACGGCCGCCACCGGCGGGACCCAGGTCTTGGACATGCATGACGGCGGCGCCATCACCGATCCGACCATGATCGGCGCGCTTTTTCAGTCGAAAATCCTGAAATAGTCGGGAGCGCCGGCGCCCCGGCGCTCTGCCCGACGGAGAACCTCTCCCTGGGGGCCCGCGCCCTCAGGCGGCGCTGCGGAGCTGGCCGGAAAGCCAGGTCAGGCAATGGGCGGCGACATCGTCCCAGCCGGGCTCGCCCGGAAGCCAGTGGCTCATCTGATCAAACACCACGGTCTCGCCGCCCAGCCGCGTCGCGGTCTGCCGGACGGTGGCCGGCGGGTGGATGACATCACGGCCGCCCGCGAAGGCCAGGACCGGCGCGTTGATCGAGGTCGGGGCCCGGGTGGTCATGAAGGGGTCGAGCCACCAGTTCAGCGTCTCCCAAAGGGCGCGACCACTCTCAGGGCGCATCCGCTCATACAGGGCGTGCCGCTTTTCACGGTCCAGACGGTTGAGGCTGTAGCTGCTGGCCAGGTGATAGTCGGGCGGAATGGCCTGCAGCCAGAAGGGGCCGAGCGCATAGAGGCTCACCGCCGAGACGCCTTCTTCCATGGTCGAGCCATAGATGCCCCAGGGCGCTGACGGGGCCAGCAGGATGAGGCCTGACAGCGGGGTGCTGGCGGCGGCGAGTTGCACCGCCAGGCCGCCAAGGGAATGGCCGATCAGAATGGGCGGAGTCTCGCAGGCCGCGCACAGGGCGACGATCTCCTTGGCATAGTCGAGCATCGATTGCCCGGCGGCGCTGGCGGCGCCGCCGAGGTCGGGCGTCAGAACCGTGTGCCCGGCCGCTTCGAAAGGCCGTCTGAAATCGTCAAACACCCAGCCGCCGCAAAACGCGCCGTGGATCATGATGATGGGGGGAAGCGGGCTCATCGGGTCTGGCCTTCCGGCCGGGTGCAAACGCGCACTTGGAGGTCAGGGATCACGACTTGGGCTTGCTTGCCGGCTTCGCCCTGGGTTTCGGGGCGGAACTTTTGGTCGCTGCAGCCTTGGTCGGGGCGGTCTTGGATGACGCCGCTTTGGTTGAACGGGCCTTGGCTGATGGGGCCTTGGCTTTCGCAGGCCGGGTCGTTGCGGGCTTCGACGGGGCGGCGGCAGGAGCCGCCGACGCTTCAGCGCCGGCGGGGGTCTTGGGAGCGGCTTTGCCGCCTGTCTTGGCAGGCGCAGCCTTCGCCGTCTTGGCCTTTGGCGCTGATTTGGCTGAGGGGGCGCTCGCCACGGCCTTGCGGCGGGCGGAAGCTTCCACGGGCGGTTCGGGGGTCAGCGCCTTGCGGTCCAGCCAGGCGAGAATGTCGCCGACGACGGCTTCCGTGCCGGGCTCATCAACGATCCAGTGGCCATTGTCGGGGTATTCGAGGAAATCGCCGCCGATCGCGGCGTATTTGGCGGCGACCTTGCGGACGTCTGCGATCGGGGTGGTCCGGTCCTTGGCCCCGCCGACGGTCAACACCGGAATCTTGATCTGGGTCTCGTCGATGGTGGCGATTCCGTGCGGGTCGCGCTCGGGATAGGCCAGATCGGCATAGACGCCGCCGCTGTCGTAAACCGCCTGGGCGTAGATTTCCGCGTGACGCTGCGCGGGAACGCGATTGAGGACGCCCCAGTTGAAGCCGGTGCGCCAGATCTTGTGCGCCTTGCCGTCAACTTTACCGCCGAACAGGATGTTGGCGAAGGTAAAGGCCTGGGACAGGGAACTGCCGCTGCGGGCGTCCGCCGGCGAGGCCGGGGTCAGAAGGATGGCCGCCCGGCCGACACCGCGCTCCGCCAGCTTCTGGGTGATCAGACTGCCCATGGAATGGCCCATCAGCACCGGCGGCTGACCGGTCTCGACCTCGAGGCGCCGCGCCTCGACTTCCATGGCGTCGACGTAGTCCTTGAGCCGCAGGTCAGAGAGATCCGCAGGCGGATTGGCGACCACGCGCTTGTCCGGGAACAGGGTCGGCGTCTCGACCCGCCAGCCTTTGTCACGGAAGGCCGGGGCCAGGCGATCAAAGGTCGCCCCCGTGCCGCCGACGCCGTGAATCATAAGGATGGAACCGCTCATCGCACGCCCTGCATATTTCAGAAAAGCGCCGACCACCTGATCATAGGCTGCGCGCTTGAAGGGTACGATGAGCCCGGGCGCCTCGTCGAGTCGCGCCCACCGCCAGGCGTCGAATTCCGGCGGTGTGTGGAGATCCAGGCGGATTTCCTTTTCCTTGCCGGTAAAGCGGAAGGCGAACCAGACCTGCTTCTGGCCAGCCCACCCCTTGGCGATCTTTGACCCCTGCGCCCCCGGCGGAAAGTCGTAGACGATCCAGCCCTTGGTGCGGCCAAGCAACCGGGTGCTTTTGACCCCGGTCTCCTCCTCCAGCTCCCGCCGCGCGGCCGAGAGCAGGTCTTCGCCGGCGTCGACGCCGCCCTGGGGGAACTGCCAGCTTGGACCCTCCGTGCGCGCCCGGCGACCGAGCCAGACGCGGCCGTCGGGATGGAAGAGAACCACGCCGACATTGGGGCGATGCTTGGGATAGTCGGTCAATGTCCGCTCAACAGGGCGGAAGCTGGCGCCAGTTGAAAGCCGCGATCTTCCAGGGAGCGGGCCCAGATCGCTGCGCTCTCGAGGGTCACGGGATAGGCGAAGCCTGAGCCCAGCGCCTGACCGCGCGCCCGGGCGCCGGATTCCAGCGCCGAGAATTGGCGGGCGATGGCCTCCGCCGAGAGATCTTCGTCAACGATCCGGTCAGCGGTGGCGCGGGGCGGGCCCATGCCTTTCCGCGCCGCCAGACCATCATCGATAAAAGCGACGCCGCGCTTTTTCAGGGCGCCGGAGAAGGCGCCCATGGCCGGGCCGGAATTGACGAACCGCGAGCCCAGATAGTTGGTGACGCCGAAATAGCCGGTCGCCCGGGAGAGGACCCATTCGGTCTTCTTGATGACGTCGGGCGGCGAGCCATTGGCCAGAAGCGTGAAGGGACCGGGGTCGTTCTGCGGGTAGTCGTTCGGCTCCATCGGCGTTTCCAGCAACACCTCGTGGCCGTGGGACCGCGCCAGATCAATCCACTCCTGAAGGCCCTCGGCGTAGGGGGCGAAGGACAGGGTGACCTCCGGCGGGAGGAGCTCGATGGCGCGCCGGGTGTAGGCCGGGTTGAGGCCCAGGCCGCCGATGATCAGCGCCACCTTCGGCTTGCCATTGGCGGTGAAGGGACGGGCATAGGCTTTCCAGGGCGCACGACCATCGGCGGCGACGACGGGCAGCAGGGAGCCTCCAGGTCCCGGGCCGCTGAGGCCGGCGATCGGCGACTGCGGCAGGGGGCCGCCGGACATCGAGACCGGCTGGCTCTGACCGTCCATGCGGCCGCCTTCGGGCAGGGTGATGATCGCCGAACCGCCGATGACGCCGCCGTCGGCCAGTTCGATGGGGCTTTCGGAAAGTTCAAACTCGCCGGTGGTGACCGGTGCGGTTTCCGATTCCGACGCGAGAGCTTCGCGCCAGCCGGGCACCGAGCCGCCGGCGGCGGCCGCATGGGCAAGGTCGAGCCTGACCACGGGTGATCCGGCCTTGGGGTCGCCCATGATCAGGATCAGAGCGCCCAGAGTCAGAAGGAACATCAGACCGGCGCCGCCGGCGCTCAGGTAGGGGTTGCCCGCGACCGTCAGGGCCAGAGCCCGGACGCGCGCCGTCACGCCGGGTGTTTCGGCGGCTTTGGCGGGTTGAGGCTGCGGCTTGCGCGAGAACATGATGAGACGGCGCCAAGGCTGCGGGAGGGTTCCAGCCAAGGTGACCGATCATGGTTAATGAAGTGCGTAAATCCCGCGCCCACGATGGTGATCCACCGTGGGCGACAGGGGTCTATTTCTTCGGCTTGGCGGCGCCGGCGCTGGCCAGCTTGGGCTCGGGCTTGGGCAGTTTCGGCGTCGCCATCACCGAGCCGTTCTTGAGCACGTCGATGGCGCGCGCCAGTTGGAAGTCCTTCTTCTCGTCAAAGCCGGCGGGAGGGGCCTCGGCGGGGGTGTGGGCTTCGCGGCGGGTCTTGCCTTCCTCGGCGTCGAGGGAGTTGCGCAGGCTGGCTTCGCTGAACTGGAAGGCGCGATTGGCGATCAGTTCGGCCTGCTCGCGGCTGGCGGCGACCTCGAGGTCCGGCTCGATGCCGGTCTTCTGGATCGAGCGGCCGGCCGGGGTGTAGTAGCGGGCGGTGGTCAGCTTGACGGCGCCATCAGCCCCGCCCCGCAGCGGGATCACCGTCTGGACCGAGCCCTTGCCGAAGCTGGTCAGGCCAACGACTTCGGCGCGTTTGCGGTCCTGCAGGGCGCCGGCGACGATTTCAGCGGCGCTGGCCGAGCCGTTGTCGACCAGAACCACGACCGGAAGGCCGTCGAGCAGATCGCCGGGACGGGCGTTGTAGCGTTCGATATCGCCCGGATCGCGGCCGCGCTGGCTGACAACCTCGCCGCCGTCGAGGAAGATGTCGGCGACGCCCACGGCCTGGTCGAGCAGGCCGCCCGGGTTGCGGCGCAGGTCGAAGACCAGGCCCTTCATCTTGGGGTTCTTGGCCTTCAGATCCTTGATCGCGGCGACCATTTCCTCGGTCGCCTTCTCGTTGAAGGTCGAGAGGCGGACATAGCCGTAGTCGCCTTCAAGGCGTGAGGTGACGACCTTCTGCTTGATGACTTCGCGGACCAGGGTCACGTCGAAGGGGTCGGATTTTTCGCGGGCGATCGACAGGACGACCTTTTCGCCCGGCTTGCCGCGCATCTGCTTGACCGCTTCGCCGACCGGCAGGCCGAGAATGCTCTGGCCGTTGACGGCGGTGATGAAGTCGCCCGGCTTGAGGCCGGCGCGGTCAGCCGGCGTACCGTCCATCGGCGAGACGATCTTGACGACCCCGTCCTCGCTGGTGATCTCGATGCCCAGACCGCCGTATTCGCCGCGGGTGGATTCCTGCATGTCGTCAAAACCGGCGGGGGGCAGGTAGCCGGAATGCGGATCCAGCGACGAGAGCATGCCCTCAAGCGCGGCCTCGATCAGCTTCTTTTCATCGACCTCGGTGACGTACTGCTTCTCGGTCATGTCCAGCACATCGCCGAACAGTTCGAGCATGCGGTAGGTTTCGGCCCGCGGCTGGGAGGTCGCCTGTGCCTGCTGGCTGATGTAGGCCATGGTCCCGGCGCCGAGTACGAAGGCGCAGGCGCCGATCATCAGATGCTTTTTGATCATGGCCGAACTGAAGGCTCCCTTTGCGGCGTCTTGAAGGCCGCCTGTCGCAACAATCTATCCCTGAACAGGGAATATAACCCTTAACGCGCCGACAGCCAGCGGGCCGGATCCATCGGCGTTCCGTCCCGGCGAAGCTCCAGATAAAGCTCCGGGGCCGCCTTGTCCGTTTTGGCCATGTGGCCGACCGGCTGACCGGCGGTGACGCCGCCGCCGGCCGCCACCGTGACTTCTTCCAGTCCGGCAAGAACCAGATGAAACCCGTCGGCTGTCCGAAGAATGAGAATGACACCCCAACCGGTCACTGGCCCAGCAAATTCAACCCGCCCTTGAACCGGACTGACCACCGCGCCGCCGCTTGAGGCGCGAAGCCACAGGCCTGGTGAGGATGGCGCCGAATAACCGCGCAATACCGGCCCTTCAACGGGCCGACGCAGATTGCCGGGACCGGCGCCGGTGGCGGCGCGCCTGGGGAAGCTGTCGACCAGGGCGCCCGGCGATCCGGCGTCGCGGCCGGCGGCCTGGGCGGCTTCGGGATAGCGGCGCTCGATTTCGCGTTGTTGATCCAGCAGTCGTTCCAGATCGCCCCGACGACCGGCCGCTTCGCTCTCGGCGGTCAGCAGGGCGGCGCTGGCCCCGGCGGCCTGACGGCGCAGGGTGGATATCTCCCGGGCCTCTCCGGCGAACGCGCGGGCGCGCCGTTCGAGTTCCGGCGTCATGGCGCGCATCAAGATGGCGGCGCGAACCGCGTCGCGGGCGTCGGAAGGGCTGACCAGCAGAGCCGGCGGCGGGTCCCGGCGAAACAGGGTGAGGGCGGCGAACAGACCGCCGAGGCGCTGGCGCTCTCGGCCAAGCTGAGCGGTGAGGGTGGTTTCCCGGGTATTGAGCAGGGCCAGGCGCGCGCGCGCCGACTCGACGTCGCGACCGCCCTGGGCCTGGCTCGAAGTGATCCGGCGCAGGTCTTCGCGCAGGGCGGCGATTTCCTGACGGGCGGCTTCACGGCTGGCGGGATCGGCGGCGGACGGGCCCAGCAACAGCATGGCCTGGGGCGACGGCGCGTCGGCCGGCTCCTGGGCGACGCTGGCGGCCGCCAGGGCGCTCAGGGAAACGATCATCAGGAGGGCTGCGGCGCGCATCGGAGTCACCCTATAGCCGATGTTTGTCGTCGGGGTGCGGAATGATCAGGGGTCAGTCGCGATGATAAGGGCTGCCGGCCAGGATGGTGACGGCGCGATAGACCTGCTCGGCCAGCATCACCCGCGCCAGGGCGTGGGGCCAGGTCTGGGGACCAAAGGCGAGGGTCTCGTCCACGGACTTCAGGAGATCGGGGTCGAGACCGTCGGCGCCGCCGATAATCAGGACCAGCCTGCGGACGCCGTCATCCCGCAGGGTCGCAACCCGGCCGGCGAAGGCGCGGCTGGTCCAGACCTTGCCATGCTCATCGCAGGCGATGACATGGGCGTCTTTCAGATGGGGCGCCAGAACCTCGGCCTCGGCGGCCTTGCCCGGCTTTCGGGCCTCAACCTCGATCACCTCGACGGGACCCAGGCCCAGGGCGCGACCGGAAGCGGTGGCGCGCTGGACATAGTCGGCGGCCAGGGCGGACTCAGGGGCCCGTCCCAGTCGTCCGACAGTCAGCAGCGTTATCTTCAGTTGGCCGCCTTGATGTGGTTGGAGTCCACCGACCAGATCTTCTCGATGTTGTAGAAGGTCCGCACTTCGGGCCGGAACAGGTGAACGACGACGTCGCCGGCGTCGATCAGCACCCAGTCGCAATGAGGCAGGCCCTCGACCCGGGCGCGGCCATGGCCGCCGTCCTTGAGGGCGCGGAGCACATGGTCGGCCAGTGCGCCGACGTGACGGTGCGAACGGCCCGATGCAACGATCATCGAATCCGCCATGGGGCTTTTGCCCTTCAGGTCGATCAGCACGATGTCCTGCGCCTTGTCGTCATCCAGACGCGACATGATAAGATCTTCGACGGATCCCTCGAGGGGGATGTCGGAGGAGGCCGATATGCCGGCTTCCTGCGCCTGTGGCGCCAACTCGCGGTTCAGCGGAGTGCTCCTTGTTCTCTCGCTACAAAAACCAGCCATAGCAGGTTTTGCAGCATCCGTCAGGCGGATGATTCGCCGAGGCGCTTAATCGTCTCCAGCCAGGTTCTGATCGCCCTGTCGCCGCGCAGACAGACCATCTTGTCAGGATCCGTCGCGGACAGGGCGGCCCTGATCGCCGGCGCGGTCCGGGTGTCGAACCTGAGAATGTCGGAAAACATCGAAGGGTCGAGGTTGTCGCGGCATCCCGTCGGCAGATCCGGGCGGGGCCGCCCGAAGAGGCCTCTCCAGGCCGCCCTGAGCAGCCGCAGGATGAGGGGCTGGTCGACCCAGATCACGAGATCAGCCCGCTGGAATCGCGCGGCGGCCTGGTGGTCGAGAAAATTGCCGTCGATGATCCATTGCTCCTGGCTGACGGCGGCGAGGATCTGGCGGTCGAAGGCTGAGGTTTCACCGGCTTGCCAATCGGCACGATAGTAGAGGGTGTCGAGATGCACGACAGGGAGATGCAAGGTCTGGCCAAGCCTCTGGCTCAGGGTGGACTTACCGGCGCCACTGGACCCGACCACAGCAATCCGTCGCATCCGCCCGTCCTCTCACCCCGCGAAGTACTCAAACCAATTCTAAACGACCTATGGGCTAGTAAGGCAGTCCATGCGCCCGTTCATCACATCAATTTCGCGGAAGTTTCTGCTCAGCGTCGGAGTTCTCTCCGTCGCTGTGACGCTTGTCGCGTTCGGGGCTGCCTTTGTCGCCTTCCAGCAGGAACTGGAAGACCGCGAGATCACCTATCTTCGGGACTATGTGACCCAAAGGGCCAATCAGGAAGAGCGCCGGTTCACTGACCTCGCCGCGGCCCACAAGGACGCCGGCATGGCCATGAGCCTGCGGATGGCCCACCTTGATCCCGCCCAGACCAATCGCCTGTTTGACGCCTATTACCCCTTGCAGCCGGACGGCACGCGAAGGAGCCGGGACGCGGTCTTTGACGGCGAGGTCGAGCCAAATGGCGACTATCGCTACGGCATCGGCGCCTTCCTGCGCGACGGCCGGAATGTCGACCTGACCGAGAAGAAGGCGATGGTGGCCGCGTTTGAGGTCGTGCCGAGGTTCGGTGAGGCCCTGGTGACGCGCTACGATAACTTCTATTTCTTCACGCCGAGGACGCGGGTGGTGCTGTTCGCTCCCAAGCGCGCCGACCGCCTGATGTTCTATCGCCATCAGGCTCCGCCCGATCTCGACATCGCCCAGGAGCAGATGAGCCAGATCACGCTGCCGGCGAACAATCCGTCCAGGGTTATTCGCTGCACCAACCTGCAGAGGCTGATCCAGGACAAGGATGGCGAACGTCTGGCGACGGGCTGCATGACGCCGCTGGACGTGGGCGGCCGGCATGTCGGGGCATTCGGCTCCTCGATCGAGCTCTCCGGCTATTTCCTGAGGGCCATCAGCGACACCAGTCGGGGGTCGCAGAATCTCATCATCACCGGCGAGGGCGAGTTGATCGCCTATCCGGGCTTCGCCACGCCGGGCAAGGCGTCGGAAGCGACCCTGGCGGCGTTCGAGCGCGACATGGGCCTGAAGACGCTGGTGCAGCAAATCAGCAAAGAGCCCGCCAACCGGGGCGTCGTTCGATCCGCAGACGGCAAGTACATCGTCGCCTATGGCCTCCTCAGAGGGCCCGACTGGTACTTCCTGATCCGTTATCCGGCCGGCGCCGTGACCATGGCGGCGGCGAAGTCGGCGAGCTGGATTCTGGTGCTCGGGTTGCTGGCGGCCGCGCTCCAGGCGGGTCTGGTGACGATGATGGCGCAGAGGACGATCGCCGCGCCGCTCGGCCGTCTGGCCTCCTTTGCCGATTCCCACCGGCGGAATCCTCAGGCCCCTGTCAGCGATGAGGATCAGGCGATCCTGACCGGAATCGAAGCCCAGTCCGATGAGATCGGCGTGCTGGCCCGGGCGCTCAAGGCGTCGCGCGAGCAGGCGGCGATGGTCATGGATGGCCTGGAAGAGCGTGTCCGCGAACGGACCGTCGAACTGGAACGGGCCAATCAGGAGAAGTCCCGCTTCCTGGCCAACATGAGCCACGAACTGCGAACGCCATTGAATGGCGTGGTTGCGGTGTCGGAAACCCTGGCCCGGGAACAGACCACCGAGCGGGGCCGGGAACTGGCTGACCTGATCGCGTCATCCGGGCGGCTGCTGGAGCAGGTGCTGACCGACATTCTGGATTTCTCCAAGATCGAGGCCGGCGAGCTGCGCCTGGAGATTGCCGATTTTGACATCCAGGTTCTGGTCAACAGGATCGGGGCGCTGCATGCCGCAGCCGCCGCCGCCAAGGGCCTGAAGCTGGTCTGGTCGGTCGAGCCGGACGCCGCCGGAAACTGGAGGGGCGACCCGGTCCGGATCACCCAGATTCTGTCCAATCTCCTGTCCAACGCCGTCAAGTTCACCGAGCATGGCGAGGTGTTCCTGGTCGTTCGCCGTCGCCCGGGCGGTCTCGATATCGCCGTGGGGGACAGTGGCATCGGCTTTGACGAGGAAACCGGTCGACGCCTGTTCCGCAGGTTCGAACAGGCGGACCTGTCGATCACCCGACGCTTTGGCGGCACTGGCCTTGGTCTTTCCATCTGCCAGTCGCTGGCGGAATTGATGGGCGGAAGCGTTTTGGCCGTGTCTCGACCCGGCGAAGGGTCGACCTTCACCGTCTCCCTGCCGTTGACGCCGGCTTCCGTCCAGGACGCTTCGTCAGAGTCGATGGACCGGCCGGGCGATTCGGCGCCCATTGATGGCGTGCATGTGCTTCTCGCCGAGGATCATCCCACCAACCAGCGCGTGGTGCGACTGATCCTGGAGGCGGCCGGCGTCCGGCTTGATATCGTTGAAACCGGCGTCGCCGCCCTCGAGCGGCTGTCGGTGCAGGCCTATGACCTGGTCCTGATGGACATGCAGATGCCGGAAATGGACGGGCTGACGGCGACCCGGGCGCTCCGCGAGCGCGAGCGGGCGATGCAGTCGCCTCGCACGCCGGTCATCATGCTGACGGCCAACGCCCTGGATGAGCACATCCGCGCCAGTCTTGAGGCCGGAGCGGACGCCCACATTTCCAAACCGGTTCGGCCCGACAGCCTGCTGGCCGCCGTCTCCGCGGCCCTGTCCGGGGAGTCCCAGGCCCTGGCCGAAGCGAGCTAGGCGTCAGGTCCCGCTGTGGTCAGCGGTTGCCTCTCATCCGTTCCCGCAAGGCGGTCGAGGAGGCGAAGTTGAACGGCCCGCTCAGATAGATCCAGGCCGGCGCCTTCATTGACGCCAGAAGCGGCGCCTCGCGGGCCGGTCGCCGGGCAAAGGCGAACCGCTTGGCCGCGGGGGATGACCGCGCCTTGAGCGCCGCCCAGGGCCGGGAAACCACCGCGATCGGCGCCTCGCGCATCATCTGCGTCCAGCCCCGCCATTTATGGAAGTCCTTCAGACTGTCGGCCCCCATGATCCAGACGAAATGCACACCCGGATTTCGCGCCTTCAACAGGCGCAGGGTGTCGATGGTGTATTGCGAGCCAAGCCGGGTCTCGATGTCGCTGGCGGTCATCACATGGCGACGGATGACGCTGCGCACGCCCGCGATGCGTTCGGGAAGGGGCGCGGTTTCGCGGCGGCTCTTCAGCGGGTTCTGCGGCGAGACCAGCCAGATGACACGGTCCAGTCCCAGCCGGGTCATGGCGGTCTCGGCGACGTGGGCGTGACCTTCATGCACCGGATTGAACGAGCCGCCGTAGAGGCCCACGCGCATTCCGGGCTTGAGGACGAATCCCGTCCTGAGGGCGGCCGGGCGGCCGGCCTCAGGGACGAGTCTGGCCGGTCCCGCGAACCACATATTTGAATGTCGTCAGTTGCTCTGCGCCGACCGGGCCGCGTGCGTGCAGCCGGTCGGTGGCGATGCCGATCTCGGCCCCGAATCCGAACTCTCCCCCGTCGGCAAACTGGGTGGAGGCGTTGACCAGCACAATGGCGCTGTCAACCTCGGCGATGAACTGTTCAGCGGCGGCCGGATCCTCGGTGATGATGGCGTCGGTATGGCCCGAGCCGTAGGCGGCGATGTGGGCGGCGGCGCCCGCGACCCCATCGACGATGGCGACGGCGATGGTCGGCGCCAGGTATTCCGTGGTCCAGTCAGCGTCGGTGGCTGGTTTCATGCCGGGTTCGATCGCCCGGGCCGCCGCATCGCCGCGCATCTCGCAGTTGGCCTGGATCAGGGCGTCGGCGATCGGAGGCAGCAGCCGGGCGGCGGCGGTCTTGTCGATCAGCAGGGTCTCGGCCGCTCCACAGACGCTGACGCGGCGCATCTTGGCGTTGACGACAATGTCCCGCGCCTTGGCGATATCGGCGGCGGCGTGAACGAAGACGTGGTTCAGCCCCTCCAGATGGCCCAGAACCGGCGCGCGGGCCTCGGCCTGGACCCGGGCGACAAGGCCCTTGCCGCCACGCGGAATGATCAGGTCGATCTGCCGGTCCAGTCCGCTGAGCAGGTGGCCCACGGCGTCCCGGTCGGTGGTCCGGACAATCTGCACGGCGCTTTCCGGCAGACCGGCGGCCTTCAGACCTTTGGCGACACAGGCGTGGATCGCCAGATTGCTGCGGATGCATTCGGAGCCGCCGCGCAGGATGACGGCATTGCCGGCGCGAACACAGAGCGCGGCCGCGTCGGCCGTGACGTTGGGACGGCTCTCATAGATCATCGCAACAACCCCGATCGGGGTCCGAACGCGGGCGATGTCGAGGCCGTTCGGCGGGGTCCAGCGGGCGATCTCGGCGCCGACAGGGTCGGGGATTGCGGCGACGGTCTCGATGGCGACGGCCAGCGCTTCGACGCGGCCATCGTCCAGCATCAGACGATCCAGCATCGGCCCGGAAACGCCGGCGGCGCGGGCGGCGGTCAGGTCCTCGGCATTGGCGGCCAGAATGGTCGAGGCCTGGTCGCGGATCGCCGCCGCCATGGCGCTGATGGCCGTCGTGCGCTGCGAGGCCGAGGCCAGCCGCAGGGCGCGCGCGCCCTCACGGGCCGCCCGTCCCATGGCCTGCATCCTGCCCAGCAATGTCTGACCGGCGTCGTCCATCCGCTCCGTGTCCGGATTTGCTCGCGGTGAGCATTAGACCGTTTGAGAGCGGGTGGATAGGCTTCCGCAGAACGGTCGGTCCTTGCCTGGCGTCCGGCGGCTATCCGCCGTAGTCGAACGCGAAGGTTGGCGTTTCCCCGGCAAGGCAGCCTGCGTTCACAGGCGCCGTCGGGTCACGCAGGAAGGCCCTGACCATGCCGCGGGCGCAGGGGCTGCCCCAGCTGACGCCGTGGGTGATGTTGGGCGCGATGAACAGCTGGCCCCGGGAAAACCGCGCCACGGCGGCCTTCGCGAACTTCGGCGGACAACCCGGATCGATTTCGGCCGCGAGAAACAGGGTTGGAACGTCACTCGACTGGGCGACCCCGTCGACGGGATCCGGCGCGCCGACAGGCCAGGCGCGGCAGACGTCGAAGTAGCGGCTCATCGAGGGAACCAGCAGGGCCGCGATACGGTCGGCGCCGACGTCCCCGACCTTGCCGCCGTCCTCGAAGGGGAACTCCTCCTTGCAGAGGTGCGTGAGATGCTGGCCTTCATAATAGGGGCTGCGCTCTGCCCGGTGGGCTTCCAGGGCCGAGAAATCGCCGTGCGCCATGGCGTTGAGGTCGAAGGGAAGTCGGCGCGCGCCCTCGTTGTCGTAGGCGGCGTCCATCAGAAAGCCGCCCAGATCGTCGGCGGTATAGCGGCGCCGTTCGCCCTTTTGCGGCCCGGACAGGAAGCGCGTCGCCATGGCCTCGACGTCCGTCTGAAGGTTCGGGTAGCGGCGATGACAGACGGCATCCGCCGCGCATTTGCTGATCACCAGGCGCACCGCGTCCGAGACCATCTGCGGCCCGCCCACGGCCCACTGCGCCTCGGGCGGCCAGGGCGAGTCCAGAACCACCGCGCGAATGCCTTCCGGGGCATGCCGAAGGGCCGCCATTCCGATGCTGGTCCCGTAGGATCCGCCGAACAGATCGATCTGTTGATAGCCGAGCGCCAGCCGAAGATCGCGGATGTCGAAGGCGACCTGGCGCTCGTTGTATTGGGAAAGGTCGACCCCGGCGGCCTTGTGGCGGGCGCCGCAGGCCTTGAGCGCGGAGGCGGCCTCAGGGCTGAGCGGGCCGGCGTCATTCATGGCGACCCGTCCGCAATCCAGCAGGGGTGTGGCCAGGCCCGAGCCCCGCTGGTCGAAGATCACCCAGTCCTGATCAATGGCGATCATCTCCTTGCCGACCGGGGATTTCAGCAACCGGGCTGCCGATTCGACCGCCCCTCCGCCCGGGCCGCCATGGAGCAGGAACACCGGCGGCAGGCCCGGTTTCGGGGCCGAAGCCTTGATGACCACGACGGGCAGGGCGACCCGCCGTTCGCTGTCCCCGCCCCGGGTCTCGTCAACCGACAGGGTCCCGCAGGACACCCGCGATGCGTCATCGCCGAAGTCGCTGACGCACGGCGTTGGCGCATAGACCGCAGGCCTCGCGCGGACGGGCGAGGCGATAGCCAGTCCGAGCAGGAGGCCCGGGAGCGCGAGGAGAAGGCGGATCATCAGGGGGCTTCCAGTTTCCATGCAGGTTAGAGGCATACGTCTCCGGCGCCAGCAGACCTTTTCAAAGCGGGGCAAATCTCTAGCGTATCGTCATGAGCCTGCCTCCCGCTTCCCGCCGCGACGTGATGCTCGCCCTGGTCGGCGGTGACGGCGAGGCGCTTGGCTATTGCGAGGGGCGGCCTTTTACGCCCGATGACAGGGAATGGTGGTCCGAGCCTTCGGCCTTTGATCTGTTATCCAGCCTGACCTAGCCGCCGGCCTTCAAACAACCGCTTGAATGCCGTTGGGTGAAGTCGCCTAGTGAACCGGCGAACAATCCCAAGAGGAGGGAAGCATGCCCGAAGCCCTGATCATCGACGCCGTCCGGACCCCCCGTGGTATCGGCAAAATCGGCAAGGGAGCCCTTGCCGAAATTCACCCGCAGGAACTGGGCGCCACCGTCCTGAAGGCCCTGGCCGAGCGCAACAAGATCAACACCGCTGACGTCGACGACATCTTCTGGGGCACCAGCAGCCAGGTCGGCATGCAGGGCGGGGACCTGGGCCGGATGTCGGCGCTGGCCGCCGGTTACAGCATCAAGTCCTCGGCCATGACCCTGGACCGCTTCTGCGGCTCGGGCATCACCGCCGTCAGCCTGGCCGCCCAGGCGATCATGTCGGGCATGGAAGACCTGGTCATCGCCGGCGGCACAGAGATGATGTCGATGGCCGGCCGTCGCGCCCCGTCGGATGGCGCGCCGATGCTGATGGACCGCGGCAACAAGAACCTGCGTGAAATGCATCCCCAGTCGCACCAGGGTGTCTGCGCCGACGCCATCGCGACCATGGAAGGCATCACCCGTGAGGACGTCGACGCCCTGGCCCTCGAAAGCCAGAAGCGCGCCGCCGCCGCCATCGCCGGCGGTCACTTCGACAAGTCGCTGGTGCCGGTCTATCACCCCGACGGCACCCTGGCCCTGGACAAGGAAGAGTTCCCGCGTCCTGAAACCACCGCCGAAGGGCTGGCCAGCCTGAAGCCGTCGTTCGCCCCCATGGCCGACGTGCCGCTGGATGAGGAAGGAACCACCTTCCGCAAGCTGATCACGGCGGTTCATCCTGACCTGGACATCCAGTTCATTCACCACGCCGGCAACAGCTCGGGCGTCGTCGATGGCTCGGCCGCCCTGCTGCTGGCCTCGCCGAAGTACGCTGAAGCGCATGGTCTCAAGGCCCGCGCCAAGGTCGTCGCCACCGCCAACATGGGCGACTCCCCGACCCTGATGCTCAACGCCCCGGTTCCGGCGGCGAAGAAGGTTCTCGAGAAGGCCGGCCTGACGGTCGACGACATCGATCTGTGGGAAATCAACGAAGCCTTCGCGGTGGTCGCCGAGAAGTTCATCCGCGACCTCAAGCTCGACCGGGCCAAGGTCAATGTGAACGGCGGCGCCATGGCCCTGGGTCACCCGATCGGCGCCACCGGCGCCATCCTGATCGGCACCATGGTTGATGAACTGGAACGTCGCGGCCTGAAGCGTGGCCTGATCACCATGTGCGCCGCCGGCGGCATGGCTCCGGCCATCATCATCGAGCGCGTCTGACGCGACCCGATGACGGAATGAAGTGGGGGCCTCGCGGCGACGCGGGGCCCCTTTTTCGTGTCAGACGCCGATGCTGACGATCTCGACCTCGCCGCCGGCGACCATGGCCACATCACCGTCGGACTTTCCGAGCAGGGCCTGGGCGATGGGCGAGACCCAGGAAATGGAGCCCGCCGACGGATCGGCCTCGTCCTCGCCGACGATGCGGAAGGTCTGGCGGCGACCGTCCTCACGATCGAAAGTCACGGTGCAGCCGAACTGAACCCGGTCGCAGGTCTCCGGTGGCGGCACGAGTTGGGCGCTGGCGCGGCGGGCGTTGTAATATCGCAGGTCGCGGGTGGCGCGAGCCATGGCCGTGCGATCGGCGGCCACATCCCCCTGTTGGGCGGCTGAGTAGGCCAGGCGGGCGGCGGCCAGCGCCGCTTCCAGTTGCGCCAGCCCGGTCGCGGTGACGCGGTTGGGGTGGGACGAGATCGGACGGTCGGGCAGATCGGCGGCGGAAGCCTCCAGATCCCCCTCCTTGGTGAAGGCGACGCTCATGACGGAGGCTGTTCGGCTTTTCCGGCCGTAACCGCAAGGGCGGCGGCCGGGCGATCCCGCTGCTCAGACGACGCCTTTGGGACGCCGGGCTTGTCGATCTTCAAGGCGAGGGCCGGGTTATTTCTTTTCCGGGCCGGCCGCAGGTCGACGATCGTCGAGATCCTTCCAGGCCTTGGCGTCGGCATTTGCCCGCTGCTCGGCGGTGCCGGAACTGATTTCGTCAGGCTGGGGGCTGGTGTCGGGGTGCGGCTTCATCCGCAGCAGCGCCAGCAGTCCGACAATGACGATGGCCAGAACGATCAGCAGGGTGATGAACGGCGATGGCCGGGGCCAAGGGCGACGGGAGACCGGCGGCGGCGGGGAGGGCTCTGACACGTCCAGTCCTTATTTGGGCAGGCTCGAGGCGTCGACGAGGCTGCTTTCAGCGACCTCTCCAATGGTCGTGCGAACGCCCAGGACCTTCATCGCCCCATCGGCAAAGCGGATGTCAGATTCGGCGAAGAGCGGACTGCGTTTGACCAGGGCGGCGTCCCGGAGAGTCAACTGCAGGACGAGGCTCTTGGCCTTGGCGCCACCGGCCAGGGAGGCCTCGACGATTGATTTCAATTCGCCGACCGTGACAGGGCGGGCGGCGGTTTGTGGCTTGGCCATACGCTTTCAGCTTTTTACCCCGACGGGCCGCGGCGCGGCGCTCGCAGATCGGGCGGGACGGCGGATCGGCTGCCGGCAGGGTTCCCTTCGGAACGTCGGCGAGCCTTAGCATGCGTCTGCGCCCAATGCCCGGAATATTGTCAATTGGAACCGGGCAGGGCCGCGCCGTGTTGAGTGGGGTGAACAAGGAGGACGGCAAGATGACCGACAAGACCGATATCCAGGGCGAAGGCGACTACAAGTCCGCCAAGGTCTATCAGGAGGCCCAGCACAGGTTTGCGGAGTCCGGCCCCGTCAAAGAGAAGGCGCGGGAAGCCGAAGAGGCGCTCGATGGCCCCGAAGGCGAGGCGCTTGAAACCGCCCGCAAGGACAGCGGCAAGGTCCGCCCTGACTGAATGATGACCGACGCGGCGCCGGGGTCAGGTCCCTGCCCACCGCCGCAGAAGATTGTGATAGGCCCCGGTCAGTGAGATCAGGGATGGATGGTCATCGCCGACCTGACCCCGCAGCGTCTGAAGCGCCATGTCCATGTCAAAGAGAACCGCGCGATCAGCGTTGTCGCGAACATGGCTCTGAATCCAGAAGAAGCTTGCCGTGCGCGCGCCCCGGGTGACCGGAGTCACCTGGTGAAGACTGGTCGCCGGGTACAGCACCATCGAGCCCGCCGAGAGCTTCACGGACTGGACGCCGTAAATGTCCTCGATCAGCAGCTCTCCCCCGTCGTAGGTCGACGGGTCGTCGAGAAAGAGAGTCGCGGACAGGTCGGTTCTCAGACGGCTTCCGTCCGGGAGCGAGCGCAAGGCATTATCGACATGAAGGCCGAACCCGTGCCCGGCTTCGTAGCGATTGAACAGGGGCGGGAAGATCCGCAACGGCAGGGCGGCGGACTGGAACAGGAGGTTTGACGCGAGCGCGTTCTCTATCTCCTGACCAAGGGCAAGCGCCGTCTCGCAACGCCCCGGGAGCTGCAGGTTGTTTTTCGCCAGAGCCGACTGGTAGCCGGCCGTCACTCGTCCATCGCCCCAAGGGGCCTCCGACAGGGCTTGGTGAAAGCGGCTGACCTGTTCAGGTGAGAGCAGGTTTTCGATTTGCAGGATCATGGCCCGATCTATCGCAACTGCGAGCCATTATCAACAAGCGCATTGCGGCGCTATCCAGTACGGCTGCCGCGTCGCGCTGACACCTCTGATGATAGAGGGCTGCGTCACCGCGGCTGCCGGCGACTTCCTCGGCGTGCCAGGCGGCCAGCTGCTGTAGTTGATCAAGGGTCAGCGTCCGGCATCCGGTCGAGACCTGCCCGTCGATGTCGACCATCGGCAACGGGCCGCCAAGGGCGAAGATATCTCCACCGCAGATCCAGTACCGGGCGAGTTGCAGTCCGGAATCCCTCACGAGCCTTCAGCCACCGGCCCCGCGATCCGGAAGCCGCGCCCCTGGCAGCCGATCCATCCCGTGCGGGGCGCGGGCGGGCCAAGCCGTCGGCAAAACCGTCGTCCCTGCGGATCAAAACTGTAGGCCAGTCCCCCGTCTGCTGCGTGTTGGAAGTAGACCTGGCCGTATTCAGGATTCTGCGACCCGTCCGCCCGGTGTTCGGGGACGGTGGCGAACCAGGCCGGATCTGACGGCGTGACGGGGCGGAGGTCAGATGGACAGGCTTCCAGGGGCTTCTCCCGCGGCATTCCGGACATGTAGGGGGTTTCAGCAACTGTATTAAAAATACACCCCTGAGTCAATCGCGCCAGACAGGCCGGCGTCGATCGTCCGTCTGCGGAAATCGTCGGGCCTGGCGTTCTGCGGGACGCACGCTCACCAAAACGGGGAGTCTGACAACTTGTCACAGTGACCGACGCGCAAGTATGTCTAGGGTCATTGTCCAGTTGATCCCGATCCGTGCGTTTGGGGGTGAGCCGTCGCAAGGGCCGACTGGCGCTCCCGTTTAGAAAGACCTCAGATTTTGAAAGGCGTTCCCAGCTCGTCCCGGAGTCTCGCCCGCGATCGCTTTCTTCTCAGGCTGGGGATGGACCACTTTCTGATGACAGCGGCGCTGCTGAGCGCCCCCTTCGAGGGGGAGATCATGCTTGCGGCGGTATTCGCGGCGATCAGTCAGGGCAGCGTTCGACACCTGAACACGCCCCTCAAGCCCAATGCCCTGGCCCCGGACGGCGTCTTTCCGGACGGCATGCGCCGGGCGGTCACGGTCGCCTCGATCGCCCGCAGCCTGACCTTGCCGCGTGAGACAACGCGCCGGTACGTCCGTCGGCTCGTCGAGATGGGCTATTGTGAACAGGTCGGCGCGAGAGGCGTGCTGGTGCCCTCGGCGGTCCTGAAGTCTCCGGCAATCAGTGAACTGGCGAAGGCCCATGCCGCCATGCTGAAGGACGTCGTCGAGCGCTTCGACAGTGAAGCGGACTGAAATCCGTTCAGGCCTTGCGCGCCAGCCAGGCTGACCTGAGCACAAGAGCCGCCATCACAACCGCCGCGGCCATGGCCGTCGATGCGACGACCGGCTTGTCACTGCGCTCGGCGACCCACACGCCGACCAGGCCCCAGGCGATCGGAATGCCGTAGGCCAGGTGACCCAGGCGGCTGAGGACCAGCGCGCCGACGACAACAACCGACAGGATTCCCGCAATCGCGGCCGGCATGGCCACGGCCGGGGTGATGATGTCCCAGGCGGTCAGAACCGTCAGGATGTTGAGGGCGCTGGCGATGGTCAGCCAGCCCGCCAGAAGCCCGAGCGGCCAGAAGATCAGCAGCCGGCCGATACGGCTCAGCGCCTGTCGGAACGGCGCCGCCTGGAGCAGACCGGTGATCATGAAGGCGGCGGACGCCACAATGATCACCACCGTCGCCAGCTTGACGTCAAGCGACGCCGCGACCAGCCAGGCCCCGCAACCGGCCATGGCGATAACGGAAGGCCAGCCGACGGCCCGAAGCGCTCGCGACTCCCTGGTCGCCGGCAGGGCCTGCCAGACGGCATAGGCCAGCATCCCCAGATAGATCACGCCCCAGATCGAAAAGGCGTAGCCGGCGGCTCGCAGGGTCTGGTCGCCATTGTCAGCGAAGGTCTGGGCCGTCAGGCCGATCCCCAGCAGAGACAGCAGGGGCGCGGTGGCGACGGCGGCGATGGCGGCGAGCAGGACCATCGCCACGCGAGGGGGCGGCTTCTTGCCGATCGAAGGGGCGGAGGTCGGGGTCATGGCTTTGCTATCCGATCTGGACCGTGTCCGGGTCCAGGCAAGGGTCAGAGGTAGCGATAAGCGCCGAGGGTGAGAAAGGGTTCAAAATCGTCCTGCAGGCAAAGCCCGCGCAGCAGGTCCTCGGCGCGCGTCCAGGGGCCGGCTTGCCAGCGGTCTTCGCCCACCTCCGAGCGCACGGCGACGGCCTCCTCCTGCAGCGCCCGGCCAAACAGCTCGCGGGTCATCACGGTCGCGCCGTCGATGACGACGCCATGACGGATCCACTGCCAGATCGACGCGCGGGAGATCTCCGCCGTGGCCGCGTCCTCCATCAGTCCGTAGATGGCGACCGCCCCCGAGCCGCCAAGCCAGGCCTCGATGTAGCGGAGCGCCACCCTGATGTTGTGCCGAAGGCCGACCTCGGTGAAGGGCCCCTCCGGCGGCGCCAGGAGATCCGCGGCGAGGACGGGCGCATCCTCTTCCCGACGCCGTTCCAGCTGGTTGGTCAGGCCGGGCGCGAAGGCCGCGCCATAGACAGCGTTGACCACCCCGGCCAGACCCGGATGGGCGATCCAGCTGCCGTCATGACCGTGTCCGGCTTCACGTGACTTGTCGGCCCGGACCTTCTCGAGCACGGCCGTGTTTTCGGCGGGGTCCTTGCTGGGAATGAAGGCGCTCATCCCGCCCATGGCCAGGGCGCCGCGACGGTGGCAGGTGCGGATCAGCAGGCGCGAATAGGCGTCGAGGAAGGGGCGGTCCATGGTCACCGACTGGCGGTCGGGCAGCAGGCGATCAGGATGGGCGCGCAGGGTCTTGATGTAGCTGAAGATGTAGTCCCAGCGCCCGCAATTCAGTGCAGCAATGTGATCCTTCAGTTCAAACAGGATCTCGTCCATTTCGAAGACGGCGGGCAGGGTTTCGATCAGCACCGTCGCCTTGATGGTTCCGGGATTCAGACCAAGCCGGGTCTGGGCGAAGACGAAGACGTCGTTCCACCAGCGCGCCTCTTCGGCGTGTTCAAGCTTGGGCAGATAGAGATACGGCCCACTGCCCAGTGCCTTGAGGGCGGCGTGGTTGTGAAACAGATAGAGGCCGAAATCGACCAGACAGCCGGGGACCGGCCGGCCCTCGAACAGGATGTGCTTCTCATCCAGATGCAGGCCTCGCACCCGCGCCACCAGAACCGCCGGGTCCGGACCGAGCTGGTAGTGCTTGCCGGTCGCCGGATCGTCATGGGTGAGCGTGCGGAGAATGGCGTCGCGCAAGGCCCTCTGGCCGCCGATGACATTGGCCCAGGTCGGCGACAGGGCGTCCTCGAAGTCGGCCATGAACAGCTTCACATCGGCGTTCAGGGCGTTGATGACCATCTTCGGCTCGGCCGGGCCGGTGATCTCCACGCGCCGGTCCAGCAGGTCGGCGGGCAGGGGAGCGATCCGCCAGTCGCCCTCGCGGATCAAGCGGGTGTCGCTGCGAAAGTCGGGCAGGGCGCCGGCGTCAATTCTTGATTGCCAGTCGTTGCGGTCATCGAGCAGCCTGTTGCGGGCCGGGGTAAAGCGTTCGGCGAGAGCGGCCAGAAAGCCCAGCGCCTCCGGCGTCAGGATCTCGCGATCGGCGTCGGTCAGGGTTCGGGTGAAGGTCAGTCCGGCCTGGTCCATGGTGTCCCGTCTCCGCGCCCCGATTGCGTATCGGCCGGCAGAGTGGGACTGTTCGCCCGAGCGAGACAAGAAAGACCGGCGCCAACGGCCGGCTTCGGGGGCGAGACAATGGTAAGATCCTGGGGACTGCTTCTGGCCGGCTGCCTGCTGGTGCTGGGCGGATCGTGGCTGGGTTCGACGATCCAGACCGCCGGCGGCGTCAAGGTTCAGGATATCCGCTTCGCCGGGGCCGGCGGCGTGCAGATGAGCGGCCTTCTCTATGTGCCGGCCAACGCAACCCCGCAGACGCCGGCTCCCGGGGTGCTCGCCGTGCACGGCTACATCAACAGCCGGGAGACCCAGAGCGGCTTCGCCATCGAGTTCGCCCGACGCGGCTATGTGGTCCTGGCCATGGACCAGACCGGCCACGGCTACAGCGGCGGCGCGGCGTTTTCGAACGGCTTTGGCGGGCCTGACGGCCTGAAGTTCCTGCGGGCCCTGCCGATGGTCGACCAGAACAATATCGGCCTTGAGGGCCACAGCATGGGGGGCTGGACGGTGCTGGCCGCCGCCGCCGCCATGCCGGACGATTACAAGGCCGTGGTGCTGGAGGGATCATCCACCGGAGCGCCCTTCGCCGCCGACGGATCGCCGGTCTGGCCGCGCAATCTGGGCCTGGTGTTCAGCCGCTACGACGAGTTTTCCAAACTGATGTGGGGCGTCGACCGGGCGCAGGACATTGCCGACAGTCCGAAGGCCCAGGCGGTCTTCGGCGCCAAGACGGCGCTGCAGACCGGCAGGCTTTATGGCGACATCGGCCAGGGCACGGCCCGCCGGCTGTGGACGCCGGCGACCACCCATCCGGGCGATCATCTCTCGCCCGCCGCCATCGGCGCCAGCGTTGACTGGTTCCAGCAGACCCTGACCGGCGGCACGCCCCGGCCGGCCGGCGACCAGATCTGGTTCTGGAAGGAGGCGGGGACGGGTCTGGCCTTTGTCGGTATGATCGTCCTGATGCTGGGGGTGTTCGACCTGCTTCTGAAGGCGCCGCTGTTTGCGCCTCTTCGGGGCGAGCCGACGGCTATCCGGGATGGTCGCGGCGGCGGCTGGTGGGCCTGGCTGGCGGTCACGGCGGCCCTGCCCGTCATCACCTATTTCCCGGTGTTTATCGCCGTCGGCCTGTTGCTGCCGCCCAATGAGTTTCTGCGGCAGGGCATCACCAATCAGGTCGTGATCTGGGCCCTGGTCAACGCCGCCCTGACCTTGCTTCTGGGCCTTGTCGGACGCGGCCAGCCGGCCGTTCAGGTCGCCCATCGCTGGGCGCCGGCCCTGCTGCTGGCCTTGCTGACGGTGGGGGCGGGCTATCTGGCTCTGCTGGTCATGGGTCAGCTGTTCCTGGTCGACTTCCGCTTCTGGGTGGTGGCGGTGAAGCTGTTCAGCCCGGACCAGTTCAGGATCGCGCTTGTCTATCTGCTGCCGTTGACGGGCTTCTTCCTGGTCGCCTTGCGCGCCTTGCACGGCCGTCTGTCGGTCCGGGGCGACAGCGCCCCTGCCCAGTATCTGACGGCGATCGTGGCGCTGGCCGGAGGTTTCGCCGTGTTCCTGCTGATCGACTACGGCCTGTTCTTCGTCACCGGCCAGCTGCCGACGGCCATCGACCCCTTGAGCACGGTGGTGGCGATCCAGTTCCTGCCGTTGCTGGCGATTGTCGCGGTGATCTCGGTCTTCACCTGGCGGCGCACCGGATCCTATGTGCCGGGCGCTTTGATCAGCGGGCTGTTCGTCACCTGGTATGTCGTCGCCGGCACAGCGACGCAGGTTGTCTGACAAACCCTTGAATGACGCAGCGTCGGATGATCCACGCTGTCATGACCTGACCTGAACCGGAGACCTGGCCCGATGGACCTTTCGCTGACCGACCGCGATCTCGCCTTTCGCGATGAGGTGCGGGCCTTTCTCGATGAGGCCCTGACGCCCGATCTGCGTCAGGCGGGCCGGCTGACCACCAGCGTCTTCACCGACAAGGAGCCGAGCCTGGCCTGGCAGCGTATCCTGCATGCCAAAGGCTGGGTCGCCCCGGCCTGGCCGGCGGAGTTCGGCGGTCCCGGCTGGGACGAGATGCAGCGCTACATCTTCGCCTCCGAATGCGCCCGCGCCGGCGCGCCGGGTCTCTCGCCGATGGGCCTTCGGATGGTCGGTCCCTGCATCATGAAATACGGCACGCCGGAGCAGCGGGCCTTCTATCTGCCCCGGATTCTCGCCGGCGAGGACTACTGGTGTCAGGGCTATTCGGAACCGGGATCAGGGTCGGACCTGGCCTCGCTGCAGATGCGGGCCGACAGCGACGGCGATGATTATGTGCTCAATGGCTCGAAGATCTGGACCACGCACGCCCACTTCGCCAACCGCATGTTCTGCCTGGTGCGGACCAGTTTCGAGGGCAAGCCGCAGTCCGGCATCACTTTCCTGTTGCTGGAGATGGACACCCCGGGGATCGAGGTCAAACCGATCATCACCCTGGCCGGCGAGCATGAGGTCAATCAGGTGTTCTTCGACAATGTCCGGGTCCCCAAGTCGGGTCGCCTGGGGGAGGAGAACGATGGCTGGACGGTGGCCAAGTATCTGCTGGAGTTCGAGCGCGGCGGCGGCTCGGCCGCCGGGCTGAAACTGGCGCTGGAGCGGGTGCGCAACATGGCCAGCGATGAGGTGTCGGATCTGGGCGGCGCCCTTATCGATGATCCGCAGTTCCGCAGCCGGCTGGCGACGGCGGAGATTGCCGTCGAGGCGATCGAAATGACCGAGCACCGGGTGATGACCGCCCTCTCGGCCGGCAAGAATCCAGGGCCGGCGTCCTCGATGCTGAAGACGCAAGGCACCGAGGCGATGCAGCGGGTCGACGAACTGGCCATCGAGGTGGCCGCCCACTTCGCCGGCGTCGATCAGCCGGAAGCGCGGACGCCAGGCAGCAATGTCGCGGCTGTGGGCCCGGAGCACAGCCTGGTGGCCATGCCCCGCTATCTGAACAACCGCGCCTCCTCGATCTACGGCGGGTCCAACGAGATTCAGCGGGGGATCATGGCCCGGCTGGTTCTGGGGCTCTGAGTCCGGGAAGGCGGGGCCGGGCCTCGCCGTCCGCGGGACCGGAGCCTGTCAATTCCAGTCCACCACAAGTCGTGCAGGATTGAGGTGGATCAATGCGAATTCACCCGCCGATGAATACTGATGTCCCTATCAAAAGGCCCACGAAGGCCAGGGGACCAAATCAATGAAAAAGATCGCACTGCTCTCATCCGCACTGGCCCTGATGGCCGCCGCGCCGGCGTTTGCCCAGGACTTCACCCCCAAGGAAAAGGGGACCTGGTCGGTCACCGCCCGGGTGTCCGAAGTGGCGCCTGACGAATCCGGCGACATCCGCACCGCCGCCAATGTCGACACCGGCCTGAACGTCGCCGTCAGCAATGACGTCATGCCGACGCTGGGCTTCACCTACTACTTCACCGACAACATCGCCGTGGAGGGCATCCTCGGCACGACCCAGCACAGCATCTATGCCCAGACCCCCGGCGGGGCGAAGACCAAGGTCCATGAAACCTGGGTGCTGCCGCCGACGGTCACGGTCCAGTACCACTTCAATCCCAAGGGCCGGGTCAGCCCCTATGTCGGGGGCGGGGTCAACGCCATGGTCTTCTACAGCGGCGACGACGCCAACGGCTTCAAGGTCGATCTCGACAACGGTTTTGGCCTGGTCCTGCAGGGCGGCGTCGACGTGGCGGTCAAGGGCGACTGGAGCGTCAACCTCGACGTCAAGAAGGTGTTCTTCGACACCGACGCCAAGATCAACAACGGCGCCCTGAAGTCTGATGTAACCCTCGATCCCTGGGTGGTGTCGGTCGGCGTCACCCGCCGGTTCTAGAACCGCTTCTCACTCCGGTGCGGCGGTAACGGCAGTTGCCGCCGCAAGACTGAGACCCGGACGGGACGCCCCCGGTCCGGGTCTCTTTTTGCCTGGTCCACCGGCGAGGGTCGCGGGCGGGGCGGGTTCGGTCTAGACTGCACCCCGCCGCGACTTGCGCGGCAAGGAGGGCTCGGCCCGTGACTGATACACCTGAGTCCCCGCCTGCGCCGGAAGATGCGGCGCCCGAGAACGAGACCCCGATGCAGAAGGCCCTGCGCCTGAAGAAGGCGGTCATCGCGGCCAAGGCCAAACCGCCTCGCGGGGGCCGGTTCCAGAGGGAACAGGCCGCCGCCCATCATTCCTCGTCCAAATCCAAGCCCTGGATGTCCCGCTAGACCGTCAGGTCGAGGCGCTCCAGCCCTCTGAAGAAGGGCAGGGTGCGCCATTCAGGCGTGTCCGGATTGGCCAGCTTCAGATCCGGGAAGCGCTGGAACAGCTTGACCAGGGCGACCTGAGCCTCAAGCCGGGCCAGCGGCGCGCCGATGCAGATATGGGCGCCGCCGCCGAAGGCGACATGCGGCTTGTGCTTGCGGCCGACATTGAAGGCGTGGGGATCATCGAACACCTCCGGATCGCGGTTGGCCGCGCGCAGGGAGACGGTCATGGCCTGGCGATCCTTGATCGGACAGCCGCCGAACTCCAGCGGCCTTGAGGCGATGCGGCCGGTGATGTCCACCGGCGGCTCGTAGCGAAGAACCTCCTCGACGACGGCGTTGATAATGCCGGGGTCCGCCTTCAGTTTGGCCAGTTGATCGGGGTTGAGCAGCAACAGTCGCACGGCGTTGCCGATCAGGTCGGTGGTGGTGAGATTCCCCCCGACCAGCAGGGCGGTCAGGTTGATGCGCAGTTCATCGTCGCTGAGGTCGGCGCCGGCCGCCTGAAGCTGGACCATGTCGGAGATCAGATCGTCCCTTGGCGTGATGCGACGGTCGGCCATGGCCTCGGTGAAGTAACGGGTCAGGGCGGCGCTGGCCGCTTCCATGGCCGCGGTCTGCTCGGCGTTGCGGAAGGGGTTCAGACCCTGGATCAGGCCCTCTGACCATTCCCGGAACTGGACCAGTCGCTCGCGATCGACCCCCAGGATTGAGGCGATGACGTCGATCGGCACCGGCACGCAGAAGCGGTCCATCAGGTCAAAACCGGTCTCGCCTTCAAGTCCGTCGAGGATTCCGTCGATAATCAGCTCGACCTGCGGCTTGAACCGCGCCACCCGGGCGTAGAGCGCCTGGGCGAGCGGGCGGCGGATGCGGGCGTGATCGGGGTCGTCGAGGGTCAGGATGCTGCTGATGCTGCTGCGCGGAACGTCCGGATCAATCGCCTCCAGCGCCCGGCGCTGAAGGATGGCGCCTTCTTCGGCGTTGACCGGGTCGCGAAGCAGATCAAGGTCGGAGACGACCGCCCTGACGTCCGCATAGCGGCTCAGCACGAAATTGCCGGACATGCTGTCATGGTAGACCGGGCAGCGGCTGCGCAGATCATCCAGCACCTTGTGCGGATCCTCGCGATAGGTCGGATCAAGCGGCGTCAACTGTAGCAGGCTGGGAAGCGGGGGCTGGGTCATGAATCCTCCGGCCCGCGGTCTCGCCGCCACGGGTCCTGTTCGCATTCTGGCGCCGTCGCCGGCGCGGGCCAACGGTGACGTAGCGACACTCAGAATATCCCTTGCTCTCGACAGCGTCCATTATATTGGCATAATTACTGCCAAAAGATGGGGAGTTGAATCCATGTCCGTTCGCAAGCTGTTGAGTCCGGCTCTGGCCGCGTTTGGATTGCTGGCGCTGGCGGCCTTCGGGCCCAGCGCCGCCGCGCCGGTCGCCACGCCGAAGCCGAACATTGTCGTCATCCTGGTCGACGACGCGGGCTACACCGATTTCGGAGCCTACGGCGGCGAGATCGCCACGCCGACCATCGACGCCCTGGCGGCGAACGGGACGCGGTTTTCCAACTTCCACGCCTCGCCGATGTGCGCCCCCTCCCGCGCCATGCTGCTGACCGGCGTCGACAGCCACACGGCCGGGGTCGGCAACCTGCCGGAATCAACGCCCCCCGAGCATCGCGACAAGCCCGCCTATCAGGGGCGGCTCCCGGCCAATGTGGTCACGGTCGCCAGCCTGCTGCAGGCCGACGGCTATCACACCTACATGGCCGGCAAGTGGCATCTGGGCCATGGCCCCAACGACCTGCCGACGGCCCGCGGTTTTGACCGCTCCTTCGCCCTCGACGCCACCGGCGGCGACAACTGGGAACAGCGGCCCTATTTCCCGATCTACAACGGCAAGGAATGGTACCAGGACGGCAAGCCCGCCACCCTGCCGGATGACTTCTATTCGTCGCGCTTCCTCGTCGATCAGATGATCCGCTACATCGACGAGACGCCCAAGGATGGCCGTCCCTTCTTCGCCTATCTGCCGTTCATGGCCATTCATCTGCCGGTGCAGGCGCCGGCGGAATATGTCGCCAAGTATGACGAGCGCTACAAGGCCGGCTGGCAGGTCCAGCGTCAGAACCGCTACAATGGCGCGGTCAAGGCGGGACTGGTGGCGCCGGGAACGCCGATGGGCGCGCCGCCGCCTTCGGTGCGCGACTGGAACCGTCTGTCGAAGGACGAACAGCTGCTCTACGCCAAACGCATGGCCGTCAACGCCGGCATGCTCGACGCCATGGACCATCACCTCGGCCGTCTGGTCGATCACCTGAAAAAGACCGGCCAGTATGACAACACCCTGTTTGTCGTCCTCTCCGACAACGGCCCGGAAGCGGGCGACCCGACCGTCGAGGGTGGGTTCAAACTGTGGATGAAGGCCGTGGGCTATTCCGCCGAACGGGAAGGCCTGGGCGAGAAGGGCACCTTCGCCGCCATCGGCCCCGGCTGGGCCTATGCCGCCGCCGCTCCTGGCGCCCTCTACAAGTTCTACACCGCCGAGGGCGGCACGCGGGTGCCGCTGATCATGTCTGGTCCCGGCGTGAAGAGTGGCGCGACCAGCCGAGGCTTCTCGATCATCACCGATATTACCCCGACCCTGCTCGACTTCGCCGGCGTCGCGCCGCCGGCCGCGCCGAAGGCCACGCTTGATGGCCGCAGCCTGCGACCGGTGGTCAGCGGCGGGGCCGACGGCGTCTACGGACCCGATGTTCCGGTCGGGATGGAAGCGGCCGGCGATGCGGCGCTGTGGAAGGGCGATCTGAAGCTGGTGCGCAGCGCCGGTATCGATGGCGACCCGACCTGGCGTCTGTACAACATGGCCACTGATCAGGGGGAGACCCAGGACCTTTCGGCGCAGCTGCCGAAGGAGAAGGCGGAGATGATCGCCGACTACAAGGCCTATGCCGCCCGGGTCGGAGCCGCCGATGTGCCCGCCGGCTACAACCCCCACAAGGAAGTCGCCGTCAATATCGCCAAGGCCATCCTCAAGCAGATCTTCTGGCCGCTGATCGGCGGCCTGGCGGTGATCCTCGCCCTGCTGGTCTGGATCGGCTGGCGGATGCGCAAGGCGGGCGACAGCGCCGGTCAGATCGCCTCGCGCCTGCTGCTGGGCGTCACCGGGGCGCTGGCCCTGTTGATCGCCACCCGCTTCTGGATGGCGCCCGCCGAGGCTGGGGCGACCTTCGCCCTGACGCCGGAAGGGGCCGCGGGCCTGGGCACGCTTCGGGCCGATCTGGGCGCCTTCTTCGCCGCAGCGGGCGGATTGTCCCTGATCGCCGCCTGGAGGCGGGAATCGCGCTGGCTCTGGCCGGTGCTGCTGATCCTGAGCCTGGCGCTCGCCGGACGGTTCCTGAACCTGGCGGCCACGGGCGGCGGCAAGGGGCTGATCGCGCCGATGGTGGTCGAGGCGGTGCTGATCGCCATCAGCCTGCTGGGCCTGCGCATGCTGCCAAGGCAGAGGTGACCGCGGGAGGGCAGGAGGCGCCGCCCCCTGTCCTCAAGCGCCGGTATCAGGCGGTCTGGGCGGACCGGGCGGCGGTCATGGGGTTGGTGAACACCATGGCGCCGTCGTCGACCTTGCCGAACCGCAGGGCCATCAGGTCGAGAGCGTAGTTCTGGTGCTGTTTCCACGGGGCCTTGGCGCCCTGTTTCGGGAACAGGTGCACCGACCGCTGGACATAGCCCGACGAGAAGTCCAGCCAGTCCTCATCACCCTCGTCGCCGGGTTTGCGAACCGGCGTCGCCTGACGCATGCCGGTGCGGGTCATGTGGTTGAGCAGGCGGCAGACATAGGCGCAGGTCAGGTCGGCCTTCAGGGTCCAGGAGGCGTTGGTGTAGCCGAAGGACGAGGCCAGGTTCGGCACGTCGCTGTACATCATGCCCTTGTAGCTCAGGGTCTCGGAGAACTTCACCGGCTTGCCGTCGACGACGATCTCCGCCCCGCCGAGAACCTCGAGGTTCAGACCGGTTGCGGTGACGATGATGTCGGCCTCAAGGGTCTTGCCGGACTTCAGCAGGATGCCGGTTTCGGTGAAACGCTCGATATGGTCGGTGACGACATCGGCGGCGCCGCTGCGGATCGACTCGAACAGGTCATCGTCAGGCACCAGGCACAGGCGCTGGTCCCAGGGATTGTAGCTGGGCGTGAAATGGGTCGCGACGTCGTAGTCCGGGCCCAGCTTCTCGCGGACCATGCCGATGATCCGCTCCTTGGTCTGCTCCGGCTTGTTGCGGGCCATGCGGAAGAAGACCATGCCGAGCAGGACGTTTTTCCAGCGGGTCAGGCGATAGGCGGTCATCGCCGGAAGCTTGCTGCGCAGCCAGTTGGCGATCCCGTCTTCGGCCGGGCGAGAGACGACATAGGTCGGCGAGCGCTGCAGCATGGTCACGTGGGCGGCGGTCTTGGCCATTTCCGGCACCAGGGTGACGGCGGTCGCGCCGCTGCCGATGACCACCACCCTCTTGCCGGCGTGGTTCAGGTCGGCGGGCCACTCCTGAGGGTGGACGACCTGTCCCTTGAAGTCCTCCGCCCCGGCGAAATCCGGCTTGTAGCCCGAGCGGTAGCTGTAATAGCCCGAGCACATGAAAAGGAAGTTGCAGGTGAAGCGGACGGTCTCGCCGTTCTGCTCGGTCTCGACGGTCCAGGCGGCGGTCTCGGTGTTCCACTCGGCCCGCTTGACCATGTGATTGTAGCGGATGTGCCGGTCGATGCCGTTCTCGGCGGCGGTCTCATGGACATAGCGCAGGATCGACGGGCCATCGGCGATGGCCTTGGCTTCCTTCCACGGCTTGAAGTCATAGCCGAGGGTGTACATGTCGCTGTCGGAACGGATGCCCGGATAGCGGAACAGATCCCAGGTGCCGCCCATGGCCGCCCGGCCCTCGAGGACGACATAGGTGCGGTCCGGCGAGCGGTCCTGCAGATGCTTGGCGGCGCCGATGCCCGAGAGGCCGGCCCCGACAATGACCACGTCAAAATGTTCGACTTCCGCCACCTGTGTCACCGCTTCAGCTCCCCGCTGTTATGTTATCAGCGATCATGCACATCAAACGCACGTTTGAACAGCGAAAGGTGACGCTGGGTCAGACCGGGCGTTGACGGGAGGCGTCGAGCAGGGCCTGACGCTCCTGCGGCAGAAGCGGGCGCCACATGCCCTCGGGCAGGTCGCCCAGTTCTATGGGCCCGATCCGCACCCGCTGGAGATCGACCACCTCCAGCTCGACCAGCTCGCACATCCGGCGGATCTGGCGGTTACGGCCCTCGGTGAGGACAAAGCGCAGCCGGCCCGGCATCACCTCATCGACCTCCGCATGGCGCAACTGGCGGCCATCAAGCTCAAGGCCGTGGCGCAGGAGGGCGATCTTCTCCGGGGTCACCTCGCCGTCGACCTGGACGAAGTATTCCTTGTCCAGTTCGGAGTCGGGTCCGATCACCGCCTTGGCCAGCACGCCGTCCTCCGAGAGGATCAGCAGGCCGCGGGAGTCCATGTCGAGGCGACCGACCGGGGCGAGGCGGTTGTCGATGGTCGGGATGGTGGCGCTGTGGCCGAACAGGGCGGCGCGGCGCAGCAGCCGGACAGCCGGCACCTGATCGCCTTCCGGCTGGGAGGAGACGATGCCTTCCGGCTTGTGGATCAGGATCGTCAGCTTGGCGTCCAGCGCCGCCTGACCCCGATCCGACAGGACCAGCGTCTGGCCCGGCAGGATCTTGCGCCCGACGTCCTCGACGGTTTCGCCGTCGATCGCCACCAGGCCCTCGGCGATCAGGCCCTCGGCCTCGCGGCGGGAACAGACCGACGACTGGGCCAGCCATTTGTTGACCCGGACCGGTTCGTCTCCTTGATAGGTCCGGCTCCAGGCCATGGGCGCTCCAGCGGCAGATCGATGTGGAGCGCCCTTCTAGAGGATTTTCTCGCGCTTCGCCGCCCGCGCGGCAAAGAAATAGCAGGGGATGGCCAGGGCGGAGAGGGCGGTGAAGGCAAACAGGGTCCAGCTGTAGGGCTGGGCGACCCCGGCCTTGATCAGCAGGTCGACCAGAATGCCCGAGCCGGTGATGCCGATGCCCAGGCCAACGACGTTGAGGGTCAGCAGATAGAAGGCGACCACGGTCGAGCGCACCTGCGGCGGGCAGAGCTCCTGAACGGCCGAGAAGGTGGGTCCATAGAAGACGCCCAGCTGGAAATAGGCCACGGCGACACAGACCCAGAACAGCGGGTTCTCGGCCGGGATCAGCCGGTAGGTCAGGTTGATCGGCAGCAGGACCAGCAACACCAGCACCATGAACATCGCCCGGTTCTGGCCGGTCTTGCGGGCGAAGAGGTCGCTGAGCGTCCCGCCGAACAGATTCCCGGCGACGCCGAAGACGGTGGCGAACAGGCCGCTGATCACCGCGATGTTGGCCCGCTCGAAACCGCGCTCACGCACAAGCCACAGCTGGTCGAAGGCGGCCGCGCCGAGCACGAAGTGGATGCAGACCCCGCCCAGAATGACCAGCTGCAGCGGACGCGAAGCCAGCAGGGCCTTGATGAAGACGCCGATCAGTTCGCGCGGACCGGGCGCGGCGACGGCGCCCGGAACCGTCGCGGCCTGTTTGCGGGACGGCCGGGTTTCCCGGACAGCGAGGATCAGCAGCGAGAAGGCGACCCCGATGGCGCCCAGCACATAGAAGCAGTTGCGCCAGCCGATGGCTGGTCCAAGGAAGCCCGCCACCAGCAGACTGACCCCGACGCCCAGCGGAACGCCCATGTAGTAGAAGCCTGAGGCGAAGCCGCGCTTTTCGGGGGGAAACCGGTCTGCCAGCAGGGACATGGCCGTAGGGGTCAGGGCGGACTCCCCGATGCCGATGAAGATCCGGGGGATGGCCAGGCTGACAAAGCCTTTCGCCAGTCCGGACGCCGCGGTCAGCAGGCTCCAGCCCAGCATGGCGATGGCGATCAGGCGCGGGCGATTCACCAGATCGGCAAGCGCCCCCATGAACAGCCCGGCAATGGCGTAGAAGACCAGGAACACCAGACCTGTCAGGAGGCCGAACTGGGTGTTGGTCAGGCCCAGATCCGGGACGATGAAGTTGGAGAAGCTGGACAGAAGCTGGCGGTCCACGAAGTTGAGGACGTTCATCAGCATCAGCATGACCAGCAGCACATAGTCGCCGCGCGAGGCGCGCACGGCCGGTCCGGAAGGCGCTTCCATAGACTGTTCTCCCTGCCGCCCCCGTCGCCGTTCGGCGCTTCTGTATCGGACAGCGTCCTGACTATCGGCGGCTCCGGGGGACGGGGCAAGGCGCACGCAGGGTCAAGCACAGTTCCGCCTGGGTGCTGGACAGACGCGGCGAAGCGGCGCGAAGTCCGCCCATGCTGACGCTTCTGATCCTCGCCGCCCTGGCGACCTCGCCGCCCCACCCGCCGGAAGTCGGTCATCCGCCGCCGCCCAAGCCGCCGCCCAAGGCCGCCAAGCCGCGCCCCGGGCCGCCCGCCGGCCGCTCGCCGAAGGGGGGCACAGTCCTGGCCGGAGCCAGCGTCGATCCCCTGAAGCCGGCGCGGTCCGGCAGAATCCAGTGCCACAACCCCGATTTGGCCAGACGCAGCTGTGAGGCGATGTCGCGCTTTGTGTTCCTGCAGGACGGAGGGGTTGTGGCGATGGCCGCCGTGAAGATCAGCGATCACCCCCTGACCATTGTGCAGACCGTGACCCCGGTTACGGTTCGGGAAGGGCAGGTCTGCGGGGACCTTCAGGACACCCGCATCAGCCAGCTGATGATCGAGGGAAGACCCGCCCGGCCGGAGGAGTCGAAAGAGGTCGGGGACGCTCTGCGGGAGGTCTGGCGGGAGGATTTCGGCAAGCCGTCCTGCTCCCGCTACACGGCTGAGGGCGAACTGTTGACGGTCGAGACGACCGTGGATGGCGTTCCCCGGCCGGACTCGCGCCGACGGATGATGTGGGTCGATCACGACAGCGGCTTCGGGATCGGGTCCTGACGAGACTTCCATGCCGCAGAGGCAGGGCGCGATAGTCAGGAAAGGCGGCCGGAAACCGCCACCTCAGGAGACGCTGACCATGACCTACCCGCTGCCCAACGCCAGTCTTGACCTGACCGGCCATGTCGCCCTGGTGACCGGCGCCTCTTCCGGTCTTGGCAAACGGTTCGCCCAGGTCCTGGCGCGGCAAGGCGCCGGCGTCGCCCTCACCGGACGGCGTCTGGACCGCCTGGAGACTCTTGCTGAAGAGATTGTCGCCGAAGGGGGCAAGGCTGCGCCTCTGGTGTTGGACGTTACCGATGCTGACCAGCTGCTGGCGGTGGTCGGCAAGGCCGAGGATGCTCTGGGGCCGGTCGACATTCTGGTCAACAATGCCGGCATCCCGGACGCCCAGAGGGCGACGAAGATGGAGGTCGAGCTGATCGACCGGGTGCTCGATACCAACCTTCGCGCGCCGTACATTCTCAGCTGCGAATTCGCCCGCCGGCGGATGGCCGCCAAGGCGCCAGGCCGGATCGTCAACATCGCCTCGATGGCCGCCTTTGACTACGGAGGCCATGGCGCGGCCCTCTATTCGGTCAGCAAGGCCGGCGTTGTGCGGATGACCGAGGCCCTGGCCGTCGAGTGGGCCCGCTTCCACATCAACGTCAACGCGATCGCCCCCGGCGCCTTCGCCTCGGAGATGATGGACGGCATGCTGGAGCGGGTTGGCGACATCACCAAGGGCTTCTCGCGCCAGCGTCTGGGCAACCCCGCCCAACTGGATTCCACCCTGCTGTATCTGTGCTCTCCGGCCTCGGACGCGGTCACCGGCGCCTGCATCAAGGTCGACGACGGTCAGGGCGGCCGCTGACGACGATGGGCGACACCCACTTCTACGAACCGGCAAGCGGCCATGGTCTGGAGCATGATCCGATCAAGGCCATCGTCGCCCCGCGACCGATCGGCTGGATCTCGACAGTGGATGTCGCCGGCGCCGTCAATCTGGCGCCCTACAGCTTCTTCAACGCCTTCTGCTCCCGGCCGCCGATCATCGGGTTTTCCAGCGAAAAGCTGAGCGACAGCCTGGCCAACGCCCGGGCGACCGGTGAGTTTGTGTTCAATCTGGCGACGGAGCCGCTGGCCGAGGCGATGAACGCCACTTCGGCCGCTGTTCCTCATGGGGTCGACGAGATGGCGTTGGCGGGCCTCGCCGCCGCGCCCTGCCGGATCGTCCGCGCGCCCAGGGTCGCCGCCAGCCCCGCCTCTCTGGAGTGCAAGGTGCTGCAGATCGTGGATCTGACCGATCTCGATGGTGAGGCGACGCAGGCCCATCTGGTGCTGGGTCAGGTGGTCGGGGTCCACATCGACCGGGCCTTCCTGACCGACGGCCGGTTCGACACGGCCCGCGCCCGGCCGTTGGCGCGGTGCGGCTATCTCGCCGACTATGTGGTCGTCGATGAGATCTTCAAGATGCGGCGGCCAAAGACCTGACCGGTCAGCTGTTGCGGGCGGTGACGATCCAGGTGGCCGAGTCCAGCATCACGCCCTCCGGTGTCTCATGGGCGGCAAGCGCCTCTGACAGGGCGGCGGTGATCGCCTGCCGGCGCTCCGGGTGTTCCCGCATCAGCAGCGCGCCCGGGCCGACCTTCTGGGCCAGCAGCAGAGCGTCCGGCAACGCGTGGCCGCCGATCTTCTGATCGTGGGGGGTGATCTCGATATCGACAAACCCGGCCTCGGCAAGGATGGCGCGCACCCGGTCGGGGTCGGAAAAGGCAAACGGGCCGGGGGCGAAGGGATCGGCGGGGGGCG
>Ga0209066_10000313_pt1 | contig 72446 bp, 36 predicted proteins | sample All_14_2_FD_187198 | JGI IMG/M metagenome (GOLD analysis project Ga0209066, IMG submission 187198) | Freshwater microbial communities in response to fracking from Pennsylvania, USA - Allegheny Zone_MetaG_DW_15 (SPAdes) (version 2) ...
TCCATGATCAGCACCTGAGCGCCCATCTCCGCCACCGCCCCGACGGCGCGACGGCGGCGGCGGAGATGGGCGCTCAGGTGCTGATCATGGATGACGGTTTTCAGAACGGTTCACTGCGTCAGGATCTGGCGCTGGTGGTGGTGGATGGCGGCTATGGTTTCGGCAATGGCCGGGTCATCCCTGCCGGCCCCTGCCGCGAAAATGTGGAAGAGGGCATGGCCCGGGCCAAGGCCATGGTGCTGATCGGCGATGATCTGACCGGGGCGGCGGCCATGGCCGGCGGCAAGACGGTGCTGCGCGCGCGGCTGTGCCCAGGCCCCGAGGCCGCCGATCTGGCGGGGGCGCGGGTGGTGGCCTTTGCCGGTATCGGGCGGCCGGAAAAGTTTTTCGCCACTTTGCGGCAGGCCGGAGCCGATGTGGTGGCGACCCATGCTTTCGCCGATCATCACCCCTATGGCCGTGGTGACGTGGAGCGTTTGCGTCAGCATGCCGCCAGCCTGAACGCGCAACTCTGGACCACCGCCAAGGATGCGGTTAGGCTGCCGGCCTGGGTGCGGGCGGACGTCCGGGTGTTGACCGTGACCTTGACTTGGGATGATTCCGCCGCGATCGATGCTTTGCTTGCAGGGATAGTTTGGCCGTGACTGCCGTGATGATCCGCCGCCGGTTGGAAGCCGTGCTCGCTTATGCCGTTCTCGGCTTTTTCGCCGCCTTGCCGGTGGATTGGGCTTCCGGTCTGGGAGGCTTCTTGGCGCGCAGTGTCGGGCCTTATCTCAAGGTCTCCAACGTCGCCCGCCGCAATCTGGCCCGGACTTTTCCGGAAAAGTCGGCGGCGGAAATCGAGACCATCGTCACCGAGGTCTGGGATAATCTGGGCCGGGTGGCGGGCGAGTTTCCCCATATCGACTGGTTGATGCGCAATCGGGTGGAGTTGATCGGGCGGGAAAATCTGGAATTGCTGCGCGACGACGGTCAACCCGGACTGTTCGTCGCCGCCCATCTAGGCAATTGGGAATTGGCCGCCACCACGGCGGTGATGCAGGGCATTCCCATCATCCTGGTTTACCGCGAGGCCAATAACCCGTGGGTGGAAAAGCTGTACCGTCGCTATCGCGCCCATGCGGCGCCGGGCGGGCAGATCGCCAAGGGGCCGGAAGGCGCGCGTGAGATCATGCAGGCGCTGAAATCAGGTGGCCATGTGGGCATGCTGGTCGATCAGAAGATGAATGACGGCATCACGGTGCCGTTTCTGGGGCGCGAGGCGATGACCGCCCCGGCGGTGGGGCGTTTCGCCGTGCGCTTCAAGTGCCCGGTGGTGCCTGCCCGGGTCGAGCGGCTGAAGGGCGCCCATTTCCGTGTCACCATCTGTCCGCCGTTGGATCATACCCTATGCGGCGATGCCCATCAGGACACGCTGAACCTGATGACCGTCATCAACGACCAGATCGGCGCCTGGATTCGTGAACGTCCCGGCCAATGGCTGTGGCTGCACAAGCGTTGGCCCGAAAATTAAAATGTCGAGCCTTAGAGGCGAGACATACGCCATCTCACCCGTCATTCCCGCGCAGGCGGGAATCCAGCGAACCGTGTCGGCATATGCGCGCGACTCCTGGACCCCCGCCTGCGCGGGGGTGACGGGTGTTGCGATGGAGATGGTTCTGATTGAAGGCTCGCCTGTCTAATGGATTGGGCGCGCGGCGCGGCCCGTGGACGGGCTCGCTCAGCCGCGCGGGCTTGGGGCGCGAAGCGCGCCCTTTACCGCACCTGAAACACCGGCATGACCACCGGGTAGGGCAGGCGGGCTTCCAACTGGCCGGTGGCCAGTTCGGCGGCGACCTTGGCCAAAGCGCGGTCCCAGGCCGACAGCACGGTGTTCACGTCGTCATCGTCATGGGCGTAGCAGACGTTGTGGCTGGCCAGGAACAGCACGCCGTCATGCAGCATCTCGTGGGCGAACAGGGTCTTGATCGCTTCCTTGCGCGCGGTCGGATGATCCTTGACGCTGATGATCTTCCAAGGTGCGCGTCCGACCAGACCGATGATGTCGGACAGGCCGTGGCGCATGGTCAGTTCGGCGACGCCGTCGGCCAGGGTGGTGCCCAGGCTCCACAGCTTTTCGATCACCGGCTCGCGCTCCATCTTGTCGATGGTGGCGATGGCCGCGGCCAGGGACAGGGCCTCGCCGCCGAAGGTGCCGGAAATGAACACGTCCTCCATTTCCCGCATGACATCGGCGCGACCGGTGATGGCGGAAATGGGCATGCCGTTGCCCATGGCCTTGCCGAACGAGGCCAGATCGGGGGTGATGCCGAACAGCGATTGCGCCCCGCCCAGGGCATAGCGGAAACCGGTGATGACCTCGTCGAACACCAACAACGCGCCGTGGGCGTGCAGCAGATCCTTCAGCCCTTGCAGGTAGCCGGGGGCGGGATCGACGGCGTTCATGGGTTCCATGATCAGGGCGGCGAACTGGCCCTTGTGTTCGCTCAGCAGCCGGTCCACCGCATCCAGGTCGTTATAGGGCACGGTATGGGTGAGCGCCCGCACCGCCTCGGGGATGCCCTTATGGCGCGAGGTGGCGCCGATATACCAATCCTGCCAGCCGTGATAGCCGCAGACGGCGATGCGGTCGCGCCCGGTGAAGGCGCGGGCCAGACGGATGGCGGCGCTGGTGGCGTCGGTGCCGTTCTTGCCGTAACGGACCTTTTCGGCGCAGGGGATCAGCCGGGTCAGGCGCTCGGCCAGTTCGGTTTCCAAGGTGGTGGGTAGGCTGAAGGAGATACCGCGGCCCAATTGGTCGCGGATGGCCTGATCCACGTCCGCATCCTGATAGCCCAGCACCACCGGCAGCAGGCCGCAAACCATGTCCACATAGCGGTTGCCGTCCACGTCCCACACCCGCCCGCCCTGGCCGTGGGTCACGAACAGGGGCGCGCCTTCCGGGTACTGGATGCGGCTTTTGGAAAAGGTCTGGCTGGCCAGGGGGATGACCTTTTCCGCCCGCTCCAGCCAATATTGCGATCGTTCGGTGCCGAAAAACGGCGGCGGTGGCGCTTCGCGCCAGGATTTGGCGCCGCCGGCATTGCGGATGATGCCGGTATTCAATCGGCGCAGCGCCGGATCGGCATCCAGCACTGCCAGCACCTCGAGATAGGAGGGGGCGTGGTCGGGGGCCGGCAATTGCGCCGCCACCGCTTGCAGGAAATCCAGGTCGCGGGCTTCGTCCAGGGTCCAGCGTTCGCTCTCCAGACCCGGTAGCGGGCAGGGGATGCCGCCGATGCGGAAGCGGTCGCGCCGTTCCCGCAGGAACGGGGTGACGTGCTCGCGTTCCGGCCCGGTGCTGGCCTCGGCCATGGCCGCGTCCAGGGCTGGGCGGGTGAACACCTCGCAATCCAGGCCGTCGGGCCAGGTCTGGGGGGTGACGTTGCTGGCGTAATCCAGCTTCTGGCGCTTGAGCAGGGCCAGAACCTGCCCGCAGACCTGCGGGTCGAGAAACGGGCAATCGCCGGTCAGGCGCATGATGATATCGGCGTTTTCGGCCTTGGCCGCCAGGGCGAAGCGGGCCAGCACGTCGTCGAGCGGGCCGCGATGGCAGGTGACGCCGTGATCCGCCGCCCAGGCCGCCAAGCGGTCATCGTCGGCCTGATCGCTGGTGGCCAGCACCACCTTGTCGATGCCGGGAATGGCCTGGGCGGCATGGATGACCCAAGCCAGTGCCGGGCGGTCGCCCAGGGGCAGCAGCACCTTGCCGGGCAGGCGGGTGGAGGACAGGCGGGCCTGGATGATGGCGATGGTTGTCATGCGGGCAATCCGGCTTGGGTGCGGGCGGAAATCAGGCAGTCCAGCACCGCCAGGGCGTCGCGGCCCGAACAGGGCGGCGGGGCGGTGCCGTCGGTGGCGGCAACAAAGGTGGCCATCTCGGTCAGGTAATCGTCGGCATAGGTGCCGGGGAAGGTGGTGTCCTCGATGATCTGGCCGTCGGTGCCCCGCCATTCCAGTCGCCGATTGTCCAGGTCCAGGCGCAGCAGGCCTTTGGTGCCGGCGATTTCGCCGAAACGCTGGCGCGGGCGGGTGATGTAATCCACGTGGATGGACGAGTGGACGTGGCCCGCATGGCCCAGCACCACATCGGCCATGTCCTCGGCCTCCATGCCGATGCTGTGGCTGTGGCCGGCGACACAGGCCAGGACCCGCGCCGGTCCCAGCAGATGGGCGGCCAGATCGATTTCGTGGATGTAGTCGAACAGGGCGCCGCCGGTCTTGGGATCATTGGCGTAGCCCTGGGTCCAGTCCTGGCCGGGGCGCCAGTCGGGCAGGTAAAGCGCGGCGATGAAGCGGCCCCACAACACTTGGCCCAGCAAGTGTTGGTCCAAGATGGCGCGGGCGCGCAAGGTGACCGGGTTGAGGCGCAGCATCATCGCCACCATCACCGTCAGGCCAGCGGCTTCGGCCTGATCCAGCACTTGGGATAGACCATGATTGCCGTGGGCCAGCGGCTTTTCCACCATGACATGGCGGCGGGCTTGGATACAGGCGGTCAGATCATCCAGATGCCTTTCCGACGGGCTGGCGATCACCACCGCGCGGGCCGCCTGGATGGCCGCGTCACGGTCGGCGGTGACCATGCCGCCCTTGGCCGCCAGCAAATCTCGCCGTTCGGGCAGGGGATCGAAGCCGATCACCTGTTGCCCCAGGGCCAGGGCATTGCCCGCATGACGCAGGCCGATACTGCCAAGGCCGAGAACGGCGATCATCGGCGCCCCCCTTAAAGCTGCGTGCGGCTGATCATGCTGAGCAGTTCGGCGTCGCTCAGCCACCAATCATTGCTGTCGCTGGCATAGCGGAAATCCTCGGGGACTTCCTTGGCGTCGGCGGGCATGTCGGCCTGGGTCCAGAACGACAGGGCCGGATAGACCAGGTAGCGGTCGGTCAGTTCACGGGTGGTGCGGGCCTCTTCTTCCGACACCATCACCTCGTGCAGCTTTTCCCCCGGACGGATGCCGATCACCTTGTGCGGCAGGTTGGGGGCCAGACACGACGCCAGATCGGTGATGCGCATGGACGGAATCTTGGGGATGAAAATCTCGCCGCCCCGCATCATGGCATAGCTGGACAGGACGAAATCGACACCCTGTTGAAGGGTGATCCAGAACCGGGTCATGCGTGGATCGGTGATCGGCAGATGGTCGGTGCCCTGGTTCAGCATCTGCTGATAGAACGGCACCACCGAGCCCTTGGAGCCGACCACGTTGCCGTAGCGGACGACGGAAAAGCGGGTCTGGGCCCGACCGGCAATATTGTTGGCGGCGACGAACACCTTTTCCGCCGCCAGCTTGCTGGCGCCGTACAGGTTGACCGGGTTCACCGCCTTGTCGGTGGACAGCGCCACCACCGCCTGGACATTGTTGTCGAGCGCGGCGCGCACCACGTTTTCGGCGCCCCAGACATTGGTGTGCAGGCATTCGGTCGGGTTGTATTCGGCCAGCGGCACATGCTTTTGCGCGGCGGCATGAATGACCACGTCGACGCCCTTGAACGCCCGGTTCAAGCGGTCGAGATCGCGCACGTCGCCGAGGAAATAGCGGATGGCCTTGAACTTGTGTTCAGGGAAGTCCCGCTGCATCTCGAAATGCTTTTGCTCATCGCGGGAAAACACGATCAGCCGCTCGACGGCATAATTGTCAAGGATGGTGCGGATGAATTGCCGCCCGAACGACCCGGTACCGCCGGTCACCAGGATGGACTTGCCGTCCAGCTTGTTGCCGATGTCGTGGCGGAAGGAATTGAGAATGGCCAAGGTCAACCTCGCATGCTTTGCGGACGTTCTATCCGTTGCTCAAGCATGACGGCACAAAGGTTAAGATTTCCTGGCAGCGGCGTCAGTAGCCGCCGATGATGTCGAAGATCCCTTTGCTCTGGCCGATGGGCTGGGCCATGAACATCTGCTGGATGTAGTTGGTGGCCTGGTTCGAGGTCAGCGCCAGCGAGTTCACCGACAGGTCGAAACGGGCCTTGGCCGCCTTCTTCTCGGCGGTCTTGGCCTCGATGATTTCGATCGACTTGGTTTCAAAGTCGCTCTGAGCCTGTTCCTGGGTCAAGCCCAGCTTGCTGAGCGCGCCACTGAGCTGCGCCTCGGCGATGCCCCACTGGGTTTCGGCCATGCGCACCCGCTCGATGGCGTCATCGATGGCCGCCTTGGCGTTGTCCTGGTCGGTGGCGGTGGCGAAGTTATTGTAGCCCCAGGCACTGAGTACGCCGCCGCCACCCTTGTGCAGGGTGCCGGTATGGGTGGTGCCGCCGACATCGAAACTGATCTGGTCGCCGGTGATGGTGACGTTGCTGATGTCCTCGAACTTGGCTCCGCCCACCGCGCCGCCCGACAAGGTGTTTTCGGAGAAGTCGGGGCGCACGGTGCCGCTGCCGTCGTCCATCTCGATGGAATAGTCGTTGCCGAGGAAATAGTGCTTTAGCTCGATCTGATAGCTGCCGGCCGAGAACAGTTCCGGCCTGTCGGGCCAAGTGTTGGAATTGGTGCGGTTGTTGGAGGTGAGCAGGCTATTGTCCAGCCACGACGAGCCGACCATGGTGGTCAGGGTCGAATAGGCGTAATCGAAGGCCTCGGCCGAGCCCAGATTGGCGGCGTTGCGCATCTCGATCAGCTTGTTGCGGAGGTCGTCCATCTTGCCCAGCGCGGTCTGCACCCGCTGATAGGGCGTGGCGATCTCGGCCTTGGCGTTGACGGCGGCTTCCAGCTTGGCTTCGTAATCGGCCTGGGCGGAGCCGTCGTACTTGTCCTCGATGCGCTCGTATTCCCTTTTCAGGCGGTCAGCCTGCGCCGCCTTCACGCGCAACAACGCGTTGTCGGAATTGTAGGTGTAAAGGCTATGCTGCGTTTGCAGTAGCGAGGATATGTCCGCCATGGATCACCTGCCTAAGGTCGACGTTCTATCGCCTGCGCCCGGCTTTTCCCAGGCTGTCAGCGCTGGGCTTGGCCCGGCACGGTTGGTTCTCTCCGACTGATACTGTAGCATCGGCGGGTGTGAAAGTCGTCAATATTTTTGTACCGATTGCCGCCGCCCCCACTTCGGTGGTAGGATCAACCTAGCAGAAGTGCATATGGCTGCGGATTCGCGGCCATCGTGACGGAAAGCGCACGGTCATGGAAGCGGTTAGCAGATCCGTCGGTCGGTTGGACGACCTCTACGCCCTGACGCAAGTCACCGGGGCGCCGTTCCGTCGTTTCGGCCAAGTGGTCAGCAACCTCGACGCGCAGACTTCGACCAGCCAGCGCACCTATACCTTGGCCGAGGGCCGTTTGGCCAGTCAGGCGGCGGTCGACGCCGCCGCCGACGTGCTCGATTCGCTCTATGTCATCCGTGACAAACTGGGCATCGCCGATGGTTTGAGCGTCCCCAGCCAGCGCGGTGATGCCAGCCGTTTCTCGGTACAGACCGACATCACCACCTTGTTGGGCGGTATCGACCAAAGGGTGGCGCGGGCCTCGGTGTCCGGCCTCAATCTGGTGTCGCAGCCCAGCACCGCCATCCGCATCCAGACCACCGACCTGGGCGGGGTCTCCACGGTGACCAGCCAGCCTTTGGACAGTCGCAGCCTGGGGCTGTCGGGGCTGAGCGTCATCGACCAAAGCGCCACCGAAGCGGCTCGCGTCGCCGTCGATCGGGCCATTCGGCAGGTATCGACCCGGTACGAGGCCTTGTCCAACGCCGTGCAGGGGCTTCGGTACGACGACGGCATCAATTCGGGGTTGGTGGGGGCCTTGTCCAGCTTTGGTCGCGGCGACGGTATGACCTCCTACTCCGCCTCCGCCACGGCCACCTCGTCTTCCTCCGCGGCCTTGCGTCGCGGTTCCTTGGTCAATCTCAGAGCGTGACAGCCATGCCCGGCTTTCGCTATAAGGCGCCGGCGCATCTTGGGAGGTTCCATGGAAAACCGTGAAATGTATGACGAGATCAACGCTCTGATCGGCGCCGTCGCCAAGGCGTTCGACACCAGCGAGGCCGATGTCGTCACCGCCATCGAACAGGGCCGTCTGGGCATGGAAATGATGGTGGACGACGAGGGGCGCAACTTCATCCAGGCCAGCCTGGACGAACGCTCGGTCCGCGTCTATCAGGGTGCCATCTTCCGCGAAGATGACGACGGTGCCGATCTCGCCGCCGATGACGACAAGGATTGTGGCGGCGGGGGCTGTACCTGTGGGCATTGATGCCCCTTTAAGTCAGCTTTTGGCGTCCCCATGTGCTCTTGGTAAAGCGATTCGCTTGCAAGGGGAGTACCGGAGATGCAAACCGCGACCCATACCAGCGTCCATCACAACCCCCATATCCGTTCCATCACCCTGAACCACCCATGGCATTGGCTGTCGGCGGGGTGGGCGGACATGTGTGCCAATCCCGCTGTCAGCTATTTGTATGGCGGTCTGTTCACCGCCATCGGTTTCGGCCTGTTCTACGGTCTGGACGCGGTGGGGATGAGCTATCTGATTTTGCCTTTGGCCTTCGGCTTCGCCCTGATCGGCCCGGTCGCCGCCGTCGGCCTTTATGAAACCAGCCGTCGCCATCAGGATGATTGCGGCACCAATCTGGGCGACGCCTTGGTCGCCATTCGCCGCAACCCCACCCAGATCGCTCTGGTCGGGGCCTTTCTGCTGATCGCCTTCCTCGCCTGGGTGCGGTTGGCCATGCTGGAATTCATGCTGTTTTTCGGCTCGGCCCCGCCGTCGCTGGACCGATTGGTCGATACTATCTTGCTGTCGCCGCAAAGCCTGGCCTTCCTGCTGGTCGGGCTGGTCAGCGGCGGCGTTCTGGCCTTGGGCGTTTTCGCCATGACCGCCATCGCCGTACCCATGCTGCTGCATCGCACCGATTGCGACGCCATGACCGCCATGCTCACCAGTGTCGACGCGGTACGCCGCAACTGGCGGCCAATGATGCTGTGGGCCGGGCTGATCTCGTTTTTCACCTTGTTTGGCATGGCCCTGTTTTTTGTCGGCCTGATCGTCACCTTGCCGTTGATCGGCCATGCCAGTTGGCATGCCTATCGTGATCTGGTGGAGTGACTTTTATCCGGTCCGGGCGCATGCTGTCGCCGGTTTGACAGGCGCCGGGGGCCAAGGTCATGGAAAACGGATTGCGGGTGAAAGTGGATGGGGCGGTGGCGGTGGTGACGCTGAGCCGGCCCCAGGTGCACAACGCCCTGGACGAGGCGCTGGTGGTCAACCTGACCCAGGCGTTCCAGAAACTGGGGGTGGCCGAGGCGGTGCGGGTCATCGTCCTCGAGGCCGAGGGCACGACCTTCTGCGCCGGTCTTGACGTGGCTTGGGTGCGCCGCTCCATGGATGGCGGCAAGGACCACAATCAGCGCGACGCCATGATGCTGGCGGTGCTGATGGACGCCATCGACCGTTGCCCCAAGCCGGTGATCGCGGTGGTCGCCGGCAGCGCCTTGGGCGGCGGTGTCGGTCTGGTCGCCGCCGCCGACATCGTCCTGGCCTCGGAAGAGGTGGGCTTCGCCCTGACCGAGGTCCGGTTGGGGCTGGAACCCACCATCATCGGCCCGCAACTGGTGGCCGCCATGGGGGCGCGGGCGTGCCGGCGCTATTGGCTGACGGCGGAACGTTTCGATGCGCGCGAGGCGTTTCGGCTGGGTCTGGTCCATGCGGTGTTCCCCGCCGACAAATTGGCCGAGGCCCGCGATCGCATGGTCGAAAGCTGTCTGAAGGGGGCGCCCAAGGCCCAGGCCGGCGCCAAGGAAGCCATCCGCGTCATCGACGAGGCGGAAAACGGCCCCGATCTGATGCGGCTGATCGCCCATCGCTTCGCCGAGCAACGGGTGGGCGACGAGGGACGCGAAGGCTTGGCCGCCTTTGTCGAAAAGCGCAAACCCGGCTGGAGCACTTGACCCGGGCTGACGGTGCTGCTTCCCTGAACGCCCATCAGCGGAGGTCTGCCTATGCTTGCCGAATGTCTTGCCGGAACCCGGGTTCTTGACCTGACCCAATACATCCCCGGTCCCTTCGCCACTCAATGGCTGGCCGATCTGGGGGCCGAGGTGGTCAAGGTCGAACCTCCCGCCGGCGACCCCATGCGGACAATGGGGCCGGTGGATGCCGACGGCACCACCTCCTTTTACAAGCTGGCCAACCGCAACAAGGTGGTGGTGCGGCTGGATCTGAAGACCGAACCGGGCAAGGCTGGCCTGACCAAGCTGCTGGCCGCCGCCGACGTGCTGGTGGAAGCCTATCGCCCCGGCGTGCTCGACCGCCTGGGTTTTTCCGCCGATGAACTGGCCCGCATCAATCCGCGGCTGATCCATTGTTCGCTGTCCGGCTATGGCCAGACCGGCCCCCATGCTCCAGTGGCCGGCCATGACCTCACTTATGTGGCGCTGACCGGCGGGCTGTTCGCCTCGGGCATCGCCGGGCGTCCGGTGATGACCTTCCCGCCCCTGGCCGACCATGCCGGGGCCATGCTGGCGGTGCAGGGGGTTTTGGCGGCGCTGCTGCGCCGGGGCCGTACAGGCAAGGGCGCGCGGTTGGATATCAGCCTGTCCGAGGCGGCGCTGTCGTGGATGGGCGGTGTGCTGACCGCGGCCCATCGCGGCGGCGAGGCCCGGCGCGAACACGACATCATCAACGGCGGCGCTGCCTTCTATCGCATCTATCGTACCGGTGACGGGCGCTTCGTCGCCTTGGGCGCCATCGAGGAAAAATTCTGGCGCGGCTTCTGCGTGGCGGTGGGGCGCGAGGAATGGATTCACCGCCAATTCGAGCCCATGCCGCAAAACGAGCTGATCGCCGAATTGGAGGCGCTGTTCCTGACTCGCACCCGCGATGACTGGGCGGCGCTTTTGTGCCCCGCCGATTGCTGTTTCGAGCCGGTACTGGAACCGGCGGAGGCCGCCCATCATCCGCAATGGAAAGAGCGCGATCTGATCCATGTGGGCAAGGACAAGGACGATGTGGCAGAGGTTCTGCTGCCGGTGTTCCTGGACGGCGCCCGCGCCCATGATCGCCGCCCGTTCAAGGAAGACGACGTCCAGGCGGTGTTGGCCACATGGCGCTAACCCTGCCCATCCATGGCGGTGACCTGAAGGCTGCCGAAGCCCGCTGGGGCAAGCTCGTCGCCGGCTGGCTAGACTTGTCCACCGGCATCAATCCCTGGCCCTATCCGGTCGGGTCCCTGTCCGCCGATGTCTGGCACCGGTTGCCGGGGGCGCTCGAGGACGGCGCCTTGCGGGCCGCCGCCGCCGCCGCCTATGGCTGCCGTCCCGATCAGGTGCTGGCCACACCCGGTTCCAGCGCCGTCATCCAGGCCCTGGCCCGCAGTCAATCGCCCCGCCGGGTGGCGGTGGTGTCGCCCACCTATGGCGAACACGCCGCCGCCTGGGCCTTGGCCGGCCATGCCGTGTCCGAGGTTTCCGTGCCCGCCGACGCGGACGGCGCCGACGTGCTGGTGCTGGTCAATCCCAATAATCCCGACGGTCGCACCCATGCTCCCGCCGACATCCTGGCCTTGACCGAACATTTCCCCCTGGTGGTGGTGGACGAGGCTTTCGGCGAGGTGATGCCGCATCTGTCGGTGGCCGGGCAGTTGCGGTCCGGTCTGGTGGTGCTGCATTCCTTCGGCAAGTTCTACGGTCTGGCCGGGCTGCGCCTGGGTTTTTGCCTGGGCATGCCCGATCTGCTGGCCGCTCTGGCGGCGCAATTGGGGCCATGGCCGGTGTCCGGGCCAGCCCTGGCCATCGGCGCCACCGCCTTGGCCGATCGGGTCTGGGCCGAGGCCAGCCGCGCCCATCTGGCCCATGCCGCCGCCCGTCTGGATACGGTGTTGGCCGCTGCCGGTCTGCGGGCGGTGGGGGGTACCAGCCTGTTCCGGCTGGTCGAACATCCCGATGCCGCCGGTCTTTATGATCGTCTGGGCCGCGCCGGCATCCTGGTCCGCGCCTTCGGCCATCGCCCCACTTGGCTGCGCTTCGGCCTGCCCGGCGGCGAAGTGGCCTTGCGCCGGCTGGAACAGGCCCTGTCATGAAGCTGGTGGCCTTCGACGGCGACGACACCTTGTGGCACAACGAGCCGTTATTCTGGGCCACCCAGGACCGTTTCAAGGCCTTGCTGGAACCCTATTGCCCGCCCGAGCATCTGGCGGAACGGCTATTGGCCACCGAGGTGGCCAATCTGGGATTGTTCGGCTACGGCATCAAGGGCTTCGTCCTGTCCATGATCGAAACCGCCATCCAGGTGTCGGACGGCCAAGTGCCGAATACGGTGATCCAGGAACTGATCGAGCGCGGCAAGCACATGCTGGCCCATCCGGTGCATTTGCTGGATCAGGTGGCCGAGGCGGTGGCGGCGGTCAAGGCCGGCGGTCACCGGGTGATGGTCATCACCAAGGGCGATCTGATGGATCAGGAAGCCAAGCTGGCCCGCTCCGGTCTGGCCGATCTGTTCGCGGCGGTAGAGGTGGTCAGCGAAAAGGACGAGGCCTTGTACCGGCGGCTGTTCGCCAAGCACGGCAGCGGCTGCGAGGCTTGCGTCATGGTCGGCAATTCGGTGCGTTCGGATATTCTGCCGGTGCTGGCGGCAGGGGGCTGGGCCGTTCACATCCCCTATGCCGGGCCTGTCTGGGCGCATGAGCGGGCCGAACCGCCGGTGCACCACCCCCGCTACGCGCGATTGTCCAGCATGGGCGGGCTGCCCGGCTGGCTGTCAGAACAATAGAACGTTGTCTTCCTGGGCGTGCGAGACGGTCAGTTCTTCCATCACCTCATGTCCATAACGCACGACGACGCTGGAATGCGGACAGTACCCGGCGATTTCGCGGGCGAACTGGATCAGATAGAAGCTTTCACTGGTGCTGATCTTGCCGTTGCGCTTTTGACTGGGGGCAATGGTGACGGTACGCGGCATCTCTCTCTCCGGCTTTGTTCGGTGAGAGAATCATACGATGGTGATGCCAACTCAATATAATGGGTATGTGAATAGCACGTAAAAGCTGACCCAGGCGGAGCCATGGTTCCATGCACCGGGTGCATGGCAACGGGGCGAGCACGTCCATAGGACAGGTCAAGTCCGTGCAGAAATCTAGAAGGGGGAATGGGGCGAGTGATCGGATTCGAACCGACGACATCCAGGACCACAACCTGGCGCTCTAACCGACTGAGCTACACCCGCCACCGGGAAGGCCGCATGTGTACCTAAAGCCGGGGTATGCCGTCAAGGGGCGAATTTGCACTTTGTCCGTCATTCAACTTTCACCCCGCTGCTGGGGCGTCCGGCTACACTGTCGCTCCCACCCCGAGTGCAAGGATTTCGGCCCATGAGCAACGACGATATCGGTGTCAATTCCTCGACCGAACCCAGCTTTTCCGCCCTGGTCGACATGGCCTTGTCGCGCCGGGCCGTCTTGGGTGGGGTGGCCGCCGCCGCCTTGGTGCGGCAGGTGGATTTCTCCACCCCCGCCCGCGCCGCCGGCATGGCCGGTCCCAGCCTGACCTTCGCCGAGGCGCCGCACAGCATCGGCGAAAGCCATCAGGTGGCGCCGGGCTATGATGCCAGCGTGCTGATCCGCTGGGGCGACAAGGTGCTGGCCGATGCGCCCAGTTTCGATCCGTTGGGCCAAAGCGCCGCCGCCCAGGCTCGCCAATTCGGCTACAACAACGACTTCTTGGGTTATTGCCCGCTGCCGGCGGGGTCGGGGGCGTCGGATCACGGCCTGCTGGTGGTCAATCACGAATACACCGATTCCTGGCTGATGTTCCCCGGTCTGACGGAAAAGGACGGCGCCACCAAGGTGACGCGGGAACAGGCGCAGATCGAACTGGCCGCCCATGGCCTGTCGGTGATCGAGATCCGCAAGTTGAACGGCCATTGGCGGGTGGTCGAGGATTCGGCCTATGCCCGCCGCATCACCTTGGATACCGCCATGGCGGTATCCGGTCCCGCCGCCAGCCATGACCGGTTGAAGACCAAGGATGACCCGTCTGGGCGCTTGGTGCTGGGGACGTTGAACAATTGCGCCGGCGGTCTGACCCCATGGGGCACCATCCTGACGGCGGAAGAGAATTTCCATCAGTATTTCGCCGGCGTGCCGCAAGGGCCGGAGGCGGCGGCACACAAGCGCTTGGGCATCGTCGGCAAGCCGGAATATTCCTGGGGACAGTATTTCGACCGCTTCGACGTGACGCGCGAGCCGAACGAACCCAACCGTTTCGGCTGGCTGGTGGAAGTGGACCCCTATGACCCCAAGGCGCAGCCGGTCAAGCGCACCGCGCTCGGTCGTTTCAAGCACGAGGCTGCCAATGTGGTGGTCAATGCCAATGGCCGGGTCAGCGTCTATTCCGGCGACGACGAACGGTTCGAATACCTCTACCGTTTCGTGTCGCGCGATCGGGTCGATCTGCTCAATCGCGCCAACAACCGCCGCCTGCTCGATGACGGCATCCTCTATGTGGCCAAGTTCCACGCCGACGGGCGGCTGACCTGGCTGCCCTTGATTTTCGGCAATGGCCCGCTCAACCCTGGCAACGGCTTCCACTCCCAGGCCGACGTGGTGATCGAGGCGCGCCGTGCCGCCGATCTGATGGGCGCCACCCCCATGGACCGGCCCGAGGACGTCGAGACCAACCCGGTCACCGGCAAGGTCTATATGATGTGTACCAACAACACCAACCGTAAGGCCGAACAGACCGATGCCGCCAATCCGCGCGCCAACAATGTTCACGGTCACGTGATCGAAATGGTGCCGCCCATGGTCGACGGTCAGCCCGACCATACCGCCTTGGACTACACGTGGTCGGTGTTCCTACTGGCCGGCCCCAAGGGCCAGGGACGTTATCACCCGGAAACCTCGGAATCCGGCTGGATGTCGGCACCCGACAATCTGGCCTTCGATCCTGCCGGGCGGTTGTGGATTTCCACCGACCAGGGCTCGGCCCAGGCGACCAACAACATTCCCGATGGCATGTATGCCATGGAAACCGAAGGGCCGTTCCGCGCCCTGTCCAAGTTTTTCTACGCCTGTCCGCGTGGGGCGGAAATGTGCGGCCCCATGTTCACGCCCGACGGCAAGACGCTGTTCGTCGCCGTTCAGCATCCGGGCGAGAACAAAGGCTCCACCTTCGACGCGCCGTCCACCCGCTTTCCCGATTTTAAGCCGGGCATGCCGCCGCGTCCGTCGGTGGTCGCCATCACCAAAAAGGATGGCGGGGTGATCGGGTCATAGGCATGATGGTCGGGGGGCGTAGGGTGCGGGCATAGTCGGAGAGTTTCATTGACCCTGGAAGTCCTACATGTGCCGCCGACCGGTGCCGCCGCCGGGCCGCCCTTGCTGTTCATCCATGGCTCGTATTGTGCCGCTTGGATATGGGAAACCCATTTTCTGCCGTTTTTCGCCAGCCTCGGCTTTGACTGCCATGCGCTGTCCTTGCGCGGCCATGGCGGCTCGGATGGGACGGTGGAATGGGCGTCGTTGGCCGATTATGTCGCCGATGTCGCCCAGGTGGCGGCATCGCTGGATCGTCCGCCGGTGCTGATCGGCCATTCCATGGGCGGTCTGGTCGCCCAGCACGTGGTCGCCGATGGCCATCCGGCCTGCGGTATGGCGCTGTTGGCCTCGACGCCGCCATCGGGCCTGGGGGCCTCCAGCCTGCACATGATGGCCCATGCCCCCGACGTGCTGTTTCAACTGGGGCTGCTGCAAAGCCTGGGACCGCACATGGTGTCGCCCAACGTCATGCATCGGGCGTTGTTTTCCGATCACACCGACCCCAATCACGTGGTGTGGATGATGAACCATCTGCAAAAGGAATCCACCCGCATCACCGCTGAATTGCTGCTGCCCGCCCGCCCGTGGCCGCCGGGCGGCATGCCCGTGCCCGTGCCGGTGCTGGTGGTGGGCGGCGATGCCGACAAATTCCTGCCGGTATCGGCTTTCAATGAAACCGCCAAGCATTGGCAGGGCGAATTGCACGTTTTGGCCGGGGCGCCGCACGGATTGATGGCCGACAGCCATTATTGGCAGCCGACGGCGGATTTGCTGCTGGATTGGCTCAGGCGAAATACCGTCTGAGCCGGCTCAGCGCCTCGTCGATGGCCTGATCGGTCTTGGCGAAGCAGAAGCGGGCGTAATGCTTGGGGGCGTCGGTCTCGAAGAAGGCGCTGATGGGGATGGCGGTGACCCCGGCCCGCTCGGTGATGTGGGTGCAGAAATCGCGGTCGTCACCCTTGAAGCCCAAGGGGCGGAAATCCGCCGACAGAAAATAAGAGCCGTGGCAGGGCAGGGGGGCAAGGCCGATCTCGGCCAGGCCTTGCGCCAGCCGGTCGCGCCGCGCCGCCAAGGTGGCCGGCAAATTGGCCATATAGGCGCCGGCATGTTCCAGCCCCCAGGCCACCGCCGCTTGCAGGGCCGGCGCGGTGGTGAAGGTCAGGAATTGATGGGCCTTGGCGATGGGCGCCAGCAGGGCCGGGGCGGCCACCACCCAGCCCACCTTCCAGCCGGTCAGGGAGAAGATCTTGCCCGCCGAGCCCACCTTGGCGCAGCGCCCGCGCAGGCCCGGCAGGCTCATCAGCGGGATATGAGGGCGGTCATCATAGGTCAGGTGTTCATAGACCTCGTCGCAGACGGCATAGGCGTCGTGGCGTTCCAGCAATTGGGCGATGAAGGCCAGTTCGTCGTGGTCGAACACCTTGCCGCAGGGATTGGCCGGGCTGTTCAGCATCAGCACCTTGGTCTTGGCGCCGAAGGCATCGGCCAGGGCTTGGCGCGGCAGCGACCAATCCGGCGCCTGCAGGCGGACGATGCGCGGCACGCCGCCGGCCCGGCGGATGATCGGCAGATAGGAATCGTAAAGCGGCTCGATCACCACCACCTCGTCGCCGGGCTCGATCAGGCCGAACAGACAGGCGGCCAACGCCTCGGTGGCGCCCGAGGTCACCATCACCTCGGTTTCGTCCACCCCGGTGGCCCAAAAGCGATTTTCATGCGCCGCCACCGCCTGACGTAGCGCGGGGATACCCATCATCGACGGATATTGGTGCGGCCCGTCGATCACCGCCCGGGCCAAGCGCTCGATCACCGGCGACGGTTCCAGCCCCTCGGGAAAACCTTGCCCCAGATTGATGGCGCCATGGTGCTGCGCCAGGCGCGACATGGTTTCAAAGATGGTCGTGCCGCAGGCGGAGAAGACCGAATTGGCGCTGGGCATGGCGGGAACCTTGGCTGTTGCACGGGCGGCGGTACTTTAACATCAAGCGGGCGCGGGTCGATGCCTAATAAGTGTGCTTAAGTGCCCGAATAATCAGCAGTTTCAGTGGCGGATTTGCGACAAAGGCCACAGTTTTCTTGATGGCGGAACTGGCACGATGCGTGCTAAATGATGACCCGCGCTTTGCCGCTGGTTCCACGCTTTTCGAGAGACGCGGTTTCATGAAAAAGATCGAAGCGATCATCAAGCCCTTCAAGCTGGATGAGGTTAAGGAAGCCCTGCACGAAGTTGGGCTTCAGGGTCTGACCGTCACCGAAGCCAAGGGTTTCGGTCGGCAAAAGGGCCATACCGAATTATACCGTGGCGCCGAGTACGTGGTGGACTTCCTGCCCAAGGTGAAGATCGAGCTGGTCATTGATGACGGGCTGGTCGAACGGGCTGTCGAAGCCATCCAACAGGCCGCCCACACGGGCCGCATCGGCGACGGCAAGATTTTCATTTCCCCGGTCGAGGAAGCCATCCGCATCCGCACCGGAGAAAAGGGCAACGACGCCATCTGATGCTTTCCGCTTCTCGGCAAGCCTTTGACTTATAAATTTTCGCGTTTTCCACAATAAACAGGAATTGTGACCATGGCCGACAACGTCAAGAAGGTCCTTGAAATGATCAAGGAAAACGACGTGAAGTACGTCGATTTCCGTTTCACCGATCCGCGCGGCAAGTGGCAGCACACTGCCCAGCACGTCTCCACCGTGGACGAAGACATGCTGACCGAAGGTCTGATGTTCGACGGCTCCTCCATCGCCGGTTGGAAGGCGATTGATCAGTCCGACATGGTGCTGATGCCCGACAGCTCGACCGCCGTCATGGACCCCTTCGCCGCCCAGTCGCAGATGATCATCTTCTGTGACATCATCGAGCCGGCCACCGGCCAGCTGTATGACCGCGACCCCCGCGCCATCGCCAAGCGCGCCGAGCGCTATGTGGTCGAATCGGGCGCCGGCGACACCGCCTTCTTCGGCCCGGAAGCCGAATTCTTCGTGTTCGACGACGTCAAGTTCAAGACCGGCATGAATGTCGGCTATTACGAACTGTCGTCGGAAGACGGCGCCGAAGCCTCGGGCAAGGAATTCCAGGAAGGTAACCTGGGCCACCGTCCGGGCGTCAAGGGCGGCTACTTCCCGGTTCCGCCGGTGGACGCTTCGGTCGACATGCGCGCCGAGATGCTGACCATCATGGGCGAAATGGGTCTGCCCATCGAAAAGCATCACCACGAAGTTGCGTCGTCGCAGCACGAACTGGGCTGCAAGTTCGGCACCATGGTTCAGGCCGCCGACTGGATGCAGATCTACAAGTACGTGGTCCACAACGTCGCCGCGTCCTATGGCAAGTCGGCCACCTTCATGCCGAAGCCGATCTATGGCGATAACGGCTCGGGCATGCACGTGCACCAGTCCATCTGGAAGGACGGCAAGCCGCTGTTCGCCGGTTCGGGCTATGCCGACCTGTCGGACACCGCGCTCTACTACATCGGCGGCATCATCAAGCATGCCAAGGCGCTGAACGCCTTCACCAACCCGCTGACCAACTCGTACAAGCGTCTGATCCCCGGCTTCGAAGCCCCGGTTCTGCTGGCCTACTCGGCCCGCAACCGTTCGGCCTCGTGCCGTATTCCGTACGCGACCAGCCCGAAGGCCAAGCGCGTCGAAATCCGCTTCCCCGATCCGGGCGCGAACCCGTATCTGGCCTTCGCCGCCATGCTGATGGCCGGCCTGGACGGTATCGCCAACAAGATCCATCCCGGCGAAGCCATGGACAAGAACCTGTACGACCTTCCTCCGGAAGAGCTCAAGCAGGTCCCGACCGTGTGCGGCTCGTTGCGTGAAGCCCTGGACAACCTGCGGGCCGACAACGACTTCCTGTGCAAGGGCGACGTGTTCTCGAAGGAATTCATCGAGGCCTACATCGACCTCAAGTTTGAGGAAGTCTACAAGTTCGAACACACCCCGCACCCGGTGGAATTCTCCATGTACTACTCGGTCTGATCCGAGCAGACGGGTTAAAGGTTACGAACAGCCCCGCCGGTGCGAACCGGCGGGGTTTTTCTTTGCTTGCGGTCGCTGCATCCAGTGGCTATTTTCCCCTCCTCCTTTGGGGAGTAGCCGCTCTCGCCTAGCAGAGAGGGGCGCGTCAACAGACTTGGCCTTTTGGGGCCGTGGCGCGTCCGGCCATCGGGTTTGGCAAGACCATGGGTTGCGGGTTCCGTCCGGCCGGGCGGGGACCTTTGCAGCCTCGTGCGTCTTGCCCGGCCTTGGATTGTTCCCGTGGAAGCCTTTCTCGTTTCGACCGGTATCGTCGCCATCGCTGAAATCGGCGACAAGACCCAATTGCTGGCCCTGCTGCTGGCCGCCAAGTTCCGCCGCCCCGTGCCCATCATTCTGGGTATTTTCGTCGCCACCATCGCCAACCATGCCGGCGCGGCGGCCCTTGGCGCGGCCATATCCGCCCTGATCGGCCCCGATACCATGCGCTGGCTGCTGGCGGCGGGCTTTGCCGCCATGGGTATCTGGGTCTTGGTGCCCGACAAGGTGGACGACGACGAGGCGCCGAAAGCGCCGCGTTTTGGCGTTTTCGGTGCCACTGTCATCGCCTTCTTCTTGTTGGAGATGGGGGACAAGACCCAGATCGCCACCATCGCCCTGGCGGCGCGTTACAGCGAATGGTGGGTGGTCACCATGGGTACCACCTTGGGGATGATGATCGCCAATGTGCCCGCCGTGCTGATCGGCCAGGCCGCGGCCACCACCTTGCCGCTGCCGGTGGTGCGGGTGGTGGCCGCCCTGGCCTTTTTCGTTCTGGCGGTTCTGTTGGCCCTGGATTCGTTCCCGCAGCTTGTGGGCTGATTTTTCAGTCCAAAGAGGGCAAGAAACCGTTTGCAGGGGGCGGGGGATGGCGCTATAAGAACGGCCTCGCAGGCGACCGGAGTGTAGCTCAGCCTGGTAGAGCACTGTCTTCGGGAGGCAGGGGCCGGAGGTTCGAATCCTCTCACTCCGACCATCGACAAACCGCAGGAAACTGCGGTTTGTCGATGGGTCCAATCAGCAAAATCAGACAGGTGATTGAATTTGCGGGACGAATGCGGGACACTGAGCCATTAGGCACTGTCCCGGAGTGTCCCCCAGTGGCGACCATCACCAAACGCTTCAATCGCGACGGCGAGCTTATTGGCTGGCAGGCGAAGATTCGCCGCCAGGGCTTTCCTCAACAATCGAAAACCTTCGACCGCAAGGCCGATGCTGAAGCCTGGGCCCGTGGCCTCGAGGGTGAGATGGATCGCGGCGCTTTCGTCGATCGCCGACCGGCAGAACAGATGACCCTGGGCGACGCCATCGCCCATTATCTGGATTCCGTGGCCCCGACCCACAAAGGCGGCGATATCGAGAAGGTTCGCCTGGGGCGCTTCAAGCGCGAGGAGCCGGGCCTATGCGCCTACGCCCTCGCCAACCTCCGCACCCACCATATTGAGGAATATCGGAATCGCCGCCTGGAGGAGATCGCACCCGGCAGTGTCTGCCGCGAGATCAACCTGCTGCATGCCGTACTGGAATCGGTACGCCGGCGCGTCGGTCTGATCGAGAACCCCGTCTCGCATGTTCGCCGCCCCAGAGTGGACGATGCCCGCGACGTTCGTCTGTCGCCGGCGGAAGAGGCAACGTTGCTAGCTGCCCTGGACAGCACTCGCAATCCCTGGATCAAGCCCTTCGTGATCTTGGCCCTGGAAACGGCCATGCGGCGCGGTGAATTGCTCTCCCTGCGCTGGGAGCATGTTGACCTGGTGCAGCGCACGGCCCACCTACCGGAAACCAAGAACGGTAAGGGGCGAACCGTGCCCCTCAGCAGCCGCGCCGTGGCCACCCTGGAAGCCCTTCCGCGCTCAATTGGCGGCAAGGTGTTCCCGGTGTCTTTGGACGCCCTGAAACACGCTTGGACGCGAGCGCGGGATCGCGCTGGGCTTCAGCACTTCCACCTCCACGATCTGCGGCATGAGGCAACCAGTCGCCTTGCTGAACGAGGTTGGAATATCCTCGAATTAGCTGCAGTTACCGGTCATCAAGATTTGCAGATGCTTAAGCGTTATACCAACCTGAGGGCCGCAGATCTGGCGAAAAAGTTGGGGTGAGCGCCGTGTCAGTTTTACGGTCATAGCGGGTATTCAGGAGCATGATCAGGGCACCTGAAAGCGGTCAATGCATCACGTCGTTCGCCACTAATTTAAAAGTGAACTACGCGGAGTCCGGCACATGCGACAGCTTACGCAGCGTTGCCCGCGTCTCCAGTGATTTGCGCAACGATTTCCTCTGCTGACTTACTGAGGTATGCCCCCTCCTCGGTTGTCAATAATTGGCCGGGGAACCAGCGCTCGTACCACACCTTCTTGCGCCTCCATTCGTCGGCATATTGCACTTGATCGAGTAGGCCAAGGTGCTCCCAATAGAATGTCCGGCCGCGGGACGTGACCGTGAAGTCGGGCAGGCGTAGAGTTCCGTCGGGCGCGAATAGAGGTTGCTCATATAAGAACGGGATTTCGCGCTCGTGTAGGAGGTTGGCGATGATCACCTCGGATTTTGAGCGCAGCATATCGCCGCTGAGCGCTTCGTGAATCTTCCCAGCCTCGTACCAGCCGCGCCTGTTTGCCAGAAGCGCTTTGGCCACGTGAAGGTTGTCGAAGAGATAGGAATTGATCTGCGGCGTCTGGGCATTCTCGCGGCGGCGAGCGTCGAGCAAGCTGTTCACGCCGCCCTGGATCAGAAGCGTGCAATGGCGGCTTGCACGGGTGAGCGCCGTGTAGATCAGTTCGGTTGAAACTGGCCGCGTCGTGCTTGAGGGAATGATCACGAAGGTTTCCGCAAATTCGCTACCCTGAGCTTTGTGAATGGAAACTGCGTAGGCGAGTTCGAGGTTATCTTCGACTTTCTCGCTGCATGTTTTGTATTTTCCGCCGCGCGGGACGTCGCGGCCATAGCCGACGGTGAGACCGGACTTCCGCGTAAACTGAACGTGGAAGCGCTTAAGCCGCGGACCATAGCCGCTCTTCAGGGTCTGCCAAATCTTGCTGTCGAAGGGGAAGGCGCCGACGGTACCGATCTCGCCGTTGTATACTTCGAGTTCGACAGGCTCGCGCTTGTCCGCATCGTAGGCCCAGATTGGGTCCGACTTCGGTCGATTGCGAATCTGAATGACCTTGTCGAAGAGGGTGATGCCATCGACGGCGCCGACGCGCTGAATGACAGACTTAGCGATACGGGCCTGACAGGCCTCGTTGATGGCCTCAACTCCGTGTAAATCGCCCCGGTGCGGGGTCAGGATTTGATACGCCGTCGGGTCGGATTCTAGAGCTTCGCGCCAGACCTGGTAGGGCTGCTTATCGGCGGGCGGCGCTTTCCGACTCATGCGCGCTTCCACGGCCGCGATAAGAGTCTTGGCGAGTTCGGCAGGCTCATCCCAATAAATAACATCGAGGTCGCTATCGACCGCCCCACCCGCATGGATGCGCGCGATCAGGTTCTCTTGTTCGGCCGTCGTAGCAGCGTCTCGACCATCGGCATTTTTGTCCTCATCATCGATCAAGAAGAGCTCGGACAGCGCGACAATCGCTGTGCCTTCGCCGTGCACCTCGTTCAGACATTGACGGAGGTTATGTCGTAGGCGACCGAGATGCTCGGGGCGTTTCCTGCTCAGCCACTTAATGATGTCCGCAAAGACACGCCCTCGGCCAATCGGCGGAAGCTGACCGGGATCGCCGACCAGTATGAGCCGCTGGATGTGCTGCCAATCGACAGCCCGGAACAGGGCCGCCGCGAGCTCCAAATCGAGCATTGAGGCTTCATCGAGGACCAGCGTTCCGATCGGGGCGCGCTTTCCACCCGTGCGTTTGAAGGTCAGGTTCTCATTCAGCCAACCGTTCGACGCGAGAAACGAGTGCGCCGTGACTGTCGCGACCCGGTGAAGGCTTGCCTTCTCGAAAACTTCGCGCGCGCGATCGGCTGCCTTGCCGGTCGGGGCCAACACAAGCACCGAGGCGCCTTCGCCGTCCGAGCGTCGGACTCCGCGAATGAGGGCCTCGATCACCGTCGTCTTGCCAGTGCCTGCGGGTCCGGTAACGACCGAGATCGGTAGACGGAACAGCCGCTGACAGACTTCGCTTTGTTCGTCGGTCGCCTCGACATACCGAGGCTTCGCTTTAAGGGCGAGATCGCTACCTGGCTTATAGATCCATGAGCTCCAATCGTCCTCGGTGACCGGTCGACGAAGATTGATCTCCGGCCGGCCGACCAGTTCCACGAGGGTATCCTCAACCAACCGCTCGTCCTCAAAAATAGATTTCAAATAAACTGTGAGGCCGTCATCGACGGGTCGCAGAGTCAGAGCGCCGGACAAAAACTCGGCGTCGATTTCAAAATAACGAGAGCTGAACTCAGCCTGCTTCCACTCAGGCAGACGCTGGATACGACGCGCGATGTCTAAGAGCAGATCCTGGGCTAACCGAAAGGTATGGTTTGGCTCGCGGCGGAGGTGTTCGACGCAGAGGCTGCGGAACCGCCGCTCGTCATTGCTATCGATTTCTGCAAGGGGTTCACCACCGAGATCCGGGGACGGTAGTACGCCGCGGTCAACGGTGCTCCACGGAATTCGGTCATCTTTCGACTCGCCGCAATACAACTCGGAGAGGAGGTACGGGTTGTGCGCGATTTCCTCAGGTGAGGCGACCAACCCGTAGCTGACCCGATCTGAAGAGATGATGGCCCCCATAGTGTCTTGAGGGAGATCGAGGCGAGGCAAGACGTCCTTCAAAAGCAGGCGCGCACCATCCTCCAGCAGCTTCCAATTGCGGGTGATCTTCTTAAGGCCTGCAGCGTCGACGCCCTGCGTCAAGGCATTGGCCTTGCCTTGGTCGAGCACCTCGAAGGCCGCCGCGTAAGCTTTCGCTGCCCCCTCAGCAGCATAGAGCGCTTTGGTTTTATCGATGATTCGTTCCGCGCCGGCGATCTTTAGGACATTGAGCAGACCTGGGTAGAGGCCCCTATGCTTCCACAATTGCGCAATTGTTTTGAGCAACCAGCCCTCGCGGACATTCCAGTCCTCGCTTTTGTCGCCGAGCTCGCGGAGCAGGCGGACTTTCGCTAGGAACTGCTCAAGGAGGCCGATCGCCTCGTCATCTGAAAGATGCTTGGAGCCGTACTTACAAAGATAGGGATTTTCCGGGAAGAGAGCGATCTCGGCTAGACGCTCCGGATCGTCGATGTAGTGATGGTATGGGAGACGGACGCCTTCGTTGGGAAAGGCTGAAGAAATGTCACGCGCCCAAATCATCCCACCAGCGTACTTTTCGGCGATGTTCTGCTTCACATCCTCGTAGAACAGTTCTGGTCCGATCTTCACAACGCGCGATACGCCTATGAGCACATACTTCTGCGCATCCTCTTCGGAGAGCGGATTTGAATAATTTGCATAATAAAAAATAAGATTGCTGCCGCAGTCATTTTGAACCGGCTTGAAGAATTCAAGCGTTAGAGCGCGCCGCCGGTCGTTATCGAGAAACCCGCCAGCTTTGACCTCCTCGGCATACATCGCTTCATAAGGCCAGACGCTCACTGTTGCCGGGTCGAGCTCCCATGCATGCCGTTTGGCGCCGCCGTAGAAGAAATCCGGCGGGTTGGAAGCCGCTTCAGCCCGGCTGATACCAAAGGCGTTGTAGCTGTAGCTGCAGGGAGGAATATAGCCCTCAAGCTCGGTGCCCGCCCGCCCAGCGAGGAGCAGTTCGCGCTTCAGGTCGCGCTCTCGGGCAATCACGTCTCCAGGAAACGATTTGCATCCGACGCAATAGGTGTTGTGCTCTGGCGAGCGGCAGACCGAACCGTCCCATCCGTTGTTATGCCATGCTAGGCGAGCAGTCAGGTGTGTTGGCATCAGGCGGCTCTTCCCTTCGACTATACGCTTTCGGTTATTGTGATGATGTTAGCATTGCGACCAGGGCGTGCAAATGCGCGCTCCTTTTATGCTCTTAGTGCGCTGGCTGACGGCTTGACTCGCTTCCTTTCCTTTGCTTGCCTCAGCGTTTGGTGGCAATGCAGGTAACTTGTTATCCTATAAGCTGGGCGAGTTCGCGTTTGCTTTGTTCATCCCGATTCTGAAAAACGCCCGCCCACTTTCGGCCCATTCGTGACAGCGTTTTGCAAGTGTAGAATGCTTGCCTGGTGGAAGTTGGGGGATAGGATCATGCCTGGGCGCTCTTTGCCGTCGTGCTGATGACGTTGGGCTCGATACGCATTCGGACGACAGGTATTTCTACCGAGCCGGTGAACGTCGCCAGATAGTCGGGGTGGCGCTCAAGCAGCAGAGGTTCACCGTCGGCATAGCGCCGGAATTGATGGTAAAAGCGTAGCAAGGCTTGGAGGCGCGGTCGGCGGTCATAGCCGAAATCATGTTCGACCACGGCATCCGCGCAATGGGTGATACGGTAACCGAGGCGGGTGGCTCGGTAACAGAATTCGATGTCTTCCGCCGCAGCGCTGGGGAAGGCCTCGTCAAAGTGAAGTGCCTCGAACACCTTACGGCAACCGGCGAGGTTGCAAGTGGGGCCGTAGAGGAGCCCACCTCCTTCGGTCAACCGACGCCCGTTCAGGGTGCCGTTGCGGTCATGATAACGCCCAAGCCAGCCACGATCGCGGGACTGAGTCATCCCTGACAGTAAATGCGCCTGCGGATTTGCCACGAAGGCACCAACTAGGGCCTCCAGCCAGTGGGGGTGAGGGCGACAATCTGCATCGCTAAAAGCGATCACCTCAGCCCCATCGGCTATGGCCAAGGCAATGCCGTGGTTTCGAGCTGCTGCCGGTCCGCTGTTGCTTTCCAGTCGATGGACGTTCACCTGCTCGGGCAGGCGAACGGGGTGGGGCGAACCATCGTCAATCACTATAAGCCGGTGCTCCCGGGTCTGGCAGGCCATAGCTTCGCACAGGGTTGCGAGCATGGCTGCGTGCTCGGCGGTTTGCACGTATGCGGGCACCACAACCGCTACCCGGGCATCCGGCCCGACGTCATTGCCATCTTCCCGATAGGAAAAATATGAAGGCGATGGCGGACAGGTGCGCTGCCGGTTTCGGCGGAAGTTGTGGCGAAAGGCGTGCAATTCGACCGCCTTGGTGAGGAGGAAACGCAGCCTCTCCGGTTCCCCGCGCAATGCCTCCCACCAATAATCGAGGGTTTGACCATAGGGGAATAGGGTCAGGCAGCTCATGCGGTTCCCCCCATACAGGCGCAATTGGAGCAATAATAGTGCTCTTTGTGGTGGGCGCGGAACCATGCCCGCTCGGGTCCGGCCAGGATTTCCGCCAGGGGAGTGGTGCCAACATTTCCGAAGATAAATGGATTAAACATATTGCACGGGGTGACGTCGCCGTTGGCCTGGATGCAGAGCTCTTGATCGATCGCCGGGCAGGTAGCCAAGCTTCCGCAGGTGGGCGCTGTTCCATCCACCATCTGTACGCCATGGATTTGGTCAGGGAGTAGGCATATTAGGCCGCTGCCATCGTAGAGTGCCCGAATGGCTGCAAAGGTATCGCGCAGCCCGTCGGCCCGGTTCGCAACCAGTTCTACGAATGGCTCGATGCCCTCGTCGCGGCGGATGGTGTTGAGCAGCAGATGGAACGAGCGCATCCGGGCGAACCGGGCCATCTCTTCGATACGGTGCAGGTTGGCTTCTTGCATGGTGAAGACAATGAAGGGGCGCCGTCCGAGTCCGGCCAAACGGTCGAGATTGGCGAGGATCACCGATTGCCGGCACCCGCGGCGGATGGCTTCCAGTTCGACGGCGTCGGTGCTGTCCAGCGAGACGAACAGTTGCATGTCGTGGCGCAGTAAGGTGTCGATCACCGCCGGCCGGCTGATGCTGAGGTTGGTGAACAGGTTGAGGGTCGCGTCAGGAAAGGTGGCGTGGACTTGATCGGCCATGGCTACGAACTCGGGATGGATGGTGCTCTCTCCCCGGCCATTCAGGCGGATGGCCTGAGGTGCGGCTGTAATCTGGGTAAGGACGCGCTCGAGCATATCTTTCGACATGAAACGCTCGCGTTGCACCTGTTGGCCACCGAATCCGCACATGACGCAGGCAAGGTTACAGTTGTGGCTGAGCTCGAGGATCAGTTCCTTCAGGTGTTGCATTTCAATACCTTACAAGGACGGTCACAGGCTTTCATGCGCTCAATTACCGCTTGGGCGTAGGCGGAATGGAGCATGGCGGAGGGCGCCTCTCCTATTCGCCCCAGAGGTGCTTCGCAGTCGGGGATCAGGGGCTGCTGGAAGCAGGTGAATACCGCGCCGTCTGGCATGATCGAGAGGTTGCGGCCCGCCGCCATACAGCGCCCGGACGCCGCAAGGTGGGGGCGCTCGAATGGGGTCCAGCTTCCATTGAAGCCTTGGTGGATGTAGTCCTGGATAGAGTGATAGATGCCAAGCGATCGACACCATTCACCCACCGCTGCCACATGTTCGGCGGTTTCTACCGCAAGCACCGATTGGACGCTGATCTGATCTGGCGCCAAAACCTGACGCGCCTGCTCGAAATTGGCCATCACCCGCCCAAAGCTCGGCCGACCCCGCACGAACTGCCAGAAATCCGGATCCAGAGTGTCGATGGAAAACACCAAGTGGACGTTACGTCCGCGCAGATGCTCGACAAAACGTGGTGTGCAGGCCGTGCCGTTTGTGATGATGATTGTCCGAACCGCCGTGTCGGCTAGGCCGTTGATTAGAGCGAGGACGCGCTCGCCATGAAGCAACGGCTCACCGCCCACCAGGCATAATTCCTTAAGCCCCGGAAGGGCCCGGGCGAACGCAACCACGGCCTCTGCCGTCGGCATAGGGCCATCACGTCCGACCTGCCAGTGGTCGCATTTTGAGCAGCGCTCGTTACAACGCAGCGACAATAGATAATAGAGGTGGGTTGGTGTTTCATCCATTGATGCGCGATAACATTTGCGCATAAGGACGTCAATGCAAAGGTCTTCACCAGCTTAGATGCGTACAGGAAATCCCAGGTCTTGAGGTCAGATCGCAATGTATCCGCCATTTCGTTTAGGCTTTAACGGCGTTATGGGCTGTTAAAGTCGCTGCCCCGTGGCCGTTTTAGAGGCATTGTTTTTGATGGCTGTTCGGGTTGCTGTTGAGGTGGGGGCGTCTGCAAATTCGGTTGTTTCACAGATACCTGCTGGAGGTGCGTGATCAGTTCATCGGCAAATGCGGCGGTAACAGGGGTGTCGTTCGATTTCAAATAGCGGTCACGCTCCGCCAGCATCGCAAACAAGCGGTTCAGTTGCTGTGCAGTTGCAGCTGGCTCACGAGAAACTAGAGCGCGACGTGCAATTTCATCGTCTACCCGCCTTCGCACCTGTGCTTCGATTTCGGTTTGATCTAGTCGTTGCGCCTCAATCAGAGCCTGCCAAACGCGCTGAGCTTCTGCCGCCTTTTGTGCGCTTTGATACGCAGTTTCAGCAGCGGCTTGAGCTTGGGCGTGCTGTTCTCGGGCGCGGGCATGCTCTACTTGTTGGCGACGTTCCGACTGGCGGGTTTCTGATACGGTTTTGTCGGAGTAATCGACGGCTTTCCAGTTTTGGATTCCGCGTTCAGCCGCAATCTCCGCCAATTTTTGGTCCAATGCGTTGACCCGGGTGGTGCCGATGGGCCGATCGCCGGGCTTCGGTTCGCCGAGAAAGATTTGGCGCGTTCCTAAGCCGGGAGATTTCTCAACAACAAAAACGGCTTCAGATTGGTTTCGTTTGGTAAGGGGGCGCTGCTCAGCGCCTTTCGATGCCAATTCGTTTTTCATGTCGAACAGATGGTTCTGGTTTGACACGCGTTGACCAGCTTGGCGTGCCTGGAGCACTTGCTGATCGGCTCGCTTCAGTTGATCGACGAGATGATTGACGTGCTGCAGGGTTTCTGCGAGGTCACGGGATAAGTTATCGGCGTTGCCAACCGCTGCTTGACGTGCCTCTTTTTCATAACGAATCTGGTAATCGGCTTGTTCAAGCTCATGACGAAGGGCGGCGATCACTCGTTGCCCTGCGATTAACCTGTCGCGCAGATCAAGCCGAAGGGCGTCTTTCCTGTCTTGGAAGCGCGTCATATCCCGCTTGGTGGCCTGCAGCATGGTGATTAGGCCTGTGGTCGCTGACCGACTGATGAATACCGTTTCGTCGACCAAGTCGGACACATCAAAGATCTGCGCAAAGGTTCTAACAATTTCAATCTGGCGCTGAGTTGCCGGCAGCTTGTCCTCGACGTATTGACGGTATTCTCGGTCTCGTGCTCGTTCGTGGCGGGCTTGGCGTCGTGTCTCCCCCCGGGCCAATGCCTCCGCCCGTTCACGCCGCTTTATCTTCGCAAACCGCTCCCTTCTTTGCTCCATTGCTGCCGCGCTAAGGGTTCCGTCGTTGGCACCTGCAGAATAACTAGTGGCCCGTATGGCAGTGAGGTTCTGACCTCGTGCTCGGTATACCTTGTCGCTTTCGTATTTGAGCGGCGTGACGTCGATGCCGAGATTGCGGTAGTTTTTGCCTGAAACTCGCCATTGAGAGCGACCATCGCGCTCAATTTCTTCGTTGATGATGGTGGCGACACGTTCGCGCAATTCCATTAAGGCTGCCGCGCCGCCGATCCGAATTTTCATCCGCCCAAATTGCCAGCAGCCGTCATCTCCCAGCCTTGCCGGACGGTCATGATAGATAATATGGGCGTGGAGGTGGCGGGGGTCGCCAAGCAGTTTGTAATCGCGGTCTTCGGTCAGCTTTCCCGCCAGCGCTTCGGCAAAGGCCTTCCTTACAGGAGGGTGGTGAACCGCGGCTGACCAGCCCAGTTTCAAGCCACGTTCCCGATCGGCTGGATGCACATAGCTATCCAAAACATCGGCGATGCCATGCACGATGTTCCGCATTGAGTCAGGGTTGTCGAGCCAATGAGGAATGTTAACCAGTAGGTGATTGCAGACTGTGGTTTGCCCACTTGGCCTGACGCCCAATTCATGCTGGTAAGCAGCGTCCCAGAATAGGCCTTTTGACTCTCGGCTTACTCCAAGATTGCCGTAGAGGGCCGCGACCTCTTCCATGTCTTCTAGGTGGCCATCTTTGATTAGCCGTTCCCTTTCAAAATCTGAAAGCGGATCCTCCCTGCAGCGATCGATATAGTCCTGAAGCCCTTTGCCACTCCGCCCAGCCTTTGCCAGAGAGGTTCTGTGTCGTATCGGCCAGGGGCGTACCTTGAGTTCCCCATTTTGGGCATAACGAGGCTTTACCAGATCAGCAAGTGCAAGCGCCGCATCCGTCTGGGCGGCAACGTTCCGGCGGTTGCGTCGTCCCATTCGGAAGTCGTCGTCATCCCAGCCGGGAGCCAAAGAGGGGATTCTCATTCGTAAGGCTTCTTTGTTCCGATATTGATGTATTATGTATATTTAATGATGCACTGGTCCAAATAGCAAAGTTTTTGCTAACTGGACCAGTGCATATTTTATTTCCTCTGCATATGAATGTATGAAATTCTGCATAATTGTTTGTTTTTGTTTGTTAAGTCTTATGTTTTATGAATTTTATCTTGATGTTTATTCGTGTTATCTCCTCTCGTGGGTTGACTGTTTGAGTGGAGCGATTTCATGGCGCGGGTTCCAGAAAGGTCTCTTCCTGTTTCAGTGTCCGAACGAAGCATCGACGAGTGGCGGTCCGTGGTTCGGACTTTGTCTGGAAAAATGCCGAAGAAGGTGATCGCCCGTGAGCGGGTGTTGGCAATTAAGGACGACATACTCGCGGCACGGGCCCGTGGTGTTTCGGCGATCGAGTTGGCGAAAGCGTTATCCGATCCGACCGCGAGTGTTTCGGTCCGATTGATCCGAGAGCTGTGCGCGGAAGCCTTACCGGCCGATGAGATTGATCAGGCATGAGTGCGACCTTCTTCGCGCTCCGCAACCGACCAAGTCATCCCCTGTATGGCGACAGCCCGCCGCGAGTCGTCGTGCCAGCCGATTTCACCTCAGCGGTTGAATTGGGTTTGCGATTGCCGACAAACGCAGTGATCCGGATGGAGCCGGTTTCACCCCTGGCGATTGAGCGCCTGGAGATTAGGCATATCCCCGGGGCTCGTCGATTGTGGAGTCTTGTCCAGTGGGCTAAGGCTAATGACTACCTTACGACCTACAGCCGTGCTTTAGCCGAAGTCGATGATGGCGAATTCGTGTTCAGCAACGTCTTTGTCGATGAGCCCCGAGCGAATTGTGGGGCATTGTCGCCTTTCACCTTTGGTCAGCTGATTGGTTTGTCGCCCAATGACATGGGGTGGTTGAACACGGTTTACGGCCATGGTGTAGAGGGCAGCATGAGGGCTGCGACCATGCTGGAAAAGATCGAGGGCTTCCTGGTGCGGCGCAGACACGATATCAAGTCAGGCGTTGCGCATGCCGACGGCTATTTCCGCCTTATCGAATCTGTGTCGGCTGTGTGCCATTACGCGATCCAGCATGGTGTCGATGTTGGTTGGCGGTAAGCAAACCTTTGTGGCTTCCGATTTTAAGCTGATGGCTCAGCGGCCCTTCATGGCCCTTGCCCAGAGAGCAAAATTGCAGCAAGACAATGATGCATTGAGGTCGGCGATGGCAACTCGTGGGGGTGTTAACGAGGTGCCGAGCCACCGATAACACAAGGGGCCCAGATGTTTAGTTCGGATCGCCGTCATAATGACTGACCAATCGGCCCTTACGACACCGATCACTCTCCCAGAGCTCGAATCCCACCTGTGGGAAGCGGCCAACATCCTGCGTGGCAGCCCTGTCGATCGCACGGACTGGAAGTCCTACATCCTCCCTCTGCTGTTCTTCAAACGCATCTGCGATGTGTGGGACGAAGAGCACACGGCGATGCTTGCCGAATACGGCGAGGATTTCGCGGATGAACACCGCTTCCAGGTCCCGGAAGGCTGCCATTGGCAGAGTGTTCGAGCGACGCCGAAGAATGTCGGCACGGCGCTGGCCAATGCAATGCGTTGCGTCGAGGCCGCGAACCAGAAGCACCTGTACGGTGTGTTCGGCGATGCCCAGTGGACGAACAAAGATCGCCTACCTGACGAACTGCTGAAGGACCTGATCGAGCATTTCTCGTCGCTGTCGCTGGGCAACGCCCGCGTGACATCTGACGTGATGGGCGACGCCTACGAATACCTGATCAAGCAGTTCGCCGACGCGACCAACAAGAAAGCCGGTGAGTTCTATACCCCGCGCAGCGTGGTGCGGCTGATCGTGGACATCCTTGATCCGCAAGAGGGGGAGACCATCTACGACCCTGCCTGCGGTACCGGCGGCATGCTGTTGGCCGCCGTCGAACACGTGCAAGAGCGCGGCGGCGACCCACGGACGTTCTTCGGCAAGCTGTATGGTCAGGAAAAGAACCTGACCACTGCCTCGGTCGCTCGGATGAACCTGTTCCTGCACGGTATCGAGGATTTCGTCGTCGAGCGTGGCGACACGCTCCGCAATCCCGTCTTCACCGACCCCAGCACCGGCGGCCTCGCCACCTTTGATGTGGTCATCGCCAACCCCCCGTTCTCGCTGGAACAATGGGGCCGCGAGGTCTGGGAGACCGATCCGTGGGGCCGTGCGTTTGCCGGCATTCCCACCGACAGCAACGGCGACATGGCCTGGGTGCAGCACATGGTCAAATCCGTGGCGGCCTATCGGGGACGCATGGGCGTCGTCCTGCCGCAAGGAGCGCTGTTCCGTGGCGGCGTCGAGGGACAAATCCGGCAAGCCTTGCTGAAGAACGACCTTATCGAAGCCGTGATCGGCCTTGCCCCTAACCTGTTCTATGGCACCGGCCTTGCGGCCTGCGTGCTGATCCTGCGCAAGCAAAAGCCCGAATATCGCAAGGGCAAGGTGCTGGTGGTCGATGCCTCAAGCCTGTTCCGCAAAGGGCGGGCGCAGAACTTTCTCGAACCGGAGCACGGTCAGCAGATCCTTGGATGGGTGCAGAGCTTCGCGGACGTCGAGGATCGCGCCCGTGTGGTCGGCCTGGACGAGATCGAGAAGGAAGGCTGGACGCTCAACATCTCGCGCTATGTGCTGCCCCCGATCGGCGCCAACATCCCACCCCTTCCCGAGGCCGTTGCCGCCTTCAAGGACGCGCTATCGAAGTGCCGAGAGGCCGAGGACAATCTTCGTCGCGTGATGATCGAAGGGGGATGGGTGGCATGAGCGCGACCATGACGCAGACGGAATTGGAAAATTACCTCTGGGGTGCGGCCATCATCCTGCGTGGGTTGGTAGATGCCGGGGACTACAAGCAATTCGTCTTCCCCCTATTGTTCTACAAGCGCCTGTCGGATGTCTGGGACGAGGATTACGCGCAGGCGCTCGCGGAATCGGGCGACAAGACGTATGCCTATGCGACCGCCAACGACCGCTTCATCATCCCGGAAGGCGCCCATTGGAGCGACGTTCGCGCGGTGGCGAAGAACGTTGGCCAAGCCTTGCAGGTCGCCATGCGTGCCATCGAAGCGGCCAATCCCGGTCGGCTGGACGGCATCTTCGGTGATGCGCCTTGGACCAACAAGGAACGCCTGCCCGACTTCACGCTGAAGAACCTTCTTGAACACTTTTCCAGCCACAGCCTGTCCTTGGCCAGCGTGCCCGAGGACGAGCTGGGCAATGGCTATGAGTTCCTGATCAAGAAGTTCGCCGACGACAGCGGCCATACGGCGCAGGAATTCTACACCAACCGCACAGTCGTCCACCTGATGGTGCAGATGCTGGACCCGCAACCGGGCGAGCGCATCTATGACCCCACCTGTGGTACCGGCGGCATGTTGATCTCGGCCCTGGCCGAGGTGAAGCGCAAAGGGGGCGAGCACCGGACGCTGAAGCTGTTCGGACAGGAACGTAACCACATGACCGCGTCCATCGCGCGCATGAACCTGGTTCTGCATGGGGTCGAGGATTCGCAAATCGTGCGTGGCGATACCTTGGCCGCACCGGCGCTGGTGGAAAACGACGGCCTGATGACCTTCGACGTGGTCCTGGCCAATCCGCCTTATTCCATCAAGCAATGGAACCGCGATGCGTGGACCAGCGATGCGTGGGGGCGCAATTTTCTCGGCACGCCGCCGCAGGGACGGGCCGATTACGCCTTCTTCCAGCACATCCTGAAAAGCATGGACCCCAGGACGGGACGCTGCGCCATCCTGTTTCCCCATGGTGTGCTGTTCCGCAAGGAAGAGGCCGAATTGCGACGCAAACTGATCGAGGCCGATCTTGTGGATTGCGTGCTCGGGCTGGGGCCGAACCTCTTCTACAACTCGCCGATGGAAGCGTGCGTCGTCTACTGCCGCGCCAACAAGCCCGCCGACCGACGGGGTAAGGTGCTGCTGATCGACGCGGTTAACCAGGTCGCACGGGAACGGGGCGTGAGCTTCCTCAAGCCCGAACACCAGGACCGCATCGAAACTGCGTATGCGGCCTATGCCAATGAACCAGGCTTCGCCACGGTGGCGACCACAGCCGACATCGCTGCCCAAGGGTTCAGTCTGTCCATCCCGCTTTATGTGAAACGCCCCAGCGTTAGTTCAGCATCATCAAAGCAGAGAGCACCCACCATGACCGAAGCGTGGACCGCTTGGGAGACCTCAGGGCGAACGTTCTGGACGGAGATTGATGCTGTAGTGGATATGCTCGATGGTCTCGTGGGGGAGAGCCTACCGGAGGCGTCCCATGGGTGAGCTCAAGCCAGGATGGACGCGGGTGAAGTTCGGGGATGTGGTGCGGCTGAGCAAAGAACGCTGCGTCGATCCCCTCTCCGCTGAGATCGATCGTTATATCGGTCTGGAGCATATCGATCCTGGCGACCTCCGGTTACGAACCTGGGGCGATGTTGCCGACGGCACGACGTTCACTACGCGTGTGCGCCCAGGACAGGTACTTTTTGGCAAGCGGCGTGCCTATCAGCGCAAGATTGCAGTCGCTGATTTCAACGCAGTGTGCTCTGGGGACATCTATGTGTTTGAGAGCGGTGATCACAAACGTCTATTGCCCGAGCTGTTGCCATTTCTCTGCCAAACGGAGGCATTTCTTGAGCATGCAGTCGGGACGTCGGCTGGCTCGCTATCCCCACGCACAAACTGGACGAGCTTAAAGGAGTTCGAATGCGCTTTGCCGCCAATTAAGGACCAGCGGCAACTGACAACAGCTCTGTTAGCTGCTGAACAAATGCTACAGTGCCTTGGTGCGTCAAAGGAAACACTAGACGTCATTGGGAAGAGGCTAATCGACGGCTACAACATTGGATGTATGGAGTACGCCAAAACAAGCTCCTTGTTGCTTGAACCCGTTGTTCGCGGTTGGTCGCCAGTTTGTAATGATCAGCAAGAAGGATACCCGACCCTTCCGGCTGGATCCATCTATAGCGGGGTCGTCGACACCAGGAACAATCTCAAGTACGCAGTGCTAGATGACCCTACGTACAATCGGTACCGGCTACAGAAAGACGACGTACTTGTACTTCGGGGAAATGGAAATCGAGAATACGTTGGGCGCGCAGGTATCGTTGAGGAATTGGAACCGAACTGCTTCTTCCCGGACCTGTTGGTGAGGCTCCGCTTCGATAAGAGCAAAATTGATCCTGTCGTAGCCAACATCATCTGGAATTCCGCGTCTGTGCATCTTGATCTGGTTCGAAAGACGAAGACGTCCAACGGGATTTTCAAGCTTGGGTTTGACGACATACGAGATCATGAAATTCCTCTGCCGACGCCCAGCCAGCAAGAGGCCATACGCGATAATTTCGCAAAGTGGCTATCGGCGCGAGAAAGCTTGGAAACGCGGGAGGATCAGGCCCTTTCCATAAAAACTGCGCTGCTCGATACACTCTCTGGGACCAGACAATGACTTTTACGGAAGCCTCGACGGTTGAATGCCTCGTCCGAGACCTGCTCTGCGGCGGCGTAAACCGTCATACCACAGCCGCCCATGGTCTTGCCCGCCACACCGGCAAGATCGCCGGTCTGGGCTGGCACTTCCTGGCTTCCGTCACCATCCCACGGCAGCCTCAGGACGTCTTGATCGAAACGTGGGTGCGTGAGGCCCTGATCCGGCTGAACCCGGAGATCGCGGCCGTTCCCGACCGGGCTGACGAAGTGCTTTACAAGTTGCGCGCTATTGTTCTGGCGGTTCGCTCCGACGGCTTGATAAAGGCCAACGAGGAAATGACGGCATGGCTGCGCGGTGACCGCTCCATGCCCTTCGGTCCGAACCACGAGCACACCACAATTCGCCTGATAGACTTCGAGAACCTGGAAAACAACCTCTTCGTCGTCACCAATCAGTTCACCTTCCGCGCTGGGCCGGCCGAACGCCGGGCCGATCTGGTGCTGCTGGTCAATGGGTTGCCGCTGGTGGTGATCGAAGCCAAGACGCCGGTGCGGCAATCGGTCAGTTGGCTCGACGGGGCTTTGCAGGTCCACGAGGACTATGAACGCAATGTCCCCGAGCTGTTCGTCGCCAACGTGTTCAGCGTCGCCACCGAGGGGAAGGAACTGAAATACGGTTCGATCCGCATGCCAGTCGAGCTGTGGGGGCCGTGGCGCGGCGATGACGAAGCAGCGCCGGGAACGCTTGCCGGCATGAAAGCGGCGGTGACTGGACTGCTGCGACCATCCGTCGTGCTCGACGTCCTGGCCAATTTCACCCTGTTTGCCACCGACAAGAAGAAGCGTCGGATCAAGGTGGTGTGCCGCTATCAGCAATACGAGGCGGTCAACTTGATCGTGCAGCGCGTCCTGGCCGGCGCGCCGCGCAAGGGGCTGATCTGGCACTTCCAGGGCTCGGGCAAGTCTTTGCTGATGGTCTTCGCGGCGCAGAAACTGAGGATGCAGCCTGCCCTGGGCAATCCGACGGTCCTGATCGTTGTCGATCGCATCGACCTGGACGCCCAGATCAGCTCGACCTTCCATGCCTCGGACGTCCCCAATCTGGTCAAGGCTGAAACGCGCGACGAGCTGATGCGGCTGCTGAAGCAGGACACCCGCAAGATCATCATCACCACCATCTTCAAATTCGGCGAAGCCGATGGTGTGCTCAACGACCGGGGCAACATCGTCGCCCTGGTCGATGAAGCCCATCGCACCCAGGAAGGCGATTTGGGCATCAAGATGCGCGCGGCCCTGCCCAATGCTTTCCTGTTCGGCCTGACCGGCACGCCCATTAACCGTCGCGATCGCAACACCTTCTACGCCTTCGGCGCCGAGGAAGATGAGAAGGGCTATATGAGCCGCTATGGCTTCGAGGAATCCATCCGCGACGGCGCTACCTTGAAGCTGCATTTTGAGCCGCGCCTTATCGATCTCCACATCGACAAGGCCGCCATCGACGAAGCCTACAAGGACCTCACCGGCAATCTGTCCGACCTGGACCGGGATAACCTGGCCAAGGCGGCGTCCAAGATGGCCGTGTTGGTGAAGGTGCCCGAACGGGTGCAGCGCATCTGCGCCGACATCGCCCGTCATTACCAGGAAACGGTGGCTCCCAACGGCTTCAAAGGCATGGTGGTTACCTTCGACCAGGATTGCTGCCTGCTCTACAAGGCCGAACTGGACAAGCTGTTGCCGCCGGAAGCCTCGGAGGTGGTGATCTCGGCGACCGGCAATGACGAGCGCTACAAACCCTACGCGCGGTCGCGGGACGAGGAAGAGAAGCTGCTCGATCGCTTCCGCGATGCCAACGACCCGTTCAAGCTGGTGATCGTCACCGCGAAGCTGCTGACTGGGTTCGATGCGCCGATCTTGCAGGCGATGTACCTGGACAAGCCGCTGCGCGACCACACCCTGTTGCAGGCGATTTGCCGTACCAACCGCACCTATGGCAACAAGAAGACCCACGGCCTGATCGTCGATTATCTGGGCGTGTTCGACGACGTGGCAAAGGCGCTGGAATTCGATGAAAAGGATGTCCAGAAGGCCGCCGAGAACATCGCCAAGCTGACCGAGCAGCTGCCCGAGGCCATGCAGAAATGCCTGGCCTTCTTCCCCGGCGTCGATCGCACCCTGACTGGCTATGAAGGGTTGATGGCCGCGCAGGAATGTCTGCCGAACAACGAGGTGCGCGATGCGTTCGGTGGCGCTTATTCGGTCCTGAACAAGCTTTGGGAGGCGATCTCGCCGAACCCAGCCCTGATCGACCTAGAGGTAGATTACCGTTGGCTCACGCAGATCTATACCTCTGTCCAGCCGACGACAGGCACCGGCAAGCTGATCTGGCACGCCTTGGGCGCCAAGACCATCGAGTTGATCCACAAGAACGTCCATGTGGACGCGGTTCGCGACGACCTTGAAACGCTGGTGCTGGACGCCGAACTGCTGGAAGCGGTGATGGGGTCCCCCGACCCGAAGAAGCGGGCGAAGGAGTTCGAGATCAAGCTGACCGCGCGGCTGCGCAAGCATATGGGCAATCCGCGGTACAAGAACCTCTCCGAGCGACTGGAGGCACTGAAGGAACGCCACGAGCAAGGCTTGCTCAACAGCGTCGAGTTCCTGAAAACCCTGCTTGAACTGGCGCGGGAACTGGTATCGACCGAAAAAGAGACGCCGCCGCAAGAGGACGAAGACCGAGGCAGGGCCGCCCTTACCGAGCTATTCCAACAGGTGCGTACCGAAGACACGCCGGTCGTGGTCGAGCGGATCGTCGCCGACATCGACGAGATCGTGCGCCTAGTGCGCTTCCCCGGCTGGCAACAGACCGCCGCCGGTGAGCGTGAGGTGCGGAAGGCGTTGAGAAAAAGTCTGCTGAAATACCAACTTCACCAGGATGTGGAGCTGTTTGAACGGGCGTACGGCTATATCAGGCAATACTACTGATCAGCGGCCTGTTAACATCCACCAGCTCAGGAGTATACAAATCCCCCCAAAGGCTAGCGCAGCCTTACGCCAGCGATTCCTGGCATTTGTCATTTGGGCAAAGTGACTATTTTGCTCTTCCAGCCGGAGCTGCAAAATATCGACCTCCGATCTGGCGATCATCAAATCGTTGTTGCTAAGGTTTAGGCGTCGTTCTGTGGTCGCCAATTTGGCTGCCTCAGATGCCAGCTCGGCCTTTGTGTTACTGAGTGCTTCACGGGCATCGCGAAACGCTTTCGTTTCTTCGGGAGTGGATTGGAAGCATGCCTTAATGTAAGCAGCCATCAATTTTGGAGGGCCGAAATACACCTCCTCTGACGAATGACCATCTCGATCATAAAGCCATGGGAACTGCTCTTGGGTGAGGTGCGTGATTTTTGTGTGGCCGCGGACAAATTTGTGAAGCTTTTGCTCGTTCCAAAGCGCTGCAGTGAATGGATAGCAGCACTCTTCGCCATCGTACGATAAAAGAACCCAGTCATTTGCCCCGGCATAGCGGGAATTCCGCAGTTGTCCTTGCCGAGCATCTTTGTCCATGCTCTTGCCAATTTTGAAGACCTTGCATCCGCGATCACTTAGGTTATGGATTGCCGGCTTTTCTTTCAGTAGCCTGCCAAGAAGGCTGCGGCTCGTTTGAATGTAAATCATGCCCGAGGCATATTTTCCCGTGCTCTTGGTCATTAACACCTCCTCTCGGTCTTACTATCTTTATTAATGAATCTTATTAGGGTGCCTGGGTGGCATCGGATTTGATCCTGTCTTGGTGCCACATAGGCGCCAGCTTTCTGATAAGCAGTGCCGCGATGGCACCAGTTTCTTCGGTCCTCACTCACTGGTGCCTGGAAGGCCCCACTTTTTTCGTACCGCGGGTGGGATATGCTTGGCATTTGCGGCAGCCCAAGCCCGAAACCCTTCGCGTTGTCGCTGATTGGTTGTTGGTTGATGCGTGGCTGCTTTAACTACCTGTAGCCCGCTTCCGCCCGATTGAACGACCTGTACTGCAATAGTCACGTTGATGATTCCGTTGCTATCGGTCGGCAAGGGGGTGCCAGATGCCAAGATGGCGGCGAGCGCTTGCCGAGCCTCCTCATGGCGAAGGGGAATGTATGGCCACGCAGCCACTGCGACTTGGCGTCCGGCTTCTTTGATCGGCACGCGCTCGATGAGCCTGTGACGGCCTTTTGCACCTCGCCGGGATGGTGCCGATTCAAGGTAGCCTGCTGTTCGCAACGCTGAATAGGCCCTGATCACTTGCCGGCGGGAGACGCCAGAAAGCCTTGCCACCAAATCGACCGAGGGAAATGTGTCGCCAGTGGCAAGATCGCAATGGCTCTTCAGCGTCAGGAGCACCGCAGTGGCGTGGGGGCCGAGTTTTGCCGCGTCACCGCCTTTTACGTATTGGCGGAGCATGTGGATCCACAGCGTGTCTGCCGTCTGGGAAGGGGGCGCACTCATTTGCTGCTCCCCGCCGATAATACTTTCTTTTTGGGGCGTCCGCGCTTGCCCGTAGCGGCGCTAAAGCGTCCAGATTTGATCGCAGCAATTACTTCCTCGCGGTCATAAAGTGTTTTTGAGCCAATGCCATATTTAGGCAAAATACTCGTAGGAAGATGGGCCACGAAGCTTTGGCTGAAACCAAACTCATCGCAGATTTGTGCGCGAGACATGAAACCTGATGATGGTTTTGGGTGTCGATAATTTTTTCGTTTTGCGGTCATTGTCTCAAACCACTTTTTATTTCTGAAACTGCAATTCAATGCATGCAAGCGATGCTTTGAATTCTGTCGTGCCTGTTCACGCAGGCAGATGCATGGTGGTTCAAGTGCGGCAGTGGCGTCACGTTGCTTTTATCGGTATATTTATTGGATAAATCAGTTTTATCCATTTAAGGGGCGCTAAGGTGGGAAAGAGAAAGGGGTTAGCTCATGCGCGGCTCCGGGGAATTATCGAAGAACTGAGATTGGCTGGTGCAGACATCACCTATTCCGCAGTGGCGGCGAGGTATGGACAAACTGTTGGGGCTAAAAACGGGGCCGGTTGCTCACCGAATACGATTTACGCCGTGTTTCGGGAGATGGGCGTTTCATATGGAATCAGGCCTCGACGGACGCAGGCTAAAGCCGCGCCGGGAAATATTTTTGCGCCGCCATATTTTGGTCAGATATCAGCGCAAAAATTTAGCTGCTGTTATTGTAGGTATTGGAGGGTCTCTATCGAAGACTTGTCGAACGACGATCAGAGTGTTCGGCTTGAATGTCGGCGAATGCCCCCGCGTGAAGATTTTGGAACATCAGGCCGGTGGCCGACCGTTAGTCCCATCGAATGGTGTGGGGAATTTGAAGAAAATCAGGAGGCCTTCGAGAGGGTAACAGCAAGCTACCTGGGGCACCTGCATTTTGCGGGTGGTGTGGTCGATGGTCGATCTCTGGAGGTGCTTGCTAGCCGGCTAGGGGCTATTCCAACGAACGAATTGGGGGCGGTGAAAACGCGAATCCGAGAGTTTTCACGCACGTCACTTGAGGTTATCCGAGCTGGATGTGACAAGCTTCGAGCCAGCGGAGCTATCATCCCAAATTCATTCGTTTTAATTCTTGATGAGGTGATCGGAGAGAAAATTAATAATTAGCCTTCCCGATGCTGTATGCAGGCTGTCCAGGTTTTTTGTTGTTCATGGCGATAACCTCGTCCAGGCCATAGCCATAACCCGCTCTGTACATCACATCGTGTGCTGCGGCGACGTCGAAGTGTTCGATCTTGCTTGGCGAGATGCCAAGCTTTTCAGTGAGGACATAATAGAGGTATGAATTCGGAATAACGCGCATTCGCCTGTCCTTGCGAATTATGACGATGAGAAAGAATGCCATGTGGGCGGAGCTGTGGCTAACCATTTCGAAGTGAGTTTGTGGGGGTGAAGGTGCGGGACAATTGCGGGACAATAGGCATGCATCGGCATGCCGCCGCAAGCAACGTCGTGCCATATAACATACTGTTAATTAACAAATAACTAGACTCTTCATGGCAATCTTACTGTCTTCGGGAGGCAGGGGCCGGAGGTTCGAATCCTCTCACTCCGACCAATAAAACCCCAGTTGGACTCGTCCGGCTGGGGTTTTTCTTTGTTTGGCGCCCGCGCCCCCGGCGGCTACAGTGAATGGCGTTACCTGACGGGGAAATGCCATGCAGCGTGTCGATGACAAGAATTTGCGGGCCAGGGTCAAGCTGTTCGGCAATATCCTGGGCACGGTCCTGGCCGAACAGGAACGCCCGCAGGTTCTGGAGACGGTGGAAGCCCTGCGCAAGGGTTTCATCGACCTGCGCCAGCACGAAGACCCGGCCAAGCGCCGGGCGTTGATGCGGCTGATCGGCGCGCTTGATCCGCACACCCTGTCCCATGTGGTGCGCGCCTTCGCCACCTATTTCCTGCTGGCCAATATCGCCGAGGAGGATTTCGCCAACCAGCAGCGCCGCCGCCACGTGCAAAGCGGCGAGCGGCTGTGGTACGGCTCGTTCGACGACACCTTGCGCCAATTGAAGGCCGAAGGGGTGAGCGCCGGTCAATTGCAGCAGATGCTGGACGCGCTACGCTTTCAGCCGGTGTTCACTGCCCACCCGACCGAGGCCAAGCGCCGCGCCGTGTTGGAAGCCCAGCGCCGGCTTTACGTGCTGGCCCGGCGTCTCAACGACCCCAATCTGGCCGAGCATCAGCGCCGGTCGCTGGACCAGCAGATCCTCAATCAGGTCCAGGTGTTGTGGAAGACCGACGAGGTCCGCATCCAAAAGCCGGTGGTGGAAGACGAGATCAAGAACGGCCTGTTCTATTTCCGCGAGACTTTGTTCGACACCGTGCCCCGGGTCTATCGCAACCTGGAACGCGCGCTCGACAACGTCTATGCCGAGGAGGGCGGGGCCAAGGCCTTCCGCGTCCCGGCCTTTTTGCGCTTCGGTTCATGGATCGGCGGCGACCGCGACGGCAACCCCTTCGTCACCCACGACGTCACCAAGATGGCGGTGCGGCTGCAATCGCGCGAGGTGCTCAAGCATTATCGCCGCCGTATCGAGGAATTGCAGGTGCAATTGACCCATTCCGCCTCGCTGGTCAGGCCGTCGCCGGTCTTCGAGGCGCGCATGACCGCCGACGAGGACATCGTCGCCGAGGCCTTCGGCGCCAAGCCGGGGCGCTATGCCTTCGAGCCCTACCGGCGCAAGCTGCACCTGATGCATTATCGCCTGGGTCGCCAGATCGCCCGCATCGAGACCTTGCTGGATGGCGGTGCCGACCCCGGACGCGGCGCCGGCTATGGGTCGGAAGACGATCTGCTGGCCGATCTGCTGGCCATCAGCGATTCGCTGATCAGCCACGGCGATTCCAATGTCGCCGCCGCCGAGTTGCAGGACATGATCGCCCTGGTCCGCACCTTCGGCTTTTTCCTGGCCGAGTTGGACATCCGGCAGGAATCGTCGCGCCATACCCAGGCGGTGGCGGAATTGTTCGCCAAGGCGCCCAATCTGCCCGATTACAACGAGTTGAACGAAAGCGCCCGTGTCGGCGTGCTGGCCGATCTGCTGTCCCATGCCGGCACCCCCTTGCTCTATGCCCAGGATCTGTCCGACGGCACCCGTGAAATCCTGCGGGTGATGCGGACCATGGCTGATCTGCGGCGCGAGATCAGCCCGCGCGCCTTCGGTGCTTATGTGATTTCCATGACCCATCAGGCCAGCCATGTGCTGGAGGTGCTGTTTCTGGCCAGCTTCGCCGGTCTGTGCGGGCGTCATCAGGACGGGTCGTGGCATTGCGACATCCGGGTGGCGCCCTTGTTCGAGACCATCGATGATCTGGCCAAGATCGAGCCGACCTTGGAGCAATTGCTGGATGTCGGCACCTATCGGGCGCTGCTCAAGCAATCGGGCAATATTCAGGAAGTGATGCTGGGCTATTCGGATTCGTGCAAGGACGGCGGCATCCTGGCGTCGAGCTGGAGCCTGTACAAGGCTCAGCGCCTGATCAGCCGCAGCACGGAAACCCGAGGGCTCGCCTGCCGGGTGTTCCATGGCCGCGGCGGTTCAGTGGGCAGGGGCGGTGGCCCCACCCATGACGCCATCCTGGCGCAGCCGCCGGGTACGGTGAACGGCGATATCAAGTTCACCGAACAGGGCGAGGTGCTGTCGGCCAAGTATTCCAATGCCGACACCGCCACCTACGAACTGACCATGGGGGTGTCGGGGCTGATCAAGGCCAGCCGCTGCATGAGCGTCGCCTGCACCCCCGACCGCGCCGATTTCATCGAGATCATGGACGATCTGGCCCAGCGCGGCGAGACCAGCTATCGCGACCTCACCGACCGCACCCCCGGCTTCATCGATTATTTCTATGAAGGCACGCCGGTGGCGGAAATCGGTCTTTTGAACATCGGTTCGCGCCCGTCGCACCGGTCCAAGGGCGATCGGTCGAAATATTCGGTGCGCGCCATTCCCTGGGTGTTCGCCTGGGCGCAATCGCGTCAGACCATCCCCGCCTGGTATGGCATCGGCAGTGCGTTGAAGGGCTGGCGCGGCGACGATGGCGAGCGGCTGCAAACCTTGCGGGCCATGGTGCGTGAATGGCCGTTCTTCCGCGCACTGTTGTCCAACAGCGCCATGTCGCTGTCCAAGTCGGAAATGTCCATCGCCCGCGAATACGCGGATTTGTGCGGTGAGGCCGGGGGCAGCGTTTTTGACCGCATCCAGGGCGAGTTCAACGAGTCCAGCACCCAGATGCTGGAGGTGTTCGAGGCCGACGAATTGCTGGGCGACAACCGGCAACTGGCCATGTCGCTGGCCCGGCGTAACCCCTATCTGGACCCCATCAACCACATCCAGATCATCGCGTTGCGGCATTATCGCGATGCGCCGGAAAGCGATCAGGCGGAACGCCTGCGCTGGCAATTGCCGTTGCTGCGCTCCATCAACGCCCTGGCGGCGGGGATGCGCAATACCGGATGATGATGCCCCGGGGAAAAGTCCTTCGCTTCGCTCAGTGTACTTTTCCCCGAAGTCCGATCAAACGCTGACCGTTCCCTCCACATAGACCGAGACGCCGTCCTTGGAATAGACGGCATAGCTGTCGCCGTTGATGGTCTGGTTGGTGCCGCTGGTCCAGGCGCCATCGTCGAAATCGACGTTGCCGCCATTGCCGTTGATGACCAGGGTGTTGGCGGTGTTGGTGAAGCCGTTGGTTCCTTCGGTCATGGCCTGCACGTCGGCGGCGGTCAGGGTGACCGAGGCATGGCCGATATCCAGGATTTCGACACGCTGGATCAACTCGTCGCGGAGGGCGGTCAGGTCCAGCGGGCCGGGGCTGTACCACGACAGCGTGTCGATGCCGGCACCGCCATCGACGAAGTGGAAGTCAGTGTCGCTCAAGACGATGGTGTCGTTGCCGTCCTGGCCGAAGATGACGTCGCCGCCGCCACCGCTGAACAAGGTGTCGTTGCCGGCCCCGCCGGCCAGGGCTTCGGCGCCCATGCTGCCTTGGATGAAATCATCGCCCGTGGTTTCGTATTGCGACTGATGCAGGGTGCCAACGTGGATCCCGTTGCCGTCAAAGCGGATGTCATAGGCCCAGCCCCCGGCCAGCGGCGTATCCAAGCCGACGATATCGCTGAAACTGCCGGAAGCGCTGTCCCAGCTCAGCACCTGGGTATTGCCGTCCAGGTCGCTGCCGGTGCCGGTGATATGCAGGATACCGTTCAGGTTCAGCTGACCGTCGATATTGACCAGAGTGCTGAAATCCATGCCGTTATTGCTGCCCACATAGGCCTCGACGGTGGAATTGGCGCCCAGGGTGACGGTGCCGTCGATGTCAAGCGAGCCCACATACTCGTCATCGCCGCCGCGCAACACGCCGTTATTGGTAAAACTGGCACCGGTGACGTCGATGGTACCGAAGCCTTCCAACGTGCCGTTGTTGATGAAGCTGGCCCCGGCCCGGTTGATGTCCAAGGTACTGATATCGGCGACGGAAATGACGCCGCCGATGGCGTTGGTCAGGCTGATTCCGGCGAAATCCAGCCCCATGCCGTTGATCTGCATGGTGCCGGTGTTGATGGTGGTGGCGCTCAACACGTTCAGCACCGAGTTGGAGTTGCTGGTGAACGAATGAGCGTTGGTGAAGGTGCCGGCACTCAGCGCCAGACTGGCCGAATGGCCGGCCACGCCGCTGGAGGTCAGCAACACCTGACCATCGTTGGTGAACGACTTGGTCAGGGTCAGGCGCGACGCCGCACTCTCGGCCAGGATTTCAATGGTGCCGGCGTAATCCGGGGTGGCAGCCAGACTTAGGGTGGTGGAAAGGGTGCTGTCGCCGCGCACGGTCAACATGCCGTCTTCCGTCACTGCCAAAGTGCCGGTGCCCGACAACGTGCCGCCATTCAGTTGCGCCATGGCGCTGTCGATTTCCAGGCGACGGTTCAGTACCGAACTGCCGGTGATGGCGATCTGGCCGTCCATGGCCACATAGGCGGTACCGGTGCCGCCCAAGGTGCCGCCGTTCAGGGTCAGGATACCGTGGTTGTGGATATCGCCGCTGCCGGCCCATGTTCCGGTCCCCGACAACGCCAGAGAGCTGTTGTTGGTGAAGGTGGTGGCGCCGTTGACGGTCAAGGTGCCGCCGTTCAGATCCAGTGTGCCGGCACTGCGCAAGCCGTCCAGGGTCAGGCTGCCCGCCGCCATGTTGACCACGTCGCCGGTGGTGATGATGGCCACGTCGCCGTTGGCGGGGGTGGCGCCCTCGGTCCAGACGCTGCTGGTGCCGGCGGCCAGGGTGAAGGTGACGGTGACGCTGCTGGCCGTGTAATTCACCGCCGCATTCCAGTCGGCCCCGAGGTCGTGGGTGATGGTGGCGAAGGTGCCGCCGATGGTTCCGGTGCTGGTCAAGACGGTGATGCTTTGGCCGTTTTCCGGCACATAGCCGTAGAAATCGAAGGCGACGGTGCCGCCCAACGTGGCGTCGCCGATGACATGGACGCGGTCGGCGCTGAGGCCGGAATTGTAGCCCACATCCACCGCCACGGTGGAGCCGGCGGCCAGTGTCATGGTGCCGATGACGGTCATGGTGCCGTTCATCTGCGGGATACCGGATTCGGTTACGCCGGCGTCAAGGGTGCCGGTATTGGCGAAGGCGGCGCCCATCAGGTTGAGAGTGCCCAGGCCGGTGATGGTGCCGCTATTGGTCAAGGCGGTGCCGGCGATGGACAGCGATCGGCTCAGGCCCATCCACAAGGTGCCGCTGTTGGTCAAGGTGGCGCCGCCGTTAAGGGCCAAGCTGGAGTGCAGCTTCATATTGCCCTGGTTGACCACGGCGCCGCCGCTGATGAACGAATCGTTGTCGCTGCCCTCCACCGACAGCGTGCCGGCGGCCTGGTTGGTCAGGACCGCCCCGGCGGTCATGGTGATGCCGGAATTATAGGCGTCGTTCACGTCGTCGCTGATGATGAAGCTGCCGGCATTGGTGATGTCGGAACTGGCGCCGTCGAAGGTGACGTTGGTGGATTGGTCGGTTTCGCTCTGGTCGACGCGAAGGGTACCGGTGGCGGCATTGATCAGATTGGCGTGGAAGACGTCGTTGTTGGTGGACAGAACCAAGGTGCCGGCATTGGTGAAATCGGCGCCGCTGACATCCACCGCGCCCGACATGAACAGTTGGTCGGCGGTGGCGGTGTGGGTATAGCCGCCGCTGCCGATGACCAGATCGTGCTGGCCTTGCAAATCCATCACGCCGGTACCGGCCCAGGTGATGTTGGTGCCGGTCAGACGGGTGGTGGCGGAATGGGGGGTGGCGCCGCCGGAGACGAACAGGTGGGTGTTTTGGGCGATATCGATGGTGCCCGAATTGATGGCGAAGGTGTTGTTCTGGCCGTTGTTGATGGTCAGGTCGTAATTGACGTTGATAAGGCCGCCGGCATTGGTGACGTTGCCGTTGATGACGCGCTGGCCCATGGAATCGCTGCCGGTGCTGGAATAGATCTCGCCGCCGGCATAGTTGGTGAAGACCTTGCTGCCGGTCATGCTGATGCCGGCACTGCCGCCGCCGGTGGCCCCGGACGCGGCGGTCAGGCGCAACTGGCCGTAATTGGCGAAATCGTCGTTGAACACCAGTCCGGCGGAAATCGCGCTTTGCTCCAGCCGCAAGGTGGCGCCGGCGGCATTGACGAAGACGGAATTGAAGGTGTCGTTGGCATCGGCGATGGTCAGGGCACCAGCATTGGTGAAGGTGCCGCCTTGGATGGTGATGGCGCCATCCAGATACATTTGCGCCGTGTTGGTGGCCAGCAAGGTGAAGCCGGCCCCGCTGATGGTCACCGTCTGGGTGCCGGTCAGGCTGATTTCGCCGCTGCCGGTAAAGCTCAGGCTGTTGCCCGACAAGGTCAGCGGCGCGCTGATGAACAGGGTTTGGCCGCTGGCGACATCAATGGTACCGCTGCTCAGGGTTACGCCGGCCCCGGTCAGCGACAAGTCGTAATCGATGTTCAAGGTGCCGCCGGCATTGATCAGCGAGCCGGTGATGGTGTTGACACTGGCCGCTCCCCAGTGGCTGGAGGTGATGACGCCGCCGCTTTGGTTGGTGAGGGCGGCACCGGCCAGCATCTGCAAGGTGCTGTTGAAGCCGCTGCTGTCCACGGTGATGGTGCCGGTATTGCTGATATGGCCGGCAAACGACAAGATGGAGGCCGACGGCATCAGGCCGACGGCGATGCTGCCCGTGTTGGCAACCGCCAGGCTGATCGTGGCACCGCTGCCGACAATGCTGCCGGCATTGGCCATGGTGCCGCTGCCGGTGATGCCGGTCCCGCCGCTCAGCGCCACGGTGGCGCCGCTTTGGACGACGATGCCGTTCCGGACGGTGAGGGTGCCGGAATAAAGGTTCAGGTCGCCGGCATTGCCGATGACCACCGAACCGGCGTTGGCGGCGGTGGTGACGTAGGCGCTTGCACCGGTGATGGTGACCGCGGTTTCACTGCCGGGCGCCGCATTGGCGCTCCAGTTCGTGGACTCGTCCCAATATTGGTCGCCGCCCAGGAAGTTGGCGGTGGACGGGCCGTTTTCCGGACTGACCACCACGGTGATGGTGCGGGTGGTGGGCGTTGCCCCGGTCACCCCGGTTTCCACCGCGGCGACGACGAAGCTGTCGGTACCCGACCAGTCGGCGGCGGGGGTATAGGTCAAGGTGCCGTTGGCGGCCAGGGTGATGGTGCCGCCATGGGCGGTGGTGGTGCCGCCGGGCAGGGAATAGGTCAGGGCTTGGCCCTGGTCGTCGAGCGCCAGAATCTTGCCGTGATAGCTGGCATCCTCGCGCAAGGTGATCAGGTCGTCGAAGGAAGCCGGCTTGGCGGTGACGGCGGTCGGGCCGCCGACCAAGGTGGCGTCGGGCAGGGCGTTGTCGGCAAAGTTCGGCGCGGTGGTGCCGGAAATGTCGTCGAACTGCCAATTGCCTTGCAGGCCGGGCTCATCCGCGCCCAGGCGGCTGTTCATGGTCTGGCGGATGTCGCTTTGGCTGCGGGCGGTGTTCCACAGGCGCACATCGCCGACCAGGCCATTCCAGCTTTGGTCGTCGCCGTTAAAGTAATGGCCGATTTCCAGGGCGGCGGCGGTGGCCTGCCGGGTGCCGGCGAAGGTGCCGGTGCCCACCTGATTGCCGTCCAGGAACAAGGTAACGGTGGTGCCGCTGACCGTTACCGCCACATGGTGCCAAGCATTGGCGGAAACCGCCGGCCCATCGACCAAGACGCCGTAATCGCCGCCGTTGCCCATGAAGAAGTTGAGATTGCCGGCGCTGTTGACTTGCAGGTTGAGTTCGGCGGCGTAATTGGACCCGCTGCCCTTGGACAGGATGGGGCGATAGGCACTGTCGCCGTCATGGTTGATCCAGGCTTCCAAGGTGAAGTCGCTGGTCATGGCATTGGTGATGTTGGTGGTGACGTATTGGCCGCTGCCGTTCAGGTCCAACACCGTGCCCGGCGGGTTGATGCGGGTGGGATCGGCGGCATCATTGGTGCCGCTGGTCCCCAGGGTCAGGCTTTGGCCATAGGTGGTGGACGAGAACACCAGACCATCGGTGATATCCTCCATGGTCCAGTTGCCGATCATGTGATCGGAATTCTCGGGCACCTTCAGGCGCCAATTGTCGGCGATGTCCTCGGCGTCGCGGGCATATTGCCACAGCCGCACATTGTCCATCTGGCCGATCCAGTCGGTGCTGCCGCCGGTCGAACCGACCATGAAGCTTTGGCCGGAATACTCGAACTGGGTGAACGGCACGGCGACGCTGGCGACTTGGCTGCCGTTGACATAGACATTGGCAGTGCCGCTGTCGAAGCTGACCGCCACATGGGTCCAGGCCTCGGCGCTGATCTGCGGCCCGGCGACGCTGCCGCCGAAGGTGGTGCCGTCGTCGGTGCTCCAGCCCAGGGTCAGGGTGCCGCTGGCGCTGACATAGGCGGCCAGCCGATAGACACCCTGGCTCAGGCCCCAGATGTCGTGACGGGCGCCGGTGGTGACCGACGGGTTGATCATGGCCTCGACGGTGAAGCCGGAGCCCACCTGCATGGTGCTGAGATTGGCCTGGAGACGGTCGTTGCCGTCGAATTGCAGGGCCGGGCCGGCGGCATTGGCGCCCAGCATGAAGGTGCTGTCGAGGACGTCGACCTTGACCGTGTGGGTGGTGGTGACGCCACGGCTGCTGGCGGTGACGGTGAAGCTGTCGTCACCGGCGAAGCCGGTATCGGGGGTATAGACGAAGCTGCCGTCGGCGCTGACCGTGACCCGACCGTGGCCACCCGCCGTTACCGCATTGGTTTGGGTGGTCCAGGTGATCGGGTGGCCGTCATCGGTGGCCACCAGATTGCCGGCGACGGTGTGCGATTCCTCGGCCTCGAACACGGTTTCCGCCAAGGTGGGGGCGGTGACGGCGACAAAGCTGGGGGTGCCGCTGATGCTGGCGTTGTGCCCGCCCACGGCATAATCGTCGATCAGGCCCGCACTGGTGGCGCCGTCCAGGCGCCAGGCACCGGCCAGACTGCTTTCGGCCAGTGGGAAGTCACCGGCTACGGCGCCTTGCACCTGGGCCGGGGTCAGCGCCTGATTCCAGACGATGACATTGGCCAGGGCGCCCTTCAGGGTGTGGGCCGCATCGGCGGCGTCGCCGCCCATTTTGAAGACGCCGCTGGGAGTGTTCGGCGTTGTGGTGTTGTTGGTCAGGCCATAGGCGGTGCCGTCCACGTACAGCGTGGTGATACCGTTGTCGCGCACGGCGGCCAGATGGTGCCATTGCCCCAGCAGCGAACTGGCATTGAGCGAGCTGGACAGATAGCTGACCCCACCCATCAAGACGGCGATCTCGCCGCTGGATTGCACCACCAGACCAAAGCCGTTGCCGCCCGGCGCGCCGTTATAGGCGATGATCTGCTGGCCGCCATCGGTGGCATCGATGCGGGTCCAGGCCTCGAGGGTGAAATTGTTGGTCTGGGTGGTGACGACGGCGCCGGTGGAAACCCGTTGTCCATCGGTCGAGAAGACCAGGGCGCGTTCCGGCGCCTCGAAGACGGTGGCGCCGTTATTCAGGGTCAACGGGTTGTCATAATTGGCGCGGTCCTCGACCCGGGTGCCGTTGCCATTGACCCAATCGAAGGTCCAGTTTGCCACCAGCCCCGGCTCGCTGCTTTCCATGGTGCGGGTGTAGTTGTCGGCGATCTCGTTGGCGGTGCGCACGTCGGACCAGATGCGGATATTGTCCACTTGGCCGTTGAAACAATTGTCGGCCCAATTGGTGGTGCCGACCAGCAGGCTGCCCGACCCGGTATAATCGCCGCTGGTGACGTCCCGCGTCACCTCGACCCCGTTCTTGTAAAGAATGCGGGTGTTGGTGGCGGCGTCGTAGGTTCCGGCCCAATGCGCCCATTCGCCCACATTGCTGGTGCTGTCGACATAGTTCATGTCGATGTCGTAGAACGAATAGGTGAAGATGTTGCCGGCGCTGTAGCCGACCTGCAAGCCGGTCCCGGTCCCGATGCTGCCCTGGCCGAGGACGAAGTCGTTGGTGTTGGACGAGGCGCGGTTGGCCCAGAATTCCCAACTGAACGACTTGTTGGCCAGATCGATGGTGCCACCGGCGGTGGCGTGGTCGTTGGTACCGTCCAGACGCAACACGCCGCTTTCCTGGCGGGTGCCCAGGAAGGTCAGGTCGCTTTCGCCGATGACGGTGATGGTCTTGCTGGTGATGGCGCCGCCGTCGTTGATCTGGACGGTGAAGCTGTCGTTGCCGGCATAATTGACCGCCGGGTTATAGACGAAGCGGCCATCGGTCAGCACCGTCACCGTGCCGCCATGGGCGGTGGTGGCGTTGGTCTGGGCGACCCAGACCATTTCGGCGCTGCCCTGGTCCTCATCCCAGACGGCCAGTCGACCGCTGTAGCTCTCGTTGACCTCGACGTGGAACGAATCCGCGGTGATGGGGGCCAGAACATCGACACTGTGGGCGCTGCCGACGACGGTGGCGTCATGGTTGCCCGTGGACGAATCGGGGGCCGCGCCATTGACCATGTCGTCCAGGCGCCAATACCCGGCCAGATTGGCCGTGGACACCGGGTCCAGCCGTTCGTTCATGAAATCATTGATCTGGCTGGCGCTGCGGGCCGTGTTCCACACCCGCACATCGGCCACGTCGCCCAGGAAGGTATGCTCAGCACCGATGACGCCGCCGATGGTGGTGGTACCGGTGGCGGTGACCGGGGTGGCGGTGGTGGTGCCGCTCAGGGCGACGGGGACGCCGTCGATCAGCAGAGACCAGGTGCTGCCGTTGCGCACGGCGGCATAATGATGCCACTCGCCCGTATCCACGGTGACCGAGGTGGCGGTCAGGTTGGCGCTGCCGCTGGCCCAGATGGCCGGCACGCCCTGATAGACGCTGATGCCGAAGCCGTTGCCGGCGGCGGCGTTACCGTTATAGACGATGACCTGCGACGCCGACGGATTGGCGGTGTCGAGCTTGGCCCAGGCCTCGAGGGTGATATTGCTGGTCTGGGTGGTGGCCAGGCTGCCGACATTGAGAAGGGCGCCGGTGCTGGTGAATTCCACCGCCTGGGCCGGCGGCGCCATGATGGTCGGCGCGGTGGCGCCGTTGGCCGCCAGCAAGGTGTCACCGCCGGCATGGTCGTCGCCCGGCTCGGCGCCGTCGAAGGTCCAGTTGGCGATCAGGCCGTCTTCATCGCCGGCCAGCGGGCGGTCGAAATTGCCGGCGATCTCGCTGGCGCTGCGCACGCCCTGCCAGATGCGGACGTCGTCCAACTGGCCATTATAATAACCGCCGTTGAAGGCGCCGAGGCTCAGCGTCGTGCTGCCGGTGAAGCTGGTGGGGATGCTGGTCCGGGCCACCTCGATGCCGTTCTTGTACAAGATGCGTTCGTCGGTGCCGGTGTCGTAGCTGCCGGCCCAGTGGACCCATTCACCCACATTGTTGGTGCTGTCCGTATAGGACAGATCGCTGCCCCAGAAATTGTAGACGAAGGTCTGACCGGAGCCATAGCCGACATGCAAGGCGCTGCCGCCGTCCTGGCTCAGGATGATGTCGGCATCGGTGGTGGTGCGGTTGGCCCAGAATTCCCAGGTGAAGGATTTGTTGCCCAGATTGATCTGGGCGGTGGCCACGTCGTCGATGCCGTCGAAGCTGGCGAAGCCGCCGGCCTGGGTGGTGCCGATGATTTCGGTGGTGTCGGCGACGGTGACGCTGAAGGTCTTGCTGACCGGGCTGTTGACGCCGTTGGCCACCTGCACGGTGAAGCTGTCGGCGCCCACATAGCCGTATTTCGGCACATAGACGAAGGTGCCGTCGGCATGCAGGCTGAGGCTGCCATTGGTCGGCGCGGTGGTGGCGGTGAAAGTGTAGCTGCCGTTGCTGTCCGGGTCATGGGGCATGATCACGCCGGTCAGCGCCGTGTCTTCGTCGGTGATCAGGCTGGTGGTGGTGACCGGGACGCCGACGCTGTCGGACAGATCGGCCTGGTTGATGACCAGCGAGGTGCCGGCGGCGTCGTTGAGCGGCCAATAGCCGACCAACCCGGTTTCGTCGCCGGTCAGGCGCGAATCCCAATTGCCGGCGATGTCCTGGGCGCTGCGGGCCTGATCCCACACCCGCACATCGGCCATTTCCACGTTGGTAAAACCATTGCCGCCGCGATTGGTGCCGATCAGCACCAACCCGTTGAAGCTGGCGGCGGCAGGCATGGCAGCGTTGGTGACGGCGCCGTTGAAGGTGCCGTCCACGTAAATGGAGACGGTCTTGGTGGCGGCATCGTAGGTATAGGCCACGTGGTGCCAGGCACCGTCATTGATGGCGCTGGCGCTGGCGGTCGAGATCGACTGGTCATCGGCCAGTTCGACGGAGATGCCGCCGCTGCCGTTGATGGTCATCTGCATCCAGTTGGCCGGCCCGGCATTGGCCGGATCGGTCAGCGAGATCAGTCCGGCCCAGTCCTCGGCATAGCCGATCGGGGTGCGCAGCCAGGTTTCCACCGTGTGCGACGACATCTGGATCACGCTGCTGCTGCGCAGCAAATCGTTGTCGCCGTCGAACTTGGCGACGGTAGCAGCATTGGCCAACGGCAAGGTGCCGGTGGGGGCGCCGAAGACGGTGCCGCCCATGGCGACAAGGTTGTCGCCCGAATTGGCGAAATCGGTGACGACGCTGCCGCTGCCGTCATTCAGCTTCAGATAGGTCAGCAGGCCGCCTTCGTTGCCGGATAGGCGCTGGCCGCTGTAATCGTTGATCTGAGTTAACGTGCGGACGGAATCCCACACCCGCACGTCGGTGATTTCACCGGTGAAGTTGTTCATGCCGGCGGCACTGGTGCCGACCACCAGCGGGCCGTTGAAATGCATATCGCCGCTTAAGGTGCCGGTGGGGGTCACCGTACCGACCACCGACCCGGCGGTGGTGTCGCCGTGCAAGGCGCCGTCGGTGTAGATCTTCAGCGTGTTGCTGGTCGGGTCGAAGCTGACCGCCACATGGTGCCAGGCATCATGGTCCAGGTCGATATTGTCCGAGGTCAGCGCGATGGCGTTGCCGGCGGCGTCGGCGACCACGGCGGTGATGCTGCCGTTGTCGTTGAGACGGACGGAGATGCGGTTTTCATCGTCGATCCGATAGGTGCTCATCAGCCCGCGCTGTTGACCGTTATCGGTGGCCCGGAACCACATTTCCATGGTGGTGCTGGCAAAGGCGACGCTGCTGTTGGTGATCACCCGGTCGCCGTCGCCGCTGAAGCTGGCGACCTTGGCGCTGTCGGTCAGGGCAAGACCGCTGGGGGTGGCCCACGACACGCCGTCCAGCAAGGTGGCTTGGCCGGCCTCGCCGATATCGCCGACCAGATTGTCGACGACCGCACGGGCGTCGTTGAGCGGCCAATAGCCGGCCAGACCCAACTCGGTCCCCGACAGCCGCATGTTCATCTGGCCCTGGATGGTGCCCAGGGTCAGAACCTCGTCCCAGACCCGCACATCGGTGATCTGGCCGTCAAGGAAATTGCTGGCGACGCCGTCATTGACGCTGGCTCCGGCCACCCAGCGCACGCCTTCGCCGTCCATCAACGGACCGCTGACCGCGGTGACGCCGACCGAGTTGCCGTTGACGTAAAGCACCATGTTGTTGACGGGGCCGTTATAGGCGGCGGCCACGTGATACCACTGGCCGGTCACCAGAGTGGCACTGGAGGCGATGGAATAGGTGATGCCGTTGGCGCCCATGGCGTCCACGTGCAGCTTGCCGTCGGCGGTGACGGTGAGGTCGAATTCGCCCCCATGCGAGACGATGGTACGGGTGCCGGTCAGGCTGTCCAGCTTGACCCAGGCTTCCACCGTGGCGGTGTTGAACATGGAGGGCGTGTCGCCCAGCATCACCTTGTCGTTGCTGCCGTCGAAATCCACAACCTGGGTGACGTTCTCGATCCCCAGGCCGGTGCCGGTGGGGGCGGTCCAGGTAGCGCCGTCGACCATGCCGGCGCCGGCCACGTTATCGGGATTGCCACCGGCCAGCGGCCAATAGCCCACCAGATCCATTTCATTGCCCGAGAGCGGGCCGTTCATGTTGGCCTGGATATCCGCCTGGGTCAGCGAACCATCCCAGATGCGGACCTCGCCGATCTGGCCGTGGAAGCCCTCGGTGCCGGCGGCGGTGGAGCCGATGGCCGTGTGCCCCTGGGCCGGGGCGAAGGCGGTGTTGCGGCCAGCGGTGATGTCCACCGCTTCGCCATCCACGTAGAAACGCCATTGGTTGTTTTCATGGGTGGCGGCCACGTGCTGCCACACCCCGACCTTGGCGCTGGTGTCGGTATTGACCCAGCCATTGCCGCCGGCCAGACCGGCGAACTTTCCGGTATCGTCGATCAGCAGGCCGAAACCGTTGAAGGACGAATCGCCCTGATAGACGATGTACTGCCCGCCTGCGCTTCCATCCCACTTCACCCAGGCTTCCATGGTCAGGCTGCCGGTGGTGGTGGTGACCACCTGATTGGCGTGCAGGCCGTCGCCGCCCATGAAGGTCATGGCATTGGCCGGCGGGGCCAGCACATGGGCGTCGTTCAGTTCCAGCTTTTGATTGCCGCCGGCGCGGTCGGCGACCGAGATGTCGTTGTAATCGACCCCCTCGAAGGTCCAGTTGGCGTAAAGTCCGGCTTCGTTGCCGGCCAAGGTGCTGTGCAGGCCTTGGGCGATCTGGAGCGGGCTGCGCGCCGTGGTCCACAGGCGGATGTCGTCCATGGCGCCGCTGAAGGTGTCGGTGACACCGGCCGGGTAGCCTTCCATGGGTATGCCGGTGGTGGCGCCGATCAGCAACGGCGCGTCGGTGTTGATGTTGATGGTCGCGGTGCTGACGGCGGAATCGACCATCTGGCCGTCGATATAGAGGCTGAAGGTGTTGCCGCTGCGGCTCACCGCCACATGCGACCATTCGGTCAGGGCGATGGCGGTATCGGCCTGCACTTCATAGGTGCCGTTCATGCCCAGGCCATCGGCATCGTTGCCGGCCATGAAGGTCAGCTTGCCGTTGTTCAGGAACAGGCGGAAGCGCTGGTCGCTGCCACCGTATTCCTTGGCCAGGATGACCGGATTGCCGCTGGCCATCATCGCATCCGGGTTGATCCAGGCTTCGATGGTGAAGTCGCCGGTGCCGACGGTGAAGACGTCGCCGGCGTCGGCATGGGCGTCGATGCCGCTCAGAGTCAGATGGGAATTGCGGGTGCCGGCGCCCATGACCGTGAAGGCATCATCCACCGCAGTGACGTTGATGCTGGCGCTGGCGGTCGAGACCAAGCCTTGCGAATCGGTGATGGAATAGAGGAAGGAATCAGCGCCGGTATAATCGCGGTCGGGACTATAGGTATAGCTGCCATTGGCGTTCAGGCTGACCGTACCGTTGGCGGCCTGGCCGACCAGGGCGAAGGTGACCGCGCCCTCGTCGGTGGCGGTCAGTGTGCCGGTGACCGGCGTGTCCTCGGTCACCGCGACGGTCGGCAGAACGTTCTGGAGGGAAAGATCATCCAAGACGATGCTGTGGGTGCCGCCGCCCGCCGTCCATTCACGGTTATGGATGGTCACATGGCTGGTGGCGGGGGCGAAATCGCTGCTGGCGGTCAGGCTGGCGGTATTGGCCGGATCGGTGGTGTCGATGACGGTAAAGGTGATATCGCTGCCGTCATCGATGACCTTGAACGTGTAGATGTGGCCATCGACCCAGGTCAGGCTGCCGTCGCCGGCGATACCCGTGACTGCGGCGCCGCCCAGGCCGTCGATGGTGATGTTGTTGTTGGTCGACACCACATTGAGCGTGATGCCGTGGGTCGGAGATCCGTAGAAACCGGCATCGGGCTGGCCGCTGCTGCGCAGGACGATGGACAGCAGATCATCGGCGCTGGCCTCGAACTTGCCGGTGAAGGTCAGCGGATTGGCGGCGGTACCGCGATACTGGCCGCTGGTGTTCAACAACTCGCGGTTGGTCAGCTCGACCACGCCGTTGATGACGACGACGCTGTCGTCGCTGTTCTCGGTGCCGTCGACCACGCGCCATTGCGGACCCAGGCTGGGATCGTCGAAGGTGTCGAGGATGGGGGCGGAGCCGGCCACCGTGGGGGCATCGTTGACGGCGCTGACGGTGATGGTCGCCATCTTGGTGGCGGCACTGAACGAGGCGGTGTCGGCAGCCACATCGACGGTGTCGCCGGCCATGCCCGAGCCATTGCCCCAGGCGCGGAAACCGAAGCTGGCGGTGCCGCTATATTCGGTATCGGGGACAAAGCGGACCGCGCTGGAACTGGACAGCAACAGGGCTTCGCTGGTGCTGACCGGCGGGAAATCGTCCCAGGTGCCGCCGCCGTCAAGGCTGTATTGCCAGGTGCCGTGGCTGTTGTCTGCCGTCACCACTGCCATGCCCAGGGACATGGCCGGCAAATCGGCATCGAAGGCGGCATGGTGCGGCAAGATGGACGACACGGTTTGGGCGCCATCCACGGCGATGGTCGGGGTCCAGTCCTCTTCGATGGGGGCAAGAGTGACGTTGTTCAGCAACACCGGGACGTCGTTGACCGAATTGACGGTGACGGTGATGGTCTTGCTGGCCTTGCCGCCCTGGGCGTCGGTGGCCTCGATGGTGAAGGTCTCGCTCGACCCGGTGATGGTCGGCCAATCGACTGGTGGGGTATAGGTCCAGTCGCCGTCCTGGGTGAGGGTCACCGACCCCATGGCCGGGCCGGACATGATCGACAGGGTCAGCGCGCCGCCATCGGCGTCGGCGGCGGTGACGTGACCGCTGATGGCGCGTTCTTCCTGGGTCAGGCGCTGGCTGCCATCGGCCATCATGCCGGGCGAGGTCACCCAGGTCGGAGGCTCGGCCGACATCAGCAGCGGATGGTTGCCCGGTGCCTGATCGCTGGCATTGCCGCTGCCGTGATCCATGCGCCAATAGCCGGCCAAGCCGCTTTCGCCGCCGGTCAACTGCCGGGTCATGTCGGTCTGGATGGAAGCGGCGCTGCGGGCGGTGTTCCACACCCGCAAATCGTCGATCATGCCCTCGAAGCCGGTGATGGTGTCGCCGGCGATGGAGGCCGAGCCGATCTGGGTCACGCCGGTGGGGGTGACGATGGCGGCGCTGGTGGCCGACAGGGTTTGCGCCACGCCGTCCACGTAAAGGGTCCAGGCGCTGCCGTTATAGCTGGCGGCCACATGCTGCCAAGCCATCATCGAGGTGCTGGTGCCGGCGGCTTCCAGCACGGTGGTGCCGACGCGGATACCCAGGTGGCCGTCATCGGTGACCACCAGGCCATAGCCATCGCTGCCGATGGTGCCGTTATAGGCGATGATCCGTTCGGTGCCGATCACCGGGGCACCCTTGATCAACACTTCCATGGTGACGGCGCTGGTGGCGGTGCTGACCACGGAGGTGGTCTCGGCGTGGGATTGCGGCCCCAGATTGAGGGCGGCGGCCCCGCCGATGGTGGCCCCGGTCAGGGTCGGCAGGTCGTTGACGGCAGTGACCTTGATGGCCACCACCCGGGTGCTGACGGCACCTTGGTCGTCGGTGATGCTGACGGTGAAGCTGTCGATGCCGTTGAAATTGGCGTTGGGAATATAGCTGACCTGACCGCTGGGGCTGACGGTCAAACTGCCGTTGGCGGTGGTCGAGGTGACGGCGAAGCTGGTCGCCGTCGGCGACATGTCGTCGGGATCGACGAAGGGCAGCGGCAGGTTGGCCAGCGGCATGTCTTCGCTGATCTCGAACAGCGCCGCCGGGGCCAGATCGCCGAAACGTTGCAGCGTGTTGGCATTGCCGCTGAGGTCGGCCAGGGTGTTGCCGGAGAGGTCGGCAAAGCCATAGCCGGCCACCAATCCGGTGGTGGAACTGGACACCCCGTCCAGGTCGTCGCGAATCTGGAAGACGCTGCGGACCGTGTTCCACAGCCGGACGTCATCGACGGCGCCGCGCAAGGCGGTGTTGGGGTTGAAGCCGCCGCCGGCGAAGGCCTGATCCTGGCCGATGACCAAGGTGCCGCCGCTGGCGATGGTGCCGCCGGTATTGATTCCGCTGGCGCTGCCCACGGCGACGCCATCCTTGTAGAGGCTGATCTGGCCGGTAGAGGACTGCCAAGTCACCGCCAGATGGTGCCAGTTGGCATCCACCATCACCATGGGCGTGATGGTGGCGCTGATTCCGTCGATGGTGACGGTGACCAGACCGGCGGAATCCGCCCCCAAGGTCAGCTTGCCGCCATCGGGAGCGACATAGGACAACAAGGTGGAACTGTTCCCGGCGGGGATGGTGTCGAACTTGGCCCAGGCCTCCACCGTCAGGCCGGTCCCGGCTCCCAGGCCGGAGACGGAATCCGCCTTCAGATAGCTCTCGGTGCCGCCGCTGAACAGCGCCCCCAGGCCGCTGGGCGCTTGCAACACGATGGCGGCGGACGGGCTGGCATCGGTGATGCCGTCGAAATGGAGGGCGGCGGGGGCGGTGGCGAAGCCAGCCAGCCTGATCAGGGTGCCGTCATGGCTGGTGGCGCCGGTACCGGCGCCCTTGACGTAAACCCAGCCATCGCTGCCATTGCTGAAGAACACCATCTTGTTGGTGATGGCGCTGGCGGCGATATCGGCGATGGTGGCGGCGATGCCGCCGGGATTCAAGGCGAAGGGCTGGCTGGGGTCGTAACCGATGCCGGCCATGCCGCTGAAGCGGATGACGTCGCCATTGCCCAGGCCGGTAATGGTGTCGGTGGCGGTAAGGGTCGAGGTGCCGCTGCCCTGGCTGTGGAAGACATCGGCCCCACCACCGCCGATCAGGGTGTCGGCGCCATGGCCGCCGGTCAAGGTGATGCCGGTGGTGCGGGCGGACGCGTCCAGGGTGACCGAAGCGGTGGCCGCCATAGCGTCGACGCTGGTGATACCGGCATTCTGCGACGAATTGCCCAAGCTGACGCTTTGGGCGCTGGCGGCGGTGGACAGCAGGGTCAGCGTTTCCACCTGATTGACCCGTGCCAGATGGGTGTCGGTGATGGTGGCGGTATCGCTGATGGCCAGGGTGTCGGTCCCCAACCCGCCATTGATGGTCGTCGACCCGGCCACGGTGGCGTTGGTGGCGGTCAAGCGGTCGTCGCCGTCGGCCAGGGCGATGTAATCGAAACCGCTGCCCACATTCAAGGTGTTGGCGCCGGCACTGCCCAACAGGGCGGTGCTGGTCACGGTCAGGTCGCCATCGTTGAAGCGTAAAGTCTCGAAACCGCTGACGGTGTCGGTATTGCCGCTGGCCAAGGCGGCGACGCTCAGGGTACCGGCTGCGTTGGTGATGCGGTAGTCGCCGGCATTGCCGGTAAAGCCGGCCACGTCGGCGCCGCCGCTGCCGCCGGTCAGGGTGTCGCTGCCGCTGCCGCCGGTCAGGGTGGTGGCATTGGTGCGGGCGGCGGCGTTCAGGGTTACTCCGGCGGTGGAGGCCGAGGCGTCGATGGCGCCGATGACCGTTTCGGCGTTCAAGGTGATGGTCTGGCCGCCGCTGCCGCTATGGCCCAGCACCACTTTCTCGATGCCGTGCAGGGCGTTGATGGCCCCGGTGGTATCCGAAACCGCGTCGGTGATGGTGATCTGGTCGGTGCCGGTGCCGCCGATGAAGGTGGCGCCGCCAGTGGCCAGGGCGGCAGTGGTGGTGAAGGAATCGTTGCCGGCCCCGCCATCCACCAGATTGAAATGGCTGGTGATGGTGGCGCTGTCGTTGCCGCTGCCGCCGGTCAACACCCGGCCACCGGCCAGAGTGCCGTCGGCGTTGAAACGCTGGGCGTAGACGCCGCCCGCCGCCCCGTCCTGACCAGCGGAGACCCAGGTGGCCTGGAAGCCGCCACCGGCCAGCGCGGTCAGCATCAGCGCGCTTTGGTCGCCGCTGGTATAGGTGTTGGCCTGGATCTCGCCGCTGACCGCATTGCCCTGGGCGTCGAACACCCGTACCACCGCCGCCATGCCGGCGCCGTCCTTGTTGGCGGATGCCCAGCCGACGACGTAGCCGCCATTGGCCAAGGCGACGACCTGGGGCTGGGTCTGTTCACCCGCCACCGTGGTGTTGACGATGGTCTCGGTCCCCAGCGCCGTGCCGGTGGAATCGAAGCGCCGCACCGCGATACCGTTGCCGTCGCCGTCACCGGTCATGGTCTGCCAAGCGACGACCAAGCCGCCATTGGCCAGCACGTCGATGGCCGGTTCTTTCTGCGCCAAGGCGATGGTGTCGTTCAGCCGTATTTCGTTCGTAACGGCAGTGCCGGCGGCGTTGTAGCGGCGGGCATAGATGCCGTAGCCATTGGTGTCCAAGCCAGCATCGTGCCAGACGACCATGAAACCGCCATCGGCCAAGCCGGTGACGCTACGCACGGACTGGTCGCCGGAAACGGTGATATTGACGCGGAATTCAACCCCCGCCGCGGTGCCGGCGGCGTCGTAGCGCTGGGCAAAGACGCCATAGGTGCTGGCGTCCTGGTTGGTGGAACTCCAGGTGACGACGAAGCCGCCATTGCTCAACTCGGCCACCTTGGGCCGCTGCTGGTCGCTGGTGACGTAGGTGTTGACGTGGAATTCCGCGCCGATCTTGGTGCCGTCCTGGCTGAAGCGCTGGCCATAGATGCCGGCATTGGGATCGCTGCCCTGGGCATAGGATTGCCAGGTGGCGACAAAACCGTCGCCCAGGGAATCGATGGCCGGCCAATATTGATCGGGGGTGGTATGGGTGTTGACGACGAACTCGTCGCCCAGCTTCTGCCCGCTCAGGTCGAAACGCTGGCCGATGATGCGGTAGCCGGTTCCCGTATCCGGCGTGCCGGCCCAGATCGCCACGACGCTGCCGTCGGCCAGGGTGGTGAGGGCGGGGGCGCTCTGGTCGTATTGCGTGGTGGTGTTGAGACGCTGTTCGCCCTGGGGCAATTGGCTCAGGGTGAAACCGGAGGGAACGCGCAGCAGGTTGGCGTTGCCCGCCACCGTGCCACCCTGGCCGTCGCTGACCGTATAGGTCAGCGCCACCTCGACGGCGGTGCTGCCGCCGGAATTGAACACCACGTTGCCCGAGGCGTCGATGGTGGCGGTGCCGACACTGCTGCTGACGCTGGCGATGGACAAGGTGTCGCCGTCGATGTCGGCCATATTGGCCAGAAGCGACGCCTTGTTGATCAGCAGACTGGTGGTGTTCTCGCCGGTGATGGCCAGGGGGATGGTGGCGGCATCGTCGTCGATGGCGGTGAGGGTGATGTTGTCCAGCCGCGATTCACCGTTGTCCCCCTTTAGGAACATGGTGTTCCAGTTGGCCGGATCGGCGGCGTTGGCGCCCAATTGGGCGTTGATGTCGGTCAGCCCGGACACCTTGGTCCAGGTGCCGCCGCCGGGCTGGTTGATTTCTCTGTATTCCAGGCTCAGGGCGCCTTGACCGCCATTGGCGGCGGTATCGACCACCAGGCGGAAACGGACCCAGCCATTGGCGGAGGAATCGTTGGCCAGGTTCAGGTTGATCCAGCCGGTCTGGCTGCCGTCGGCCAGGAACAGCGCCACCCGTTCGCCGCCTTCCTGGCGGAAGGCGACGCCGATGCTGGCTTCATTGGCGTCAAGGGTGGTGCTTGCACCGGCGGCAGTGAAGATGTCGCCGTCATTGTTGGCGTCGTAGCCCAGGCCGAAACGCGCGCCCCAGTAATTGGGGGTGGTGTCGTATTCGATCACCAGCTTGCCGCCGGTCGGGATGGATGGAATGGCGAAGTTGCCGTCGTTCTTGCGCGAGATGACCAGGGGCCAGCCCTGCGGGCTTTCCGGTGTATAGGCGACACCGCCGGTATAACCGCCAACCGTGGTCGATGCCCCCAGGTCGGAATGCATGGGGCTGCTGGAGCGCCAGCCGCCCTGCTGGTCCAGGGTATTGCCGGGGGTGGTGTCCAATCCTTCGAAATTGAACTGGGCGGCGCCGGTCACGGTCAGTCGGGTGGGGGCGTCGTTGATTGTGGTGATGCTGGTGGAAAGCGCCGTGGCGGTGGCGGCGATGGCGCTGTTACCGCCGGTGACCGAGGTGTCGATCAGCACCGGCGCGCCGGTGCTGTCGGAGAACGACCCGGCATAACTGGAATCCAGGCCGCGCACGGTCAGTGTCGGCGCGGCGCCGTTGAAATCGGCGGCGGGGACGAAGCGCAGTTTGGTGGCGGCGGACAGGGCCAGGGCGCTGGCGCCGTCGTTGACGCCGCCGACATCGGCCCAATTGGTGCCGTTATTGCTGGAAAATTGCCACGTGCCGTAAGCCGTGATCGGGTTGCCGATGACGGCCACGCCGGCGATGCTGCCGCCGTCCACGTCGGTGAAGCCGGCGGAGAACAGGCTGGTGATGGTGGCACCGGCAGGGGTGGTGGCGTCTTCGTTCACCGCCGCCAGACTGGCCGAACTGGCCATGCCGGGGGCGTCGTTGACCGGAGCGACGGTGACATTGATGGTCTTGCTGGCGGTCTTGGCGCCGCCGGCACCGCTCATGCCCAGATCGTTGACGGTGACGGTGATCTGGTCGGCGCCGTTGTAATTGGCGTTGCCGCGATAGGTCAGGCTGGACAGGGCTGCATTGATGGCCGCCTTGGTGCCGGTGAAGGTGACCGCGCCGGCATCGGTGAAGCTGCCGGCAACCACGCTGAGGCCAGCGGTCTGGGCGATGGTCAGGGTGCCGCTGGTGGCACCGATGGTGACCTGCATGGCATCGCCCGCGGCGCTGTCCACATCGCTGACCGACAGGCCGGGGACCAGGACCGGGTGATCCTCGGTCGCGGTGATGGCGGTCACCGGCGTATTGGTCCAGCCGACGGTACCATAGGCGGCGGGCAAGCTGATATTGCCGGTCTGTCCGCTCAGATCGACGATGGTGTTGCCGCTGCCTTCGTTGAAGCGCCAATCGGCCAGCAGTCCGGTGGTTACCGGTTGGCCCAGGGTCAGCTTGATCACATCGGCTTCGGCCAGGCCGGTGCTGTACAGGCGCAGGCTGTCCAAGGCGCCGTCGAAGCCGCCATTGGCTTCGGGGACGCCGAAGGTCAGGCCGTTGGTGTTGGTGGTCTCAGCCGCTCCCATATGGGTGGCGTCGACAATATCCGACAGAACCTTGACGCCATTCACATAGATGTCGCGGTTGCTGCCGCTTTTCACCATGGTGATCTGCGACCACTGGTCAAAGGTGATCACGCCGGGGGCGGTCTGGCCCCATTGCCAACCGGTGGATTGCTTGTCCAGGCCGAACACCAGCGAGCCGTCGGCGTTGACGGCGGTCAAAATCCCCAATTCGCCGTTATAGGACGCCTGTTTCAGCATGGTGCCGGCGGCATTGGGCTTGACGTCCATGACGATGGTGAAATCGTCGCTGCCGGCGAAGCGGGTGGCGGGCGTGCTGGGCAGGGTGATGGCGCCGTCGGTGAAGCCCAGGCCGGTGCGCGCCGCGCTCAGGATGGGGGCGTCGTTGATTGCGGTGACGGTGGTGGAAAGCGCGGTGGCGCTGGCGGCGATGGCCGAGGTACCACCGGGAGAAGCGGTATTGATCAAGGCGCGGCTGCCGGCGCTGTCCGACCAGCCGCCGGCATAACTGTTGTCGATGCCGCGCACGGTCAGCGCCGGCGCGGCGCCATTGAAATCGGCGGCAGGGACGAAGCGCAGCTTGGTCGCCGCTGACAAGGCCAGGGCGGCAGAGCTGTCGTTGACGCCGTCCACATCGGCCCAGGTGGTGCCGTTGTTGCTGGAATATTGCCAGACACCGGATGCGGTGATCGGGTTGCCGATGACGGCCACGCCGGCCAGGCTGGCTCCGCTGTCCACATCGCTGAAACTGCCGTTGAACAGGGCCAGCACGCTGGCCCCGCCCGGTGCGGTGTTGTCTTCGACGACGCTGGACAAGGTGGCGCTGGCGGTCATGACCGGGGCGTCGTTGACGGCGGCGATGGTGGTGGTCAGCGAGCCGCCGGCCAGGGCGATGGCGGTGCTGGAGGAGGGCGCGAGGGTGACCCGGGTGGCGCCGTTGGTGAAGCTGCCGCCATAGCTGTCATCCATGGCCCGCACGCCCAGGGACGGCGGCGTGCCGTTGTAATTGGCGACGGCGACGAAGCGCAATTGAGTTGCCGCCGACAGGGCCAGGGCGTTGGCATTGTCGCCGACGCTGCCCACCGCGTTCCAATTGCCGCCGGAATCGGTGGAATATTGCCACACCCCTTGGGTGGTGGCGTTGGCGGTATTGCCGATCACCACGATGCCCGACAGGCTGGCGCCGGGATCGGGGTCGCTGAAGGTGGAGGCGAACAAGGACGACACCGTGCTGCCGGTGGCGGCCACGTCCTCGGTCTGGCTGAGGACCGCGTTGCCGGTGGCGGTGGGGGTGTCGTTGACGTTGCTGACGGTCAGCGTGAAGGTGGCGCTGGCGGTGGAGAAGGCGGTGCCGTCGAAGCCCTTCCAGGCAAAGCTGGCATTGCCGGCGAAATTGTCGGCGGGAACGAAGCGCAGTTCCCCCGCATTCAACTGGGCGACGGTCAGATCGACCGGATTGGCGGCCAGACTGGTGCTGGTGACGTCGGACCAAGTGCCGTTCACCAATATCTGCAACTTGCCTTCACTTGCCGTCGGCACCGAGGCCAGACGGATCTTGCCGAGCGCATCGCCGTCCACGTCGCTGAAACCGGCGCTGAAATCGGAGGCCTGCAACAGCAGCGAGGCACCTTCCGCGGTGGTCTGGCTGACGGCATTGACCACCGGCAGATCGTTGGTGCCGGTCACCGTCACCGTCACCGAAGCGGTCTGGCTGGCGCCTTGGCCGTCGGAGACGGTGTAGGTGAAGGTGTCGGTGCCGGTCTCACCCGCCTTCAGCGACAGGTACTGATTTTCCGTCGGCGTGTAGACCAGCTTGCCGGAAACGATGGCAACCGTCCCCTTGGCGCCATTGCTGGCAGCGGTGATGGTCAGGGTGTTGCCGTCCACGTCGGCATCATTGGCCAGGGCATCGATGGTGACGCTGGTTTTGGCGTTGATGGCGGTGCCGACGTCGTTGGTCAGGGTGGGGGCGTCGTTGACCGCCGCCACGGTGACGGTGACGGTGGCGGTGTCGCTGGTGACGCGGGTCTGGCCGTTGACCACCACCGTGTTGGTGATGGTGTAGGTGAAGCTGTCGGTGCCGTTGAAATTGGCATTGGGGGTATAGATGACGTCGGTGCCGTTGGCGGCCAGCTTGACCTGACCGTTGGTGGCGGCTCCCAAGGCGACGATGCGGCCCTGATTAAGGCCTGCGCCATCGACGCGGGTGTCGTTGCCCAGCACGCTGACGGTGATGGCGTTGTCTTCGTTGCCGCTGCCGCTGTCGTTCTTGGCGTCGGCGGCGGCATTGGCGGCGGCTTGCTCGATGGCCTGGCGGGCGGCCAGGGCGGCCTGTTCATCGACTTGGCTTTTCCAGCCGGCGAAGGCGGTGGCCAGGGCGGTGGCGTCGGCGCTGACCTGGACTGCGGCATTGGCCTGGGCCTGGGCGATGGTCGCCTGCTTGCGGGCGGCATCGGCGGCGGTTTTGGCGGCGGCGACCTGGGTGTTGGCATCGGTGACGTCCTGGGCGTCATTGATGTCGTCGTCCAAGGTGGCCGGATCGTCGTCGATGGCGCGGATGGCGGCGACGCCGGCATCGGCCTCGCCGTCACGGCTGGCGGCATTGGTGGCGGCGGTGGCGGCGGCAGTCTTGATGGTGACCGCCGTGGTTTGCAGCGCCACCGCCTTGGCCCGGATGGCGTTGGCGATGGTGGCGTCGGCGCCGCTATTGGCCGCCTTCCAGGTATCGATGGTGTCGATGATGGCGGTCAGGCGGTCGAGCACGGTACCGGACGCGCCGATACTGCCCAGCACGGAATCCGCATTGGTCTTGGCGCTGTTGGCATCGGTCTTGGCCGCTTCCGAGGCCAGGGCCGATTGCTCGGCATTGGCCAAGGCGGAATCGATGGCGGCCTCGAAGGCGGTGCCGTTGGTGATGGACAGCGCCGAGTTCTGGGCGGCGCTCTTGGCCGCCAGGGCGGTGGCCAGGGCGCGGTCGGCATCGCTGGCGAAGCCGCTGGCCTCGGTCCCGGCGCTTTGCGCCTTGGTCGCCCACCCCAAGGCGGCGGGACTGGCCGACAAGGTGAAGCTGCCGGTGGACAGGGTCACCGTCTTGGCGGCACTGGCGGCATTAGCCGCCGACAGGGCATCGGCGGTGGTAGCGTCACCGTCACTATAGGCGTTGACTGCGGCCAGCTTGGCCGCCTGGGCCAGGTCGCGGGCGGTCTGGGCGGCGGCGTGGGCATCGCTGGCCATTTGCCCCCATTGGGCGGTGGTCTTGCCCAGATAGGCCAAATCGGCATCGCCGGCGGTGGCGGCGTTCACCGCCGCTTGGGCGGCATTGGCGGCATAGGTCTTGGCATCGGCGGCTAGGCCTGCGGCCTCCACTGCCTTGGTCTTGGCGATGGTCGCCTGAGCGGCGGCGGCATCATAGCCGGCCTTGGCGATGTCGGCGTTGTCCAGCAGCACCTTGGCGGCGTTGACCACCAGCAATTCGTCGGCGACCTTGACCTGCTCGGCCAGGGCGGCGGCTTTCGAGGTGGTGACGATGGTGGACAGGCGGGCGATTTCCGCGCGGGCGTCGTCGATGGACTTGGCCAGTTCGGTGGCTTGGCCGGCGGTTACCGATGCGCCGGCCAGCTTGGTCGTCAACTGATTCAGCAGCGATAATTGGCCATAGGCGGATTTCACCGTGGCGGCGTCGCTGGACAGGCCCAGAGCGGTGGCTGATTGCGCCTGAGCCGAGTCCAGGGCAGCCTTGGCGATGGCGGCCTTGTCATGGGCGGCGTCGATCAAGGCGCGGGCTTCGCGGTCGGAAGACGCGGCGGCGCTTTGGCCGCTGACGCGGGTGGCGTAGATGCCGTTGATGGCGCTGACATCGGCGGCGGCGGCGGTTTTGGCGGCGGCGGCGGCGGCATTATTGTCGACGGCATCGACCGTGCCGCCGGCGGCACCGATGGCGGCGATGGCGGCGGCTTTGTCGTCGGCGGCGTCGGCTCGGGCGGTGGCGATGGTCACCAGGGCTTCGGCACTGGCCAGGGACTGGCCGGCGGCGGCGGTCTTGCCCGCCACTTCGGCCTGAAGATTGGCGACGATCTTGACCTGGGTCTGGGCGATGGCGGCCTTGGCGGCGGCGGCTTCCGACGCGGTGGCGGCGGCCTTGGCGAAGCTGCCGGCGTCGGCAGCGGCGGCCTTGGCGACGGTCACGTCCAGCGCGGCATCGGCCTCGGCGACCTTGGCCAGGGCGTCGTCGGTGCCGTCGACACCGTCGCTGTAGCTGTTCTGGGCGGTCGCGGCCAGTGATGCGGCATCGCTGGCGGTGCCGTCGTCATAGGCGTTCTGCGCCGCCAGCAAGGCGGCATTGGCGGTGGTGGTGGCGCTGGCGGTGGTGGTGCTGGCGGTGGTGATGGCGGCGGCGGCGCTGTTCTTGGCCGCCTGCAAGGCCGAGACATTGACGCCGCGCGCCTGCAAGGCGGCGATCTTGGTGGCCAACAGAGTGTCGCGGCTGGAAAAGTCGGCCAGACGGGTGGTCGATCCGGTAATTTCACCGTTCAAGGTGGTGCGCAGATCGCCGACACCGTTGCCGTCGATCAGGTTGCGGGCATCCAAGGTGGCGGTGGCGGCGGCAGCGGCCTTTTGTGCTGCGCTCTGTGCAGCGGCGGCGGCATCGGCGGCGGCGGCTTGGGCGGCGACGATGGTCTGGGCGTCGGCGGCGGCAGCCTGGGCTTGCAGGGACTTGGCCAGATTCAGGGATTCAAACGCCTGGCCGGCATAGGATTGAGCCAGGGCGGCCTGCTTGGCCACTTCCGCCTGAATGCCGACGGCCTGGGCCAGATCGGCCTCGGCCTTGGCCAGCGAGGCGCGGGCGGCCTCGGCGGCGGCGGCCTGCGGGTCGTTACTGTCGTTGTCGAAATCGCCGTCGTTGTCGAGGTCGATTCCCATCTGATCGGGCAGGTCGGCGGCCAGATCGCGCGCCGCCTGGGCGGCGATCACGGCGGCATCCGCATTGGCGATCAGCGTCTGCGCCGCGTCCGAAGCGGCTTTGGCCGCGTTATAGGCGGTTTGGGCGGCGGTGAAGGCGGCCAGGGCCTCGGCGCTGCTGACGCTTTCATCATTGTTGGCATCGACGGCGGCAACGGCGGCGCCGGCGGTCTGCGACTGGGTCCGGGCGGTGGCGACGTAATCAATGCCATCACTGTCGCCGCTGGCGCTGGTCAGCTTGTCGAGCGCGTCCTGGGCGCTGTCCAAGGCAGCGGACATGGCGGTGTCGACCTGACGCTGGGCGGTATACTGGGCGATGGTTTCCGCCGCTTCGGCATTGGACAGGCCGGCGGCGGCGTCGGCCAGAGCCGATTGCGCCGCCACATAGGCGATGGCGGCGTTGGTCGAGGTGGTCTCGGCCAAGGTGGCGCGATCGACGGCGGCATCGGCGGCGGCGCGGGCGTTGGTAGCAGCATCGACGGCGTTGTCATAGGCGGCGATGGCGCTGTCCAACGCATCCTTGTAGGCCAGCACCAGCGGGTCACTGGCGTCGTTGCCGGCCTCGGTCAGGGCGGCATCATAGGTGGCCTGGGCGGCGTTCTTGGCGGCCAGCTGCGAATCGCGGGCGGCATCGGCGGCGGCGGCCTTGATCAGCGGATCGCGGCTGGCGGCGCTGGCAGCGCTGGAATCGGCGGCGGCTTCCTCGTAGCCGGTCTTGGCTGCGGCCAGCGAGGTTTCCGCCTGGGCATAGGCCTCCTTGGCGCCATAGCGGCTGGTGACGGCCAAGCCGGTGCGCCAGCTTTCCGCCGCGGCTTCCAGGTTGGCGGCGGCGGCGGCGATGGCCTTGGCGGCGGCGGCATGGGATTGCGCCAGCCGGTTCTGATCGGCGGCGTCGGCCAGATATTGGGTGGCGCTGGGGTGGCCCTCGGCGGCGCTGGCGGCGGCGTTGAAGGCAGCCTTGGCGGCCAGGGCGGCGGCCTGGCTGCGGGTGGCGGCGGCCTGGGCACCGGCGATGTCGCCATCGTCATAGGCGCTCTGGGCGCTGGCCTTTTCCGCCAGGGCGGTGACCTTGTAGGCGGCGGCCTGGGCGGCATAGGTTTCCGCCTGATCCTCGGCCAGGGCATCGGATTGGGCCTTGGCATCCTCGGCGTTTTTGATGGCCAGGGCTTGATCGGCGGCGGCCTTGGCGGCGGCGGCCTCGGCCTCGGCCTGGGCGGCGGCGGCGGCGGCAAAGGCATCGCTACGGGCGCTGGCGGCTTCGGCGATCTGGGCTGCCTGACTTTTGGCGGCGGTGGCATCGTCTTGGGCCTTGTTCGCCTTGACCGCCTGCAATTCCAGGCTGGCGATGGCGTCCTTGGCCAAGCCGATATTGCCGTTTTGGCTGTCGGCCTGGGTGGAGTTGCTGGCCGGGCGCAGGGCCAGCAGGGCATCGAACTGGGTCTTGGCGGCACTCAGTGCCGCATTGGCGGCGGCAGCCTTGGTGGCCGCGTCGGTGCCGGCACTGGCGGCACTGGTGCTTTGCGCCACCACGGCCGCTTCCTTGGCATCGTGGTTGTCGGCGGTCATTTCCGCCGACCGCGCCTTGGCGGCGACCAGGGCGGCCTTGGCAGCGGTGGCGAAGGAGGCGGCGCTGGTGGCGTTGGTCTGGGCGGTGGTCAGGTATTGCTGAATGGCCGCCAGCCCCTTGGCCGCGGCCTCGACCAGGGCGGCATCGGCCTGGGTGCGGGCGGTGCCGGCGGCGGTGCCGGCCTCGGTGGCGGCGATTCGGGCGGCATCGGCGGCGGCTTCGGCGACCGTGCGGGTGGCGGCGGCATTGGCCAGAGCCAATTGCGCCTGGGCGGCGGCCAGTTTGCTGGCGGCGGTATCGGCGGCAGTTTGGGCGGCGGCGTGGGCGCTGGTGGTGGTGGCGTTATTGAAGGCGGCCTTGGCGGCGGCGGCGTCGACCAGGGCTTGGTCGGCCTGTTGCTTCAACTGGGTGGCATCTTCGACGGCGGCTTCCGCCTTGTCGCGGGCGGCGTCGATACCGGCGGAATCCGCCGTCGCCTTCAGCGCGTTGGCATCGGCCAGGGACAAGGTGTTGGCGGCGACGTCGCGATAGGCCTCGGCGGCGTCGGCGGCGGCGTCGGCGGCGTCGCGGGCGGCGGCGGCGGAGGCCACCGCCTTGACCGCCGCCTGAT
>Ga0209066_10000314_pt1 | contig 72198 bp, 76 predicted proteins | sample All_14_2_FD_187198 | JGI IMG/M metagenome (GOLD analysis project Ga0209066, IMG submission 187198) | Freshwater microbial communities in response to fracking from Pennsylvania, USA - Allegheny Zone_MetaG_DW_15 (SPAdes) (version 2) ...
GCCTGTCAGCCGACTTAGCGGATGCGCTAAGTCCTCCGAGGGCCCGTACGGGAGGTGGGTGCCGCAGCCTGTCAGCCGACTTGGCGGATGTGCTAAGTCCTCCGAGGGACGCGACCGGAGTGTCTGAGAGCGCAGGCGCGGAGCTGGTGGACGCGAGCCTGGGGCGCTATCGGCGATGCGGCGGTGTGGGCCGGCGAGTGGGGCTCGGGCCGGCGAGTGGGGATCGGGCCGGCGTGGCTGAGTGGGCCGGCGAGTGGGGCGCGATCGGGGGAGCGGTCGACGGTGGTCGAGGAGTGCGGCTGATGGTGCCGCGGGCTCGCAGCAGTGCCCCGATCCCGTCACGCCCTGCCTGCTACAGCGGCAGGTCCCAGATGCGCCACGTCTTGTAGCGCTTGCCGCCCATGAACTCGGCGGCCCGGATGATCAGCTCGTTCACCTCGAGCAGGAGCGACACATCCACTGCCTTGTAGCCCTTCTGTACCGCGTACCGGTGCACCTCTTCGTACAGCAGCGCGTCGGCGCCGAGGCGGCGGAATCCCGGCACGATGCCGAAGAAGATGAGCCGCACCCGGGGAATCGAGCGCCGCGTGGCGAACAGCCGCGCGATGCGCGCATAATCGCTATCGCCGTAGAGCTTCCAGCGGGGCTTGGTGGCGTAGTTCGGGTCGGGGAACGCGCCAAGCACGGCGATCGGCTCACCGTCGTAGTACGCGAACCGGCACAACCCCGGGTCGATGATCGGCTTCAGCGCCTCAACGAGTGCCTCCACCTCCCACTCGGTCACCGGCAGGAAGCCCCAGTTCTGCGCCCAGGCCTGGTTGTAGATGTCGATCACGAGCTTAAGGTCCTCATCGAACCGCGACATATCGAGCCCCCGCGTGGTGAGCGTGCCCCGCTCGCGCACGCCCTCGGAGATGTGATGCAACCGCTCGGGAATCGGCGACTTGAGGTCGATCAGGTACGCGTGGTAGTCCATCGCCTTCGCGAAGCCGTACCGTTCGATGAACCCCTGGTAATACGGCGGGTTCCACGTGTGCTCCACGTACACGTCCTGGTCGAAGCCGTCGATCAGGCAGCCCTGGCGCTCATGGGTGATGTTGCAGTACTCACCCGGCCCACGCAGCACCGTCGCGCCCTGCGCGGTGGCCCACTCCCGTGCCGCGTCGAGAAGCGCTCGCGCGACCTCGTAGTCCTCCACACACTCGAAGAACCCGAAGAACGCCACCTTCACGCCGTAGTAGTCGTTGAAGCGGTTGTTCACCACGGCCGAGACACGCCCCGCGGCCTTGTCCCCCTTGTACGCCATGAAGTGCGTGGCCACCGACGACAGGTGATACGGGTGCTGTGGCGTGAGCAGCCCCTTCATGCCGAGGAGCCGGTTGCCGAGGAGGTCGGCGTCGAACTGCGGGCACCAATACTGATTGCCCTCGTACAGGTCCCAGTGGAAAGCGACGAACTCCTTCATCCGCGGGTCGCCGAGCGGGACCTCCACGATCCGGACATCGCCTGCCACGTCGTTCATCGTTCCTCCTTCGTGAGCGTCGCGAACGAGCGTAGCACTGCGCTGGGTGCTGGTACACTGGTTGGACGGCACCGGAAAGCGAGTGAGGCGAGTGAGCGGACTCATCGGTCGTACAGGGATGCGCACGGCGGTCGCGGCCGCCCGCATCATTCCCCGACCGCTCGCCACCAGGACCCTCTCCTTCGCCTCCACGCGCGTTGCGCATAGCCGCACCTCGGCCCTCGCGCACGCCGCGCGCGTCAACCAGTACGTCGTGTCGGGCGGCACCCTCACCGGAGATGCCCTCGAAGCCGCCGTTCGCGAGAACCTTCGGCACATGGCCCTCTTCCTCTACGAGTTCTATCGCGTCCTCGGCAACATCCCCGCCGAAGACGCCATCGTGCTGCGCGACGACACGTTCAACGCGTTCGTCGAGCGCGAGCGCACCGAAGGCCCGTTCGTCTACGTGGGCATCCATCACGGCAACTTCGATCTCGTGGGCCGCGCGCTCGGCCGTGCCGGCTGGCGCATGCAGACGCTCTCGGTGCCGGACCCCTCCGGCAGCTACCAGTGGCAGAACGAGGTGCGCGAGCAGGCCGGTTTCGAGGTCACGCCCGTCTCGGCGGCGTCGCTCAAGGAGGCGGCGCGCCGACTGCAGGCCGGTCGCTCCGTCCTCACCGGCGCCGATCGCCCCATGCCCGAGCCGGACAAGGCCGAGCCGAGCTTCTTCGGCCATCCCGCGCCGCTGCCGCTGCTCCACGTGCGTCTGGCGATGCGGGCCGGCGTGCCTGTGGTGGCGATGAGCGGGCGTCGCACGCCCGAGGGCATGTACCGGCTGCTCGCGAGCGAGCCGGTGCCGATGATCGGGGGCCGTCCCACGCCGGACGTGCTGCGCGCCAACGCCGAGGCCGTGCTCGTGGAGCCCGAGCGCTGGCTCGCCGAGACGCCCGAGCAGTGGTCGATGCCGCATGTGGTGTGGCCGGGTGTGCACGTGCCCGGCTGAGGCCGGTCCGCGCCCACCCGAAGCGCCTCCGGGCGCCGGTAGGCGCGTGAGCGCCGCCCGCACCACCCGCACCCCGCGTACGCAGGCACGAATCGCCGACAAGGAGACAACAGATGGCCGAGGCCAACGACATCAAGAAGCACACCCGCGTGAACCAGACGCTGCTCGGACCGCTCGAGCGCCCCGCGCTGCAGTGGATGGCCGCACGCGCGCCCGGCTGGGTCACCCCCGACTTCCTCACCGGCCTGGGCGTGGTGGGCTCGATCATGTGTTTCGCGGGCTACTGGCTGTCGGGCCAGAGCGTCTGGTGGCTGCTCCTTGCCTCCGCGGGCTTCTTCGTGAACTGGGTGGGCGACAGCCTCGACGGCACGCTCGCGCGCTACCGCAAGATCGAGCGCCCGCGGTTCGGCTTCTACATCGACCACACCGTCGACGCCGTCACCGAGTTCCTCACCATCATCGGCATCGGCATGTCGCCGTTCCTGCGGCTCGACATCGCGGCGTTCGCGATGATCGGCTACCTGCTGATGTCGGTGCACGTGTACATCCGCACGGCGGTCGACGGCGTCTTCAAGATCAGCTTCGGCACCCTCGGCCCCACCGAGATGCGTGCGATCATCGTGGCCGTGAACATCGCGATCATGGCCGCCGAAGGGTGGTTCCTCACGCCGCTCGTGAGCGGCGCCCCGCTGCTCGGTGACCTGCTCCCGTTCGACATCATCGGCATCGTGCTTGCCGTTGCGCTTTCAGGGGTATTCCTGGTGACGTCGTGGCAGTACGCGGTGAAGCTGGCCGAGATCGGGGAGTAGCCGCGGCCCTGATGCGCGTCCTGCGCTTGAAGAGGTGATCTGTGATGTCGTGGTTCGGTCCCAGGCGGATCGGTCTCGCGCTGGGCAGCGGGGCCGCTCGCGGCCTGGCGCACATCGGCGTGCTCAAGGTGCTCGAGGACGAGGGGCTCCGGCCCGACGCGATCGCCGGTACGAGCATGGGTGCGCTCATCGGCGCCTTCTATGCGGCCGGTATCTCCGTTGACGAGATGGAGCGCATCGCGCTCGAGTTCGACGTGCGCGAGGTCACGGGCGTGAGCGAGATGGCGCTCACCAAGGGCGCCGTGTTCTCGGGCGCGAAGGTGCAGGCGTACCTGCGCCGGTACCTGCCGGCCACGTTCGAGGAGCTGCGCATGCCCTTCGGCTGCGTGGCCACCGACCTCACGCGCAACGTGCCGGTGCGGTTCACCGAGGGCGACCTCATCGCGGCCGTGCGTGCGAGCGTGTCGGTGCCCCTGGCCTTTCTGCCGGTCCGCATGGACGACATGCTGCTGGTGGACGGCTACGTCTGCGACCCGGTGCCCGTGGGGCTCGCGCGCCGCCTCGGCGGACAGACGGTCGTGGGCGTGGAGGTCTGCGGGACGGGCACCGTGGGGCCGCTGCCACCGGCGGGTGAGGTGGGCGCGGTGAAGCTCAGGGGCATCGCCGAAGGAGTGCGCACTGGCAGCGTGGAGCGCGGCACCGGCGGGATGGACGTCATGATCGCTGTCTCGGAGGCGTTCGAGGGGCGGCTCGCGGCGCAGGCGCTCAGGTACGCCGACGTGGTGGTCTCGCCCGAGGTGCACGCGCTCACCGGCTTCGACTACGGGCAGACCGCCTTTGCGATAGCCGCGGGCGAGGAGGCCATGGCCGCGGCGGTGCCGCGGTTGCGGCGCAAGGCGCGGCGCCCGGCGCCGGTGGGATAGGGTCGCGGCGCCCGATGGGCGTGGCCTGGTAGAATGCCGGTGACCCACGTCAGCGCGGGTCGCTCAGTGCGCCGCGCACGTACCTAACGGGCCGCGCAGCAGTCGCCACGCAAAGGAGCATCCGTGCAGCTTTCGAAGACCGCCCGCACCACGCTGATCGCACTCATCCCGCTCGCAGTCGTGGGCTGCGTGATCGCCATCCTGAGCATTCCCCCCGACGCGCGGCTGGGGAAGATGGTGCGCTTCGTGATGTTCCACGGGGCGGCCACGTGGGTGAACATGGGCACGTTCACGCTCGCCGGCCTGTTCGGGCTCGCGTTCATCTTCGGCATCAAGGGCGCGCAGCCGTGGAACGAGGCGTTCCGCTGGTTCTCGCTGCCGCTGTGGGTCGTGAACACGATCCTCGGCATCGTGTCGATGAAGGTCCTGTGGGGCGGCATCCTCTGGGACGAGCCGCGGCTGCTCATGACCTTCGGCATCCTGGCGGCCTCGGTCATCACGCTCGCCCTGCAGCTGATCTTCGACCACCCCAAGATCCCCGCAGCGCTCGACGCGCTGCTCGCCGGCACGCTGTGGTACCTCGTGCTCGTGCTGCCCAACCTCTTCCACCCCGACAGCCCGGTGTTCAGTTCCGGCGACCCGGCGTTCATCAACGGCTTCTTCGGCATGGTGGGCACGATCGCGATCGTGGCGCTTGCCGTGGTCACGCTCGTCGCCGGTCGCGGACGTCGTGATGGCGGCGAGGCCGAGGGTGCGCCGGTACCGTCCACGCCCCTGGAGCCGGTGCTCGTGGGTGCCGCTGAGGCGCGCGAGGCCGAGTAGGGACCGCGTGCCGAGCGCCGCACGGCCGTGCGGCGCGTGACGGCTGACGCGATCGCGGTCTACCCCTTGAGCACGCCCAGCTCGCGACCGACCCTACCGAACGTCTCGAGCACGAACTCCATCTGCGCATCGGTATGCGTGGCCATGTAGCTCGTGCGCAGCAGCGCGCGGCCCGCAGGCACCGCCGGCGGGCGCACCGGGTTCACGAACACGCCCTCTTCGAGCAGCCTGCGCCAGAACTCGAACACGAGCATCTCGTCGCCGAGGATGATCGGGATCACGGGCGTCTCGCTCGTGCCGGTGTCGAACCCGAGCTCGCGGTAGCCCGCCTGCATCCGGTTCACGACCTCCCAGAGCCGCTCGCGGTGCTGTGGCTCGCTTTCCATCACGTCGAGCGCGCCGAGGCACGCCCCCACGCTGGGGGGCGCCATGGCCGCCGAGAAGATGAACGGGCGCGAGTTGTGCTTGATGTAGTCGATCACGCGCTCGTCGCCCGCGATGAATCCGCCGAGTGAGGCGAAGCTCTTCGAGAACGTGCCCATGATGAGGTCGGCCCGGTCCGTGACGCCGAAGTGCGCGGCGGTGCCGTTGCCCACCGGGCCGAGCACGCCCGAGGCGTGCGCGTCGTCCACCATCAGCCGGGCGCCGTACTCGGCGAGCACCGGGAGCATCTCGGGCAACGGGGCGATGTCGCCCTCCATCGAGAACACGCCGTCGACCACCACGAGGATGCCGCCGTGGCCGTTGCCGTTGGTCGACGCGCGCTCGAGCGCCGCGCGCAGCGCCTCGATGTCGTTGTGGTCGAACCGTTCCACCTTGGCGTAACTGAGCTTGCACCCGTCGTAGATGCTCGCGTGGTCGTCCTTGTCGATGACCACCGTGTCGTGCCGGCCGGCGATCGCCGAGATGGTGCCGATGTTCGCGCCAAAGCCGGTGGAGAACACCAGCGCGCGCTCCTTGCCCACGAACCGGGCGAGACGCTCCTCGAGCTCCTCGTGGATGTCCAGGTTGCCGTTGAGCAGACGCGACCCCGTGCACGACGTGCCGTACTTCTCAAGCGCCTCGGCGGCGCGCTCGCGCACGTGGGGGTGGGTGGTGAGGCCGAGGTAGTTGTTGGAGCCCAGCATCACGAGCTCGCGGCCGTCCACGAAGACGCTCGAGTCGGACTCGGATTCGATCACCCGGAAGTAGGGGTAGTAGCCCGACTCGCGGGCCGCGCGGGCCTCCGTGTAGTCCACTGCCTTCTGGAAGATGTCCATCGGTGTCCTCACACTCGGGGTGCCGCCCACCCTGGCAGCATCTCCCTATTGTAGCCGTTCGGCGCGAAACGCTCCGCCCGGTGCAACGCTTCCCCGGTGGCCCCATCGGGTCTATGATGACCGGGACAACCGAAGACGGCGTAGGTGCCCGGGGGACCGGGAGAATAGGGAAGCCGGTGTGATTCCGGCGCGGACCCGCCACTGTGAAGAGGCCTTGAGCCTTGAAGCCAGGAGACCTGCCTACACCGTGCGACGCGGCCTTCGTGGTACGAGGCATGATCGCAGCGCTCGAGCCAGCGCTTCGAGACCGAGACCTCGAACACGGAGACCCCGCCATATGGGCGCGGGTCTCTTTCTGTTCGAGGCGCGTCAGTACTTCGGCCGAAGTGCAGGCATGAGAGGCTAGGAGGAACCATGGCACGACAGGTCCGGATCACCGCGCTGCTGCTTGCGGCCGCGCTCGCCCTCGGGGCGCTCGCGGGGTGCGCGAGCGAGCCCGCCGCCGAACCGGCGGCCGAGGCGCCCGGGGCGGCCTTCCCGGTCACCATCACCGACGACGCTGGCCGGGAGGTCACGATCGCCGCGAAGCCCGGGCGCATCGTGAGCCTCGCCCCCGCCAACACCGAGATCGTGGCCGAGCTCGGCGCGCTCGACCGGCTGGTGGGCGTCACCACCTTCTGCGACTACCCGCCCGAGGTGGCCGACATCGAGAAGGTCGGCGACTTCGTCGGCCCTAACCTCGAGGCCATCGCGGCGCTCGACCCCGACGTGGTGCTGCTCACGACCGGCGTGCAGGCCGAGGCGATCGCGCAGCTCGAGGCGCTCGGCGCATCGGTGGTGGCGATCGACCCGCAGTCGCTCGACGAGGTGTACGCGGCCATCGAGACCGTGGGCGCCGTGATCGGCGAGACGGAGGCCGCGGCGGAGACCGTCGCCTCGATGCGGCTCCAGGTGGAGGACATCGGCGAGCTCGTGGAGGGCGCTCCGGTCCGCTGCTTCCTCGAGATCGCGCAGGACCCGCTCTTCACCGCGGGTGCCGGCACGCTGCTGAACGACCTCATCGAGCACGCGGGCGGCGAGAACGTGGTCACCGAGGCGGGATATGTGGCGTACTCGGTGGAACAGCTCGTGCAGGCCGACCCCGACGTCTACCTTGCCACGATGGGCTCGATGAGCACGCCGAGCGACATCTCGGGCCGTCCCGGCCTCGGCGAGATCGCGGCCGTTGCGAACGACCGTGTGTACCTGCTCGACGACAACCTGGTGAGCCGTCCCGGTCCGCGTGTGGCCGACGGCATCCGCCAGATCGCCGAGGCGCTCCATCCCGAAGCGTTCGGCAAGTAGCATGACGCCCGCTCCCGGCAGATCGCGTACGGTCCTCGTGCTCTCGGGGCTCGCCGTGACGCTTGTGCTCGCGATCATCGCGGGTGTGGCGTTCGGGGCCGTGCCGATCTCGCCGGGAGAGGTCGTCAGCGCGATCGCGCACGCTCTCGGCGGCGGGGAGCGCACGCTTGCCGATGCCGTGGTGCTCGACCTGCGGTTGCCGCGCGTGCTGCTCGCGGCGCTCGTGGGCGCGGCTCTTGCGCTCGCCGGTGTGCTCTACCAGGCGCTGTTCCGCAACCCGCTCGCCGACCCGTACATCCTCGGCGTCTCCTCGGGGGCGGGCCTCGGCGCCACCGTGGCGATGATGGCGCTTGGCACGAGCTACATGATGCGTGCGATCGGCGTGCCGGTGGGCGCGTTCCTGGGCGCCGGCCTCACGATGGTGCTGGTGGTGCGGCTGGCATCGCGTCGCGGCAGACTCGACCCGACCTCGCTCTTGCTGGCGGGCATGGCGGTCTCGTACATCCTCTCGGCGCTCACATCGTTCCTGCTCGTGCTCGATCGCGAGCAGATGTCGAGCGTGGTCTTCTGGATGATGGGCGGTCTGCAGAACCGCTCGTGGGAGCACGTCGCGTCGCTCGGCGTGATGCTCGCGATCGGGTCGATCGCGCCGGCGCTCTACCACCGCGAGCTCGACCTGATGCTGCTCGGCGACGAGCGCGCGGGGCAGCTCGGCGTATCGGTGGAGCGGTTCAAGATGCTCGCGCTCGCCTCGGCCTCGCTCGTGGTGGCCGGGGCGGTGTCGGTCTCGGGGCTGATCGGCTTCATCGGTCTCATGACGCCCCACATGGTGCGCCTGGCGCTCGGCCCCCGGCATCGGTTGCTGATGCCGGCCTCGGTACTCGCCGGCGCGATCGTGCTCGTGGTGGCCGACCTGCTTGCGCGTATCGTGCTCGCTCCGGTGGAGATCCCGGTAGGTATCGTCACCGCGCTCGCCGGCGGGCCGTTCTTCCTGTGGATCCTGCTGCGGAAGGAGCGCACGCGATGAGCGCGTCCGACCGTCACGATGCGGCCGTCGCTTCTGCCGGGGCCACCGGTGCCGCGCCCGGTGCGCTCGAGTACGTCCGCGCTTCGATCGGGTACGGCGCGCGCATCATCGTGCGTGACGCCAGCTTCACCGTCGCGCCTGGCGAGTTCGTGGGACTCGTGGGCCCCAACGGCGCCGGCAAGTCCACGCTCCTGCGGGCGATGACCGGCGGGGCGTCCGTGAGCTCGGGCGACATCACCTTCGGCGGTGTCTCGCTCGTGCGCATGCCTGAGCGCGAGCGGGCCCGCATCGTGGGCGTGGTGCCGCAGACGCAACTCGCCACCTTCTCCTTCACGGCACGCGCGTACGTGGAGATGGGGCGCCACGCGCACCTCGGCAGACTCGCCACACCCGCCGCGGCCGACGCGGCGATCGTTGACGAGGTGATGGAGCTCACCGACACGGCGCGCCTGGCCGCCGAGCCCGTGGACGAGCTCTCCGGCGGCGACCTGCAGCGCCTCACGCTCGCGCAGGCGCTCGCCCAGCAGCCGCGCGTGCTGCTGCTCGACGAGCCCACGAGCCACCTCGACCTCAACCACGCGCTGCAGGTCCTCGAGCTCGTGCGCTCACTTGCCGACGGTGGGCTCACGGTGGTGGGCGTCTTCCACGACCTCGGCCTCGCCGCGCGCTATGCAGACCGCATAAGCATCGTGGCCGACGGTGGGGTCACGTCGCCGGCGCCGCCTGCGAGCGCGCTTGATGCCCGGGTGGTCTCCGACGTCTTCGGCGTGCGCGCCGTCGTGCGCACCGACCCTGTGACGGGCAGCGTGGCTGTCACGCCGATCGTGCGAGGAGCCGACCTCGCGCCGGCGGTGAGTGGTCCACGGATCGGTCTGGTGTGCGGCTCCGGAGCGGGCGCCGGGCTCATGCGGCGGCTCGCGCGTGCGGGACACCCGCTCTACGCCGGTGCGCTCAACCGCGGCGACATCGATCACGCTGTGGCCGAAGCGGTGGGCGCAGGAATGGCGGAACTGCCCGCGTTCGGCGAGGTGGACGATATCGTCGCGGCCGACGTGCGCGCCGGGTATGCCGCGTGCGCGTGTGTGGTCGTGTGCGAGACGCCCTTTGGCAGCGCGAACCTGCCCAACCTGCAGGCGGCGCTCGACTCCGGCCGTCCGCTGGTCCTCGTCGGCGAGATGGACGATCAACGAGACTACGCTCATGGCCGTGCACACGCTCTATGGGAGCGGGCGCTCGAACGGGGTGCTCAGCGGGTAGACTCGGAGACAGACGTACCCGGCGCCCTGGGGCGCTGCAGCGGAGTGGAGGCGTGATGGCGGAGCGCGAGCGCGGTCTCATCCAGGTGTATACCGGCGACGGCAAAGGCAAGACGACCGCCTCGGTGGGCCTTGCGGTGCGCGCCGTGGGGTCCGGCCTCAAGGTCGCGTTCATCCAGTTCGTGAAGGGCGGCGCCCGCTCGGGCGAGCTGGCGATGCTCGAGAAGCTCGGCGTCCGCGTCGAGCGTCCCGCCGAGCGCTCAACGGGGCTCCTCGGCTCGGGCATCCACGACGATGACCGCGCCGCCGCCGACGCCGCGTGGGCGCTCGCCAAGGACGTGCTTGCGGGCGGAGAGTACGACCTGGTGGTCATGGACGAGCTCAACGTCGCGATGCACTACGACCTCGTGGAGACCGACGACGTGCTCGCGGTGCTCGACGCGCGTCCGCCCGCGATGGAGGTCGTGATCACCGGAAGGGGAGCGCCCGAGGCGATCGTGGAGCGAGCCGACCTGGTGACCGAGATGACGCTCGTGAAACACCCGTTCGATCGCGGCGTCCCCGCGCGCAAGGGCATCGAGTACTAGATCGAGCAGCCGGCGATCTCGCCTCGGGCCACCGTGTCGAGCGTGACCGCTCGATGCGCGGCGAGCGACCGAACCAGCGCGCCGCGCGCCGTCTCGGGCGTGTTGTTCTGCTCCGAGATGTGGAGCGCGAACACCTGCGACAGTCCCCGCCAGCCGGCCGAGCGGAGCGCCGCGGCCGCGGCCTCATTGGAGAGGTGACCGGTGTCGCCCGAGATCCGGCGCTTGAGGAACGGCGGGTAGGGGCCGGTGTCGAGCATGCGCGGGTCGTGGTTCGTCTCGATGCCGATCACGTGCGCGCCCGCGAGCGCTTCGAGCGCCTCGGATGTGACCACGCCGGTGTCGGTGGCTATCGCGATCCGGTGGCCCCGGCGGCTCTCGAAGCTATAGCCGCACGACTCGGCGGCGTCATGCGCGGTGGGGAATGCGGTGATGCGCATGCCGGCCAGTGAGATGCGCTCGCGGCGGCCGATCCGCGCCATCTCCGGCACGTCGGCGAGCACGCCCGAGAGCGCCTGCAGCGTGCCCGCGGTGCCGATCACCGGGACCCCGAGCTTGCGGGCGAGCACCCGGACGCCGCGCACGTGGTCAGAGTGCTCGTGCGTGAGCAGGATCGCCTCCACCCGGGCATCGAGCACGCTCGCGGCGGTGATGCGCCGCAGCGTCTCACGGGCCGAGATGCCGGCGTCGAGCAGCACGGCCCGGCCTCCCGACTCGATGAGTGCCGCGTTGCCGGAAGAGCCGGATGCGAGGATGATCAGGCGCATGGCGCCACCGATGTGTGGTGTGATGACATGGTGGCGATTGTATCGCGTGTGGATGACATTGCGGGGAATACACTAGGGATACGACACAGCCGTGGTGGGTTCGCGGCACGGAAGGAGTGCGCTGATGGCAGGCAGTCGCTGGTCGCTACGCAACATCTACCTGTACGTGGTGTGCCTGATCACGCTCATCATGGTGATCGTGGGTGCGGCAACCGCCGTGCGGGCCGTTGTGGACCTGGTCTACCCGGACCCGGGTTACTACATGGAGCGTCCGCTCGACGAGGACGGCAAGCCGCTGTACTCGGATGAGGAGTGGGAGCGTCAGCAGCAGGTCCAGCAGGACTCCACGCTCAGGTACGCGGTGTTGTCGCTTGTGGGCAGTCTGTCCTACGTGTTCATCGCCGGACCGATCTACATCTACCACTGGCGCAAGATCGAGAGCGAGAAGGACGTCCGTTCCGAGCCCGCCGTACCGGCCACTACGTAGACCGAAGGATGAATGCTGTGAACGACGCTCGATGGTCACTCCGCAACATCTACCTGTACCTCGTGTGCCTGATCACGCTCATCATGGTGATCGTCGGCGCCGCTGGCACGGTGCGCACCGCGGTCGAGTTCATCTATCCCGATCCGGGCGCGTACTTCGACCCGTACATGAAGGTGAAGGGCGAGTCGGGTCTCACCGAAGCCGAGTTCGAGGAGCAGCAGCGTCTGCAGCAGGCCCAGCAGCAGCGGCAGGCCGTGCTCAACCTCGTCGGCAACATCGCGCTGGTGGTGATCGCCGGGCCGCTGTACGTGTACCACTGGCGCAAGATCGAGCTTGAGCTCGACGAGGCCGAAGACGCCAGCCGCGGTCAGGTATCCTGATAGCGACACCCTCACGAATCGGAGGCAGCGATGACAGTCATGCTCTACGCGCTCTCAACGTGCCCGTACTGCCGAATGACCAAGAAGTACCTGGATGAGAACGACGTGGAGTACGACGTCATCGATGTCGACCTGCTCGAGGGCGATGAGCGCACGGTCGTGGTCGCCGACGTGAAGAACCTCTCAGGTGGCACGTCCTTCCCCGTGCTGGTGGTGGGCGAGGAGGTCATCGTCGGCTTCAACAAGGCGGCCATGAAGGAGCATCTGGGCCTGTGAGCGCGGCGCAGGACCGGCCTGTGCGCAGGCGCTTCGCTCCGGGCACCACGATCGCGGACCTCAAGGCGTACATGGAGCCGTTCGCGGCCAGCCTCGGCTACAAGTTCAACACCGAGGAATGGTTCGTGGATGAGGTTCTGGACTCGGAGATCGGGATCCTCGAAGCCACGGGCGACGTGTACTGCCCGTGTCGCGTGCGCACGGGCGACCCGAAGGAAGACGCCGCGATCGTGTGCCCGTGCATACCGTTCCACAACGTGCAGTTCGCGGCCATGCGCAAGTGCTGGTGCGGGCTGTTCATCCTGAACGACGTCGAGGATGGCGCCGATCTGCTCGGCGTGATCGATGAGCCCGAGAAGGGCGCCGAGGTCGAGGTGCCGGTCTGCCGGGTGGACGATCTGCCCCCGGGCTCCGTGCGGCACGTGAAGGTGGGGAAGCGCGACATCGCGCTTGCGCGCGTCGGCGACGACTTCTTCGCGCTCTCGAACGTGTGCCTTCACGCGTTCGGCCCGCTGTCCGGCGGCGTGCTCGACGGTCACACCGTGGTGTGTCCGTGGCACGGATGGCGGTACGACGTGCGGACCGGGGCGACCGACCACCCCGGCGCCGACGTGAAGACCTATCCCGTGGTGGTGCGCGCAGGCCTCGTACTTGTCGTGACGACAGTGTAAGATTCGTTCAGCCGTCCGGGTAGCGTACAAGGGGCTCGCGATCCGACGGCGAATACCATGTGGCAGCGTGGTCGTTTCGAGGGGGAACATGGATTCGTGCGCTTGCCGCTCGCGCAGGCATGTACTCACGGCATGCGTGATGGCGGCCTTCGCCATACTCGTGTGTGTGAGCGCGGTCGTTCTCGCCACGGGCGAGGCGTACGGCTACCCTGAGCCTGGACCTGCGGGGGCCGACTGCTCGTACGCGTGTCATCAGTCGGGCGACTGTGTGTCGTGCCACGCGATCTACCCCGTGGACTCGACCTGGTATTCGGCAAATCCGGATGACTGGTTCAGTGGCCCCCACGGCTCCTACACGGCGAGCAGCAAGAAGTGCGCGACCTGCCACTCGGTGCACAAATCGCCTGCTGATTCGATCCTCCTGTTGCCGGCGGCAACCATCGTCGAGTCCTGTGAGACGTGCCATGACGGCACCGGCGGATACGGTGTATACGGTGCCATCTACGCGCGGACCGGCATCGATCCGAGGGTGGATGTCGATGTCAGTGGAAGTCACCGCGTCGGTGTGACGAGCACGACCCCTGGTGGCAGCCCGATGACGGGCGGTTCACTTGACCGGGCGTTCCGCGGTCCGGACGCGAATCTGATATGCAGTGACTGCCACTCCGTTCACGGATCAGATGTCGTCAATCCGTTCGTTGGGGACCGCCGGAGGGTGCGTGCTCCCTCCCCGAGCATCTACAGCTCGAAGCTTCTCCGGCGCACTCCCGGAGACTCCACTGTCACGGTTGACGACTACGGGTCGGACTGGTGTCTCGGGTGTCACGAGGGCCGAGTGTCGAGCGGCACTCTGCATAACCACCCGGTGGAGTCCGCCGACTCCGAGTGGCACGACCCTGCCGACCCGCTGTGGGTGTACGGGAACCTCCCGATTCTGAGCTCGGACGCCCTGGTCACCACCACGGTGCTCTCGGGGCTTGGGGGCATCGTGAAGACGGACAGCCCATTCTTCATGCACGCACCCAACCCCCCGTACGCTTCCGAGAACCGGGGCTACCTGATGCCATATCCACGTACGGCGGATCAGAGCGGGCATGCACCCATCTGCCAGCAGTGTCATGAGGACACCCGGTCCGTCGGCAGTCTCGTGGAGGTGAGCCCCGGCGTGTACGGGGGTGACGCCGCCGATGCCAAGATCGCCATCAACAGCGCTGACGGGTTCGTGAGCACCGACAACCCCCTCTTCCAGAACTTCCCTCACGAGACTCTGAATGATCGCATGCTCGTGGAGCAGGACGACGATCTCTGTCTCAACTGCCATCCGATAGCACAGCTCCCGTAGCCATTGCGCCCGGCGACCGGTGCGCCTGATCGAAGGGGTACCGCGCGCATTCTGCGCCCGGCGACCCGGGCGCCGCAGGATAGGGTCGAGCGCGAGTTCCGCAGTGAATGATGAGCCGCCCATCGGGCGGCTCATCATTCGGCACGAGGACTGTCTGAGCGAGCGACCCCTATCCTGCGGCGCTATCGCCCTTGTCCTTGAACAGCTCCGCAACTCCTCCGATGCTGCCCAGGATCCCGGACACCTCCATCGGCAGGAAGACCTTGTTGGCAGAGCCGTTGGCGATCGACTTGAGCGCCTCGAGGTAGCGGATGGCGATCAGATCGTTGGTAGGATCGCCCTCGTGGATCGCGCTGAACACGCTCTTGATGGCGAGCGCCTCACCCTCGGCAACCGTCAGCTTCTGGAACTTGTCGGCCTCGGCCACGCGCTTGATCGCCTCGGCCTTGCCCTCGGACTCGAGGATCGCCGACTGCTTGGAGCCCTCGGCACGCGTGATAGCGGCCTGCTTGTCACCGTCGGCCTCGAGGATCACGGCCCGGCGTGTGCGCTCGGCCTTCATCTGCCGGTGCATCGCCTCGGTGACGTCCATCGGCGGCTCGATGCGCTGCAGCTCTACGCGCACGATGCGCACGCCCCACTTGTCGGTGGCGTCGTCGAGGATCTGGCGCAGCGCCGCGTTGATCTGCTCGCGGCTGGTGAGCGACTCGTCGAGTTGCATCTCTCCGATGACGTTACGCAGGTTGGTCTGGGCGAGCTTGGTGGCCGCCAGGTAGAAGTTCGCCACGTTGTAGACGAGCTTCACAGGGTCGGTGGCCTCGTAGTACACCACGGCATCGACGGTGACCACGACGTTGTCCTTGGTGATGACCTCTTGTGGCGGGACGTCCACGACGTTCTCACGCATGTCGACCTTGGTCATCTTGTCGATGACCGGGATGATCACGTGGAGGCCCGAGTCGGCCGTACGCTGGTACTTGCCGAGCCGCTCCACGAGCCCCTTCTCGTACGGGCGCACGATGCGGATGCCTGTCAGCGCCCAGATGAAGAGCACCGACAGGACGATCAGGCCGAAGAAGAGCACGAATACGATGGCGCCTTCCATGGTCACTCCTTTGCTTCTGCAGTGTCATCTGCGGGACTGACGATGAGGTGCGTGCCGCTGATGCGCTCGACGATGACCCGCGACCCCACGGCGATGTGCTCGCTGCCGCTGGCATCGGCCCGCCACTCCTCGCGTTGGATACGCACGCGCCCGCTACCGTCACCGGGCTCCACCTCTTCGATGACGACGCCCTGCTTGCCGATGAGGCGGTCCACGCCGACCTTCTCCGGCGGCTCGTGTGTCACGCGATCAGCGAATCGGCGAAGGCTCAGGAGCAGGACCGCCGAGACGGCGAGGAACGTCAGCCACTGCCAGACGAGCGGTGCGTCGATGAACGCGAGTCCGGCTGCAACGGCGGCTCCCAGTCCGAACGGCAACATGAAGAATCCGGCCGTGAATATCTCCGCCACGATGAGTATCGCGGCCAGCCCCAGCCACACCCAGAACCACATCTCCATGCACGACTCCCCTCGAGATCTTGGCGTTCTTATGAGGATACCCGACCCGGATGAAGCGGAACCGCCCGGAAGCGGACTTCCGGGCGGTTCCGTGAGGGTTTCCCAGGATGGATCTAGTTGGCGTGTTCCTCGACCTCATCGCCCAGGGGGGAGAGGCCACGCTCCGAGGCGACGGTCTCGAGCGGGATCATCACGATCTCCTCGACCTCGGGGACAGCGAGGACCTTGACCTGCTTCTCGAAGGTGACCGGGATGTACCCGTGACACTCCTTGCAGGTGTGGACGCGGTGACCGGGATCCTGCTCGTCGTACAGGTACTCGAGCTTGTCATGTGTACGCTGGCCGCACCGCGCGCAGCGGACTCGAGCGAACTCCCACTGCGTACGGCAGGTGGGGCAGCTCAGCCAGCGCCGGCCGCCCTGCAGGTCGCCCTCGTCGCGCACGACACCGGAAGAGGCCGGCGTCCCGCACACCGGGCACAGTCCTGAGTCCCACTGCTGCCAGTCGAACTTGCCCGCGGCCTTCACTGCGGCGGCCGCGGGTTCTCGCAGGAACGGCGTGGCGGCCTCCGTCAGGACGAACATCAGGAGCGGCTCGTTCAGGCGGTCGTCGGCGACGGCCCCGGCGATCCGCGTGACGAACGCATCCATGCCGGTGAGCATCGATGCGAGCGACTCATCGCTGACCGCGCTGGCGATATCGACCTCGGCGAGTGCAGCCGATTGCTCATCGGGCAGTCCGGCCTTCTCGGCCATGAGCGCCGCCACTTGACGCACGGCCGCCTGGTAGGGCTCGAGTGGGATGGTGGGCCCCACGAGTGAGAACAGCGTGCGGGTCTGCAGCAGGGCCTTCTCGGTGTCCTCGGCCGACGCGGCCTCATACGGTGATGCGCCTTGCGCGATGTCGTCCTGTGCGTCCCACAGGGCCTCGAAGAAGCGGAGCTGCTGCTCAAGGTCGGGGCGGGTGGAGATGTAGTGCTCGATCGCCTTCGTTCGGGCGGTGTTGCTCATGGAACCTCCAATGATGTTCGTGCGCTCCCTTACCCACGCCCACTCGTCTGCGGGGACCGATTTGTATCTGCCGGATACAGCCCTGCGAGGGTACAATGGCGAGTAGGTCCAACCATGCTAGTTTACACGTACGCGAGGGGTGATGGGACATGAGGGTGAGGCCGACTGCCGTTCTCATGACCGTCGCCATGATTGCGGCGCTGATTCTTGGTGGCTGCAGCACTGGCGCGGGTACGTCCGGCGGCGCTGATGACGAGTACGGCGAGCAGAACGGGCTCGAGGTCGGCACCGTCGCGCCGGACTTCCGCCTGAAGAACCACGAGCAGCAGACGGTGGCGCTCTCGGACTACAAGGGCGTCAAGAACGTGGTCCTGGTGTTCTATCCGGCCGACTTCACCCCGGTTTGAGAAGGTGAGCTGTCCGGGTACCGTGACAACTACGAGTTCTTGCAGGAGCGCGACACCGAGGTCTTCGGCATCAGCGCGGACGCGTGGGCATCGCATGCCGAGTTCCGCAAGCAGCTCGAGCTCCCCTTCGACCTGCTGTCCGACTGGGACCGCACCGTGATGCCCGCGTACGGCGCGTTCAGCGTGCGTACCAAGATCGCCAACAGGTGGAGCTTCCTGATCGACAAGGACGGCGTGATCCGCTACACGCAGCACACGGGGCTCAACGAGCCACGTGATGTGGAGGCGATGAAGGCCGAGGTCGAGAAGTTGTACCAGGAGCAGACAGGGCAGTAGGCCGCAGGACGCCGCGTTGACGGCGTGACAGGAGGGTGTCATGAAGCGAACGGTGACCATTGTGCTAGCGCTGGCCCTCTCGGCGACGCTGCTCGCCGGCCTGGCCGGCTGTGGTGGAGCGTCGAGCGATGAGAAGGTGCCTCTGCATTTCATCCAGTTCTTCGATCCTGACTGTCCGTTCTGCAAGCAGATGAAGCCGACGATCGAGAAGCTGCAGGAGGACTACGAGTCGAAGATCTACAAGTTCGAGATCATCGACGTCTCGACCGAAGAGGGACTCCGTCAGGCTGACGAGTTCGGTGTGTTCATCACTCCGACCTTCGTGCTGCTCGACGCTGACGGCAACGAGCTGGATCGACTTGCGGGCGCGGCCACTGAAGAGAACATGGTGAAGTTCATCGAGCGCGGTATGGACGACGCCGCCGGAACCGCCAGCGGCCCGCGTGATGAGATCCCAACGACCGGCGGTACCGAAGCCGGCGAGTAACACTCGCGGACCTCACACTGCATCGGACGCATGCAAGAGGCGGCCCCCACGGGCCGCCTCTTCGTGTGCCTGGGCACGGGGGTGGAGCCGTAGTCCGGCGTGGCCCGTGCCGAAGGGGAGCGTCGACAGGTGCGGCGCGGGTGCGGATGCGCGCATGTGGAAGGGCCGGATCCCAGTGGGATCCGGCCCTTCTTGCGTGCCAGACAACGAGCGGAGGCTACTCCGCGATCACGTTGTCGCCCTTCTTGAGCTCTTCCTTGGCCCACGTACCCCAGTGGTACAGGGCGTCAGACTCGCTGACACGGCCATCGCCGAACATCAGCTTGCCCGAGCCACGGTACGGCTGGAAGATGCCAGCGCCGAGGTAGATGTGCGCGAGCATGAAGACCCCGATAAGGACCATCAGACCCGAGTGGAGCATGATGCTCCACCGCACGATACCCGCGCTGAACAGCTCGGGGAACCAGATGATGACGCCGGTGATCGAGATAGCGATCGACAGGAAGATCAGCGCACCGTCGGCCACGCCCTGGCCCGACTTGTTGATCTTCTGCGGCGGCATGTGCTGCTTCGCACCGAAGAACAGGTACGGGAAGAACTTCGCCATGAACTCCTTGTCATCAGCGTCCCACTTGAAGAACAGGCTCTTCCACAGGTGGACGAAGCCCTTGGGGCTGATGATGATCGCTGCGATCGGAGCCACGATGAAGATGACGGCCATGACCCGGTGCACCATACGTGCACCCTGGACCGTTGCCATGCCGACAGCTGCTGCCACGGACGGAATGAAGAGGATCAGTCCGGTCGCGAACAGCGACAAGCAGGCGATGGTGTGGATCCAGTGAAGACCGCGCGCGAAGGCGCTGTGCCTCTGGATGTACCTCACTTCTCCACCTCCTTGACGTTCAGCGTGTCGGTCTTCTCGTCATAGCTGTACTCGCCGCGCTTGTAGCCGAGGGCCATGAGATACGAGAAGCCGAGGCCCGCGGTGGTTGCCGCGATACCCAGACCACCCAGCGGCTTGAGGAACTGCCAGAAGTCGGTGATGCCGATCTTCGGGTCGCGGATGAGGCCGTGGGCCTCGAGACCGCGCTGGGCAACCACGATGGTGTGGAGCCCGCCGAGTTCCTTCTCGCCGTACATCTCGGCCTTGTTGTAGCCGGCGGCCTTCAGCTGGTCGACCCGCTCGCGCGCGATACCGAGCATGTCCGCACGATCGCCGTACTCGAGTGCGCCCGTGGGGCAGGTGCTCACGCACGAGGGCTGACGCTCAGCCGAGGTGCGGTCGAAGCACTGCCAGCACTTGAAGGTCTTGTTCTTAGCCTCGTCCCAGCGCGGAACGCTGAACGGACAGGCGGCCACGCAGTAGCGGCAACCGATGCACTTCTCCTGGTCGATGACGACCGCACCGTTGTCCTTGTGGGAGATGGCGCCCACGGGGCATGCCATCTCGCACGCGGCCTCGGTGCAGTGGAAGCACGAGTTACGCATGAAGTTCCAGTCGATGCCGATCTCTTTGTCCTCTTCACGGAAGTTGATGATCAACCACGTGTTGGGGGCGAGGTCCAGCGGAGCCTGGAAGCTCTCGGTGTACGCATACTCGTCGTTCGTCAGCGGTGAAGGCAGCTGGTTCCACTGCTTGCACGCAACCTGGCAACCCTTGCAGGCGGTGCACTTGGAGCTGTCGTACAGAATCGCCGTCTCAGCCATTTATCACACCTCCTGCTTCCGGATCTTGACCAGGAACGACTTGTACTCGGGAATGTGCGTGTTCGCGTCACCGACGTTCGGGGTGAGGTCGTTGGCCATACCACCGATGGAGCAGGTGGAGCCGTAACCCCAGTGCCACGGAGCGGCGATCTGGTGGACCGTCTTGCCGCCGACTTCCATCGGCTTCACACGGCCGGTCACCATCGCATACGCGGTGATGACGCCACGCTTGTTCTCGATGACCACGTTATCGCCAGAGACGATACCGTTCTCCTCGGCGAGCTCCTTGGAGATCTCCACGAACATCTTCGGCATGGTCTCCACGAGCCACGGCAGGTTGCGGGTGAGACCGCCGGTCTGCCAGTGCTCGGTAAGACGGAAGGTGGTCATGACGATCGGGAACTCATCCGGGGTTCCCATGGTCTCCGCAGCCGACGCCACGACCGAGACGGCCGGGTTGGTCTGCTGGCTCGAGAGCTGGTTCTGGACCGGGGACTCGAACGGCTCGTAGTGCTCCGGGAACGGACCTTCCTTCATGCCCGAGGAGAAGAGCTTGGCCACGGTCTCATTGGTCATCATGAAGGAGAGGGTCTTGTCCGGCGGAGTCGGTGTGGTCACATCGCCCGCCACGACCTGGAAGCCGAAGTCCGGCACGTCGCCGCGGAGCCACTTGGTGCCGTTCCATTTCACGAGCGCCTTCTCCTCGTTGTACGGCTTGCCAGCGGCATCGCACGAGCAGCGGTTGTAGATGATGCGGCGGTTGAGCGGCCACGCCCACGACCAGCCGAGGTAGCTGCCCACTTCGGGCATGCCCTCGTCGAGCGGCTTGTCGACGTTGTTCCGCGAACCCGTCTTCATCTTCGTGGGATCCATCGACTCGATCTTCTTCTTCTTGGTCGGGTCGGCCGGGTCCGCCTCTTCGTAGAAGCCGGCGAAGTAACCGGTGTAGATCCACACGCCGCACGCGGTCGAACCGTCTGCCTGGAGGGTCGCGAACGACGCGAGGCCCTTACCGTCGGCAACGGTGTAGCCGTTGATGCCGAGCGCGATCTTGGTGACGTCGATGTGCCCGTCAGCGTTGAGGTAGTCCCAGTTGAGCTTGGTGATCTGCTCGGGGTTGGCACCACCCTCGGCTTCGTAGAGCTCCTTCAGCTTGAGGTAGATCTCGCTGATGATCTCGGCGTCGTCCTTGCACTCTCCCGGCGGTTCCACGGCCTTGTAGCGCCACTGGATCCAGCGGCCGGAGTTCGCGACCTCGCCCTGCTTCTCGTAATGGCACGCGGCCGGAAGCATGAAGACCTCGGTCTCGATAGCCGCGGTGTCGGCGCCAGGCGCCTTCCAGAAGATAGCCGTCTCGGTCTCCCACAGGTCGACCGCGACCATCCACTTCAGCTTCGCCATCGCACGGCGCTCCTGGCCACAGTTCGGGCCACCAACGGCCGGGTTCTGGCCCCAGAGCATGAGACCCTCGATGCTGCCGGTCTCCATCTCCTGGAACATGTGGATGTGGCTGTGCGGCTTGCCGCTGAACTTCGGGACCATATCGAACGCGTAGTCGTTCTCGACGGTCGCGTAGTCGCCGTACCACTCCTTGAGCATGCTGATCAGGTACTTGGGACGGTTCGTCCACCAACCGGCGTACTGCGTCTCCTTCTCGATGTACTCGGCGAGGTTCTTGTGCGCCGAGGCGTTCGGGAGGTTGAGGTAGCCGGGAAGGTTGCCGAACAGCAGGCCCATGTCGGTGGAACCCTGCACGTTGGACTCACCACGGAGGGCGTCCACGCCACCACCGGCGATACCGATGTTGCCGAGGAGCAGCTGCAGCACGCTCATCGCGCGGCAGTTCTGCGAACCGTAGCTGTGCTGGGTCTGGCCCATCGCGTACATGATGACGCCGGCCTTGCCGGGCTCACCGGTGGACGCGTAGAGGTCGTACGACTCGATGAGCAGGTCCTGCGGGATACCCGTGATCTGCGAGACGACCTCGGGCGTGTAGCGCTCGTAGTGCTTCTTCATGAGCTGGAACACGCAGTTCGGGTCCTGCAGGGTCGGGTCCTTCTTCGCCTTCTTGTTGACGAGCGGCGTGAAGGCCGGGGTACCGGGCTTGTTCACCCATGCATACGCACCGGTGGCCGAGGTATCCCACGGCACTTCCTCGGCGACCTCGTACGCCCACTGCTTGGCGTCGTAGGACTTCTTCTCGGCGTCGTAGCCGGAGAAGATGCCGTCGTCGAAGGTGTAGGTGCTCTTCACGATGTACGACGCGTTGGTGTGCGTCTTCACGTAGTCCTCGTGGTAGAGCTTGTTCGCGAAGATGTGGTTGAACAGACCGCCGTAGTACGCCATGTCCGAGCCGGTACGGATCGGGACGTACATGTCCGCGAGTGCGGCGCTACGGCTGAAGCGCGGGTCGACGACCATGACCTTCGCGCCACGGTCCTTAGCTGCCTGCACCCACTTCATCGAGATGGGATGGTTCTCAGCGGCGTTCGAGCCGTTGATCATGATGACGTCGGAGTTCTGCAGGTCCGTCCAGTGGTTCGTCATGGCGCCTCGACCGAATGTTGCCCCCAGACCGGAGACAGTGGCCGAGTGTCATATACGGGCCTGATGGTCGATCCACACAACGCCGAGCGCGCGTGCGAACTTCGACAGGATGTAGCCCTCTTCGCCATCGAGTGCGGCGCCACCGAGCTGGGCGATGCCCTTGCAGCGGTTGACGGTCACGCCGTTCTCATCAACGGCTTCGTACGTGGCGTCACGAGTGGCCTTGATGCGCTTGGCGATCTCCTCGATCGCCCAGTCCCAGTCCTTCTCCTCGAACCCGTCTGCACCAGGTGCGCGGTACTTCACCTTGATGGTCCGGGCCGGGTTGAGCTTCAGCTCGCCGGTCTCCGGGTCGTAGACGTTGCGGATGTTGAACTGGGCATTACCCTTTGAGCACAACGCGCCCCTGTTGATGGGGTGGTCCGGGTCGCCTTCCAGGTTGATGAGCTCGCCGTCCTTGACGGAGAGCACCATGCCACAACCGACGCCGCAATAGCAGCAGATCGACGTCGACTCAGTGGCGCCTGCGATGCGCATTTCCGGAACCGCATCAGCAGCGAACGCGTTCGAGGGGCCGAAGAGCTCGGCCAGCGCACCGGCTGCGAAGGACGCACCGGTGAGCTTGAAGAATCCTCGCCTCGAAAGGTTCACGCTTTCCCTCCCTACTTCAGGTCAGTAGTTGAATCCGGGTTGTCGTTACCAACGAACGCGCGTCTACATCACCCCCTTCGGCGCGAACGTACGGGCGCCCGATGCGCTGACCGCCAGGCCTTCGGGCCCGCATGGGCCTGCGCTCGGACAAGATGCCGGATAGGTGACTCCCGCGTGGCGCTGAGCCAGGCGAGGAGTTCGCGGGGAGAAGGTGAGGGAAGGTGAGGTGTCAGCAGCGCGGACCGCAGCACATGCTGGGACCACTGAAGCGCGACCGTGGATCATGTCGGACGACCTCACAATCAGTTCGCAGAGAATGCCGGTTCTCATGCGGTTCCCTTACCAGGCGCCGAGCGTAGCATATGTAACAGTAGTTGCAAAGCCATCGCTCGCGAGCCGTGTACCCCCCAGGATGGGTAGTTCGGCACTCTGGAAAGAATCCCTGCACTATGTGCTCTTCCACGTCACGAACGGCTAGTTCATGCATGGTGGCGTGTCGATATGCATATTGGCCTGGGGTTTCCCCGCAGCCGCCGTGTAGCTCGAATGTCCCTATGCAGCAGCGTTCGCCCTGATGGCGGCGGTGGCGCTTCCGGCTGACGAACCCTACTCTAGCAGTGTGGAATCCCTGTCTGACATCGTACGCGCGACCGCCGATACGCACGGCATGTTCGCCGACGCTTCAGTGGTGGTCGTGATGGTGAGCGGCGGAGCCGACTCGGTCGCCCTGCTGCGGCTGTTCGCCGATGGCACGCTGGCGCCGGACGCCGCGGTGTCGGTGCTGCACGTGAACCACCGGCTGCGAGGTGACGCTTCGGACGGCGACGAGGCGTTCGTGCGGGCCTTGTGCGGCACCCTCGGCGTGGGGTGCACGGTGGTGTCGCACGATGTAGCGGGCTACGCGGCCTCGGCGGGGCTCAACCTCGAGGACGCCGGCCGGCGGGTGCGGTACCGGTTCGCCGACGAGGAGCTCGATGCCCGGTGCGGTGACGTCGGCGCGCCCCGGTCGGCCGGGCGTATCGCCGTAGCCCACACGGCCGACGATCGCCTTGAGACGTTCCTGGCGCGCCTGGTGTCCGGCTCCGGGGCAACCGGCCTGAGTTCGGTCGCACCGGTGCGCGGCCGGGTCGTGCGTCCGCTCATCGACGTCCGGCGCTCCGCCATCGTCTCGTTCCTCGGCGCTCTCGGGCAGAGCTGGCGCGAGGACGCCACCAACGCCGACACCACGCGTGAGCGCAGCTGGGTGCGTCATGCGCTGTTGCCGGTGATCGAGGAGCGCGCCCCGGCGTTCGAGCGGGTCGCCCGGCGGACCATGCAGGTGCTCGCCGAAGACGATGCGCTCCTACAAGAGATGGCCGAGGCGTTCGCGCGCGACTTCGCGAATCAAGACGGCGAGGCGCTTGTGTTCAACCGTCAGGCGATGCGCACGCTCTCGCACCCGATGGCGCGCCGCACGCTGCGCACCGCGATCGTCCGGACCTTCCCCGACGCGTCGCGCATGGAGTTCGAGCATCTCGAGGCGCTCACGACAGGTCTGAACGACGACGCGTTCGCGCGCGACCTCTCCTTCGGTCTGCGGGCCGTGGCCGAGTACGATACACTTAGAATTTCTCGCAAAGACTCAGTCTCGCCGGTGTTGGCACCGGGTCTGCTCCACTGCCCGGGGAGCGTCGATCTTGGCGACGCCGGCACGATGCACGTGGTGGAGACCGCCGGTCCCGTGGCGACGGGTCCCGATCGGGTCTCGATCGATGCGGACACGGTCTCGTGGCCGCTGGTCGTTGACGGTCCGCGTGAGGGTGACAGGATCCGCCCGCTCGGCCTTGAGGGCACCAAGAAGCTCTCGGATCTGCTGGTGGATGTGAAGGTCCCGCAACGGATGCGCGCTGTCACGCCGGTCGTGCGCGATAGTGAGCGTGTCGTGTGGGTGGCGGGCGTGAGGCTCGCCGAGGAGTGCCGCGTGACGGAGGCGACCGAACGTGTCGTGGATATCGTGTGGCGCAGACATGGTACGGGTACCGATGAGCTGACGGGCTGATGGGGAGTTGCTACATGGGAATCCATGACGACATCGATCACGTGATCATCACCGAGGAGCAGATCGCCGCTCGCATCAGCGAACTCGGGGCTGAGATCGCCGAGCGCTATGCCGGTAGCAAGCGCCCACTCCTGCTGGTTGCCGTGCTGCGGGGCGCCGCACTGTTCGTGGCCGACCTGTCCCGGGCCATCAACGGCGCGGTGGAGCTGGACTTCATGGCGGTCTCGAGCTACGGGTCGTCGACCAAGTCGTCGGGCGTGGTCCGCATCCTCAAGGACCTCGACGAGGACATCGAGGGTCGCGACGTGCTCGTGGTGGAGGACATCCTCGATACCGGCCTCACGCTCAAGTACCTGCTTCGGAACCTCGCGTCGCGCAAGCCAGGCAGTCTCGAGGTCGTGACGCTGCTCGAGAAAGAGGGCAAACAACAGGTGCCGATCGAGTGCGCCTATGTGGGATTCACCGTCCCCGACGAGTTCGTGGTCGGGTACGGACTCGACTACGCCGAGAAGTACCGGAACCTCCCGTACATCGGCGTGCTGAAACGTGAGATCTACGCCAACTGACGGCGGACAAGGAGCGTTCACGCGTGAATCGTAATCTCAGAACCGCCCTGCTGTACCTCTTCTTCATCGTGCTGGGGCTGCTCTTCCTCGCCAACACGCTGCAGCCCATGGGCGCGGTCAAGGAGTTGAGCAGCTCGGAGTTCATCACCGCCGTGGAAGACGGTCGCGTGGTGGACGCGAACATCCTGGTACGAAGCCTGAAGATCGAGGGCACGTACTACCCGGACGAGGCGGCCGAGAAGGCCGAGAAGGCCGAGGAGTACACGACCACCTACCTCGGTGACGAGGCGCTGTTCGGCGTGCTCAAGGAAGCGGGGACCGAGTACAAGGTCGACCCGCAGGACAGCTCGATCTGGCTGACGCTGCTCACCTCGTTCCTGCCGATCGTGGTCATCGTGCTTGTCATGTTCTGGCTGATCAACCAGATGCAGGGCGGCAACTCGAAGGTGATGTCGTTCGGCAAGAGCCGCGCGAAGCGCATCACGCGTGACCAGCCGCGCATCACGTTCAAGGACGTGGCCGGTGTGGACGAGGCGGTGGAGGAGCTCGAGGAGATCAAGGAGTTCCTCGCCAACCCCGGCAAGTTCCAGGCACTGGGCGCCAAGATCCCGAAGGGCGTGCTCCTCGTAGGCCCTCCGGGGACCGGTAAGACGCTGCTCGCACGCGCCGTCGCCGGCGAGGCCGGCGTGCCGTTCTTCACCATCTCCGGCTCCGACTTCGTCGAGATGTTCGTGGGCGTGGGCGCAAGCCGCGTACGCGACTTGTTCGAGCAGGCCAAGGCCGCGAGCCCCTGTATCGTGTTCATAGACGAACTCGACGCCGTGGGCCGCATGCGTGGTGCCGGCCTCGGTGGCGGACACGACGAGCGCGAGCAGACGTTGAACCAGCTGCTCGTGGAGATGGACGGCTTCGACATCAAGGACAACGTCATCATCATGGCGGCCACCAACCGCCCCGACGTCCTTGACGCCGCGCTCCTGCGGCCGGGCCGCTTCGACCGCCAGATCCTGGTGGACCGGCCCGACCTCAAGGGCCGCCACGAGATCCTCAAGATACACTCGCGCGGCAAGCCCCTCGGCGAGGCGATCGACCTCGAGGTCCTCGCACGCCGCACCCCGGGTTTCACCGGCGCCGATCTGGCGAACCTCGTGAACGAGGCGGCGTTGCTCGCCGCCCGTCACGGCAAGAAGGAGATCGAGATGCACGAGCTCGAGGAGGCGATCGAGCGCGTGATCGCCGGCCCCGAGAAGAAGAGCCGGATCATCTCCGAGCACGAGAAGCGGATCATCGCGTACCACGAATCGGGGCACGCGCTCGTGGGCCACGTGCTGCCCAACACCGATCCGATCCACAAGATCAGCATCATCAGCCGCGGTCGCGCGCTCGGCTACACGCTCGCGTTGCCGGTGGAGGACAAGTTCCTCTCGGCGCGTGGCGAGATGCTCGACGAGATCGCGATGATGCTCGGTGGCCGCGTGGCCGAGGCGATCGCCATGGGCGACATCACGACCGGCGCCAGCAACGACATCGAGCGCGCCACCAAGCTTGCGCGTCAGATGGTCACGCAGTACGGCATGAGCGAGAAGCTCGGCCCGATGACCCTCGGCGAGGGTCAGCACGAGGTCTTCCTCGGCAGGGACTTCTCGGCCACCCCGAACTACTCCCAGGAGATCGCGTTCGAGATCGACAAGGAGGTCCGGCGCCTGATCGATGAGGCGTACGACACCGCGCACCGCATCCTCACGGAGCGCCGCGAGCAGCTCGACCTCATGGCCGATGTGCTCGTGGAGCGCGAGACCGTGGACAAGGAGGAGCTCGAGGCGCTGCTCGAAGGCACCTGGAGCGAGTTCCTGGAGCGCGAGGCCCTCAAGGCCGCCGAGGAGGAGAAGGCCGAAGCGGGCAAGAAGCGCGGCAAGAAGGCCGAGCCGGAGCCCGCACCCGAGGAGCCGGTCGATGACCGGCCGATCGTGGATGTGGCCGTGCCGCCAGCGGGTGACGAGCCGAGCCCCGCCTGATCACGAGTCCTGCCGGCCGTACACGTCCAGCTGCTGAAGAGGCGCCTCTCCGGAGGCGCCTCTTTCGCGTCACCATGTTGACTGAGTCAGCTACATGTCTTATACATATACTCGCCGGGACCGACGGAAGGACGGGCATGGGCGAGGCGCGGGGCACAGCGGGCACTCAACAGCAGCCGGGCGACTGCCGCCGCCGGCGATGCTGCGAGTCGGGCGATGGCACCCGGCGTGGCGTGGGCGCTGGCAAGGGTTCGTTCGTGGAACCCGCGCTGCTTGCGGCTCTCGCCACCTCGGCAGGGCACGGCTACGACCTCGCTCGCGCGATCGAGGAGATGACCGCGGGCGTGGTCGTCCCCGACGCCGGGGGGCTGTATCGCATCCTCAGGCGCCTTGAGGAGGACGGGTTCGTCGTCTCCGAGTGGCAGGAGGGCGGATCGGGCCCCCAGCGACGGCTCTACAGCATCACGGCGGACGGCCGCGCTTTGCTCGCGCACTGGCTCGTGCATCTCGAAGAACGACGACACGCGCTCGACGTCCTCACAGGCGTGGTGCGCTCGGCATCGGATCCGGCGTAGGGCCGGGTCCGTCACGGGGAGGTCCTCATGAAGGTAGCGGTTTCCGCGCTCGGCCCCACACTCGACGACATGGTGGACTCCCACTTCGGGCGTGCGCTGTGGTTCATCGTGGCCGACAACGAGCAGGATGGCTTCGAGGCCATCGATAACGCGGCGAACAAGGGCGCCATGGGCGGTGCGGGCACGGGAGCCGCCGAGCTCGTCTCCGACCGGGGGGCACGGGCGGTCGTGACCGGCCACCTCGGCCCGAACGCGTTCAACGCGCTCAAGGCGGCGGGCATACCCGGGTACTCCGGGACAGGGCGCACCGTCCGCGAAGCGATCGCGGCCGTGGCGGCGGGTGAGCTCGATGAGTTGACCGAGGCGGGCGAGGCGCACGCGGGCTGACGTGGATGCGGACAGGGCACATGCCGGCTGCGGCTGGCTGACGGAGAGGTGTATCGATGACTGACAACGGACGGATCGTGCTGGCGGTGCCGAGCAACGGCGAGGGCGGTCTGGACGCCGAGCGTTCGGGGCATTTCGGACGCTGCGACTGCTTCACCGTGGTGGAGATCGAAGACGGCGCGATCGCTGGCACGCGGATCGTGGCCAACCCGCCGCACGAAGAGGGTGGCTGCCTGCGCCCCGTGAACCTGCTTGCGGGCGAGGGTGTGAACGCGCTCGTGGTCGCCGGGATCGGCGGCAGGCCGCTCGCCGGGTTCAACGACGCGGGGATCACCGTGTACTTCGACAACCAGATCCCGCAGGTGCGCGTGATCGCGGAGCTGGTGGCCGACGGCAAGGTCGAGATCATCGACCCGTCGTACGTCTGCGGCGGCCACTAGCCGATGTCCGCCGCCGAGCCGCTCATCGGCCGTCTCACCGTTGCGATCGCGTCAGGGAAGGGCGGCACGGGCAAGACGCTCGTTGCCACCAACCTGGCCGTCGCGGCGTCCAGGGCGGGCTCACCTGTGGCGCTCGTTGACTGCGATGCGGACGCACCCAACGACGCGCTGTTCCTAGCGCCTGAGGCGCCGCAGGTGAGCGCCGTCGATGTGCCGCTTCCTGTTGTGGACGAGTCGGCGTGCACCCTGTGTGGCGCATGCCGGGCGCAGTGCGCGTACGGCGCCATCCGCATCCTCGGCGGCAGGGTCATGGTGTTTCCGGAGATGTGTCACGACTGCGGGGCGTGCGTGAGGGTGTGCCGTCCCGGTGCGCTTCGCGAGCAGCCGCGGCGAGTGGGCGAGGTGGAGTGGGGGCGTGTCCCGGGCGGGCTTGCAGGGCCTGCGGGCATCGATGTCGTCACCGGCAGGCTCGATATCGGCGAAGTGAAGACCCCCACGGTGATCCGGGCCGCGCGCAAACGCGCTGAGGTCCTCGGCCGCTCGCTCACGGTGCTCGACTCGCCGCCGGGCGTGGCCTGTGTGGCGGTGGCGGCGATGCGCGGCGCCGACGTGCTGGTGCTCGTGACCGAGCCCACCCCGTTCGGGATGCACGACCTCGAGCTCGCCGTCGACCTCGGTCACGAGATGGGCGTCCCGCTCGGCATCGTGGTGAACCGCGACACCGGTGCTTCATCGGAGGTGGATGTGTTCGCGGCCCGTGAGGGGATACCCGTGCTCGCGCGGATACCGTTCGATCGCCGCGTCGCCGAAGTGTACGCGAGCGGCGGGCTGGTGATCGACGAGCATCCGGACGGCGCGCGTTGGTTCGAGGCGCTCTGGGACGCCGTCCGCGCTCTGGCCGAGGGGGAGGCGTGATGCAGCGGATCGTCTTCGCGTCGGGCAAGGGCGGCACAGGCAAGACCACGCTCACAGCGCTCACCGCGCGGCTTCTGGCGGACGCCGGTGAGCGACTCGCGCTCGCCGACTGTGATGTGGAGGCGGCCAACCTCCCGATAGCGCTCCGCGCCGAGGTGGTCTCGAGCGAGCCGTTCACGGGCGGCTCCAAGGCGGTGATCGACGCTGAGGCATGCCGCGGTTGCGGCGCCTGCGCGCTCACCTGCCGGTTCGACGCTCTCGGTCCTTCGGCGGACTACTTCCGCACGTTCTCGTACGTGGTCGACCAGTGGGCGTGCGAAGGGTGCGCCGCGTGTGTGAGCGCCTGTCCGTACGGGGCGATCACAATGGTCGAGTCGCAGGCGGGTGAGGTGATGGCCGCCGAGTCAGGCCCCGGGCCGATGGTGTTCGGCAGGCTCGCACCGGGTGAGGACCTCTCCGGCAAGCTGGTGACCGAGGTGCGCCGATGCGCTGACGGGATCGCCGGGGAGCAAGCGATAGAACGCATGTGGATCGATGGGCCTCCCGGTGTGGGGTGCCCCGCTATCGCGGCGATCACCGGGACCGACCTGGTGGTGGGCGTGACCGAGCCGACGCTCTCGGGCGAACACGACCTGATGCGGCTGGTCACACTCGCGAGGCGGTTCAAGATCCCCGTGGCCGTCGTGCTCAACAAGGCCGACCTCTCGGAGTCAGGGGCGCGGCGCCTGCGTGAGCGCATCGTAGCCGAGGGGCTGGAGCTCATCGGCGAGGTCCCGTACGATCCCGCGGTGGGGGTGATGCCTGAGCGGCTGGCCCGCGGTGAGCTCACCGCCTACCCGGAGGGTCCGGGCATGGACGCTGTCCGGAGCATCGCCGCGTGGCTGTCCGAGCAAGGGCCCGCCACACGATAGGGATGCTGCGCGTGTCCAGCTCCGCTTACGGGTACCATCGTGTGTGATGGTCCGGCGGAGGGGAGCGCCGTGGGGACGTGGGGACGCATCGGTACCGCGGTTCGGGACTTGCTACCCGCTGGCCGGAGCGGGCTCGGGCGCGACTCCCGGGGACTCATGCCGGAACCACCAGCGGCGCAGCGTGCGCTGGTCGATGCGCTCGACGACGTCTCGAGCGCGGTCTCCTCGGCATCAAGCGTGCGCGACGCAAACGCGGTCATCGTGGAGGCGGCCAAGCGCTTCACGGGAGCGGACAAGGTCGCGATCTGGCTGCTGGACGAACACGCAGAGGGTCTCGTCCTGGACGAGAGCACGCTCGTGGTGCGCGGCTCCCGTGACACCCACCTGCAGGAGTGGTGGGGCAGGCATCTGCCCGACATCATCGATGACGTGTTCCGGAACGGGGAGCCACTCGTCGACGTCGACCGTGAGCGCGGCGCCTGGCTGCTCGCGGTGCCCGTGCGCGCACAGGGTGAGCCGCTCGGCGTGCTCGTGGCGATCAACGGCCTCGAGCACCGGTTGCTGCCTGAGCACTCGGCCTTCCTCTCGATACTCGGCGCGTTCGCGGCAGTGTCGATCGCCAACGCTCGGCTTGCCGAGGAGTCGCGCTACGCGATCATGGCGAGCGAGCGGGAGCGCATGGCGCGCGAGATGCACGACGGGATCTCGCAGTCGCTTTTCTCGATCTCGCTCGGCATGGAGCTGGCGAAGAAGCAGGTCTCGCGCGACCCGACGCAGGCGCTCCGCACACTCGACGATCTCGAGCGGCAGCTGAGTGTGAGCGCCACGGAGCTGCGTCGCCTTGTGTACGACCTCAGGCCGATCAAGCTCAAAGAGCTCGGGCTTGTCGATTCTATCCGGCTCTGGTTGGCCGAGGCGACCCGCGGAAGCCATATGACAGGGCGGGTCGAGGTGTGTGGCGCGCAGCGCACGCTCGGTCCCTCCGAGGAGGCCTGCCTGTACCGTGTCGCCAAAGAGGCGATCAGCAACGCCGTCCGCCACTCGGGGGGCGCCGAGGTCGCGGTCACCCTCGCATACGCGCCCGGCGAGGTCGTGCTGACCGTGAAGGACGACGGGTGCGGTCTCATCGCTGCCGAGGGACGGCCGCGGCTGCCCGGTACCGGAGCCGGGATGCGCAACATGCACGACAGGATGGCGGCCGAGAACGGCCGTCTCGAGGTGCTCGGGGAGCCCGGCGCGGGCACCCTCGTTCGTGCCCAGCTGCCGACAGGGGGCGAGTGATGGATCCCATCCGTGTGTTCATCGCCGACGACCATGAGCTGGTGCGCTACGCCTTACGGACGCTGCTCGAGGAGGAGCCCGACATCACCGTCGTGGGAGAGTCGAGGGACGGGGAGGGTGCAGCTGCTGCGGTCACCGCGCAGGACGTGGATGTCGTGCTGCTCGACCTGCGGATGCCGGGAATCGGTGGCATCGAGGCGTGCCGCTTGATCAAGGAGCAGGCGCCCGACGTGCACGTGCTCGTGCTTACGAGCTTCGGGGAGGACGATGAGCTCTTCGGCGTGCTTGCGGCGGGAGCGGGCGGCTACATCATGAAAGATACCCGCCCCGAACTGATCGCACATGCCGTGCGTTCGATCGCCGAGGGGCAGGCGGTCTTCGACTCCGCGATCGCCGCCCGTGTGATCGCGGGGCGCGGCGACGACACGGCGGACCCCGACGAGGAACTGCGATCGCGCTTCTCCGAACGGGAGCTTGAGGTGCTGCAGTTGCTTACCCAGGGCATGAGCAACAGGCAGATCGGCCGCACCCTCTGGATCGGCGAGGCCACCGTCAAGACGCACGTGAGTCACATCCTGCGGAAGATGGGCACCAACGACCGCACCCATGCCGCGTTGATGGCGGTCCGCGCGGGCATCGTCGACATCTCCTGACCGGAAACACGGTCACTGCATCCCCCGGAAGTATGAGAGCGAGTCATCCCAAAGTCAGACCAGTCGCCGATGGGGGGTTTCGTGTGACGGGGGACACTCCTGAGTAGATGGACGGTCATCCGGGAGGCAGGCGACTCCGCCGGCTCCCACGGGAGCCGTCACGGGTGCCTGACAGACTCGCGGAAGCGGGGGGAGGTGTTTCGCATGTTGACCAAGCTGTATGTCCGGACGCGGAACCACTTTGAGAGCGACGAGGGCGCGACGGCAGTGGAGTACGGCCTGATGGTGGCTCTCATCGCTGTTGTGATCATCGGTGCTGTCATCGCTCTGGGCGAGAACCTGGACACCATTTTCCAGGCTATCGCTGACGCGATCGGCGGCGCGACCGGCGGGTAGTGCCTCGCCCGGGCGCGTACGCGCCAGTTCGCACGCACGCCGGGCCCGGTCGTCGCCGTAGAAGCGGCCACGGCCGGGCCCGTTCTGAGCGGTCAAGGCTGTACGGAGTGGGGGCCATGCGTTGCGCGATCACACGAATGCGTCACCACGATGACGGCGCCGCCGCCGTCGAGTTCGCGCTGATCGCCGTCATCCTCTTCACATTGATCTTCGGCGCTATCCAGTTCGGCTACACCTTCTTCGAGTACATCTCGGTCACGCACGCGGCGCGCGAGGGGGCGCGCTGGGCCGCGCTCGGCGCGGACGCCGGCGTGGTGCAGGCCCGTGCGCTCGCCGCTTCACCCGGTCTCGATCCCGACCGGGTGAGCATCTCCATCGACAATCCCGCGAGCACCTCTGTTCGCGTTTCCGTCACGTACATCCGGACGGAGCTCGTGCCGCTTCCGGATCTGGTGCTGCCTGCCTCGATCAGCAGTGCGGCGGTCTTACGACTGGAGTGAGTCCGATGTTGAGGTCGCGGGTCTCGGATGACACGGGGGCGGTCGCGGTCACGTTCGCGATTGTGTTCCTCGTGCTCGTGGCGTTCGCCGCGCTCGCGGTAGACGTGGGGTTCTGGTACACGGCGAAGCGTCAGCTGCAGTCGGCTGCGGACGCCGCGGCGCTTGCAGGCTGTCGCGAACTCGCTGAGGACGCCGATAGTGCGAGCATTACCCAGGCGGCGGAGGCGTTCGCTGGCGCCAACTTCACCGTGCCGCTCGATGCTGCGCCCGTCTCCCGGGTAGCGGAGACCGAGATCGGCGGCGACTACGTCAAGGTGACATGCGAGACAGACGCCCCCGTCTTCCTCGCGCACTTCCTGCTCAACAGTGGCACCACGCTCATCAGGGCCCAGTCGGTCGCCAAGGTGGGATACCTTGCGGGCGGACGCGGACCCGTCCCGTGGGGTCTTGCGATCCTCGACGTCGGTGAGATGAGCGCCACGCTCGGCGGTGAGTCGCGGGCGCTCTCGCCTGATGACGACTACTGGAGGACGACGTTCAGCGAAGGCCGTACCGGCGCACTCGATATCAGCGCGGTGAACTCGCGCGGCTTCGAGGGGACGTTCGAGGACCTCATCGGCGTTGGTGCACTGCCATCCACGGGGCGCATCGTCGAGATCGACGCCGACCGCAGCACGCTGACCTCGGGCGTGCACGGCACCGTCCGGGTGCAGGTGCAACTCGCATCGGCGCTGGCGACGGACGGCTCCGTGACCGTGCAAGTGGGCAAGAAGGGGTCGGCGGTGACGCTGAGCTCGATCACGGACACGCTGTACCGGGGGACGGTGTCGGTGGGGACGACCGGTGAGTCATGGATCCCGCTCGAGTGCAAGGTCGAGGTCAAGGAGGGCAAGGCGACGCAGACAGCGACGTTCCAGTTGATGCTGCGCCGTGCCAGCTACATCCTGCAGGACGTGGACGTCCATCCCGTGGCGATCCGGCCCACGGGCACGGTGACGGTCCGGGTGAAGACGCTCGACTTCGAGTACGGCGTCCCCTACGAGCTCAAGGTCGCCGGTGGCGTCGGCGAATACGGCAACTTCCAGGCGCTCGCGCTCGGTAGCATCGACCACTCGGAGTGCGGCCATGCCGATGACGACACAAGCTCCCCAGGTGGCTCGGACTACCGGGAGAACATCGTGGGCAACGACGACATCATCATCCACCTGCTCGACATCGTCGACACCGAGCCGGGCAACATGACCGGCCCCACGAAGCAAGGAATCAACGAGCGGCTCACTCCGCCGCTGATGACGCTTGAGGAGTGGGAAGCGGCGGGCCGCCCGGAGACGAAGCAGATTTGCATCGTCCCCATCGTGGAGCTCATCGAGGAGGTGTCGGGCAGATCCCAGGTGCAGGTCGTCAGCTTCGCCACGTTCTTCCTCGAGTCCACGCTTGAAAGCAATGACACGGTCCGCGGGCGCTTCATCGAGTGGACCGCACCGGGCTGGCTGGTGGTGGACGACCCGCCGCCGGGCGGCCTTGTCATCGAGGCCGTGCATCTGACCGACGAGGACTTGGACTTCTAGGCGGGTTCCGACACAACGGGGGGAGACGTCATGCGCACGAAAGCGATCATCATCGTGATCGCCCTGGCCCTGGCCGGCGTAGCCACAGCGCTTGCGGTGAACTACATCAACAGCGCGCGCAGTGAGGTTGCCGCTTCGAGCGAACCGATCGAGGTGCTCGTGGCGCAGGAGGACATCCCTCGCGGAGCCGCCGCCGAGGAGCTCATCGCCGGCGGGATGATCGTGCTCGAGGAGGTGCCCCAGCGGTATGTGGCCGCCGACGCGATCTCCAGCGAGCGCGCCATCGAGGGGCAGGTCCTGAACACACCGCTCTCCAAGGGCGAGCAGGTCACCGCGGCACGCTTCTCGTTGCCGAGTGCGGCCGGCCTCGCGTATTCCGTGCCCGCCGATCAGGTCGCGATCGCAATCCCGGTGGACGAGGTCCGAGGGATCTCGGGCATGGTCCGCCCGGGCGACCGGGTCGCTGTGTTCGTGACCATCGAAAGCCCGGACGAGGCCGAAGATGAGGCGAAGGTGACCCGCCTGCTGATCGCCGAGGCCAAGGTGGTCGCGATGGGCACCGCGCTCACCGCCGAACCGCCGCGGCAGCAGGACGAAGAGGAGAGCGGCGGAGCGCTTGTCACCGAGAATCGTGAGGAGGCCCGGGCGCCGTCCGTGATGACACTGGCCGTGCCACCGTCCGATGCCGAGAAGCTGATCTTCAGCGAGGAGGAGGGCAGCGTGTGGGTGGTGCTGTTGCCCGCAACGGCGGAGACCGCGCCGACCGCGCCTGGCCGTTCACTGCAGACACTCTTCGAATAGGCGGTCTCGCGATGATCAACGTGCTGGTATGCGACACTCGCGCGTCATTCGTACAGTCGGTCGCGAAGGCACTCCTGCCTGCGACGGAGATCGCCACTGCCCACGTATCGAGTCTGACCGAGGCGGCGCATCAACTGCGGGAAGGATCCGCCCATCTGCTGGTCGTTGGTCCCACGGTGCCGCACGATGAGGCGCTGGACTACGTGCGGACGTTGCGCGACGACGGGGTCAGCGCCGGCATCGTGCTGTGCCCCACCGAGATCACCCAGAGCCTACTGCATGCGGCGCTGCGCGCGGGGGCTGACGACGTCGTCGCCGCCGCGGCGCCTTCGTCCGAGATGGGAGAGGTCCTCGGCGAGGTGCTCCGCCGCACCCGCACCCGTGTCGGCACCGAGGAGCAGGTCGTGCCCGCGCCAAGCGGCCGGGTGGTCACCGTGCTCAGCATGAAGGGCGGCGTGGGCAAGACCGTCGTGTCGTCCAATCTCGCGGTCGCCATCGCGGGGCTCGGCAAGAGCGTGGCGCTCGTGGACCTCGACCTCCAGTTCGGCGACGTAGGGATCGTGCTCGGCCTTGAGCCCACGCAGACCATCGTCGGTGCGGTGCAGAGCGGCGAGCGCCTCGATGCCGACATGCTCAGGGGCTTCCTGGTCACGCACTCCTCTGGCGTCCATGCGCTCCTGGCTCCCACGCTTCCCGAGGATGCCGAAATCGTGACCGCAAGCCGTATCGACCGGATCCTCGGGCTGCTGGTGACGATGTTCGACTACGTGGTCATCGACACCCCGCCTACGCTCGACGAGGCGGTGCTCACGGCACTCGATCGGAGCGATCGCGTGCTCGTGGTGACGATGATGGATGTCGCCTCGGTCAAGAACAGCCGCGTGTCGCTGCAGAAGCTGCGACAACTGGGCTACAACGGCTCGCTCGTGGACATCATGCTCAATCGCGCCGACAGCAAGGTATATCTGAAGGCCGAGGAGGTCGAGCAGGTCATCGGCATGCCTATCAAGTACCGGCTGCCGTCCGACCTGCAGATCCCGCGTTCTGTGAACAAGGGCGTTCCGGTGGTGCTCGACGCGCCGCGGAGCCATCCGGCGCGGGTGCTGGAGGAGACGGCGAAGTCCATCGTCGCGGAACGTGAGGGGGCGCAGACCGATGTCGCTTAGGTCGCGGCTCACAGCCAACGGGATGGAGCAGGTGGAGGGTGCCGGCGCACATGCCGCGGACACGTCCGCGACGGTCAGAGACGAGATCGAGCGCAACATCCATTACCTGCTCGTGGAGGAGCTCGGTCCGCGGATCGACGCGACGACCGGCTCGGATGTGGGGCTCCGTCGGCAGATAGAGCGGAAGCTGAGCGAGCTTCTCGCGCAGGAGACGGCGCCGCTCTCGGCTGCCGACCGGCGGGAGATCACCGCCAACGTGCTGGACAACATCCTCGGCTACGGGCCGATCCAGTCGCTTATCGACGACCCGACGATCACCGAGGTCATGGTCAACAACGCGGACAGCATCTACATAGAGCGCGCCGGGCGCATCTACGAGACGCAGCAGCGGTTCCTCGACGAGCAACACCTCCTCCGTATCATCGACAAGATCGTGAGCCGGGTCGGGCGCCGCATCGACGAAGCGTCTCCGATGGTGGATGCTCGCCTGCCCGACGGGTCGCGCGTGAACGCCATCATCGCGCCGTTGGCGGTGAATGGCCCCATGCTCACCATTCGCAAGTTCTCGCGCGAGCCGTACACGTCAGAGGACCTCATCGGCTTCGGCACGATGAGCGAGCACCTCGCCCAGTTCCTCGAAGCGTGCGTGCGCGGGCGTCTGAACATCCTGATCAGCGGCGGCACCGGCACGGGCAAGACGACGCTCCTGAACGTGGTATCGCAGTACGTGCCAGGAGATGAGCGCATCATCACGGTCGAGGACGCCGCTGAGCTCCAGTTGCATCAGGAGCATGTGCTGCGACTCGAGTCGCGTCCGCCCAACATCGAGGGCTCGGGACAGGTCACCATCCGCGACCTCGTGCGCAACACGCTGCGTATGCGGCCCGACCGCATCATCGTCGGTGAGGTCCGTGGCGGTGAGGCGCTCGACATGCTGCAGGCGATGAACACCGGGCACGACGGTTCGCTGTCCACCGTGCATGCCAACGCTCCGCGCGACGCGCTTGCCCGCATCGAGACCATGGTACTCATGGCCGGGTTCGACCTGCCGGTGCGAGCCATCAGGGAGCAGGCGGCCTCGGCGTTCGATCTCCTGGTGCACCTCGCCCGGTTGCGCGACGGGAGCCGCCGCGTGGTCAAGGTCGCCGAGGTCGAGGGGATGGAGGGCGACACGATCGTGCTCCAGGACATCTTCTACTTCGACTACTCGATGGGTGTGGACGCCACCGGCAAGCACCTCGGTCACTTGAAGTCGACGGGACTCCGCCCCAAGTTCGCCCGCAGGCTCGAGGACATGGGTATCGAGCTGCCGGCGAGCCTTTTCGAGTACCAGGCGCCGGCGAGGCGATGATCATGAAGCGCCTGACGGTCGTGCTCGCCCTCACTCTGGCGCTGGCGCTCTGCGCGAGCGTGGCCATGGCCCAGGGTGAGGAGCTGGTGATCCGTGATGTGAGCGTCGCCGAGTTCCCGCGGGTGCAGATGCACGTCGACGTCCCGGCAAGCGACGGCGCCTCGTCGGCGAGCTTCGATGTCCGCGAGAACGGCCACCCGGTGGAGGTGCTCTCGGCGCGTTCGGTTCAGGCTGAACCGATGGACGTGTTCCTGGTGCTGGACACGAGTGGCTCGATGCGCGGGGCGTCGCTTGAGGCGGCGAAGTCAGCGGCCCGGGCGTTCGTGGCCGAACTGCAGGCGGGCTCGCGCGTCGCGGTGGTGGCGTTCTCGGAGTCCGCGCGAGTGGTCGCGCCGCTCGGCGAAAGCGGCAACCCGCTCATGGGTCCCGCGATCGACGCTCTTGCGGCCGACGGTGAGACCGCGCTCTACGACGCGCTGCGCGTGACGGCCGAGGAGGCGGTGCGCGCCGGTGCGAAGCGGCCGATCGCGGTCGTGCTCTCCGATGGCGGCGACACGGTCAGCACCGGCACGCTCGATCAGGCGATGAAGTCGATGCGCACGGCGGGTGTCCCGGTGCTCGTGGTGGCGCTCCCCTCGGCGGAGGCCGACGTGGGCGTGCTCGAAACGATCGCACAGCAGGCCGGCGGACGGTTCGTGGGGGTGGCCGAGGCCGACGCGCTGACGAAGGTCTACGGGGACCTCGCGCGTGGTCTGCAGGTCACCTGGGATGTAACCTATGTCAGTCGTCGGCCGTCCACCAAGGACATCGACGTGCTGGTGACCGTCGAGGACTCCGGCCGCTCGATGACCGGCTCGGCGGTCATCCCCAATCCGCTGTTCGATGCGTCGGCCGAGCGGACCGTGCAGGCGCTCGATCCGGTGCCACCTGCGGACATGGCGACGCTCGCGGGCGCCGGTCTCCTGGTGTTCATCTCGGTCTTCGCGTTCGTCGCGGGGCTGGTGCTCCTGCTTCTGAAGCCGAGGACCGCACTCGAGTACGTGAAGTACTACGACCAGAGCCGCACCGGCCCGGAGGCCGCCGGAGAACGCGAGGAGTACTCGAGCCGCGTCACGTCGTCGCTCCTCGGCGCGGTGGACTACCTTGCCGGCAAGCGTGGCATCAATCGGTTCGTGTACGAGCAGCTCGACCGCGCGGGGTGGCCGCTCCGGCCCACCGAGTACATCACCGGTCACCTCCTGCTCGTGATCGCATCAGGCATGCTGGCCACGTGGCTGAGCGGGAACCTGGTGGTGGGTGTGATCGTGGTCGCGCTCGCCGTGATGATTCCCCTTGCGATAGTGGACGGGCGGATCGGCGCGCGAAGGCGCGCGTTCGAGGAGCAGCTGCCCGATGTGCTCAATCTCATCGCTGGTGCACTTCGGGCAGGCTGGGGTCTGCAGCAGTCGATCGACCTCGTGGTCGAGCAGATGGCGCCGCCGGTCTCGCAGGAGTTCGCACGCGCCCAGACCGAGATCCGGCTCGGTCGCCCCGTCGAGGAGGCGCTCGACACGGTGGCGCGCCGGACCCAGAGCGAGGACTTCTCCTGGGCCGTCACGGCGATCGGCATCCAGCGCGACGTCGGCGGCAACCTCGCCGAGGTGCTCGACCTGGTCGCGGCGACCATCCGCGACCGCGGAGCGCTGAAGCGGCAGATCTCAGGACTGACCGCCGAGGGGCGTCTGTCGGCGTGGATCCTGCTCGTACTGCCGTTCGTGTTGATCGGGATGTTGTCGGTCGTGAACCCGGGGTACATCGCGACGCTGTTCGCCACGGGTCCCGGGATCGTCATGCTGGTGCTTGGCGCGGTGTTGCTGCTGGTGGGTGCGATCTGGCTCCGGAACATCGTCACGATCGAGGTGTGAGATGCAGTACCTGTTCGCCACTGTGCTCTTCCTGGCCGTTGGCCTGCTGGCCTGGGTCGCGCTGTCCCTGGTGTTCTCCGATGAGCGCATGGTGAGCAGGCGGCTCGAGGGACTCTCGGCGTATGAGGTCGCCGAGGCCGGCGTGGCGCATCCGCAGCTCCGTCCGTTCTCCGACCGTGTGCTGTCGCCGGGGTGGTCGCGGATGCGCGAGGACCTCACGGCGATGACACCGCACGCCACGCGGGAGCACCTCCGCCACCGGTTGCTGCTCGCGGGCAATCCGCGCGGCATCGATGTGGGCCGGTTCCTCGGCATCAAGGTCTTCGGCGCCGTTGGCGTGACCGCATTCGTCGTCGCTCTTGCCGTGGTGCTTCGCGCGTCACTCCTCGGCTGGATCCTCGGCATCGCACTCTCGGCGTTCTCGTACTGGCTGCCGGACGTGTGGCTGTCATCAGCGATCTCGAGGCGTCAGCGGCGGATCCGTATCGCGCTGCCCGATATGCTCGACATGCTGACCATCAGCGTTGAAGCCGGCCTCGGGTTCGACCAGGCGGTGGCCAAGATCGTGCGCATGTCGCGCGGTCCGCTCGCCGAGGAGTTCGCGCGGATGCTGCAGGAGATCCAGGCGGGCGCGTCACGGGGCGACGCGCTCAAGCGCATGACCGCACGCACCGATGTGCAGGAGCTCAACACGTTCGCAACGGCGATCGTGCAGGCCGAGCAGCTCGGCATACCGGTGGCCAACGTCTTGCGGGTACAAGCCAGGGAGATGCGCCTGGTTCGTCGGCAGCGCGCAGAGGAGCAGGCTCAGAAGACGCCGGTGAAGATCGTGTTCCCGCTGGTGCTCTGCATCCTTCCGGCCACGCTCATCGTCATCCTCGGCCCCGCGTTGCTCTCCATCGCACGGGCTCTCTTCTGACCGGGTCGAAGTCGATCCATAGCGGGGCGTCATGGCGCCCCCGGGGCGCTCCGTCGTCAGCGGTCGCTTTCGCCCGCGGCGTCTGATGGGGGATACTTGAACGGTCTGGATCCCGACCACCACGGAGTGCCCATGGACCGCTCGCGCATCGAACAGGGCGTACGCCTCATCCTGGAAGGCATCGGCGAAGACATGTCGCGTGAGGGGCTGCTCGACACCCCCACGCGCGTGGCGAACATGTACGAGGAGATCTTCGCCGGGCTCGGGCAGGACCCGGCCGAGCACTTCGCGGTGACGTTCAACGAGGGGCACCAGGAGATGGTGCTCATCCGTGACATCCCGTTGTACTCGGTGTGCGAGCACCACCTCGTGCCGTTCCTGGGCAAGGCGCATGTCGCGTACATACCGGGCAAGGACGGCCGCATCTGCGGGCTCTCGAAGATCGCCCGCCTGGTGGACGTGTTCGCCAAGCGCCCGCAGGTGCAGGAGCGGCTGACATCGCAGATCGCCGATACGCTCGTGGAACAGCTCGATCCGCAGGGCGTTCTCGTGGTCATCGAGGCCGAGCACCTGTGCATGTCGATGCGGGGGGTGCGCAAGCCCGGCACGGTGACCACCACCTCGGCGGTGCGCGGCATCTTCGAGCGCAAGGCTGCCACGCGGGCCGAGGCCATGAGCCTCATCAAGGGGGCGCGGTAGACGATGCCAGACCGTGGACAGCGCGTGTGGCGGTGCGGGCACTTCGCCCTCCCGCTCGACCGGGTGTACGTGATGGGCATCCTGAACGTCACGCCCGACTCGTTCTCCGACGGGGGCTCGCACCTGGGTGTGGACGCGGCGCTCGAAGGCGCACGTCGAGTCCGGGCGGCGGGAGCCGATATCGTCGACATCGGTGGTGAGTCAACGCGCCCCGGGTCCGATGCGGTGAGCGTGGAGGAGGAGCTCGCCCGGGTGGTGCCGGCGGTGCGCGCGCTCGTGCCGACGCTCGACGTGCCGCTCTCGGTCGATACCCGGCGCCCGGAAGTCGCGGCCGCGAGCGTGGCCGCGGGGGCGAGCATCGTGAACGATGTCTCAGGCTTCCGTGACCCGGCGATGGTCGAAGTCGCCACCACGACGGGTGCCGGTCTGGTGGTGATGCATATGCTCGGCGAACCCAGGACGATGCAGCGGGAGCCCCGGTACGACGATGTGGTGGCCGAGGTCTGCGCGTACCTGGCGGACCAGGCGCACATGCTGGAGGGGGCCGGCGTGGCGAGCGATCGCATCGCGCTCGATCCCGGGCTCGGCTTCGGCAAGACCACCGCGCACAACCTCGAGCTGCTGCGCAGGCTCGACGAGCTCGTGGCCCTCGGCTACCCGGTGCTCATCGGCGCGTCGCGCAAGCGGTTCATCGGCGAGGTCACCGGCGTGGACGTGCCAGCCGAGCGGCTGCACGGGAGCGTGGCGGTTGCGAGCTGGTCGGCGCTGCTCGGCGCCGATGTCGTGCGCGTACATGACGTGGGGCCCACACGCGAGGCGCTGGCGACGCTCGCCGCGATCACCGACGACAGCGGAGAGAGGTGCTGAGATGAGCGTGCACGCGTTCCTCGCGCTCGGCAGCAATCTCGGCGACCGTCTGGACACGCTGCGGCGGGCACTCGATGCCATCGATGCCATCGACACCACCAACGTGCTCGCGGTCTCCAACGTGGTCGAGTCCGAGCCGTGGGGTGTGACCGAGCAGCCGTCGTTCGCCAACGCGGTCGCGCGTGTGGTCACCTCCGTGAGGGCCGACACGCTGCTCGAGGCGCTGCAGGAGATCGAGGATGCGCTCGGCAGGGTCCGCGCCGAGCGGAACGGGCCGAGGGCGATCGACATCGACATCGTGCTCTACGGCGACGAAGAGTGGGACACGCCGGCTCTGGTCATACCGCATCCGCGCGCGGCCGAGCGGGACTTCGTGGTCACGCCGCTGCTCGAGATCGCCCCGGGCGCCACGTGGCCCGACGGCACCCCCGTCTCGGCCGAGCACGCGGTGCACGGGCGCGTCACCCGGGTGCTCGGTCCGGTGCCCGGCTACGAGGATCGCACGCCGCTCGCCGCCTCTGCGGGGGCGCACACCGCACCGCTTGGCGAGGGTCCGTGGGTGGAGGTCTCGTCCCGCAGGTTCAACGTGTCGGGCGGCCTCACGTACGCCGCCGAGCTCCGGTTCGACGCCGCGGTGCTCGAGCAGGAGGGCATCCCCTACGCGTGGGACCCTGTGCCGCCGGCCGAGGAGTACAACCTCTACCTCATGTCGCGGGTGTACCGCCTGCTCGTGCCGGAGCCCCTCGCCGCACAGGCACGCACGCTTCTCGCCCGGGTGCGCAGCGCGCCCATCGTATCCGAGGGCGACGGCGAGCCGGAGTAGGAAGCCGCTGTTCACGGGCCGGTTCCGGCTGCGTCCGGGCTCTTCGCGCGTCGGTGTATACTCGTAGCCCATCTCAGGAGGCGGCCCGGACCCGGGTAGGGCCGGGACCGCGAGGGAAGGAGCGCTATGAGCGGCACGCCATCCAACGCACGCCCGTCACGGGTCACCACCACGCGCCTGGCCGAGCTCAAGGCCGCCGGCGAACGCATCGTGATGATCACCGCGTACGACGCCCCTGGCGCGCGACTCGCCGACGCGGCGGGCGTGGACTCGATCCTCGTGGGCGACTCCCTCGGCATGACCGTGCTCGGACTCGACAGCACGCTCCCGGTCACGATGGACGACATGGTGCGCGCCACCGCCGCGGTCTCCCGCGGGGCGTCGCGTGCGCTCGTGGTGGCCGACCTGCCGTTCCTCAGCTACCAGGTGAGCGTGGAAGACGCCATCCGCAACGCCGGCCGTCTGCTCGCCGAAGGTGGCGCTCAGGCCGTCAAGCTCGAGGGTGGCGCCGAGGTTGCCGACCTTGTGGGCATCCTCGTGGACGCGGGCATCCCCGTCGTCGGCCACGTGGGACTCACGCCGCAGTCTGTGAACGTCTTCGGCGGGTACAAGACGCAGGGCAAGGACGTGGAGGGGGCGCTCGCGCTGGTGGACGACTGCCTGGCGCTTGAGGCCGCCGGTGCGTGCGCGGTGGTGCTCGAACTCGTGCCCGCCGAGCTCGCCGCTCTCGTGTCCGAGGAGCTCGCCATCCCCACCATCGGCATCGGCGCCGGCGCCGGATGCGACGGCCAGGTGCAGGTGTTCCACGACATCCTGGGTCTCGGCGACTTCACGCCACGCCACGCGCGCCGCTTCGCGGAGATCGGCGAGGCCATCACATCGGCGATCGCGGCGTACGCCGGCGAGGTCCGCGCGGGGGAGTTCCCCGCCCAAGAGCAGCTCTCGCATCTCGACGAAGAGGTGCTGGCCGAGCTCGAGCGCGCACTCCCACTGACAGAGAGTGAGGACTGAGGATGGAACGGCTCGCCTCCAAGCAGGAGGTCCGTCAGGCGGTGGCCGAGGCCCGGCATGAGGCGAAACGCATCGCGCTCATCCCCACGATGGGCGCTCTGCACGAAGGGCATCTCTCGCTCGTGCGTGCCGCGGCGGAACGGGCCGACTACATCATCGTCTCGGTGTTCGTGAACCCCACGCAGTTCGGCCAGGGTGAGGACTTCGAGGCGTATCCGCGCGACCTGGCGCGTGACATGGACCTCCTCGGCGCCGAGGGCGTCGATCTCGTCTTCGCGCCCACCCCCGAGATCATGTACGCGTCCGACGCGCAGGTCACCGTCGACCCCGGCCCGCTCGGCGCACTCTATGAAGGAGCGGTGAGACCCACGCACTTCAACGGTGTGTGTACCGTGGTCACGAAGCTCTTCTCCATAGCGCTTCCGGACCTCGCGTTCTTCGGCGAGAAGGACTATCAGCAGCTCGCGATCGTGCGCCGCATGGCCCGCGACCTCGACCTGCCGGTGAAGGTGGTCGGCTGCCCCATCGTGCGCGAGTGCGACGGGCTCGCACTGTCCAGTCGTAACGTCTACCTCTCGGCGGAGGAGCGCGCGGCCGCGCCGGTCCTCTATCAGGCGCTCCGCACGGCCGAGACGCTTGTGCTCGATGGTGAGCGCAGCGCCGGCGTGATCGCGGGAGCGCTCCGCGACACGATCGCGGGCGAGCCGCTCGCCGCGCTCGACTATGCCGAGGTGGTGGACGCGGTGACGCTGCTGCCGGTCGACACGATCACAGGCCCGGCGCGCGCCCTCGTGGCTGCCCGCTTCGGCGCCACCCGGCTCATCGACAACATCGTCCTGGAGGTGGGCTAGGTGGCAGACGCATTGGTGACGCCTGAAGAGGTGCGCATCCTCGCACGCGACCGCAAGGCGGTCATCTTCGCGCACAACTACCAGCGTGCCGAGGTGCAGGCGGTCGCCGACGTGGTGGGCGACTCGCTCGAGCTCGCGCGCCGCTCGGCAGCGGTCGACGCCGAGGTGATCGTGCTCGCGGGCGTGCGGTTCATGGCCGAGAGCGCCGCGATCCTCGCGCCCGGCAAGACCGTGCTGCTGCCGCGGCCCGACGCCGGCTGCCCGATGGCCGACATGATCACCGCCGAACAGCTCGCCGGGTGGAAGGCAGAGAACCCCGGCGTGCCGGTGGTGATGTACGTGAACTCATCGGCGGAGGTGAAGGCGCTCACCGATGTGTGCTGCACGTCGGCCAACGCCGTCGAGGTCGTCCGCTCCCTGGGCGTGCCGCGCGTGCTCTTCGGCCCCGACCGCAACCTCGGCCGGTGGATCGCCGGTCAGGTGCCGGACGTCGAGGTCACCGTATGGAACGGCTGCTGCCCGATCCACGACCGGGTGTCGCTCGAGATGGTCCGGGAGGCCAAGGCGGCCCACCCGGGCGCACCGGTCATCGCGCATCCCGAGTGCCGCCCCGAGGTGAGTGCCGAGGCCGACGCGGTGCTCTCCACGAGCCAGATGATCCGCTGGGCCCAGAAGGCGGGCGAGCCGGAGGTCATCGTGGTGACCGAGGGCGGTCTGCTCACCGGCCTCGCCAAGGCGGTGCCCGACACGCGGTTCGTCGGCATCATCCCGGCCATGATCTGCCCCAACATGAAGCTCACCGGGCTCGAAGACGTCCGCAACGCGCTCCGCGACCGCACAGGGCAGGTGGTGGTGCCCGATGAGGTGGCCACCGCGGCCCGTGCGTCGCTCGAGCGCATGACTGCGATCGGATAGGGACGCCGTGGACAGGGGTGCCGTGCTCAGACAGTCCCCGGCGGATGCCGTCGACAGTGCCGGCCCCGTCTTGACCACGGTGACCATCCCGCCGGCGCTGGACGCACGGTATCTGCTGCCATTCGATACCGACAGCATGCCGGTCGAGCGCACCGACGTGCTCGTGATCGGCTCGGGGATCGCGGGGCTGACCGCGGCGCTCCACGCGTCGCACCTCGGCAAGGTCACGCTCGTCACCAAGTCCGAGGTCACCGACGCGAACACCTGGTACGCCCAGGGCGGCATCGCGGGCGCGGTCGGGGAGGCCGATTCGGTCGACCTGCATCTCGCAGACACGCTCGTTGTGGGCCAGGGCCTCTGTGATGCCGAGGTGGTGCGTGCGGTGGTGGGCGAGGCGGCTGAGGCGCTCGCGGAGCTCGAGTCGCTCGGCGTTCGGTTCGACCGCGCGGCCACCGGCGAGGTGGCGCTCGCGCGCGAGGGGGGCCACAGCCTGCCGCGCGTGCTGCATTCGGGCGATGCCACCGGTGCCGAGGTGCAGGACACGCTCTCGGCCGTGGTGCGCCGTGCGCCCGGCATCAAGCTCGTGGAAGACACCTTCCTGGTAGACCTGCTGACCGAGGACGACCGGTGCGTCGGGGCGATCGTGATGGACCGGGGCAGCCACGCGATGATGGCGCTTCACGCCGATGCGGTGGTGCTCGCCACGGGCGGCTCGGGCCAGGCGTACCGGGTGACCACCAATCCGTTGGTGGCCACCGGTGATGGCGTGGCGGCCGCATGGCGCGCCGGCGCTGAGATCGCCGACATGGAGTTCATGCAGTTCCACCCCACCGCGCTCGACAGCGACGCGACCGTGAAGTTCCTCATAACCGAGGCGCTGCGCGGCGAGGGCGCGTACCTGCTCGACTGCGCGCTTGAGCGGTTCATGCCGGCGGTGCATCCGCTCGCCGAGCTCGCCCCGCGCGACGTGGTGAGCCGCGAGATCGAGAAGGTCATGCACCGCTGCGGGCGCCCGAACGTCTGGCTCGACGCCCGCCACCTCGGCGCGGACTTCCTCGAGCGCCGCTTCCCCACGATCTGGCAGGGGTGCCGTGAGGCCGGCTACGACCTCTCGTGCGCTCTCGTGCCCGTGGCTCCGGCCGCGCACTATCTCATCGGCGGCGTGCGCACGGACATCGACGGGCGGTCGTCGCTCCCGGGTCTGTACGCCGCGGGCGAGTGTGCGGCATCGGGCCTGCACGGCGCCAACCGGCTTGCCAGCAACTCGCTCCTGGAGGGGCTCGTCTTCTCGCGTCGGATCGTGCGTGCGCTCGAGGGCGAACGTGTTCGGCAACGTCCCGGCCGGATCCATGCCCAGGTGCGCACGCAGGTCGCTGCCGGAGATGCGCGCGTGGTGCGCCCCGCACTGCAGGAGCTGATGAGCCAGCACGCCGCGGTCACGCGGTCGGCGGCGGGCCTGACGACAGCCGCCGGATCGATCGCCGCGCTCGCCGCCTCACTCGGCGGTGCGCACCCGTACGAAGTGGAGACGCGCAACCTGCTGACCAACGCGGCCCTGATGACCGCCGCCGCGCTCGTGCGTGAGGAGAGCCGGGGGACGCACTTCAGGAACGACCACCCGGAGCGTGACGACATGGCATGGCGCGGACACACGGTGTGGCGCCGAGGAGCCGACCCGCGCTACGTGCCGCTCGTGGGCCCCGAGACCATCCCCTCCGCCGAGGAGGTGCTGTAATGCACGGCCTGCCGCCTTCAGACGACCTGATCGCACGGGCGCTTGCCGAGGACCTGGGCGTGGAGGCCGCGCGCTTCCTCGGCCAGATGCCGGCCGACCCCGCCGTGCTCGACGCCGACGTGACGGGTGCGGCCACCGTGCCCGATGACGCCGGGTTCACCGGGCGCATCGTCGCCCGGGAGGCGGGAGTGGTGTGCGGGCTGGCGCTCGTTGAGCGGACCTACCAGCTGCTCGCCGCCGCGTCGGCGTGGCCCGAGGCGGCGTGCTTCCCGCTCGTCGCCGAAGGAGCTGACGTGTCGCCGGGCGACTCGGTCCTCGAGATCGAGGGGCCGGTGCGGCTCGTGCTCGCGGGCGAGCGGACGGCTCTCAACCTGCTGATGCAGCTCTCCGGCATCGCCACCGAAGCACGCCGCTGGCAGCGTGCGGCCGGCGATGCACTCACGGTGACCGACACGCGCAAGACGCTCCCGGGGTTGCGCGCGCTCTCCAAGTACGCCGTCCGGGTGGGGGGCGCCGCGAACCACCGCGCGGGCCTGCATGACATGGTGCTCATCAAGGACAACCACATCGCGTACTCCGGCGGCGTGACCGCGGCGGTGGAGGCCGCGCTGGCGACGCATCCGGACCTGGAGGTCGAATGCGAGGCCGACACCATCGAACAGGCCGTGGAGGCCGCGCGCGCGGGTGCCGACTACGTGCTACTGGATAACATGGACGATGTCACGCTCGGCCGGGCGGTCGTCGCGGTGCGTGAGGCTGCGGCCGGCCGCCGGTGCCTCACCGAAGCGTCGGGACGCATCACGTTCGAGCGGCTGCCCTCTCTCGTCGCCACGGGCGTGGACCGCGTCTCGGCGAGCGCTCTCACGCTCGTGCGGCCGCTCGACTTCGGGTTGGACGCGTCATGAACGACCTCCGGACCCGCTACCTCGGCTGGTTCAGGCGCGCCGCGATCGCCCTGGTGATGCCGCTCGTCCTGATCGCGGTGCTCCAGGCGGCGTCGGTGGCGCGGTGGTGGGACGATCCCGTGCCCGATGCGGGCGGCGTGCGCTACCTGTTCATCTCGGTCGCGGTGGCCTCCGTGGTCATCGGGCGCTCCACGCGCACGCGGGACACGGCGAAGCTGCCGCTCGACGAGCCCGCGCTGCGCTCACTGTCCTGGCGGCTCGTGGTGTACGCGTGCGCGCCTGTGGTCATCGGCGCGGTGCTCGCGCTCATGACCCGTCAAGCGTGGGACTTCTACGCGTTGCTCCTCGTCACGTTGATCGGGATCGTCGTGCTCTTCCCACGGTTCGACCAGTGGGTGGCGTGGTCACAGCCGCCGGACGGAGGGCAGCCCTGATGCCGGTCACCGGATTCGGACCGCTCGATTGGTTCCTCGGCCTGCTCGACACCTGGGGGCACCTCATCGTCGCGGGCTTCACCATCTCGGAGAACCTGTTCGTGATCGGCTCGTTCACCCCTGGCGAGACGATCGTGATGGCCGCGGGGTTCGTGTCGGAGATGGGCGGGCTCAACCCGTGGCTCGTGGGCGTGTCGTCGCTCGTAGGGACGATGATCGGGAGCAACCTGTCGTACTGGTTCGGACGGCGCGGCGGTCGTAACGCGCTGCTGAAGTGGGGCGGGAGGTTCTTCGACGAGGAGCGCGTGATCGCCGCCGAGGAGTACTTCGACACACACGGCAACAAGACGGTGCTCGTGTCGAGGTTCGCCGCCGGCTTCAAGAACTTCGTGCCGGTCATCGCCGGCGCGTCGCGAATGCGTTTGTGGATCTTCGAGCTGTACACCTTCGCCGGCGCGCTCATCTACACCACGCTGATGGTGATGCTCGGCCGCATCTTCGCCGACAACTTCGATCGCGCGCTGGCTGTGGCGCGCAGTCTCACATGGTTCGGCCTGTTCGTGCTGCTGGCGATGCTTGCGGCCATCTTCTGGGGCCGCCGACGCTACATCGCGCGCAAGGTCGACCTGTTCGTGGAGCTCGCCGAGGAGATCGACGCGGGCGAGTCGGACGACGCCGGGCGGGCGGCCGGGGAGCCCGTGCCGCCTTCGGCGGACGGGCCCGGGGCCGACGCATGATCGAGCGCTCCACGAGGGTCGCGGTGGCCGAGGCGCTTCGTGACGCCGGGTCCGCCGGCGTCTCGGGCGAGGCGATCGCCGGCGAGCTCGGCATCTCGCGCGCGTCGGTGAACGCGCACGTGACGGCGCTGCGCGCGCTCGGCTACGAGATCGCCTCGTCCTCACGGGTCGGGTACCGGCTCGTCTCGGCTCCCGACGCGTGCATCCCCGAGGAGGTAGGACCCCGTCTGTGCGATCCGCTCTGGGTGTCGTGCACCGGAGGCGCCGAGATCGCATCCACCAACGATGAAGCCAAGCGCCGTGCGCGCGCGGGAGCGCCGGAGGGCACGGCGGTGGTGGCCGCCCGGCAGACCGCTGGCCGGGGACGGTTCGACCGGTCGTGGGAGTCGCCGGCTGGCGGTGCGTATCTCTCGTGCGTGCTGCGCCCGCCGCTTCCGCCCGGCGCGCTCGGTCCGCTCCCGCTGGTGGCCGCGGTCGGTGTCGCCGACGGGTGCGCGGCGCTCGGGCTGGACGTGCGGCTCAAGTGGCCCAACGATGTCGAGATCGACGGACGCAAGCTCGCGGGCATCCTGCTGGAGATGACCGCCGAGGCGGACCGTGCCGAGTGGGTCGTCCTCGGATGCGGCGTCAACGTCGCTGGCGTTCCGCACGACCGCGCCGCATCGGTCCGTGAATGGCTGCCCTCGGCACGGGTGGCCGACGTGGCCGCGGCGGTGCTCGACGGCGTTGCGGCGGCGTACCGGCGCTTCCTCGTGGAGGGGTTCGAGCCGCTGCGCGAGCGGTACGTCGCCCGGCTCGGCATGCGCGGCGTCGACGTGACCGTGCGTGACGCCACCGGTGCGGTCGTGGCCGGGGGCGCCGTCCTCGGCGTGGGGGAGACCGGCGAGCTCCTGCTCGCCTCCGGGGAGCGCACGGTGCGCGTGGCAGCCGGAGAGGTCACGCTTCGCGGCTGAGGCGACGCGCGTCACGCCGCGTTGACCCGTGTCCACTGAGACGCTATCGTAAGCCGGTCAGAAACTGTGCCTTACGATTGGAGCACCACGTGCGCGATTCCCGGACGGCGGCGATGCTGCGCTCTGCGCTCGCCGCGGCGCTCGTGAGCGTGAGCGCAGCGATCAGCATCCCGATCGGCCCCGTCCCGGTCACGCTGCAGCTCCTCGCGCTCGCGGTGATCGTGCTGCTGCTCTCACCTGGTGAGGTGTTCGCCGCGACCGTCCTGTACGTGGCGATCGGCGCCATCGGTCTGCCCGTCTTCTCGGGGGCGAGCGGGGGTGTGGGCGTGCTGCTCGGTCCCACCGGCGGGTTCCTGCTCGGCTTCGTGGCAGGAGCTCCAGCCGGGGCCTGGGTGCGCAGTCGCGTGCGCTCGTGGCTGCCGGGGCGACCGATGCTCGCCGATGTCGCTGGCGTATCCTCGCTCGTGGTGATCGCGTACGGACTTGGCTGGGCGCGGCTGGCCGCGGTGACGGGGATGGATGCTGCGGCCGCCTTCGGCGTCGCGGTCGCCCCCTTCCTGCTGCCCGACGCGCTGAAGGTCGCGGGTGCGATAGCGGTGGCACGCGCGGCGAGGCATGCCGGACTCGAGGACCGGTCCACGGACGACGGGACGGCTGCCTCGGTGTGATGACGCCGGGCACAGGAAGGCCGCGGGTGCGACCCTCCGATGTCGGCCTGTCGCGTGTCAGAGCGCCCCGCTACTATGGACGGGTGTCCGGTGGAAGCGAGTGCGGGGAGGCCGAGTGTCCGGTTCAGTGCGGTTCGTCCATGCGGCGGACCTTCATCTCGATGCGCCGTTCAAGGGCGTTGATGCCGATGACCCCCGTGTCCGTGAGGCGCTGATAGCGGCGACCATCGGCGCCCTCGATACGCTGGTCGATACGTGCATCGAGCGACGTGCCGACTTCCTCATACTCGCGGGAGATGTGTACAACAGCATGGACGCGCCCTTGCGCACGGAGTTCGCGTTCCGCGACGCGTGCGCACGGTTGGATGTGGCGGGCATCCGAGTGTTCGTGGCGCGCGGCAACCACGACCCGGCGAGCAGCCGGTCCGCGGGCCTGGCCATGCCGGCGAACGTGCATGTGTTCTCCGCCGACGCGGTGGAGCGTGTGGTGTTCGAGCGGGACGGCCGACCGGTCTGCGCGCTGTACGGCCGCTCCTTCCGAACGGCTGCGGAGACGGCGAACCTCGCGGTGAGCTACGTCCGCGACCCGGACGACGGCCTGGCCATCGGCGTGCTCCACACGAACGTGGGCGACCGCCCCGGTCACGGGCCGTACGCTCCCTGCTCGCTCGACGACCTGCGCGCCGCCCACATGGACTACTGGGCGCTCGGGCACATCCACAAACCCGAGGTGCTTTCCGAGGACCCGCCGATCGTATACAGCGGGTGCACGCAGGGGCTCCACCCCGGCGAGACCGGTGACCGGGGTTGCACCGTGGTCACGCTCGACCGGCACGGAGCGACGCTCGAGCGCGTGTCCACCGCCCGCGTGGTGTGGGCGACCTCGACGGTCTCGGCCGCAGGGCTCGACGACGTCGACGCGGTGCGCAGTGCGCTCCTCGCCGAGGTGGACCGCGTGGCGCGTGACCCGGGCGCCACACCGGGGACGCCGGTGGTGCTGCGCGTCGACCTCACGGGCCGGAGCGGCGCCCATGCGGCGCTTGCGCGACCGAAGGCGCTCGATGACCTGCTCGCCGACATCCGCGGCGCCGGCCTCTCCCGCGACCCGTGGGTCTGGGTCGACCGTTTGCGCGACCGGACGATGCCCGCGATCGACCTCGACCTGGTCCGTTCGGGCTCCGACTTCGCCGCCGACCTGGTGTCGCTCGCCGATTCGCTGCTCGCGGACCCGGATGCACTGGGCTCGTATGTGGGAGCACTCGCACAGCCCATCCTCGGCACTCTCGACTCGAAGGATCTCTTCGAGCCCGACGCCCGCGACATCATCGAGCGCGCCCGCGACCTTGCGCTCGATCGGTTGATGGCGGAGGAGCGCCGATGAGACTCAGGCGTATCGAGGCAGTTCGGTACGGTAGGCTGGCGGGTGCGACACTCGGCGATCTGAGCGACCACCTCACCATCGTGCTGGGACCCAACGAAGCCGGCAAATCCACGTACACGTCGCTCGTCCGGCACGTCCTGTTCGGCTATCCCACCGCCGGCCGCAAGGAGTCGGGTTACTTCCCGGGCGGTGACGGCCGACTCGCGCGGCTCGTCTTCGAGGACGGTGCCGGCTCGTGGGTGGTGGAGCGCTCCGAGGGGCCGCACGGCGGCGTGGTGCGGAGCCGTGCCCTTGCGGGCGATGAGCGTCCGGACCTGGTCGATGAGCTCACGCAAGGCGTCAGCGCCCTCGCGTACCGGATCGTGTTCGGCTTCGGCCTCGATGAGATGGCGGCCATCGAGGAACAGCGGGCAGCGGGCGACGACGTGCTCTCGCGGCTGTATGCGGCGAGCGCCGGGCTGCGCGTGAGTCCGCACGAAGTGCGTGCCGCACTCGAGAAGGACGCGGGCGAGGTGTACACCCCCGGCGGGCGGAAGCGCGAGCTCAACACGCTACTCGCCGATCTGCGCGCCACGCGCGCGGAAGAGCGGGCTCTCAAGACGCAGACCGAAGCGTACTCGACAGACCGGGAGCGGTTGGCCCTGCTCCGGGAGCGGCTGCCAGAGTTGCGGGACTCGCTCGAACGCTCACGGTCGGAGCTCACCGCCCTCGCGGTGGCCGTCGACCGCGGGGACGAGCGGCTCGCCGCCATCGACGGCCAGGAGGAGTCGCTGATCGGGCTCAGGCAGGAGCGCCGCCGGTTGACGGAGGAGCTCGATGCGATCGAGCTCGATGATGCGCTGCTCGGTGCCGCGCCCGAGCTCGACGCGTTGCTCGATGAGGCGCCGCTGTTCGTGGAGCAGGCCCGGGAGATCGTGGCTTCCGAGGCGTCGCTCGCCCGGGCGTCCGCTCGCGCGGGCGATGCCGCCGGGCGAAGCGGACTGGACGACACCGCGCTCACGCTGTTCGGCGACAACCACGACGACGCCTCGATGGTCGAGGAGACCCGTGAGGCCCTTCAGCGCCTGCAGCTGCAGGCGGACAACCGCGAGGAGTCGGCGGCCCGTGCGGCCGCGGTGGCGGCGCAGAGCCGGACCGCCGCCGAGCGCCTGCTGCTGCCGCTCGGGATCGTCTCCGAGGACCCCGCCGACACCATCGCCGAGCGGCTCGCCGCGCTTGAGGCCCTGGAGTCGTCGCGGGCCGACGTGGGTGGTCGGGCGGCGCGCGCTTTCGACATCCCCTCGATCATCATGCTGGTGTCCGGTGTGGCGGCCATAGGCACGGGCGTCTACGTGCGTGAGTGGATCACCGTCGGGCTCGGGGCGGTCCTCGTCGTGGCCGGACTCTGGTTCCTGCTCCGCGCCCGCGCGGGCGTGCCCGCCTCGCTTGACGGCGACGCACGTGCCGCGCTGCGCGTGCTCGGCCTGGAGCCTGATGCTGGCACACTCGACCTGTCACGCATGCGGCGTTCGCTCGAGGCCGCGCGGATCGCTGTGGCGTCGCTCGAAGAGGCCATCGCCGCGCACGACGAGGCCGAGCGCGATGCCGCGCTCGCCCGCGGCGCGCTTGAGACGAGGTCGGCGCTGTGGCGTTCGTGGCTCAAGGAGCGCGGGCTGTCTCCCGACCTGTCGCCGGCAGGAGCGGCCACGGCGCTCGTGTCGGCCCGTGAGGCGCGCATGGCGCGGCAGACCGAGACCGAGCTCCGTGAGGACATCGCGCGCCGCGCCAGCGCACTCGATGGTTTCCTCGAGCGGCTCGCGACCGCGGCGACTCCGTTCATCGAGGTGCCGTCGCCGTTGCTTCGCGACGCGCTCCCAACCGTGGCGAACCGCCTTCGCGAGCGACTCACCGATGCCCGTGCGCTCGCCGCACGAGCGGAGGAGCTCCGGCGCGAGATCCGCCCGGTCGATGCGCGGATCGCCGCGGAGGATGAGCGCCTTGAAAAGGCCCGTGCCGACGTCAGGGAGATCCTGGAGCGGTTCGACCTGTTCGAAGGCGGGACTCTCGAAGACCTGCGTATGCGCCGTCGCGTCGCGGAGCGTGATGAGGCGGATGCGGCCGCGGCGTTCGAGGCGTTGGTCGGCGAGATAAGCGCGCTGGAGGCGCGACTCGAGCAGGGAGCGCGTGAGCAGCGGAGCGTGGAGCTCTCGCTCACCGAGTCAGGCCTGGTGGAGCGGGTCACGGATGCCATCGACCGCCACCTGGTGGCCGCATGCGCCGCGCGGCTGTTGGCCGATGCGCAGCAGCGGTACGAGCGTGAACGGCAGCCTGAGGTGGTCCGCGAGGCCGGTCGCCTGTTCTCCACGATGACTCAGGGGCGCTATCAGAGCCTCACGGTCCCGCTCGATTCCGGCAGGATCGAGGCGTTCGACTGTCAGGCGGCGGCCCGGACCTCGGATCTGCTGTCCCGAGGTACCGCCGAGCAGCTGTACCTCGCGATCCGGCTCGGACTTATCGCGCGGTCGGGTGCTGTCGGGAGTTCGCTGCCCGTCTTGATGGACGATGTGCTCGTGAACTTCGATCCCGAGCGCAGACAGGGTGCGGCCGAGGCCATCGCGCAGCTGGCGGACGAGCGCCAGGTGGTCTTCTTCACGTGCCACCCCGAGACCGCGAGGGTCTTCATGGACGCGGCCGACAGGTGCACGTTGCTGGAGATCGGGCGCATCGACGCGTGACACAGCGGCCAACGAGCGGCCGCCGGCGTTCGTGCGCATGCGGCGCGCGGGTCGGGACGCGCGCTACTCCTGCTTCACCGTGGGGAAGCGCAGCGTGAAGACGGTGCCGCCTTCGGGGCGCGGCGCCGCCGTGATCGTACCGCCATGTGCGGACACGATCGCCGCCACGATCGCGAGCCCGAGACCGGCCCCGCCTGAGCCGCGGTCTCGGCTCGACTGTGCGCGGTAGAAGCGGTCGAAGATCCGCGCCGCGTCCTTCTCCCCGATGCCGGGCCCTTCGTCCATCACCCGTGCGACCGCGCGGTCACCGTCGTCGGCGATCTCGATCGTGAGCTTTTTCCCCTCGGGGGTCACGCGTGACGCATTGTCGATGAGGTTGCTGAAGACCTGCTGCAGCCTGTCGCGGTCACCCAGGACCGGCGCGGCCTTGCCGAGGATCTCCACATGGACGCCTCGCGCTTCCACGAGCGGGGCGAGCGCCTCCACGGCATGCTGCGCGATGCTAGTGAGATCGACCTGGGACAGGGGGAGCTCTCCGGTGGCTCCCTCGATGCGCTGCAGCGTGATGAGGTCGTTGGCGAGTCGCGTCAGGCGCTCCGATTCACGCGCGATCGTCGAGAGGAACTGCCGGGCGTCGTCCTCGGGCACATCGCCGTCGAGCAGTGTCTCGGCGGCGCCGCGGATCGCGGTGAGCGGTGTCCGCAGTTCGTGGCTCACGTCGGAGACGAACCGTGACTTGCGACGCTCCTCCTCGCGGAGCTCGAGCAGCGCGTCCTGGACTTCGTCGGCCATCGCGTTGAACGCCTCCGCGACTGCCTGCGTCTCTCGCGAGCCGGACGGGCGCACGCGCACCGAGTGATCGCCCTGCGCGAAGGCGACAGCACCGAGGGCGAGCGAACGCAGCGGCGCGGACAGCCAGCGGGCGAGGAGCTCGGTCAGCACGAACGTCGCCAACACGAACACCACCGCCGCGACAGCGAGCTGCACCCGGTAGTCGCGCACGATCGTGGTCACCGAGAAGGTCGCCGCGGAGTTGTGCACCACGCCGACGACCCGGCCGTCGACGGTGATGGGTCCTGCGATCGAGATGCCTATGCGGCCGTCGGGCAGCACGCGTTCGGCCGATGCTACCTCGCCTGCCAGCGCGCGCGAGACCTCGGGTGTCTCAGCGTAACCGATACCGATGTCGGCACCGGTGGAGTCCGCGATCGACACGCCCGCCCGGTCGAGCACACGGATGTGCGAAGCCGAGCCACGCCCGGCGATCGCGAGCTCGAACGCGAGCGCCGTGGACTGAGGGTCGGTGAGGCCGCTGGCGCCCGAGGCGGTGATCTGGGCGGAAAGGGCAGCAGCGAGGATGGTCTGCTCGCTCCGGAGACGCTCCTCGATCTTACGCAGCCCGTATGACTCGAGCTCGGCCAGGAAGTACACGGAGAGCACGGCAGCGACGGCCACCGCGACGATCAGGAATGCGAGGAGCAGCCGGCGGCGGATCGATGAGCGCATAGCGGGCTACGTCGCCAGCCGGTATCCGTACCCGCGTACCGTCTCGACGACGGTCGGGTCCACGCCAGCGGCGGCGAGCTTGTCACGGAGTCGCTTGATATGCGTGTCCACAGTCTTCGTCTCCACCACGTACTGCCACTCCCACGCCTCTTTCAGCAACTGTTCGCGGGAGAGCACGCGGCCGGCGTGACGCATCAAGCATGCAAGGAGTTCGAACTCGCGGGGAGTGAGGTCGATCTGCGTCTGTCCATGGAAGGCCAGATGGGCGCTCTCATCCAGCGAGATGCCGGCGACCTCAAGGGGGCCTGTGTCCTCGGCGCCATCCGCGGCACGGCCGCCGGTGCGCCGCAACAGGGCCTTCACGCGCGCCACGAGTTCGCGCACGCCAAACGGTTTCGCGAGGTAATCGTCGCCACCGAGTTCAAGGCCTACGACCTTGTCGAGCTCCGTGTCTCGGGCCGAGAGGAACAGCACGGGGGTGTCGCTGGTGGTGCGCAGCCGGCGGCATACTTCATAGCCGTCGGTGCCGGGCAGCATGATGTCGAGCACGATGAGATCGAACGGGCTCTCGGCGGCGAGCGCAAGCGCGGTATCGCCATCGGGGGCCACGGTCACTTCGTACCCCTCCTTGCGGAGGTTGTACGATACGAACTGCAGGATCGACTCTTCGTCGTCGACGACGAGGATCCGGGCGGGCGTGGTCGTCACGGGGCGTCCTCCAGGAGTCGAGGTCATACGCGATGATACCACCGGGGCGCATCGGCGACGCCGATGCTGTTGCCGGGTCGTCACGGTCGCTCTGCGGTCGGAGGAAGGGGACGGTCATGATCCTCGCAGTGGATATCGGCAACACTCAGACGGTGCTCGGCCTCATCGGTGAAGAGGGGACCGCGGCGCACTGGCGCATCTCCACCGAGCCGATGCTCACCGCCGATGAGATCCGCGTACGCATCGGCGGGCTCTTCCTGCTTGATGGCCTCGGATGGGACGACGTGCAACGTGTGGTCATCTCATCGGTGGTCCCGACGTTGACCGCCGCATACGAGGACCTGGCCCGCAGGGCGACGGGTGGCGAGCCGCTGGTGGTGGGTCCGGGGATCAAGACGGGCTTGCCGATTGCGTATGAGAATCCTCATGAGATCGGCGCGGACCGGATCGTGAACGCGATCGCCGCGGTTGAGCGCTTCGGCGCACCGGTGATCGTGGTCGATCTGGGGACGGCGACGACGCTCGATGTGGTGGATGCTTCGGGAGCGTACCTCGGGGGCTCGATCGCTCCGGGTCTCGAGACCAGCGCTGGCGCGCTGTTCAGCCGCGCCGCCCGGCTCTCGGCGGTCGATCTCGAGCCGCCGGCGAGGGCGATCGGCCGCAACACGCGTGAATCGGTCCAGGCGGGACTGCTGATGGGTCACGCGGCGCTGATCGACGGGCTCGTGCATCGCACGTGGGACGAACTAGGGGGTCCGTGCACGGTGGTCGCGACGGGCGGTCTGGCCGGGCGCATCGCTCCGCTGTGCACGACCGTCGATGCGGTGGACGATGACCTCACGCTCAAGGGTCTTGCGCTCATTTGGAGACGCAACCTCTGAACCGGGGTGTGCGGCGAGGGATGCGCTCGTCGCGCGGCACGCCAGTTGCTCCGGCCATACCGCGCATGAAGATACCTGAATCGCGCGTATTTCACGGATGTGGTGTGGTACGATGCAACGGTTCAGGCAAGCAATGGCAGTCACGGTGCGCCGCATGGCCCGCCCGGGTCATCTTCGCGCCCCGCTTCGGTCTGGTCGCCGCACGTCGTGCGACAGGTAGGGAGTGATCGCTGAGTGAACAAGCGCGCGAAGCAACGTCTGATCGGTGTCACCATCCTCATCTTCGTCGCCGTCGGGGCCCTCATCCTGTTCTCCGACTTCAGCGGCGGCACCGCCACCAAGACCTCGGTCGCCCAGGCGCTTACCGAGGCCGATCTCGTGGGCACGCAAGTCGAGGTGTCGGGCGAAGTCGTGGCCGGTTCGTGGGTGTCCGGCGCAACGCCGTTCGTCTTCGAGATCGAGGACGCCGATGACCCCGATGCGGGCCGTCTGCGCGTCGTCTGGAACGAGGTCGTACCCGGCTCCTTCGGTGACGGCACCACGGCCACGATCACCGGCGTGCTCGAGGAGGGCGGCTCCATCGAGGCCAAGTACCTCGTGACCAAGTGCCCCTCCAAGTACGAGTCCGCCACCGGCGCTCTCACCGTCAATGACGCGCTGTCGCGCAAGGGCGAGCTGGCCGGCGTGACCCTGAAGATCACCGGGTTCGTGGTCGACGGTTCGATCGGCGGCGCTGGCGCGATGCCACGCTTCCAGGTCGCTGACGACGCGGCCGGTGCCAACGCGCTCGACGTGGCGTGGGGCGGTGGACTCTCAGATGAGTTCGTCGATGGGGCCAAGGTGGTCATCACCGGCTCACTCGAGGCAGATGGCGTGTTCCAGTGCACCGAGGTCGCGCTCGATCAGGCGGCCAAGTAGTCCCGCACGGTTCTCACTCTCGAACGGAGTCCCTGCATGCATATCGGAACCATCGGCAACCTCCTGCTCGGCCTCGCCAGCCTTTCGGCGATCGCATCTATAGGTGCGTATGCGTTCGGTCGGCAGGGGAGCGGTGACACCCGCAAGCTGGGCCACCTGCTGACCTACGGCGTGTTCGGCTTCATCACGCTCTCCATCGTGCTGCTGGCCGTTTCGTTCCTCACGGAGAACTGGGCGCTGCAGTACGTCGTGTACAACCACCCGACCACGGTCGGGCCATGGGCGTGGCTCTACCGTCTCTCTGGCGTGTGGGCCGGACGAGAGGGATCGCTCCTGTTCTGGGAGTGGATCCTCGCCATCTACGCCGCCTTCATCGCGCGCAAGTTCATGAAGGAGGACAGCAAGCTCGGGGCGGCCGGTCTCGCCGTGCTGAACTTCGTGCAGCTGTTCTTCCTGGCGGCGCTGTTCATCGACACCAACAACCCCTTCAAGCCCACACCCGCCGGCATGGTCGACCCCGCCACGGGCGCCCTGCTCACCAGCGCGGCCATGAACCCGCTGCTGCAGACCTGGGCAATGGTGCTCCACCCGCCGACGCTGTTCGTGGGCTACGCGGGGCTTGCGGTGCCGTTCGCGTTCGGCCTTGCCGCGCTCTTCACCGGTGACGTCTCGAAGAAGTGGGTCGTGCTCACCGACCGCATCACCGTCTTCTCATGGCTTCTGCTCGGCATCGGCATCGGTCTAGGTTCGGTCTGGGCGTACTACGAGCTCGCGTTCGGCGGCTACTGGGCGTGGGACCCGGTCGAGAACGCCTCGCTCCTGCCCTGGCTCACCGGCGTCGGCCTCGTGCACTCGATGACGGTCTACCGGCGCCGCGAAGGCTTCCGCATGTGGACCTTCATGATGGCCGCCGTCACATTCGTGTTCGTCTTGCTCGGCACGTTCATCACGCGGTCGGGCATCGTGCAGTCGGTGCACGCGTTCCAAGAGGACCCGCTGTCGTTCTGGCTCTTCCTGATCATGATGATCGGCTCGCTCGCGGTGATGGGCATCGGCGTCATGATGCGTCGCGACAAGCTGACCAGCGAGGCCGACGGCTTCGAGAAGATCATGTCCAAGGAAGGTTCGTACTACTTCAACAACGTGCTCATGCTGATCTCGGCGGTCCTTGTGGCCTACATGACGATGGCCTCGGCCTTCCCGCAGTGGATGCCGCTCGGCGGTCAGTCCATCAAGCCGCCTGCCTACGATGCGCTGGCCCGACCTCTCGGCATCTTCTACATCCTGATCATGACGCTCTGTCCGATCCTCGCTTGGGGCGGCGGCGACTGGAAGAAGCTGTGGGAGAAGGCCAAGGGCCCGCTCATGGTGAGCGCGCCGATCGCTGCCGCGTTCATCGCGATCTACATCTACGCGATGCTGCCGTTCTACACCCCCAGTGGTACGACCGCCGAGTGGTGGCACCACTTCCTGGCGCTCTCCGGCGTGCTCGTGGCCGCGGCCGCCATCGGCCTGCCGCTGTGGCTGTTCTTCGATGGCGCCCGCAAGCGTGCGGCCGCCCGGAATGAGTCGTTCGGCCAGGGCCTCCTGTGGATCATCACCCGCGCGCGCACCCAGTCGGGCGGATACCTGACCCACCTGGGCATGGGCATCATCCTCATCGGCCTCGTTGGCTCCACGATGTTCGTGCGCACCTACAATGCGCAGATCCCGCAGGAGCCGGGCGCCACGTACGAGGCCGAGGGCTACACCTTCTCGTACGTGTCGCTCGATCAGACGATGGAGAACGTGCGCCCCGGTTCGACCCAGGGCGACACGGTCTACACGCTGAACCTCGACGTGCTGCGTGACGGCAAGAAGATCGGCACGCTCGATCCCCAGATGCGCTTCCCGCAGCAGCTCGCGCAGCAGCGTCAGAGCAACCAGCACGTGGCGCTGCGTAGTGAGTTCCTGAAGGACATATTCATCTCGTTCTCGGGCACCGGCGAGGGCAACACCGCCGTGGTGACGATCAAGTTCTTCCCGCTCCAGTGGTGGGTGTGGACGGGCTTCATCGTGCTCATCATCGGCAGTGGCCTTGCGTCGTGGCCGAAGAAGCAGCTTGCGGCCTAGGGAAGCGACAGTGACCGAGGAGCAGCAGCACACGCTCGCGCTGGAGGTCCGGGACCTGACCCGGGCCTTCGGCGTGCGTAAGGCGCTCGACGGCGTGAGCCTCGAGCTGCCGGTGGGCGCGTTCCTCTCGATCTTCGGCCCCAACGGTGCGGGCAAGACCACGCTCGTGAAGGTCCTCACCACCCTGCTCAACCCCTCGAGCGGCTCGGCGCGTGTCCTGGGCCGTGACGTGGTCTCCGACGCGGTCGAGCTGCGCACCCATATCGGGCTCATCAGCCATAACCCGCTGCTGTACCCTGACCTCACCGCCGAGGAGAACCTGCTGTTCTTCGCGGAGATGTACGGCGTGGACGACCCGCGTGTGCGGGTCTCCGAGCTGCTGGAGGCGGTCGAGCTCGACCACCGCAGGCTCGACCTCACCCGGACGTTCTCGCGCGGCATGTTGCAGCGTCTCTCGATCGCCCGGGCGTTGCTGCACCGGCCCGAGGTGATCTTCCTCGACGAGCCGTACTCCGGCCTCGACCCGCACGCCATGGACATCCTCGACGGGCTCATCGCGCAGATCCGCGATTCCCACACGTTCGTGATGATCAGCCACGATCTCGACAAAGGTCTCGAGCTCTGCAGCCATGCGCTCATCCTCGCCAAGGGCAGGGTCGTGCTGTATGAACCCCGCGAGGCGATCGACGACGCATCGTTCCGTCAGACCTACCGCTCGACCGTGGGAATGGGGGTGTCGTAGGTGGCCGGAGCGTCCGGACGCCAGCTGCGCGCGATGCTCCGCAAGGACATCGTGATGGAGTTGCGCACCAAAGAGATGATCATGTCGATGGGCCTGTACTCGCTGCTCACGATGGTCGTGTACTTCGTGGCCCTCTCGCAGGCGGGCTCGAGCTTCGATCCGCGCGACATCGCGGCCGGCCTGCTGTGGCTCGCGTTCATCTTCACCTCGATGCTCGGCCTCAACCGCTCACTGGTGCACGAGAAGGACCAGGGCTGTCTCGAGGCGCTGCTGCTCTCACCGGTGGACCGGCCGGTGATCTTCTTCGCCAAGGCCGGCGGCAACCTGATATTCCTGCTCGCCGTGGAAGCGCTCACGCTCCCGGTGTTCGGCTTCCTGTTCCTGCAGGGCACCCAGCTCGACTGGGGCTCGATCGCGCTGATACCGCTCGCGCTCATCGCGGGCTCCGTCGGTATCGCTGGCGTGGGCACATTGCTCGCGACGATGTCGGTGAACACCTCGGGCAAGGACTTCGTCCTCGCGATGCTGTTCATCCCGCTGATGTACCCGCTGCTCCTCGGCGCCGTCACCGCCACCGGTGGCGCCATCGTGGGCGGCGCCCAGGGCGTGTCGGTGTTCTGGACCGGCATGGGGTGGGTCATCGGCTACGACGTGATCATGCTGCTCGCTTCGTACGGGCTCTACGAGTTCATCGTCGGCGCGTAGCGCCGCTATCCGTGATAGGAGGCTGACAGCCACGTGAGATCGATAACCACCAGAGCGACGATCGCGCTGGTACTCGGCGGCGTGCTGACCCTTGCCGCGTTCTTCGGGGCGTTCTTCTGGGCCGGCGTGCCGGACTTCGGGTTCGTGCGTACCGCCGAGCAGGTCGACTCGGCACGCTACAAGGGGCCGTTCGAGCAGGCGATCGACGAGGCGCGGTACCTCGCCAACTACGCGGGCTACACCGTACAGGTCGAGGCGGACGGCGAATCGGTGAGGGGCGAGCTCGTCTCGGCCGATGAGGAGTCCGTCGAGATTGCGACCGAGTCGGGCGGCGTGACGATCGATGCCGCCGACTTCGAGGCGGCTACCGTCTTCGGTTCCGAGTACGGGCGTCCTGACTGGGGGCAGAAGATCTTCTACTTCCACGTCCCGGTGGCCGAGATCTCCTTCGTGGTGTTCGCCTTCGCGGCGTTCTACGCGGTCCGCTTCCTGATGACGCGCAACCGCGAGTTCGACACCAAGAACCGCGTGTCCATGGAGGTCACGCTCGTGTTCGTGGGCCTCACGATGGCGACCGGTATCCTGTGGACGAAGGCGGCGTGGGGCGTGTGGTGGGACTGGGAGCCGAGGCTCACCACGTACTTCATCCTCACCCTGCTGGTGATCGCGTACTTCGTCTTGCGCAACTCGGTCGAGGACGAAGAGCGCCGCGCCGTGTACGGGGCGGTGTTCACGATCCTCGCCTTCATCGACGTGCCGATCTCGTTCTTCATCACGCGGCTGATCCCGTCGAACCACCCCGTGATCGAGAGCGGTGGCCTTGAGGGTCCGATGCTCGCCTCGTTCATCCTCGGCCAGATCGGCATGATCGCGCTCGGCTACGCCATCTACCAGCTGCGCATGGGTGAAGTGCAGCTGCAAGAACGCATCGAACAGGCCAAGACCCTTCTGGAGAGGTGATCTGAGTGAACCCCACGCTGAAAGAGGTCTACTCGCTCGTTCTGACCCAGTGGCCGCTCGTGGCTGGCGCGTATGCGCTTCTGTGGGCAGGCATGGTGATCTACGTGGGCATGGCGCTCAAGCGCCTGGGAACCCTTGGCAAGCAGCTCGAGGTCCTCGAGGCGGCCGTGGCTCGCCGTCAGGGCGCCGAGTAGTACGACACTGGACGACTGAGGAGGCACGGTGCTGCAGGTAGCGTTCGTCGCGTTCTGGCTCGCAATGGCGTTCTATGCGGCCGCGACGGTGCTCTATGGCTATCAGGTCGCAACCAAGCGTCAGGCGCTCACGTGGTACGCCACGTTCGCGACCGGCGCGGGCTTCCTGCTGCACACGGCATCGGTCGGCCTTCGCTCATCGGCCACGGACGGCACCCAGCTCACCGGGGCGAACGTGCTCGTGCTCATGGCCTGGGCGCTCGTGCTCGTGTACTTCCTGCTCGAACACATGCTCAAGGTGAAGACGTACGGTGTCTTGCTGGTGCCGGCCGCACTCATCGTGATGCTTATCGCGCAGGTGCTCGGAGTGAGCCGCAGCGTGCTTGCAGACGTGTCGGCTGAACAGGCCGCACTCCTGGACAGCTGGCGCGTGGGTATCCACGTGGCGCTGATCGCGTTCGCTAACGCCGGATACGCGATCGGGGCGGCCGCTTCACTGCTCTATGTGGTGCTCGAGCGACAGCTGAAGGCCCGCAAGACGACGAAGCTCTTCAGTCGGCTGCCGTCGCTGTCACAGGCAGACAGAGTCGCCGGTCGCTCCGCTCTGTGGGCCTTTCCCGCGTACTCGGCCGGGCTCCTGCTCGGCGTGCTCAGGGCCATCGAGACCGATGTGAGCCTATGGTGGGCCGACGCGCGTGTCGTGCTCGCTGGCCTCGTGTGGCTCGTATTCGCCGCGTACCTCGTGCTGCGCTGGCATCACGGCTGGCAGGGACGCCGCGGTGCGTATCTGATGCTCATCGGGTTCGTGATGGTGGTCGCGCTGGCTGTCATCGCCCGCACGGTTCCCGCCGGCTTCCACGTGTTCGGACTGTAAGAGGAGTCACGTGTCGTTCTGGACCGACAAGCATGTGGTGATCACCGGCGCCTCGAGCGGCATGGGCCTGGCGTCCGCCGAGCTCGTGGCGGCTGGCGGCGCGCACGTGTCGCTGCTTGCCCGGGACGTCGGCCGTCTCGAGGCCGCAGTGGAGGCTGTGAGCGCCCGGCGCGCGCGTACGGACCAGCGCATCACCGCGCATCCGTGCGACGTGGCCGACCGCACGCAGGTCCAGGCGTCGATCGCAGAGGCCGAAGCGGTTTCTGGTCCCGTGGACGTCCTCCTCACGTGCGCGGGCTTCTGCGAGCCGCAGCGGTTCGTCGAGGCCGAGGTCGAGGACCTCGTCCGGCACATCGATGTGAACCTTCTCGGCACGATCCACGCCGCGCGCGCTGTCGCGCCATCGATGGTCGACCGCGGTTCGGGGCACATCGGCCTGGTCTCCTCGATGGGCGGGCTCGTGGGCGTGTACGGCTACTCGGCCTACAGCGCCGCGAAGTTCGGTGTGACCGGATTCGCCGAGGTGCTCCGCAGCGAACTGCGGCCACATGGCGTGGGTGTGACGCTCGCGTGTCCGCCGAACATGGACACGCCCGGGTATGCCCGGGAAGTCGCCACGCAGCCGAAGGAGACCGCCGCCATCAACGGCATGGCGCGTACCATCCCACCCTCGGTCGCCGCTGCCGGGTTCGTGCGCGCGATCGAGCGCAACAGGTTCCTCGTCGTGCACGGGGTGTCCAACCGGATCCTCTACCGGGTCGAAGGTCTGTGGCCCGAGCTGTTCCACCGGGTGTTCGACGGTAAGATCGCCGGCGCCCGACGCGGGGAGGTGCATGCCGGTGTCGCCTCATAGCGCCAGCATCACGCCTCGATCCGCATCGGCCCGCGAGATACGCGGCCCCGTGCGGGCACATATACAACCGACGACGTTCAGGCGCGCGCAGACGGTGCACTCGCACTGCCACATCGCCCCCGCCGGGCCTGCTTGCCTGAACAACAACGCACCGTTCCGGCGGGGGCGCCCCAGCCCCTTCGCGCGCCATCCGCGCGTGTCACTGTCCGCCTACGACCTCTTTCCGGAGGCGATCCGCTCGTAATGCACCTCGTACTGATCGGTCTCAGTCACAAGACGGCGCCCGTTTCGATCCGGGAGAAGCTCACGTTCCCCGCGGATGTGCAGCCGCGTGCGCTCGCCGCGCTCACCTGCAGCCACCTCGTCTCGGAGGCGGTCATCCTCTCCACGTGTAATCGCACCGAGGTCTACGCGGTGGCCTCGGACAGCGAAGGCGGCGTTGAGGCGGTCATCGACTTCCTCGCTAGCTTTCACGAGCTCGACCGTCACGAGCTCGTGCGTTACCTGTACATCGTCACCGGCGAGGCGGTGGTACGGCACCTGTTCCGCGTTGTAGCGTCGCTCGACTCCATGGTGGTCGGCGAGGCCCAGATTCTCGGCCAGACGAAGACCGCCTACGATCACGCGCAGCACGCCGGCACCACAGGCAAGGCGTTCAACAAGCTGTTCCGCCAGAGCTTCGAGGTGGGCAAGCGAGTGCGCACAGAGACCGCCATCGGCGAGTCCGCGGTCTCGATCAGCTACGCGGCGGTCGAGCTTGCCAAGAAGGTGTTCGACACGCTCGACGGCCGGACCGTACTCGTGCTCGGCGCGGGCGAGATGAGCGAGCTCACGCTCAAGCACCTTGTGGCGAACGGGGTATCGGGTGTGCTGGTCGCGAACCGCACCTTCGAGCGCGCCGAGGAGATCGCCGCGCGCTTCAACGGCACCGCGGTGCCGTACGAGGGCTTCTATGACCGTATCCGCGACACCGACATCGTCATCTCGTCGACGGCGGCCACCGAGTACGTCATCACCAAGACCGACCTGGCGCCTGCTGCCAGACACCGCTCGCGGCCGCTGTTCCTGATCGACATCGCCGTGCCGCGCGACATCGACCCCAAGACCAACGAGCTCCCCGATGTGTTCCTGTACGACATCGACGACCTCAACGGCGTCGTGGAGGCGAACCTTGAGGAGCGCATGACGGAGGCACGTCGGGCCGAGGGCATCATCGACGAGGAGATCGCTGCGTTCTACGGCTGGGTCGAGTCGATGGAGGTCGTCCCCACCGTGGCCGCGATCAGGGCGAAGGCCGAGGTCATACGCCAGATGGAGCTCGAGAAAGCGCTCAAGCGGCTCGAGCTCTCGGACAAGGAGCGCAAGACGGTCGAGGCGCTCACATGCGCGATCGTGAACAAGATGCTACATGGGCCCACGGCGCGCCTGAAGAAGTTGTCATCGGGCAAGGACGGCTACATGTACGTGGACACCGCCCGTGTGCTGTACGGGTTGGACGATTCGGAAGACAGACAAGGTCCCGGCGCATTCCGCAACCTGCTGAACCTGCGTGCGCGCGAGATCGTGGACAGGCATACAGAGACAGGGGAGGGCATCGGCGACTGTGGAGCGTAAAGAACTGGTCATCGGCACGCGGGGCAGCAAGCTCGCGTTGTGGCAGTCGGAGTACATCAAGGCGAAGCTCGAGGAGGTCACCGGCCTGCCGGTGAGCCTCAAGATCATCAAGACCACCGGCGACAAGATCCTCGACGTGCCGCTTGCGAAGGTCGGCGGCAAGGGGCTGTTCACCAAGGAGCTCGAGGTCGAGCTCCTGGCAGGCACGGTCGACCTGTGCGTGCACTCGATGAAGGACGTACCCACGGAGCTTCCCGATGGGTGCGTCATCGCGGCCATGCCCGAGCGCGTCGACCCGCGAGACGTGCTCGTGTCGGGCGCCGGCTACGACCTCGATACGCTCCCGCAGGGCGCTAAGCTCGGCACCTCGAGCCTCAGGCGTCGCTCCCAGGTGGCACACCTTCGGCCCGACCTGGAGATCGTGGACGTGCGTGGCAACCTCGACACGCGCATGCGCAAGGCCGAGGATGGCGAGCTCGATGCGGTGATCCTCGCGTCGGCAGGCATCACGCGCATGGGCTGGGCCGAGCGAATCACGAGTTACGTGCCGGTGGCCCAGATGGTGCCGGCTGTCGGGCAGGGCGCTATCGGCATCGAGATCCGCGAGGACGACGAGCATATGCTGCACGTGATGGAGAGGATCGGACACCCGGAGACGATGGAGTGCGTGACCGCTGAGCGTGTGGTCATGCGCAGGCTCGAGGGCGGCTGTCAGGTCCCGATCGGTGCGTATGCCCGCTATGAGGACGGCACGCTCACGATGGACGCGATGGTGGGCTCGGTGGACGGCGAGCGCATCATCAGGCACCAGATGTGTGGTGACGCCGGCGAGCCCGAGGCGCTCGGTGAGGCTATGGTCGAGGTGCTCCGCTCGCTCGGAGCCGCCGAGATCCTCGCAGAGATCCGCGAGGCCGCGCCGGACGGTTCTGTCGACACCCTGCTGGGCAGCTGAGACGACGGAACGGGCGATGAGCGGACTCCGGGGCAAGCGGGTGGTGGTGACGCGGTCGCGCGCGCAGGCGGGCGCGCTCGTCGAGCTGCTCGAGGCCGCCGGTGCCGAGGCGCTCGTGTTTCCCACGATCGAGATCGTCGATCCGCCTGACCCGGGGCCTCTGGACGCGGCGATCCGTGACCTCGACGTGTACGCGTGGGCGGTGTTCACCTCGGCCAACGCGGTCGAGCGCTTCTTCGCACATCTGGCGGCTGTCGACAAGGACGCCCGTGCGCTGCATGGACTCCGTGTGGCGGCCGTGGGTCCCGCCACGGCTCTGGCGCTTGGAGCGCACGGCATCGCCGCGGACTTCGTGCCCGACGAGCACGTCGGGGAGGGCGTCCTCGAGGGGCTGTGCGTCCGTGGTGTGGGCGAGGGCACGCGTGTGCTGCTGCCCAGAGCGCTCGAGGCGCGCGAGGTACTGCCCGAGGGCCTCCGTGCGCGAGGAGCCCGGGTCGACGTGGTGCCCGCGTACCAGACGGTGACGGGACCGGGTGATGACGCGGTGCTCGAGCGGCTCCGTGCCGGAGCGGCCGACGCGGTGACATTCACATCGCCGTCGACGGTGCACGGGTTCGTGCGTCTTGCGCAGGGCGTGGACACGAGCGGCCTTGTGGTGGCGGCGATCGGCCCCATCGCGGCCAAGGCCGCGCGGGACGCCGGTTTCGCGGTGGCGGTGGAGCCGGCGGAGTACACAGCGCCCGCGCTCGTCACCGCGCTCGAGGCGTACTACGCGTAAGGGACTCTCCGGCCGGGTTCGGGCCGGTATTGAGATTGACAAAGCGAGAATGGCTCGGCATTGTATACATCTGCGCCCGGCCCCTTCGAGGTCCGGTCGCAGTTGATGGGGATGTAGCTCAGCTGGGAGAGCGCTGCGTTCGCAACGCAGAGGTCGGCGGTTCGAGCCCGCTCATCTCCACCAGTGATACTCTGCCGGGGCGGCCACGCGCATGCGGGTCGCCCCGACTGTTTGTCAGCACACATCGGTCACGACGGAAGGACAGCAATGGATACGACGGTGGTAGCCCAGTCCGGCTTCATGGCGTGGTTCAGCCAGTACGGCCAGGTCGTGTACATCTTCACCCAGATGGCGTTCTGGATCGCCCTCGGCATCGCCGGCGTCTTCGCCGCGCTCAAGTACGCGCAGTATGTCGACTTCGCCATCGGCAAGAAGGCCGCGCCCAAGGCCGAGAAGAAGGTCGAGAATGCCGCCGACGTCGTGATCGAAGCCGACTCGGAGTTCGGCGAGTAACACCCGACTCCCGCGGGCGCTTTCGTCCGCCGGGTCACGTGCAGTTCGATCGTCGGGACCCGGGGTGGGCGTCTGCCCACTCCGTCGTCCGTGTAAGGAGGCCACTGTGGAGTTCCCCGTGTACCGCCCACGCCGCATGCGCCGCACCGAGACGTTGCGCGCGTTCATTCGCGAGACATCGCTCCAGACGAGCGATCTCATCTACCCGCTGTTCGTGGAGTTCGGCACGGGGGTCCGCCGCGAGGTCCCTTCGATGCCGGGTGTGTTCAACATCTCGCTCGACCAGCTGCCCGCCGAGATCGATGAGCTCAAGACGCTCGGCGTGCCGGCGGTCATCCTCTTCGGCATCCCGTCGGTCAAGGACGAGGCTGGCAGTGGCGCGTACGCCGAAGAAGGCATCGTGCAGCAGGCGATCCGGGTCATCAAGGCCCACGATCCCGAGTTCACGGTGATCACCGACGTGTGCATGTGCGAGTACACGAGCCACGGCCACTGCGGCATCCTCGACGACGATGGCTACGTGATGAACGACGTCACGCTCGAGATGCTCGCCCAGGCCGCCGTCAGCCATGCCGAGGCGGGCGCCGACATGGTCGCCCCGTCCGACATGATGGACGGCCGCATCGGCGCGATCCGCTCGGCTCTTGACGCCGAGGGCTACAGCAACGTGCCGATCATGGCGTACTCGGCCAAGTACTCGAGCGGCTACTACGGGCCGTTCCGTGACGCCGCCGACAGCACGCCCTCGTTCGGCGACCGCCGTGCGTACCAGATGGATCCTGCCAACAGCGACGAGGCGATCCGTGAGACCGCGCTCGACGTGTCAGAGGGTGCCGATATCGTGATGGTGAAGCCGGCGCTCGCATACCTCGACATCCTGCGTCGCATCAAAGACGAGTTCGGTTATCCCACGTGCGCCTACAACGTGAGCGGCGAGTATGCCATGGTCAAGGCAGCCGCGCGCAACGGCTGGATCGACGAGGAGCGCGTGGTGCTCGAGACGCTGCTCTCGATGAAGCGCGCCGGCGCCGACATGATCATCACGTACCACGCCAAGGACGCGGCGAAGTGGCTCAAGAAAGGCTAGCGACCCGATGAGTGTGACGCCGAAGCGAAGGCTCCCGATCTACACCACCAACGACGCCCCCGCCGGGTACCGGGTCGAGCGCACGCTCGGCCTGTGCTGGGGTATCACGGTGCGCAGCCGCGACATGATCGCCACCACGATGGCCGGCCTGAGGACGATCGTGGGTGGCGAGATAAACGAGCTCTCCGAGCTGGCCGAGCACGCGCGAGAGCAGGCCCTCGAGCGCCTGGAGGCCAACGCGCAGCAGATGGGCGGCAACTGCATCATCGGTATGCGCTTCGACTCCACCGAGATCATGCAGTCCACCAACGAGATCATCGCGTACGGAACGGCGGTCGTCGTCGTGCCGGTATCCGAGTGAACAGATAGCGAGGAAGCGAACCATGGCTGACAACGTAGGCAATGCCGACGCGCGGCCCGACCTCGATCTTGAGGCCGAGTTCGGCGAGACCGCTCCCACGATCGACGAGCAGGAGATGGCCGAGGCCATGGCCGGCTGCGGGCAGACCGCCATCGGCATGCCGGTGGGAGCCCGCCCCGGCGGGCGACCGAAGCGAGTC